>WNFH01007314.1_pt1 | contig 15377 bp, 17 predicted proteins | sample 5400411 | NCBI WGS metagenome assembly WNFH01 (sample SAMN13153347, study PRJNA577476) | soil metagenome | isolation source: 200 cm saprolite under Douglas fir tree site 2 hole 3 | place: USA:California | collected 2015-04-18
CTCTCGGGAGCGAGCGTCGCCGTGTTGGACGATGTCATGACGACCGGCGCGACCTTGAACGAGCTCGCACGGGCGCTCAAGCGCGCAGGCGCGACGAGAGTCGAGAACTTCGTGATCGCGCGCACCGTCCCTCGCTGATCAAGCAATCGCGAAATGGGCATGGGCATCCTAGGCCGGGGCCTAATATGTACCGATGTTCGGACATGTATCCACGGAGGTCGGCTTGATGGATCAGAAGCTTGGGCGTAGCCTGCCCGGATTAGGCCCCGCTTCCAGCGGTTTTACAATGCCCTTTTTTGACGCGTTACACCCGTGTCGAGAATTATGACTGTCAGTGGAAAAAACCGAGATCAAGGAACGAAGATTTCACGCTGGGGCATAGCTGTTTTGCCGTTGAGCGTATTCGTTGGTGTCGTACTGGGTGCAGGTATCGGTGCAGCGGTGGCTAACGTTGGCATTGGCGTTGCTATCGGGGCCGGTCTTGGTGTTGGCGTCGGAGTTGCCGTGACGGTTGCGGTTTTTGTATTCCGCTCCCCCGAACCGCCGGATTCCCAGTGACGAGCTTTGTGAGAAGCCCAACAACTCTTCGAGCGCCCCAATTCCCATAAGATGGCAGCAACGAGCGTCCGGCTGTCGAGCGCTCAACTCGAACGTTTTAGCGGCTTAGGCTTCCTCCCTCGGATCCCGCGCGAGCAGCTGCTGCACGGCGTCGCTGGGCGCCGTGCCCCGGAACAGCACCGAGCAGACCGCGCGCGTGATCGGCATGTCGACGCGCTTTTCGGCGGCGAGCGCTTCGATCGCGGGGGCGGAATACACGCCCTCGGCGACATGGCCGAGCTGTCTGAGGATTGCGTCGAGCGGCTCGCCGCGGGCGAGGCCCAGCCCGACGCCGCGGTTGCGCGACAAATCGCCGGTGCAGGTCAGGATGAGGTCCCCCGCTCCCGCGAGGCCCATGAAGGTTTCGGTCCGCCCGCCGAGCGCGAGCCCGAGCCGCGAGAGCTCGGCAAGCCCGCGCGTGATCAGCGCCGCCCGCGCGTTCGATCCGAGCCCGAGACCGTCGCTGATTCCGGCGGCGATCGCCATCACGTTTTTCACCGCCCCGCTGATCTCGACGCCGGCAAGATCGGTGCTGAAATAGACCCTCAGCGTCGGCTGGTGCAGCTCGCGCGCCACGCGCTTCGCGAACGCCGCGTCGCGCGCGGCGAGCGTGAGCGCCGTGGGGCGCCCCTGCGCGACTTCCAGCGCGAAGCTCGGGCCGGACAAAGCGCCGCACTCGGCGCGCTCCCCGAGCACCTCCGCCACCACCTGATGCGGGAGCTTGCCGCTCGCCCGCTCGAAACCCTTGCACGCCCAGACGACGGGCGGGTCCGACCGCGAGGCGCGCAAGCGCTCGAGGACTTCGCGCAATCCGGAAGTCGGCGTGGCGATCAGGATCAGCTCGCTCCCGGCAAGCGCCGAGAAAAGCTCCCCGGTCACCGTCACCGCATCGGGAACCGGAACTTCGGGAAGATAGCGGGCATTGCACCGGCCCGACCTGATGGCGGAGGCGAACGCTGCGTCGCGCGCCCAGAGCGCGACGCGATGCCGTCCGGCGAGCGAAACCGCGAGCGCCGTGCCCCAGGCGCCCGCGCCGAGGACGGCGATGTTCATGGAAGCCGGATCGCCACGGACATCCGTGAAGATCCGTGTTTCAGAAACCCCAGACCTGACTGATCTTGACGTAGCCGGTCTGGCCGTCGGCGTGGCGCACCCTGATCCAGCCTCCCGCCGGCGGCTCCGCGACATCGAGGGCGACGCCCTGCCGCGCCTGGAACACCAGCGCCGCCCCGTCGCTCGCGGCCTGCCTCGCGTCCGCGACGGCGGCCGTCACGATCACCGTGCGCTTGTCCGAGAGCGCCTTCTTTTCCACCCAGGCGAGGTCGCCCGCCTGATCGCGCACCTTGACCCAGTTGTCGATGTTGATCACGATCTCGACCGGGTAGAAGCGGCTTGCGACGAAGAGTTTCTTCGCGCGGACCGAGGGCGCGTCGTACATCGTCGTGCCGCTTTCCGCGATCGAGCGGAACTCGCCCGCCGCCGCGAAGGACGCGAGAGCAAGCAACACCGAGGCCGCAAGAGCGCGCATCAGTGGGCGATCTCGATGCTCGCGCCGCCCGGCTTCGCAGCCGATTCGGCCGCGCGCTGCTGATAGAGCGCCTCGAAGTTGACCGGCGCGAGCAGCACCGAGGGGAAACCGGCGCGGGTGATGACGTCGGAGACGGTCTCGCGCGCGTAGGGGAAAAGCACGTTCGGGCAGACCATCCCGAGCACCGGGGCGAGGTCTGCCTCCGGGACGTTGCGGATCTGGAAAACGCCCGCCTGCGAGACTTCCACCAGGAACAGGGTCTTGTCGCCCTTTTTTGCGGACACCGAGACGACCAGCGTCACCTCGAACAGCACGTCGTTCACGCGCTGCGACTGCTGCGTGAGCTGGACCTCGAGCTGGGGCTGCTCGGGCTGCATGAACGTCTGCGGCCCTCCCGGAACCTCGAGCGACAGATCCTTCACGTAGATCTTCTCGATGCTGAACATCGGCTGCTGCTGCGCTTCGCTCATCGGGGCTCCGGTGCGTGGGCGCTCGGGCGCTAGGCCGCGAGCAGGGAATCGAGCTTGCCGGCGTGCTCGAGCGCCGCAAGCTCGTCGAATCCGCCGACGTGCCGCTCGCCGATGTAGATCTGCGGCACGGTGCGGCGGCCGGTCTTGTCCATCATCTCCTCGCGCTGGCGCGGATCGAGATCGACGCGGATCTTCTCGATCTCCGTGACGCCTTTGGACTTCAGCAGCATTTCCGCACGCACGCAGAACGGGCACACGGCGGTCGCGTACATCCGGATTTTCGCCATCTACTTCTCCACGGGCAGGCCCGCTTGCTGCCAGGCCCCGATCCCCCCGCTCAGGGTGAATACGCGCTCGAAGCCCTTCTTGCGCAGCGCCGCCGCGGCCCTGCCCGAGCGGTTGCCGGTGTCGCACACGACGATCACCGGTTTCGCCTTGTGCTTCTCGAGCTCGGCGGCCCGCGCTTCGAGCTCCGCAAGCGGGATATTGCGCGCGTTCAGCATGTGCCCCTTCCCGTACTCGGCCGCGTCGCGCACGTCCAGCACCAGGGCGTTCTGCTGGTTCATCAGCAGCGTCGCCTGGAGGGTCGAAACGGACTCGCCGCCGCCTGCGCGGCGCACCGCGGGCCAGATCAGCATCGCGCCGCTCACGAACGCCACCGCGACGAGAAATATGTTGTCGCCGACGAATTTGATCAGGTTGACTTCCGCCATGTCACGATCCCGGCGCGTCGCGGTCCTGCACTCGCGCGTCGCGGCGATGAGAAGGCCGTTTCAGACCATTCTGAAACGGCCGACAAGGGCTCATTATAAAATGCTTTCCTGCAGCGCGGAACGCGCTTCGTCGGGAACGCTCATGCACAGAATCGTTCTGCTTCGCCACGGTGAATCGGTCTGGAACATGGAAAACCGCTTCACCGGCTGGACCGATGTGGACCTCACGCCGCGCGGCGTGGAGGAAGCGGGGCGCGCCGGACAGATCCTCAAGGACGCGGGCTTCGTCTTCGATTGCGCCTACACCTCGGTGCTCAAGCGCGCGATCAAGTCGCTGTGGCTCGCGCTCGAGGCGATGGATCTGATGTGGATTCCCGTCCACCACTCCTGGCGCTTGAACGAGCGCCACTACGGCGCGCTGCAGGGGCTCGACAAGGCCGAGATGGCCGCGAAGTTCGGCGAGGAGCAGGTGCTTCTGTGGCGCCGCAGCTACGACGTGCCGCCTCCCGCGCTCGAGCGCGACGATCCCCGCCATCCGCGCGGCGACCCGCGCTATGCCGGCCTCGCCGGCGCCGAGCTGCCGCTCACCGAGTCCCTGAAGGACACCGTCGCGCGATTTCTCCCCTACTGGAGCGAGACCATCGCGCCGAAGGTCCGCGAGGGCGCTCGGATCATCATCGCCGCGCACGGGAACAGCCTGCGCGCCCTCGTCAAGTATCTGGACGCAGTGAGCGACGAGGACATCGTCGGCTTGAACATCCCCACGGGGATTCCCCTCGTCTACGAGCTCGACGCGGGGCTGCGACCCGTTCGTCATTACTATCTCGGCGACCCGGCGGTATGAGCGGGCGGTTTTGGGCGGTCCTGCTGCTTGCCCCGGCATTGGCGCTCGCCCAGGGCACGAAGGAAAGTCAGCAGCTCGAGGCCTTGCGCGAGCGCATCGACGAGCTGCGCGCGAAGATCGCCGAATCCGAGGAGAGCCGCACCGAGGCGCGCGATCAGCTGCGCGAGTCCGAACGCGCCATCTCCGAGGCCAACCGCGCGCTGCGCGAGCTTGCCGGCAGGCGAGCGGCGGTGCAGGGCGGGCTCGAAGCGCTCACCCGTCAGGCCCGGGACCTCGAGGCGGAAATCGCCTCGCGCCGGGAAAGCCTCGGGAGGCTGCTCACCTCGCGCTATCTCGACGGCGAGCAGAGCAGCCTGAAACTTCTCTTCTCGGGGGAGGACCCCGGCCGCATCGCGCGCGAGCTGTATTACTACAGTCACGTTTCGCGCGCGCAGGCGGAGTTCATCCGGGAGTTGGGGTCGAGCCTCGAGCGGCTGAGGAAGCTCGAAGCGGGCGCACATGAAAAGAGCGCCGAGCTCGCGGCCATCGAATCGGCGGCGCGCAGGGAGCGCGGCGCGCTCCTCAAAGACCAGGCGGAGCGCCGCAGGGTGCTCGAGCGCGTGTCCGTTCAGCTGCGCGAGCAGCTCCGGCAGGTAAAGCACCTCGAGCGCGACGAGTCGCGCTTGTCGCGGCTCGTCGAAGAGCTCAGTAGGGTAATCGCCGCGACTCCGCTCCTTCGCAACGACAAGGTTCCCGAACCCGGCAGCGCGGAAGGTCCCCTTGCGGGCCTCAAGCGCGGGCTGCGGCTGCCGATCAAGGGGGAGCTCACCAACCGCTTCGGCGCCCAGCGCGCGAGCGGAGGGCCTCCGTGGAAGGGCCTGTTCATCCGCTCGCCGTCGGGACAGGAAGTGCGGGCGGTCGCTCCGGGACGGATCGTGTTCTCGGATTGGCTGCGCGGCTTCGGCAATCTGCTCATCATCGACCACGGCCGGAGCTACCTCACCATCTACGGCAACAACGAATCGGTGCTGAAGCAGGTGGGCGATGTGGTGGGCACCGGGGATGCGGTCGCGACCGTCGGCGCGAGCGGCGGCAACATGGAATCGGGTTTATACTTCGAGATTCGGCACGAAGGAAAAGCGTTCGATCCGATGCGTTGGGTGTCCTTGAAATAGCGGATGCATGCCAAGCGCGGCGCAGAGTTTGGAGGCTTTCCCAGGAAATAGCCTCATAGGACCCTTATCATGACGACCAAGATCAAACAGGCCAGCCTGGTGCTGGTCGGCGTGCTGGCAGGAGTTCTGCTCAGCCTCAATTTTTCCGCCGTAGCCCAGCGCGAGGCGGCGCGCTTCCCGCTGCCTGTCGATGAGCTGCGCGCCTTTGCCGAAGTGTTCGGCGCGATCAAGTCGAGCTACGTCGAGCCGGTCGAGGACAAGAAGCTCATCACCGAAGCGATCAGCGGCATGCTCACCGGGCTCGATCCGCACTCGGCGTATCTGGACCAGGACGCGTTCCGCGAGCTTCAGGTCGGCACCCAGGGCGAATTCGGCGGCTTGGGCATCGAGGTCGGCATGGAAGAGGGTTTCGTCAAGGTGGTTTCGCCGATCGAGGACACTCCGGCGTTCCGCGCGGGCCTGAAGCCCGGGGACTTCATCATCAAGATCGACGACACCTCGGTCAAAGGCATGAACTTGAACGAAGCGGTCAAGCGCATGCGCGGCAAGCCGCGGACCACCATCCGGCTCACTATCATGCGCAAGGGCGAGGCGAAGCCCTTCGAGGTGACGCTCACGCGCGACGTCATCCGCGTGCAGAGCGTGAAATCCAAGCTGATCGAGCCCGGCTACGGGTGGATTCGCGTTTCCCAGTTTCAGGAGCACACCGGCGAGAACCTGGTGAAGCACCTCGAGGGTTTGTACAAGAACGGGCCGCTGAAAGGCCTGATCCTCGACCTGCGCAACGATCCGGGCGGGCTCCTGAACGGCGCGGTGGGCATCTCCTCCGCGTTCCTGCCGCCGCGGGTGCTGGTGGTCTCGACCGACGGCCGCACCGAGGACGCCAAGCGCAAATTCATCGCCGCTCCGGAAGACTACCTGAGGGGCAACCGGAGCGATTACCTCAAGAATCTGCCCGCGGCGGTCAAGACCGTGCCGATGGTCGTGCTCGTCAACGGCGGCTCGGCCTCCGCTTCAGAAATCGTTGCGGGTGCGCTGCAGGACCACAAGCGCGCGACTCTGCTGGGCACGCCGACTTTCGGCAAGGGCTCGGTGCAGACGATCCTGCCGCTTGGCAACAATACCGCGATCAAGCTGACCACCGCCCGCTACTACACTCCGAGCGGCCGCTCGATCCAGGCGAAGGGCATCGTGCCCGATATCGCGGTCGAGGATCCTACCGCGCCGACCACGGGGCGGCTGCGCGAGGCGGATCTGGAAAAACACCTCATCAACGAGCAGGAAAAGGACGGCAAGTCCGACAAGGCGCAGCGGGCCGGCGCCAAGCCGTCGACCGATGGCGAGGACAAGCCGCCGGCTCCGCTCGAGTTCGCCTCTGACAAGGACTTCCAGTTCCAGCAGGCGCTGAAGCTGCTGAAGGGCCTGCCGCTCGCCACCGCGCAAAGCACGACCACCGCGGCCCCCAAGAATTGATAAGGGCGGACGCGAAAAGCGCGCCGCCTTATCTCCGCGGAATCGAACTGACGCGAAGCGCAGTTCATTCCGCGGACAATTTCCTCCATCCATGAACGACGACCAACTCCTGCGCTATTCGCGGCATATCCTGCTTCCGGAAATAGGTGTCGAAGGGCAGGAGAAATTTCTCGCTTCCACCGCGCTAGTCATCGGTGCCGGCGGCTTGGGCTCGCCGGTAGCACTGTATCTCGCCGCCGCGGGTCTCGGAACCATCACTCTCGCCGACGGCGATGCGGTGGACCTCACCAACCTGCAGCGCCAGATTCTGCACACCACCGAATCGATCGGGAAACCCAAGGCGGCATCCGGGCGCGAGGCGCTCGCGAAAATCAACCCGGAAGTGAAGGTCGTCCCCTTGCACCGCCGCCTGCAAGGCGAAGAGCTCGACCGGCTGGTCGCCGAGGCGAGCGTGGTGCTCGACTGCTCGGACAACTTCGCCACCCGCCACGCCGTGAACCGCGCCTGCGTGCGGCACCGCAGGCCGCTCGTGTCCGGCGCGGCGGTGCGCTTCGACGGCCAGGTGAGCGTGTTCGACCTGAGGGACGATTCTGGCCCCTGCTATCACTGCCTGTTCCCGGAAAACGCCGAACTCGAGGAAATGCGCTGCGCGGTGATGGGCATCTTCGCGCCGCTCACCGGAATCATCGGCACCGTCCAGGCCGCCGAAGCGCTGAAGCTGCTCGCGGGTGCCGGCGACACGCTGAAAGGGCGCTTGCTGATCCTGGACGCGCTCGCGATGCAATGGCGAACGGTCAAGCTCGTCAAGGACCCGTCCTGCGCGGTGTGCGCGAAGGTGACGGCCTAGATCCTAACGAGCAGCGGCCACTGCTTTTCCCACAGCTCCGTGGGCTTTCGCTTGAAGCCGCTCTTGGCGTACTGCTGCCAGCGCCCCATGACGTAGCAAAGCAGCAGGTTGGCCCGCGGACCGGGATCGGGAGCGGTTCCCGCCGTCCCGACCGGCTCCGCGCTCCCCTGGGTCGCGGCGACGCGCAAACATTGCTTGAGGGTGGCTTCGAGGCGGTCGTGCAACTGGTTGATGCGGGCCTGCAGCCGCTCGTCTTCGTTCACGAGCGCGTCGCCGATCAGGACCCGCGTCATACCGGGGTTCCTCTCGGCGAAGCCGAGCAGGGAGGAGAGGATCGCGTGGACCTGCTTCATGCCGTTCTCCTCCTCCGCGGTGATCTTGTTCACCAGACCGAACAGGGTCTCCTCGATGAACTCGATCAGGCCCTCGAACATCTGGGCCTTGCTCGCGAAGTGCCGGTAGAGCGCGGCTTCGGAAACGTCCAGCTCCTTCGCCAGGGCCGCGGTGGTGACTTTCTCGCCTTTCGGGTACGAGCAACGGAAGCGACCATTGTATGACTCTAGGTAAGCGCTTGCTACCGGCTGGGAAAATATGAAGCTATCGGCCCGCTTTACGCTCAGAACGCTCGTCCAATCAGACACCGCTCGCGCGCGCGGGATCGAGAACACGCCCCCGCTTCGGCTGGGGAAAAACCTCACGCTTCTCGCGAGGAGATTGGACGCGGTCCAAGCCCTGCTCCACCATCCTTTGGCGATATCGAGCGGGTTTCGCTCGCCCGCCCTGAATGCCGAGATCGGCGGAAGCAGAACATCCCGTCACACCTTGGGCCTCGCCGCGGACTTCACGTGCAAGAAATTCGGCTCGCCATTCCATGTCTGTCGGAGGGTCGCCCGCTCCACGATCCCCTTTGATCAGCTCATCTACGAATTCGGAGACCGGCCGGACGGGGGGTGGATTCACATAAGCTTCGCGAGACGCGCTCGCCGAAGAATAATGAGCATCTGTCTCGGACGTCAGGGCTATCGCCGCGGTCTGCGCCGATGTCCAAGGGTGGAATCCTAGGCCGTTTATTTCGAACGGATCAGCGTACCGACGCCTTCGTCTGTGAGGATCTCGAGCAGGACCGCATGCTCGACCCGGCCGTCGATGATGTGCACGCTCTTGACGCCGTTTTTCGCGGCGTCTAGCGCCGAGCTGATCTTGGGCAGCATTCCGCCGGACAGCGTCCCCTCGGCCACCAGGGCATCGATCTTTTTCGGCGTCAGGCCGGTGAGAAGCTTGTCGTTCTTGTCGAGCACGCCCGGCGTATTCGTGAGCACGACGAGCTTTTCCGCCTTCAGCACCTCGGCGAGCTTTCCGGCGACGAGGTCGGCGTTGATGTTGTAGGACTGGCCGTCTTCGCCTACGCCGATCGGCGCCACCACCGGGATGAAGCCCCCCTCCTCCAGCGCCCAGATCACCTTCGGGTCGATCGAGGCGATTTCGCCGACCTGGCCGATGTCGATCTTCCCGCCGCCGTTGTTCTTGTCCGGAAGCAGCATCTTCCTCGCCCGGATGAAAGCGCCGTCCTGACCGGTGAGGCCGACCGCCTTTCCGCCCGCCTGATTGATGAGCGTCACGACTTCCTTGTTGACCTGGCCGCCGAGCACCATCTCGACGACGTCCATCGTCTCGGCGTCGGTGACGCGCATGCCCTGGACGAATTCTCCCTTCTTGCCGAGTCGCGCCAGCTGCTCGTCGATCTGCGGGCCGCCGCCGTGCACGACTACGGGGTTCATGCCGACCAGCTTGAGCAGCACCACGTCGTGGGCAAAGCTGCGCTTGAGGCGCTCGTCGGTCATCGCGTTGCCGCCGTACTTGACGACGATGGTCTTGCCGTGGAAGCGCCTGATGTAGGGCAGCGCCTCGGCGAGGACCTTGGCTTTGTGGACCGGGGTCAGGGCAGGATCGCTCATCGGCGTGCGCATCTTGAGCGCCGATTGTACCTGCGGGAGCCCAAAAAAAGAAAAAGGCGGCCAGGAGGCCGCCTTGATACAAGCGAAGCGAGTCTTACTGGATGGTGAGCTGCTTTGCGGCAGCCGTCGCCTTCTTCGGCAGCGTCAGCTCGAGCACGCCGTCGGCGTACTTGGCGCTGGCGCGCTCTTCGTCGATCTCCTGACCCAGCCGGAAAGCGCGCGAGACCTTGCCGAAGTAGCGCTCGCTGTGCAGCACGCGCTCGCCGTCCTTCTCATCGCGCTCGGCGCGCGACTCGGCGGTGATCGACACCTCGTCGCCGTCGATGTTTACCTTGATGTCTTCCTTCTTCACCCCGGGCAGCTCGGCGAGCACCTTGTATTCGCCGTTCTGCTCGGCCACATCGATCTTCATGCGGCGCACGGGATTTGCCGCCTCAAACCCGACCGGCCCGACGACAAAGCCTCTGAAAATATCGTCGAACAGATCGCCAAACGGATCGTAACGAACAATGTTTGCCATAGCTTCCTCCAATCAATTCAGTCCGGGCACAATGCCCGAGTACCGGAAAGATGGGGGACGGGCCGGCGATTTCAAGGGCGCTTGCGGCGTCCCGGAGAAGCGGCTAGATTGGGCGCGACCTTTCCCTCGTGCGATATGCCCGTCAAGGCCGCGACCCCGGGCCCGCTTGAACTGGAGCGGCACCGCCCTTATTTAACGCGCTTTGCGCTCCTGCAGCCGCGCGAGCGCAGCGTCGCGGAAGACGCCGGCCCCGATGATCCGGAAAGCCGCTGAACCGCGTTCCCGGCCCGCGCAGCCCGCCGGCCGGTGTGCGCGCTGCGGCAAAGCGTTCGAATGCGGGATTCAGGCGGGCAGCGAGCATTGCTGGTGCGAGGAATTTCCCGCGCTGTCCCCGGCCAAGCCGGGCACGGGTTGTTACTGCCCCCGGTGCCTCGAGGCGCTGATCGAAACGAATCGCACCGGGCCGCCCCTCCGCGCGATCACAACACGAAGCGCGCGAGGTCCTCGCTCTGCGCGAGCTCTTTCAGCTTCGCGTCGACAAAAACGGCGTCGATCCTGACGCTTTCCCTGCCGCGCTTGCCCGCCTCGAAGGAAATCTCCTCGAGCAGCTTCTCCATCACCGTATGCAGGCGCCGCGCGCCGATGTTTTCGGTCTTCTCGTTCACCGACCAGGCGATCTCCGCGAGGCGCCGGATCCCGTCGGGCAGGAACGTTACCTCGACCTCCTCGGTGGCGAGGAGCGCCTGGTACTGGCGCGTCAGGCATGCATCGGTCGCGGTCAGGATTCTCTCGAAATCCTCCACGGAGAGCGAAGAGAGCTCGACCCGGATCGGAAAGCGCCCCTGCAGCTCGGGGATAAGGTCCGAGGGCTTCGAGAGGTGAAACGCACCGCTCGCGATGAACAGGATATGGTCGGTGTTCACCATCCCGTACTTGGTCGAGACGGTGGTCCCTTCCACGAGGGGCAGCAGGTCGCGCTGCACACCCTGGCGCGAGACGTCGGCCCCCACCGTTTCCCCGCGGCTCGTGATCTTGTCGATCTCGTCGAGAAAGACGATGCCGTTCTGCTCGACGTTCGCGAGCGCCTTGGCGCGCAAGTCCTCGTCGTTTACGAGGCGCGCCGCCTCTTCGTCGGTGAGCATCTTCATCGCCTCGCGGACCTTCATCTTGCGCAGCCTCTTCCTCGCGCCGCCGAGATTCTGGAACATGCCCTGTATCTGCTGGGTCAGCTCCTCCATGCCGGGCGGGGCGAAGATCTCCATGTGCGCCTGCGGCGCCGAGACCTCGACTTCGATGTCCCGATCGTCCAGCTCGCCCTCGCGCAGCTTTTTGCGGAATCTTTGCCGCGTCGCCGATTCTTCGTCGCCGCCGGTTTTCGCGGGAAGGCCGGCCCCGCCCGCGTCGAACGGGCCGCCGACGCGGGCGCTCGGTAAAAGCACGTCGAGCACCCGCTCCTCGGCGGCGTCCTCGGCGCGGCGGCGCACTTTTTTCATGGCCGACTCGCGCGTGTCCTTGATCGCGATCTCGACGAGGTCGCGGACGATCGTATCGACGTCGCGTCCCACGTAGCCGACCTCGGTGAACTTGGTCGCCTCGACCTTGATGAAAGGCGCATCGGCAAGCCGCGCGAGGCGCCGCGCGATCTCGGTCTTGCCGACCCCGGTGGGCCCGATCATGAGGATGTTCTTGGGCGTGATCTCCTGCCGCAGGGGCTCGGCCACCTGCTGCCTGCGCCAGCGGTTCCTGAGCGCGATCGCCACGGCGCGCTTGGCGCGCGTCTGGCCGACGATGTGCTTGTCCAGCTCGTGAACGATTTCCTGGGGGGGCATGTGCGACATGGTGAAAAACCTTGGCTACCGATCCCGGGTCTTATTCCAGCACCTCGACGACCTGGTTCTGGTTGGTGTAGATGCACAGATCGGCGGCGATCGACAGCGACTTGCGGACGATGCTCTCAGCGTCGAGCTCGCTGTTTTCCAGGAGAGCGCGCGCGGCCGCCTGGGCATAGGGACCGCCCGAACCGATCGCGACCAATCCCAGTTCCGGCTCGATGACGTCTCCCATGCCGGTGATGATGAGCGAGGCTTCCCGGTCGGCCACCGCGAGCATCGCTTCCAGGCGCCGCAGCACCCGATCGGTGCGCCAGTCCTTGGCGAGCTCCACGGCCGAGCGCAGGAGATTTCCCTGGTGCTTGTCGAGCTTCGCCTCGAAACGCTCGAACAGCGTGAAGGCATCGGCCGTTCCCCCGGCAAAGCCGGCGAGAATCCGGTCCTGGTACAGGCGCCGCACCTTGCGCGCGCTCGCCTTCACCACGACGTTGCCGAGCGTGACCTGGCCGTCGCCGCCGAGCGCGACTTTTCCGTCGCGGCGGGCGGACACGATAGTGGTACCGCGGAATTGTTCCATGTGCGGGCCTTCGAACGAAGATGGGGCCGGAGCGCCGCCGATCAAGCTACTTGCGCGGGACGATGCGCGCGACCTTGCCTATCCCCATTACGGCGAACAAAGCGTGGATGAGCGCGTTCGCGCCGCGTATCTGGACGGTGGTGCCGTCCTGGTGAAGCCGGGAGAGCACCTTGAGCATGAGGCCGGCGGTGACGAAATCGACGCGCTTCGCCCGCGACATGTCGATGACGAGCATGGCGTTCGCCGCCGCCCAGTCCCGGAGTTGCCGCGCGAGCGCCTCGCTCGCCCCGGTGATATCTCCCGAGAGGGCGAGGGCTCGATCCTCCGGCTCGACGGGACGCTCGACCGCCGCGCGCTTCGATCCCGCGCCCGGTTGCGAATCCCAGGAGGGCGGCGAAACCTCGAAGGTCACGGCGTAATCCACCGCCGTCTCCTCGAACTTGTCCTTGAGCTTCAGCATGCGGTAGAGCTCGAGCAGCAGCGCCCACACGGCGCCGTCGGTCTCGGCCCTCCCCACCCGGCAGGGCTCCTCGAGGAGCCGCAAAAGCTGGGTCTCGCCGGTGATCATCACATTCCTTCCGGCGCCGCGAATGGAGGCGAGCGTCTCTCCAAGGAGCCTGCAGCCGGGCGCGTCCAGTCCTTGCAGCTTGGTGCAGTCCATGCGCACCGTATGCAGCCTCTGCGCGGTGTCGCGCAGTTTCTCCAGCTCGGGTGCGCTCGCCTCCGACAGCGTGCCGCTCAGCGCGCAGTACCCGATGCCCCCCGTGACGAGCGCGGGATCGGGGGGCGGCCCGGTCTCGCTCCACACCGGCGGCGAGCGCTCGAACTTCACCGCGAACTCCATCGCGAGGGCCTCGAACTCCGCGCTCATGCCCAGATGCTGGTAGAGGCCGAACAGCATCAGCCACGCCTGCAGCGCGGAGGCCCCGAGGTCCTCCTCGCGCACCGCGCGCGTCAGCGCCGCGAGCGCCTGGAGCACCTGTCCGTTCGCGAAGAAGATCGCCGCTTCCTCGATGACCGGGGCGTATTCACCGGGCGCGGCGGTTTCGGTGCTCGTCGCTGAGTCCAGACCGCGCCGCACAGGCGGCGCAGCCGGCGCGAGCGGCACCGAGATTTCCGCAGCCGGCGGCGCCACGGGCGCAGCCACCGGCGTTTCCTCGAGGCGGGGTGGCGCCGAGTGCGATCCCGCCGGCGCGACTTCGGGACGCGCTTCGACGCGCGGCTCCGATACCGGCGGGGGAGCGTAGGCGCTGAAGTCGAGCGAGTCTTCGCCCTTCGCCTGCGCGCCGCCCGTCGGTTTTGGCGGACTTGCGGGCTTCGCCGGCAAAGGCTTGGGCTTCGCGACCGGTGCCTTGCCGGGCACCGGCTTACCGTCGGCCTTCTTCGACCGCTCGCTCTTCCAGCCGAATATCGAAAAGGCCACGAAAGAATTACCCGGTTTCCGAAGGATCAAGGCGAACTGGGCTTGTATCACTTTGCGCGACACCGCGCAACGCGCTCGAACGGCAAACGGTCCGACCGGGCCCCCTTGCTAGGCGGCGAAAATTCTGCGGTCAAAATATGCCACCAGCATGGCGGCTGCAATCATCGCGCACACGATCATCGAGCCGGAGGGAAGGTCGAGCCACAAGGATGCGAGCAGACCCGCGGCATAGCCGAGCACGCCGACGGAATACGCTTTGAGATTGCGGCGGCTCCTTGTGTAGTAAGTCGAAAGCGCCGGAACGACCAGCGTCGTGAACACGAGATAGAGGCCGACCAGCTGCACCGATACGGTCACGGCGCAACCGAACAACACATAAAAGCCGATCCTGCCGAGGCGCGCGCCCACCCCGAACCACAGCGCGAGCACGGCCGCGTAGATCGCGGCGACGATCGGAAGGTGGGCGGCATTGACCCAGAGAATCTGCCCGATCAAGAGCTCCTTCAGGTTTTCGCCGCCGTGCGGATTCTTGGCGAGCAGCAGGATCGCAACGCTCGAGGCGAGGACGAACACCGTGCCGATGACGGCCTCCTGGACCTCGGGCCAGCGGCGCTCGGTCCAGGTCAGCATCGTCGCGCAAGCGAGCGCCGCCGAGAGCGCGGCGATCTGCACCGCCGCGCCGGTGGGCTCCCAGCCGAGATAGTCTGCGAGGATCACGCCGACGCCCGCGACCTGCGCCACGGCGAGATCGATGAAAACGATGCCGCGAGCGAGCACCTGCATCCCGAGCGGAACGTGAGTCGCGGTGACGAGCAGGCCGGCGATGAACGCCGGCCATAGGATGCCGAGGCTTGCCGCGTCGAGATTCATTTTACGGCGGCCAGCAAACGGCCGATGGTATCGTCGAACAACCCGAACAGATCCTTCGCCTTGTCCGTTCCGCCGACCGTGAAAGGCAGCATCAAAGCCGGAATTCCGGAGCGCTCGGACAGGAACTCCGCGGCCCTCGGGCTGTTGTAGGCTGAATAAACGACGACCTTCGCGGGATCGCGCTTCATCCTCTCGACCAGCTCGGCGAGATGGGTAGGCGTCGGGGGAAGGCCGGGCTTCGGTTCTAGGCTTCCCGCTTCCCGCATTCCCGCCCAGTTGAGGAAATACGACATGTCTTTATGGTACACGACGACCGGAACGCCTTTGAGGCGAGCGGCTTCCTTTTCCCAGCGAGACATCGCCGCTTGCCAACGCTCACGAAAAGAATTCGCGCGCGCTCTGTAGGCATCGGCGTTTGCTGGATCGAGCTGAACGAGCCGCTCGGCGAGCGCGTCGGCGACCCTCAGGATGTTGCGCGGATCCAGGTGAATATGCGGATTGCCCGAGGGGTGAACGTCCCCGAGCGCGCGATCGACCACCTTCGGGATCTCCAGCTTGGGCACGAACTGCGACGCCT
>WNFH01001603.1_pt1 | contig 15370 bp, 15 predicted proteins | sample 5400411 | NCBI WGS metagenome assembly WNFH01 (sample SAMN13153347, study PRJNA577476) | soil metagenome | isolation source: 200 cm saprolite under Douglas fir tree site 2 hole 3 | place: USA:California | collected 2015-04-18
CACCAGTCACCGAGATACTCGAGAATCTTCCCGGTACTTGGAAGGCAATTCGCATTCGGCATTTGTTGACACACACTTCTGGATTGCCCGAAGCGTCTGCCAATCCACGCCTTGCCAGTTTGCCTGAGGATAAAAGGAAGACCCTCACGGCAGAAGATGTTGTTGGATTTGTAGCTGAACTACCGCTCAAATTTCAGCCTGGCGAGAAATTTTCTTACGGACAATCGAGCTACATTGTTCTCGGGATGATCGTCAAGAAAGTTGTGGGCGCTTCCTATGCCGACTTTCTGACAGAACGAGTATTCAATCCGTTAACCATGGCGTCCACAAAATTTGGCGGATCGGAGATCATAATTCGACGGCGAAGTTCTACAGCCTACAATCGAGAAACCGGAGAACTGCGGACTTGGATGTATCCATTCGGCATTAAAGACTACCCGGGAGCTGGACTCAATTCCTCCGCTGTTGATTTGATGAAGTTCCTTACTGCAATTGATGCGGGGAGGGTTCTCAAGCAAGAAAGCCTGCAAGCATTGTGGTCACCTGTGAAGCTTAACAATGGAACGGAAAAGGGCTATGGCTTAGGCTGGACCGTCGAGGAGCACAAAGGGATGAAAGTTGTTGGCCACGAAGGCGGCGGCTCGATTTGGGTAGCCCATTTCCCAAAAGAACATCTTTCCGTAGTGGTGCTTTGTAATCTTAACGGTGCCAGGGCTGACGAAATTCAATTTGGTGTCGCTGACCTCGTGTTGGGAAAATAAAAGCACAAGGAATATCGATAGAACTCAACCAGAGGTCAGCATCAGCATCATGAAACCAATGGCACTCACTTTAGCTCTCTTGAGTATGCCTCGATTGCCATCTCCCTTCGTTAGCTCTCAGACTGGCGCTCCGGGTGGGGGGGGAGACAGTTGACAGATTAATCGCGAGCGCAGTCATAAAGCGAGGTTGGACACGAATGGCCGTCGAATATCGTATTGACCGGGGCCTTTAGTAACGAAGCTTGGGAGATTGAAATGCGACCCGTCTGGAAAGGTCTAACTTGGCTTACTTGTTTTGCCACTTTGTTAAATGGGTCTTTATCTTCAAGTGTTGTCGCGCGGCCCGCAGGCTCTTCATTGCCCGGCTTCAAAACTGAATCGCGGCAACAGGGTCGTGGGCGGATGCAATCGAAGATAGAGGAAGGCTACGTTCCCGTTGACCATGGCATTCACTTGTTCTACCGAAAGGTGAGCGATGGAGGTGACACCGTCGTTGTCCCGTTAGGCTTCTATTTATATGACGACTTCAAACAGCTCGCGCGTAATCGCACGGTAATCTTCTACGACATGCGGAATCGCGGCCGTTCCAGCGCGGTGTCCAATGGCGAGAAAATAACTATCCAGGATGACGTGGAAGACCTGGAGAAGATCCGACGGTACTTCGGGCTGGAGAAAATGAATCTGATAGGAGAATCTTATCTCGGCTTAATGGTCATGATGTATGCGATGAAGTATCCGGAGCATGTGGGACGGATCGTTCAGATCGGCGCCGTGCCGCTCAAGTTCGGCACCGAGTATCCCGCCCGCTTAACAGCCAACGACGCCACGCGAGTGCCTGATCCGGTGGAGAAGGAAAAGCTGAATCAGTTGAGAAAGGCCGGCTATGAGAAGAGTCATCCGCGAGAATTTTGCGAGAAGGACTGGGTGGTCACGCGCACGATGCTTGTTGGCAATCCCGCGAATGCAAGAAAGATCAGCAGTCCCTGCGCAATGCCGAACGAGTGGCCGATCAAACTCAACCGGCATCTTCAATTTCACTTCGCTTCAGTCCAGCGTCTCAATATCTCAAGAGAAGAAGTAGCAAAAGTCTCCGCTCCGGTTCTGACTATTCACGGCACGAAAGACCGAAATGCACCGTATGGCGGGGGAAGAGAATGGGCCTTGATGCTGCCTAATGCGCGCTTGCTTACGATCGCTGGAGCTGCTCACTTTCCTTGGGTTGATGCGCCTGAAACCGTCTTCTCGGCTATCGACGTTTTTCTTCGTGGTGAGTGGCCCACGAGGGCTGAAAAGGTGAGGGAGTTTGCGGTCGCAGATGGCCAAAGTGAAAGCATAAAGGCGAGTCCAGACGCGAAGGCTGAGCAAGAGCTGAGAAAGTTAGAGCGTCAGTGGCTCGATGCTAATGCTGACGAAATAGAAAGCATCGAGGCAGACGATTTCACGATAACTTACGAGGATGGATCTGTTCGTAACAAAGCTCAATATCTGGCAATGGTCAGACGCGCCGTACGAGATCCCAATGTATCGCAGGGGACGGAGGACTCAGTCGTGCGTGTATACGGAGACACGGCGATCATCACTGGTAGATTCTTGTACAAGGTGCGCGATAAGGATAAAGAGACGACCACTGAATCACGCTACACCGACACATACATTAGAAGGAACGGCCGCTGGCAAGTTGTGGCTTCGCATCTATCGCGCATCAAGAATAAGTAATGCTTTCCGAAACTGGGGAACAGCCATCTTAAAGAAACCGCAAAGGATCGTTTGATCTCGATCTTCGCCAAGTTGAGATTACACAAGCAGCTAATACTACTTGACCAGGATCGAGTCAATCACGCGCTTGAAATCCCAGAACTGGCACAGCAGGAATATCATCGGCTCGATCCGCGAACGCGTTTACTATGCGACGCCTTTGCCGCTGGTCTGAACTACTATCTCAAGAGCCACGCTGACGCTGAGGTTCATGCCTTAAGTAGCGTAGTTCCAAGTCAAGCGCAATTCGAGGGAAATAAATGACTCGCTCGAGATTCATCCACACTCTTCTCGTTATCGGAGCTACTCTTCTTGCCTGCGCTGGAGCGATGCCTCAGCGTGCGAGACTGCCAAATCACTCGGTCGGGTTGTCGTTGCGGGGAACCGCGGTTTCTAGTTCCGATTCGACGGAATCAAACTACGATGTAAAGAGTTACACGATCGCTCTGCGAATTGATCCCGATCAAAAGTCCATCTCAGGAAACGTCACCATAACCGCGACTGCCACTTCGCCGAGTCTAAGAAGACTCTCGCTCGATCTTGAGAATAGCTTGACTGTTGAGTCTGTCGAGAGCAAAGGCCGCGGGTTGAAGTTCATCCACGATCAGAATCGCCTCACGATGGAATTGCGCCATCGGTATGAAAGAGGTTCACGATTTCAAGTCAAGGTCAACTATCACGGTCAACCGAAGGGCGATGGGTTCTCATTTGGTGAACACCAATCGATACCGATGATTTCAACGTATGGCCTTCCATTTACCGCGCAGCAGTGGTGGCCATGCAAGGACACACCTCTCGACAAAGCCGATTCAGTCGATCTCATCATAACCGTTCCAAACGCGCTCGTCGTAGCATCGAACGGTAAGCTAATTAGTGAGAGGCCGAACGACGATGGGACTAGGACGTTTCACTGGTCCGTTCGCTATCCGATCTATCCCGATACCGTTTCGCTGGCAATTACAAATTACCAAGTGTTCGCACTTCGCTATCAATACTCTGCCACGCATTCGATGCCGCTGGTTTTCTACGTCTATCCGGAAGACGTTCTAAAAGCAAAAACCGATTTCAGCCTTTTGCCAGATATCATTAAGACCTACGCCGCTATCTTCGGGCCTTATCCATTCTTGAAAGAAAAGTATGGTGTGGCGGAATTCCCTATCAATAGTTTTCGAGAGCATCAAACGTTGCCGAGCTACGGTGCCGCTCGGATTACTGGCGATCACAATAATGATTTCATTCTCGCGCACGAGTTAGCTCATCAATGGTTCGGAAATTCTATCTCAGTTAAGAGTTGGTCGGATGTCTGGCTAAATGAAAGCTTCGCTACCTACGCTTATGCTCTTTGGCGTGAGCGCCTTGAGGGGAAGACGTCATATTTCCAGGTTATCAAGAAATGGGATCGTAATGATTTTTCTGGCAGCGTTTTCGTCGAGAATCCAAAGGATCAAGACAAACTGTTTACGTCGACGACCTTCTACAAGGGTGCGTGGGTGCTTCATATGCTCCGCCATGTGATGGGAGATGAAGTATTTTTCCGGGCTCTAAAGACCTATGTCAAAACGTTCGCGTATAAGAACGCGAGCACCGAAGATTACCAAGCAGTTTGCGAGAAGGAGTATCGTCGTTCGCTTGATTGGTTCTTCAAGGAATGGATTTATGGAGACGGGCGCCCCGAATACAAGTATCAGTGGACAGTCTCGCGCGCCGGCACCAGGCACATCGTCAAGTTGATAGTCGATCAAGCGCAGACCGGCCCCGGCCTATTTAGAATGCCTCTGGATGTAGTCCTCACTACCCCGACAAGCGAAAAGAAGTTTGTCGTCCGTGATGAACGCAGATCTCAGAGCTTTGAATTTTCTCTTGACGAAGATGTGCTTCAATTGAAAGTCGATCCTGAAGGAATGGTCCTAAAGAAGCTAAGTCAGCAATAGCGCGGGTGAGGATCTAACTTTAGGTCATAATATAGTTGACACATCGGACGGTTGATTAAAGATCGCTAGTTGACTGGCCTGTTAGGACCATGGCCAACTTGTCGGCTCGGCTTGGGAGAGAGGCCACGACGGCCCAAAGCGGAAATGAAGAATCGGACGTTAGCTTTGGTCGGTTCGATAGTGGTAGCTATTCATGCGTTTATCAACATAGCGCACGGCACCGCTCATCGCGATCTTGGGATTCAACTTGCTCTCTGGCAGAGCGCGTTTGTGGCGCTCTCGTTCGTCATCGGGCCAATCGTTGCGGCAATACTTCTGTGGACGTCTTGGAGCTTGCTCGGAGCACGAATTCTCGTCTTGTCGATGACGACATCACTGCTATTCGGAACTTACTACCACTACGTCCTGGTCTCGCCGGACCACGTCGCGCATTTGCCTGCAGGTGATCAGCAATGGCTGTTTCAATCAACCGCGCTATTGCTGACTTTGTCACAGCTTTTGGGACTCGCGGTGGGCGTGTGGTTCGAGGGCGTTGACGCTGACAAGGACATTACGCAAGCATGATGGATGAGTCTTCTTGAGTCAGCGAGACTCGGCTTTAGAGGCCTGTCTTGCGCTCTCATTCGTGGGCCATGATGGCTCCGACGATTCCATGTATCCGGCGATTCCGTGAAAGCAGGGCGAGTTCATTTATGTTTACTGTGAGTGATGCTCAACACTTGTGTATAAGCCTATGAAGCAAGTGACCTGTTCTCCATCCTTTCACTTTGTGAAGAGGAGCTGACGATGTCCATTACTCGACGCCAGATCGCGGTCTTACTTTTGCTCTCTTTATTTCCTACCGGACTAGCGGTAGGGCAGGCTTCATTAACGCAAGCGCCGCAGGCGAAAGCCGCCGCCTATCTTGAAGAACAGTGGCGGTTGAGTGGTGCCCCGGCCGTTTCAAAGCTTGCGCCGACATGGATGGTGACGCCTGGGGGAAGGTCGCGACGGAGGGCGTAAAGCATCCTTTTCTCGTGATGCTCAACGAACCCGGAGAATCACACCGGCCACCGTCTGCCGTGCGTAAACAACGTGATGATGAATGGGTAGCGATCATCTCAAGAAAGAAGGTCGCAGCCTTCGTGGTTAAAATCGACGGGACATTCCACCTTAGCTTTACTGACATTCCATTTGTCGTACCGGAAGCCTTGCTGAGAAAGAACGGGGCTGACATCCCGCCGCAGCGTGGGCTCGAAATTATGACCAAAGTTCTTATGGCATTTTTCTCCGAACATCTGAATTACAATGACGGCGTGCGACTGGAATCCCTAGCTAAAACGTACAATGAAGTGTCACCGTTCAAGCTTACAATCAATGAATGGAGGATCAATTCTATAGCAGCATCTTCCATAGAATGACAGCGCTTAACTGCTGCACCACAGAACGAGCAGTTGGTCGGTTAGGAAAAGCGTTCCAATGCAAACTCATCAGGGCGTGTGAAAACTCCAGCGCCAATTTCCTTTGAGAGTTAAAGTTAAAGAAGCAAGAAAGTGCAAGCCTGAAGCACGTTAAAACGATATAAGATCGAATCCGTTAAGGCCATCGACAGTCGAACGGTCCCTATCAATCGAGTCCCGCGAACTAAGAGCGGCGCTACTTGAGAAGAAATGTCGGAACGCACTATATTTTGAGTTGCCGAGTCGATTCGGTTATCTCCTAGTCGGAGGTGCACGAGATAACCTCAGAGGATAAGGATAAAGACAACAGTGGCTGACATCTTTCAGAACTTTCCCATCAAGGCAGCCCTCCAGCCGGTGTTTCGAGCCATCTCCACACCCGCCGGTCTCGACAGTTGGTGGACGAATCGCTCATCGGGAGAACCCACAGAGGGGGCCGAATACGAACTCTGGTTTGGTCCTGAATATGATTGGCGGGCAGTCGTGTCTCGCTATGTTCCTGAGACCGAGTTTGAGTTGGAGGTGACCAATGCGCAAGAAGATTGGCAGCGGACGCGCTTGGGTTTTGTCTTGGAAGAGCAAGACGGTGTGACCCAGGTTCATTTCCACCATACTGGTTGGCCCGACGCGGACGATCATTACCGGGTCTCTTGCTTCTGCTGGGCGATGTACTTGCGGCTGTTGAAGCGATACGTTGAGCATGGCGAGGTGGTGCCTTACGAAGATCGTCTTGACGTATAACAAGTGCTCTGAATGGAATTCACAATCGTAGAGTTTTCAAATTCTTGCTGCGTGGATTTCTTAATACCTAACAAGCGCGCCGCTGCTCTTTGCCGACCTCCGGTTTGGATGAGAGCGGATCGGATCGGGTTTGATTCAAAGCGTTTCACCTCTTCAGGCTACATCATGTCGCCGAGTGAAAATCGTGAGTTTCACCGTAATCGAAACACCACCGTTACTCGAAGCGCCATCTACGACCCGCGCTGTGATTGCCGTTCAGCCTGATCACGAAACAGCAAGCATCTCGCGCGACGCCAAAACAAAACATCGCCTGGATTCCGTCGATTTTGTTCGCGGCTTGGTAATGGTAATCATGGCATTGGATCATGTACGGTTTTTTCTGCACCGTGACATCCTAGTCGGAATCGATCCGCTTGACCTTTCTCGCGCCGGCCCTTCTCTGTTCTTCACGCGTTGGATCACACATTTTTGTGCGCCTGTTTTTCTTTTTCTGGCAGGAACCGGCGCTTGGCTTTATGCGAGCAGAGGCAAAACGAAAAACGAACTCTCAAGATTCCTGATCACTCGCGGGTTGTGGCTCATTCTTTTGGAATTCACCGTGATCCATTTCGGATGGACGTTCAACTTCAACTTTCACGTGAATTTCGCAATCGTCTTGTGGGCGCTCGGTTGTTCAATGATCGCTCTCGCCGCGTTGGTCTATCTTCCGACCCGCGTAATAGCCATCGTGGGCTTTCTGTTGGTCGCAGGTCACAACTTGCTGGATAAGGTACAGCCGGAAAGCCTTGGGCGTTTCGGTTGGCTTTGGAAAGTTCTTCACGTCAACGGCGTAATTCAACCAGTGCCGAGCTATGTGCTGGTGATAACTTACCCTCTCATCCCATGGATTGGCGTGATGGTGCTGGGTTATTGCTTCGGCGCTTTGCTTTCACGTGAGCGCGGGAAGCGGAGAAAGTTACTCGTCAAGATTGGCTTTGCAGTGACGGCTGCTTTCGTGGTCGTAAGAGCGATTAACATCTATGGCGATCCGCAACCCTGGACGCCACAGGGGAACTGGCTGCTCACAGTTCTTTCGTTTCTAAATTGCGAAAAGTATCCGCCTTCGTTGTCGTTTCTTCTTATGACTCTTGGACCGTCGATCCTCGTTATGGCATGGGCTGAGCGCGACTTGAGTGCATTCGCTCGGCCATTCATCATCTTCGGGCGCGTACCACTTTTCTACTACCTGCTCCATTTCTCACTGATACATCTGTTGGCACTTGCGCTTTCGTACGCGCGCTACGGTCAAGCGCCCTGGTTGTTCACTGGCCCACCCTGGAGTCCAGGTCTCATGCGAGCGTTTCCAAAGGGCTACGGTTATGGATTACCAGTCGTATATGCAGTGTGGATTGCGGTGGTGGTCATGTTGTATCCGCTGTGCCGTTGGTTCGCCGGTGTAAAGGCGCGGCATCGCAATAACTGGCTCTCCTATTTTTAGCGCTCAATGCGAGGCTAAGACATGAACAGTGATGTCGATTCGAACAACGCGGCTGTCTACTATTACGACAGCGATTATCCTTCGCCCGATTTATCGCTTTACCCCGAAAACTTCGACGAGGTGACAGAGTATCAGGGCTTGGCATTCGACGTTCCGAGATACAAAGAGTTGGCAACTGCCGTGGGTGGTCCCATCTTGGAGCTTTGTTGCGGCACGGGACGCGTCGCCATACCCTTAGCCATGGAAGGGTTTGATGTTTGCGCTGTCGATATCTCGCGAGGGATGCTGGACCAGTTCGGCCGCAATCTCCAGAAACAAGTTGAGGCCACGCGCTCAAGAATTACACTCGTTCAACAGGACATCACGAGTCTCGTGCTGGAGCGCCGTGATTTTCAGCTCGCTATCATCGCTTTCAATAGCCTGCTTTGCATTACAGATTTCGAGGCACAGTGTAGAGCGTTCCAGGCCGTCGCCACACACCTCGCTCCAACTGGCATGCTTGTGATCGATTTAGTAAACCCACTGAATCTAAAAATCCATGGCGATGCGAATCCTAAACCCTTCTTCACCAGGCGGAACACTCACAATGGAAATCAGTACACGCGCTTTGCGATGATGGATCCGTTTGATGAAGATCATCGACAGCGTTTACATGGTTGGTACGACGAGATGGATGCCGATGGCACCGTGAGAAGGCGGCACTATTCTATGCATTGGCGGCCAATTTTCAGGTTCGAGATCGACCTAATGCTAAGGCAGGCGTCCCTGCAAATCTGCAAGATTGAGGGCGGTCACCTGAAAGAGCCGTACACCGCGCAAAGCCCACGCATGTTCATCCAGGCCCGCAAAGCAACCGCATCGCTCTAAATTAGCAAGAAAGTGCAAGTCTTCAGGGCACCCTCCCAAACAACAATTACCTCGGATCGAACTATTAAAATCCTTGGAGGATCGGTTATGTCTCTTAAGGTTCCGTTGCTTGTCGTGCTGTTGTCTCTTGTGGCTCTTACCACAACCGCACAGACTGGGACCGCAGCCCCGAATGATGGCCGCGATGCCGATCGCGCGAAACCCGCGACTGTGTCGCCATTAGTGCGCCAGCAAATACTGGCTGCTCGGGAAGCAGTTTGGAAAGCGTACTTTTCAAATGATCGGGCCATACTGGAAAAGTTGATACCCGAGGAAGCTATTGCAATCGACTCAGATTCCGAGGTCTGGTCCGATCGGGCAGCTATCTTGGCCAGCGCACAAAAATTCGCCGACCGTGGTGGCAAACTCATAAGATTGGAATTCCCCAAAACCGAGATGCAGGTTTACGACAACGTCATCCTTATCTACACAACTTATCTTTATGAACTGGAAGTCAACGGCAAGCGGACCACGAGCACAGGCCGCGGTACGGAAATGTTTGTCAGGAGAGGGAATGTCATTGTTAATGTCGGTTGGCATCTCGAATCCGGCAAGTGACTTAAATGTCTTTACCACGTCGCCGATTCTCGAATAATATGAAGGCGACTCACAAACAAAGAGTTAACTGGGAATGAATCAACTGACGACGTACATCGCTAGCCCGATTGTCTCAATCTCGCGCTTTGATCACCCAAAGACGATCCCTCACCGGGATCCTCGGGACGAGATCGCCTCGTGTTATTCGATCAACTTCATTGAGAAGGGAAGTTATTCTCTTTCTGTAGGGAAGCGACAGTGGCGGATGTCACACACGCGTCTGTTTGTGACGCATCCAGGCATGATCTTTCGGTGTCGTCATTCTCAAGAATTTCCCGAAGATGTGTGCTTCTCAGTAACATATAAACCCGAGGTCGTGGATGATGATGATGAAGAACGGTGGCTTAGGCCAAGCCGCCTGGGTTGCGTCGTCAGCCTCACCAATCGGTTTGCATATCTTCACATGCGCCTCACCCACTTGTGTGCAAGCTCGAGAGACCCATTGACCGCAGAGGACCTTGCTGCTGAACTTCTCTGTATCGCGCTCGAAAGGCCGGGTCTGCCCAAGCGAAGACTCTACAGCGGTAAACAGCTTGCGTGGTATGTTGAACGCGTCGAGGCCGCTCGGCATCTGCTGAAAACGCAGTACAATGATGCGCATTCACTCTCATCAATCGCACGTTTCACGGGAATGAGTCCTTTTCATTTCGCTCGCATCTTTCGCGAACTCACGGGCACGCCGCCTCACCGCTATCTAATGATGGTACGGCTGCAGCAAGCCGCAAAGATGTTGCTTGACGGTGCTACGGTCACAGAAACTTGCTTTGCTTCTGGGTTTGCGAATCTGAGTCATTTCATTCGTCTTTTCCAACGCACGTTTCGTCTATCGCCTTCCCAGCTTGCGAAAAGCAAGAAATCTTCAGCCGCACGGCAGATAATCGAATGCAGAAACTCACTTTTAGACCACTGACTTCGAAGTACTGGAGCGACTTTGAGAAGTTGTTTGGCCCCCGCGGCGCTTGCGGCGGATGTTGGTGCATGCTTTGGCGCTTGACGCGCTCCGATTTCGATCAACAAAAAGGCGAAGGCAATAGACGCGCGATGAAGCGGTTGGTTGATCGGGGTGAAACTCCGGGCATTCTCGCATACGCTGGCCGCCAGCCCGTAGCCTGGTGTGCCGTCGCCCCAAGAGTCAGTTACCCTGCTTTAGAGCGATCACGCGTTTCTAAACGAATTGACGACCAGCCCGTCTGGTCCATTACCTGCTTTTTTGTTGCCAAACCGTTTAGGAGGAGCGGCATTAGCGTTGAGTTGTTAAAGGCCGCGATTGATTACGTTCAAAAACGCGGCGGGCGAATTGTCGAAGGTTATCCGGTCGAACCAAAGACGGAGTCAATGCCGGAAGTATTTGCCTACACAGGATTGGCTACGGCTTTTCTGAAAGCCGGTTTCACCGAATGCCTCCGGCGATCCGAGACTCGGCCAATTATGAGATTTGAACTTCAGCGGCCGAGCGATTGAGAGTCCGCTCGTGTCAGAGCGAGCATCAAGGAACTGCGTGAATATAGTCGCCACGCCCGGTTAACTCCACCTTATGCTGTTGGCAATGAATCTCCCGAGCGGATCAGGAACACGCCGACCAGGATGGACCAGACCGACTGCCCGAAGATGAAAAAGCCAAAGCCATGTACATTCAATCGAAGATGCCCGGAGAAGAGACCCGCTAGACTAACTAATCCAACGACACAGCCGATGATTCCAATACTTTGGGCAAACCTGCCGCCTTTCAGATACAAACAGACCAGAAAATTACTGCAAACGATGAAGCTACGACAAAGACCTTTGCGAACGCCTGGTTCAGCAGTCCATTGTTCATTAAGACCGTGTCCAAGACCTGCCGCGTGGATTCATCTGCGGTTAGGATTTGTCGCGTCAGGATGGGAGCAACTAATCCGTTGATGACCGCGGCGCACATGACGGCCACCGCACCAAACGCATAAGCAATCGACGCTGCTGAGACAAGCGGAGAATCACTGCCAAGTCGGCGAGAAAGACCTAGGAATCCGAAGAGTGAGATGGGAAGGCTTAGAAGTGCGAGCGAATGAGTGGCGACCGTTATCATCTCATTCCTTCGAGCTACCTGGTCAGCCTGCGCCAGGAGATCATGGCCTGTAGGATGAAAGACCATGGTCACAACCATTCCCACAGAACCAACGATGAGCGCGGCTCCATAGATTGACGAATACTTCATTAAGAAAGCTCCTTTTAAGAAATCACCCCGAGCATCGTTTTGCGTACGGAGTCTATTGGAAATTATTGAAATAGATACGGGATGTCAAAACAAGCCTGCGGTATTCGATCATGACGCCACTAGACGATGAACGGTGAAACCAAGATGCGTCCGAAAGAAGGTTGGCGGAAGACCAGGCGTGTTATACGCCTTCTGGCTTTGGTGTTTGGAATTATTCTGATCGTCATCGTCGCTTACGGTACTCTGCTGGCCTTTCCGGAACCTTTGTTTGCTCACGTGTACAGCTACAAGAATTTTAGAGTCTATACTCGCGAACCGTTGGACGACCGAGCCAGAGTGCAACTTGACATCGTAGCCCAAAGACTGGCGACGTCAGAGATTAATGACCCAGCCATCACCCATCGAGTGTTCGTCGCCGGTACTTCAAATTGGTATACCTTCTTTAATGGCCCCTATCGGCGGGCAATGGGCCGAATGTACGAGTTTCATAACAGTCTCTTTGTGCCGCAACTGGATCTGGCCTCCGGCAAGATTGTGCATTTCGACGGCAGAAGGGCTCCGATGGCCTGGATACTGGCACATGAAATGACTCACACACTGACCCAAAAGAAATTAGGAATCATCTGCATGTGGCGGTTGCCATTCTGGAAGAAGGAAGGCTACGCAGAATACGTCGCCCATGGCCGCACGGTCCCGCTGATAGAAGACTTGCGAATGCTCGACAGTCTAACTTCCAACGTTATTCCCATGGGCGATGGCTATGACGTGCCCCGACAGTATTTTGAGGCCGAGCTGCTCTGGCGATACCTCATCGAGGTGCGTAAGTTAGGGTTTCAAGAGGTAATGAGCGACTCCATTGAACTCAACGCGGTGGAGACCGAAATGCACTGCTGGGAGAAGGCGCAGCGTAACTGAATTGGATTCAGGTTTCGGATCGGACTAGTGACGCGCACGCGAAGGTCAAACGATTCGTGAACGCAGCGGAATAGCGAGACAGCTTCGAGCGGTGAGCAAGTTGAGTATTGCTATCGCCGGATTGGTACACTCGAAAAAAAGGAGAGAGCATATGAAGAAAGGCACTGTCGTTACGATTGAAGTCATCGCGGTTGTCGGTTTGGCGTTCGGTCTTCTAGCGATTGGTTCGAGAAGAACAATGCTAAAAGCTCAGGCGCAGAGCCCAAGTAACCAGAACTCCTCCGTGCAGCAAGAGGTGCAATTCGACCAAAAACAGAAGATTGCTGTTTCAGGCTCTTTTCTTTCAGTGGCAGAAAAAGATCGGATCAACCGATTTGCTAGACAGTTGGAAAACTTGCGACGCCTACTTAAAATCCCCGGCATGTCTGTCGGCATCGTGAAAGATCAGCAATTGATCTGGGCCGAGGGGTTTGGCTTTAGCGACAAAGAGAAGGGGGTCGCTGCGACCGCAGACACGCCTTACGAAATCGCCTCTATCACAAAAACATTTGGGGCTACTCTGTTGATGCAGCTTGTCGAACAAGGGAAAGTGAGCCTTGATGATCCGATGTCTAAGTTTTCCAGCAACTACAAGGACGATAGAGTTAACGTTCGACACGTACTGACGCACACGTCCGAAGGAACGCCGGGCGATCGCTATGAATATAACGGGAATCTGTTTGACAATCTGACAGACGTGGTGATGAAGGCTTCCGGTAAACGCTACCGCGTCCTGCTCTCGCAAAACATTTTGGAAAAACTTGGCACGTCCGGCACTTCGCCGGGAAATGATCTGGATGATAATCCGGCGAACATGTCGGAAATGCTCGGCGTGCACACGGCGCGGGATTATCTGGGAGTGCTAAAGCGACTCGCCAAGCCATATAAGCTCTATGGCGCAGAAGAAATTCTCCTCACTTATGACTCGAACCACGGAATCGGCACCGCCAACGGAATGGTTTCGACGGTAACCGACCTAGCTAGATGGGATATTGCGATTGATCGAAATCTCTTTCTGAAGAAAGAAACACAGGAACAGATGTGGACGTCTGCGATGTCGAACAGTGGTCAGACACTGCCTTACGGACTCGGTTGGTTTGTTCAGCCATATCAAGGGCTGAAACTCGTCTGGCATTACGGGAATCTGCCGGACCTATATTCCGCGCTGCTTTTGAAAATCCCGGGAAAGCGAATCACGCTCATCCTACTCGCTAATAGCGATGCGCTCAGCTCGCCTTTCACCCTAGGAAAAGGCGATGTCGTGCGTTCGGCTTTTGCTTGTCTGTTTATGCGGTTATTTGTTTTCGAAGACGTTTATGAAGCGACTCTGCCTGAACCGAACTGGATGTTAAGCGAGAAGAGTCTTGCGGCTGAAATCGCACGTCTGGAAAAGCAGGGGAAAGGCTATAAGTATGATTGTGAGGTAGCCGCTCAGAGCGCGATGCGCGGTTGGCTGGACGAGCGCCGCGCTACTGCTCGCAAGCAAGTCAAACTGGACCTCAAAGTCTATGATGCTTATGTCGGCGAGTATCAGCTTGACTCCGATACTATATGGACTATTGTCAACGAACGTGGGAAGCTAATACGGCAAGGAAAAGCGTACAAGATGGAATTATTTCCCGAATCAGAGACTGAATTCTTTTCAAAATTTCCAGAGAGGCAATATATCTTCGTCAAGGATAGCAATGGACGAGTAATCTACCTCAAGGTTCGACAAGGCGATGAGGAGAGAGTAGCTAAGAAAATTAAATGATTCGCCGAAGCCATTAAAATGTCATTAAGATAATGCGTCCCGGAATGTTCGATAATAGACAGATTGAGTCCTAATGATCGCATCATCGCGCTTCTCCAGAGTTTAGCGTTTGGCGCTGCCTTCATTAGGCTCGACTATTTCATCAAGGTTCAGATGTCCTGTTTCCATCAGCCAACTCTCGGATCAGGTGTGGTATCGCCAGATCCAGACTTCTTTCGTAGATCTTTGCGAACATCCTCCCGATAATAGTCGCTCCAAATCCTGCTTATACCAACGATCCAAAGAAGCTTAGTATGAGCGTCATCTATAGGCTCGAATCTATGATCGTAATGAACGGTTAACCAAAGAAATGGTCCTATCCACTTCCAATTGCAACCAGGATTGAATTCGGTCATGCGGAACGTTGATTTCATGCCGTTCTTGAGATGAATAGTCCCACTTGATCCTTGGGTAATCTCACCGTCGGGAAAAAGCTCAATACGTCTGATGTGCTTGGCCCATGTAGGCCATCGTGTTACTTGCGCAAGATGCTGCCAGGCAACTGACTCGGATGCTTCCACGACGAATTGGCGCCTAATCGGAATAAACACTAGGCTCCTGCTTGACCTCTCTATAACTCAAACGCTCTCGCGTAACGATTTGTTCGCTCAAGTCTTCGTGCCCGGAGGTCTTCCTTTCCACCGGAACTGCGAATTACTTCCGCAGACGTTCCATCTCGCCTTTGTCATCCCGCTACGGGTTGAATCGGGTCAGTCGAACGAAATGTTCATAGACTCAAAGTTAAGGCTCATGCTTTGAAATTGATTAACCAGGTCGCGCCCGAGGTTCCCAAACAAGTAGCGGCTCTTGGACAATACGGGTTCGG
>WNFH01008375.1_pt1 | contig 15368 bp, 13 predicted proteins | sample 5400411 | NCBI WGS metagenome assembly WNFH01 (sample SAMN13153347, study PRJNA577476) | soil metagenome | isolation source: 200 cm saprolite under Douglas fir tree site 2 hole 3 | place: USA:California | collected 2015-04-18
ATTCTGGCGGCAGGAGCAATCTGGTGGGTGACAGAGAAATGGAGCAGCCGGCTAAGGACGAAGTTTGAGTGCAGCAGGAATGAGTATGCAATTGAGGTGACACCAGCTGAGCTGGTGTCACCTCAATTGCATACTCATTCCTTAACCCTTGGGCGAATCTGCTCCCTCCATGATATACTGCTTTCTAAGTAATACGCAAAAGCAGTATCAACTATATAGACTCCAAGGATACGAGCGGAGGAGGGAGTTCGCCATGCCCCATCTCAAACTTGACCAATCCCTGGTAGACGAGGCACGCGCACTAGCTCTACATATTGTCGAGCCTGTTATCAACTACATTGGTGAGCATACAACGGTTGCTATCGAACGTACCACCTTACGCCTGATCGGTGTGGATGGGATCGATGAGGATGATGTACCACTGCCAAACCGTGTAGTTGATAGCGCATTGCCGCTCTTGCCAGGAGGTATCCTCCGTCCATTTGTTGCCACGATGCTTCATTGCAACCTCGATGTGCAGGCAACTGCTAATGCTGTCGGACGAGGCGAGCTCTCACTGCGTGAGGCACCAACTGAGAACGAGTTTCTGACAACCGTTGACACTGAAGCCACACGCTTAGTACAAGAGGGAGTAGCCCGTATTCGGGCACGGCGTGCCGAGCGTGCAGCAATGATCGAAGAACTGGGCAATCCACCAACACCCTGGCTTTATGTCATCGTAGCAACCGGCAATATTTATGAAGACATCGTACAGGCGCAGGCGGCCGCTCGGCAAGGTGCAGATGTTATTGCCGTGATTCGTTCTACTGCACAAAGCCTGCTTGACTATGTACCTTACGGCCCCACCACGGAGGGTTTTGGAGGCACCTATGCCACCCAGGCGAACTTTAAACTCATGCGTGCTGCCCTTGATGAGACCAGCCGCGAGGTTGGTCGCTATGTGCGTCTAACCAACTACTGCTCCGGTCTGTGTATGCCCGAAATCGCTGCAATGGGAGCCTTAGAACGGCTTGATATGATGCTCAATGATGCGCTCTACGGCATCATATTCCGCGACATTAATATGAAACGCACGCTCGTTGATCAACTCTTCTCGCGGCGCATCAATGCTGCTGCTGGCATCATTATCAATACCGGCGAAGATAACTATCTGACAACTGCTGACGCACGCGAAGCAGAGCATACGGTAGTTGCATCGCAATTCATTAACGAACGTTTTGCACAGATCGCAGGTATTCCACCAGAGCAGATGGGTCTGGGTCACGCCTTTGAAATTGACCCTTCTACACCTAATCACCTGTTGTATGAAATAGCTTCGGCGCAGTTAATCCGCGACCTCTTCCCTGATAAGCCGATTAAATATATGCCTCCTACCCGGCATATGGACGGTAATATCTTCCAGGGACATGTGCTCGACAACTTCTTTAATCTTGTAGGTGTGTTGACAGGGCAGGGCATTCAACTGCTCGGTATGCCCACCGAGGCCATTCACACACCGCTTTTACAAGATCGTTTCCTTTCCATTCGCAGCGCTCTCTACGTGTTCAATGCTGCTCGTGACCTTGGCGTACAATTTGATTGGCGCGAGGATAGCCTGGTGGCGCGTTTTGCAAGTCAAATTCTGCGGGAGGCCGTTGAACTCCTGCGAGAAATTGATAGACTCGGACTCTTCAAAGGGCTTGAGGCTGGCCTTTTCGCCGATATTAAGCGTTCCCCAGAAGGAGGACGTGGGTTAGACGGGGTGATTACACGCAACGAAAAGTATTTTAATCCGTTTTATGAGGAGTTGTTGGATTAGTTAGCACTTCCACTCCTCATTGGATTGATCAAGTTTGAGATGGGGCATAAGACACTATCTCCTCCGCGAGCTGAACAGGACGCTGCAAGGGAATATCGTGAATGGTATCGGGCATCCACACAACGCGCATATCTGGACGTAGTGCTTGAATATGCTCAATACCCTGGCGACGCATCTGTAAAAACGCGGCCTGCGTTTCGCTTGCGGGCTGTTGCTCAGCCATTATCAGTTTTATGGGGCAGCGCACTTGCGGGAAGAGATCAAAGAGCGGCTGATCCCACATAGCTCCGATGATTTGCAGATGATTCTCGTAATCCAGGCGCGGCGCGACCGTATTATCCTCACGCAGTAGCACGATGTGCAGAATACTCTCCTCAAGCTCAGGAGTCCACTGTTGCCCAAGCGGGCCACTGCGGTAGAAAGAAGGACTTAGTGGCAAAGAGGACTGATTCATTGCTCAGCAGGTCTATCAGGCAGGGTATTCGCAAGGGATACCCTGCTTCTGTTTTCTCTATGTTAGCAAAAAGACCTGAACATCTACTCGCTCAGGTCTTCAGGTTCAAGCTCGTCTTCCTCATCCGCATCCTCATCTTCGTCATATTGGTCCAGATAGCTGAGGTCAGCATAACTGGTTGGATACGTCTCCTTGCGGATCTGGATGGTTGGATGGATGAGTGGAAATGGCTTCAGCCCTCCCGGGGCAGCCGGGCCCTCCATCTGCGGTTCGTATGCAGGTGAGCCTTCGCGCACCAGCACTTCATCTTCCCATGCCATCGACTCAAAGCCCAAGCGGCGCAGGTCCATCACCATGCCAGGCCAGGTGTCTTCGGCAGCCACTGCCCACCACTCACGCCCCATTACTCGTACAGGTCGAACACGCAAAGGTCGGTTGATCTCGCCCAGGTTAGCCACTAAAGATGCGCGTCTCCGCTCGGCATTTTTCACGATTATAACCGTCCCTTTCTATACCAGGACAACAATACACCGGACTGTTCCCCCTTGTTTAGATTATTCTTTTCCGTGCTTCCTCTAGAGGAAACTCTAAGTGTAGTAATACCATACCACATAAACTTGTCTACCCGCCAGGGTGCAAGGGTATGTTCAGGGATAATTTGAAATATTATGGACACTTCTGACATACCGATGTGAATTTATTTTCACAGAGAAGAGAAGTTCCACGATATTTGCTGAACAAACGCGACAAATTGTCGCGTTTGTTCAGCAAATATCGTGGAAGCCAATCGTAACTTGGACTGATTGACAGGCATTTTAAAAGCGTGCATACTGCACATAGTCGAGTTACAGAGAGGCTGCTGTGGCTTTCGTTATGAAGGCACTGATGGAAAGCACGAGATTGATGAGTCAGACGACCAAAGCGATTAAGACGATACCGCAAACGGCTTTTCGCCGTATCCGCAATACTCCCAGCTACTTTTTTCTGCTCTGGCGTTGGGTATCCTGGCTGATCGCGCTGATTACCATGGTGTCGATCCATGGCCAGCCCAACCCTATTCTTGCTATAGTGCTGCTGGTAATCACCTTCATCCAGACGCTGGTCGTTACATTGTACGCACCCGTATTTCAGATCTTCCTTCCTGGTCTTCCGGGCATGGGGAAGATATTTCAACTGGGGCAACAGAGAGTGTTAAAACGACAACGTACAGGGAAACGTCATGGTCGCATTCAACGTCCACTGGCTACTGATGAGGAAGCGGACATCTTAACTCCACTGGCGCGCACGCGCAACCCCTACTGGGATAGCGCGATCTATGGCATAGATGTGCTTATCTGTGGCACGGTCACATATCTGGGTGGGTATTTCGGCATCCCGCACTATGGCGTTGCCTCCCCCTTTTACCGCTACGGCATCTCGACGGCCCTGGCAGCAGCTTTCGCCTATCGCTATCGCGGTGCGCTATTGGCCGCAGTCGGCTATGATCTCTTCAACCTGCTCGGTGCTTTCTTTCCACCCCCAGGAACACCGTATTATCCATTACTCGCCAGGGACCTGGTCGGTTCATTGTTTGATGCCCCGGTCATCGCTATACTGGCGGCATACCTGGCCACGCTGCTTGCAAGTTATACGCGCAGTAAAAGGAGAGAACAAGATACAGTACGCTCGCAAATAGCCTTACGAAAGGTGGGCGAGACGCTCATTCAGGGTTTCAGCGACAGGCAGCAACTCTTACAGCAAAGTGTCGAACAGATGCGTAAGGGCGGCCACTTTGAACGCTTGCTCATAGCTCTGATAGGTAAAGCACACGAGGGAGAAGATGGCACAACTCTCGCTGCTGAGATTGACACCTGTACAGAGGCCGGTTTTGTGGAGGCTACCATACCAGATACGAGTAGCTCACTCTTTGAGCATGTGCTTCAAACGGGAGAAAAATACAGCGCGTTTGAGGCATTGCATGGGGAAGAGAACAGCTATGGGATAGCACGGCTCTACCTGCCAATTTTCAGAGAAGGACAACCATATCTCATACTGGGAGCCGAAAGCGCAAGACAAACACCTTTTGAACGCAAACAGGAAGAGTTTCTGGAAACGACAGGGACACAACTGGTGGTAGCACTTGAAAATATACGCCTGACAGAACAGGCCGCCGAACTGGCTGCCGCAACGGAGCGGGGACGTATCGCCCGCGAGATTCACGATGGGGTGGCACAACTCGTCTACATGTTCAGCTTGAACACGGAAACCTGTGCGGCCCTCGCACATCGCCTGGCCGAGGCTTCTGATGAAGACGAGGATAGAGAGTTGCTCACGCCCCTGGCGGAACGCCTGGATACGCTGGTGACGATCTCGAAACAGGCACTGTGGGAGACACGCCAGTATATGTTCACACTCAAGCCTTTGATGAGCGGCAGCAGTACGTTGACGCAGATGCTGACCAACCAGCTGCGCGAGTTTGAGGCGATTAGCAGCCTGCCGGTGCGCCTGGAAGTTGAGGGGACGGAAGAGGCGGCCAACGGGGATCAACGCCAGGCGCGCAAGATGGTGCAGGTGGGCACTGCCATTTTCCGTATTACGCAGGAAGCACTGAGCAATGCCTATAAACATGCAGGGGCAACGCAGCTTGAGGTACACCTGCGCTACCTGCCGCAGGCTGTAGAGATCGAGATTTTCGATAACGGCAAAGGCCTGGATGCCACAGGTGGAGTGGATACAGTGGGTGAAGCAAATCACATGAGCGAGGCGGTGACAGGAGAACATCAACGAATCTACTCGGGTCACGGTATGGGCGGTATGCGCGAACGAGCCGAGGAGCTCGGTGGGACATTTGAGGTAAAGCGGGCATCCACAGGCGGGGTAAGCGTGCGAGCGATCCTACCAAAGTGAGAATTTGTTGACGAATGACGCCTCTGGTACAGGTTAGCATGGTAATTGCCACAGGGCGAGGACAAGCCATTGCCTGCGGGCAAGGGGAGCAGGTCGCCCCTACTATGCTACGCAACAGGCTGTTAAGGCACTTCGTCCATAGTAGGGGCGATGGCAGCCGCATTCGGGGAATGGTGAAGGCAGTCCTCGCCCTATTGGGGTATATATGGCAAAGACACGTTTAATGATTGTAGACGACCATGAAGTAGTGCGCATGGGAATGCGCTCTCTCTTTGAGCTAGAGCCAGATTTTACGGTGGTTGGCGAAGCGAGCAACGGGGCAGAGGCACTGGCCAAGATGGGCGTGCTTGCACCACAACTGATTCTGATGGATGTTCGCATGGAGAAGATGGGGGGGATCGAGGCCTGCCGTGAGATCAAGAGCCGTTATCCAGAGGTGCATGTGCTGATGATCACTTCGTTTACGGATGATGAGGCGGTGTTCGCCTCGATGCTGGCCGGGGCCAGTGGGTACCTGTTGAAGAACATGAGTCGTGCCGAGTTGCTGCGTGCCGTGCGGCAGGTGGCGGCTGGTCAATCGCTGATAGACCCCGCTCTAAAAAAACAGGCGACAACACGCTTAACCTCCCTGGCAACCGGTGGCATACGCACACACACACGTACACACGCACCGGAAGATGAGCTTACCGAGAGAGAACGTGAAGTAATCTCGCTGATAGCGCGTGGCTATACAAACAAGCAAATCGCCGAGACACTTACAGTAACCGAGAAGACGGCCCGCAACCATGTCAGCCATATCCTGGAGAAGCTGGGACTGGCACGCCGCAGCGAGGCAGCTGCATTCGCGGTTGAACATAAATTGATGCCGCCAAAAGCACAACAAAGAGACGAGGAATAGGGAACATATAACCCGATGTGCCAGTTTTTCTTTGACAAGAAAAACTGGCACATCGGGTTATATGTTCCCTATTCCTCCGAAAACGTCTTGCGATGCAAATATTGCCCGCCACCCTTGCCGCCAACATACTCCCCGTTCCGTACTATTACCTGCCCACGCAAAAGCACTGTATCTGGCACGCCCTGGACATGCACGCCTTCATAGGGGGTGTAGTCAACGCGCTGGTGCTGGTTGGCGGCACTGATGGTGACGGACTTTTCGGGATCGAAGATGACCAGGTCGGCGTCGCTGCCGGGAGCTATGGTGCCCTTGCGGGGGAAGAGGCCAAAGAGTTTGGCAGGCTTTGTCGCCACCAGGTCAACGAAATGATGCAGGTCCAATTTCCCTGTGCGCACGCCGTCGTACATCAGCATCACGCGATGCTCTACGCCCGGCAGGCCGTTGGGTATTTTGCTAAAATCGTGCAGTCCCAGTTCTTTTTGCCCGGCAAAGTTGAAGGGGGCGTGATCGGTAGATACCACCTGCAGTTCATGGCGTTGCAGGCCCAGCCATAGCGCTTCATTGTCAGCCAGGCTGCGCATTGGCGGGGTGCAAACAAATTTAGCCGCCTCAAAGCCAGGGGCGGCGTAGTGGCTATCGTTGAGATAGAGATATTGCGGGCAGGTTTCGCCCCACACTGGCAGCCCTTTGGCGCGGGCAGCTGCCACGGCATGGAGGGAATGTTGGCAGCTCACGTGGACAACGTAAAGCGGGGCTTCTGCCAGCGTTGCCAGGATAATGGCACGGTGGGTAGCTTCACCCTCCAGGACAGCAGGACGTGTCAGCGCGTGGAAGCCGGGAGCGGTATGGCCTGCAGCGACGGCTTCGCGCACGATCAGGTCGATGACGATGCCATTTTCGGCATGTACCATCACCAGTCCACCCAGCTTGGCGGAACGGCGCAAGACGCGATACATAGTATCGTCATCGACCATGAAGGTGCCTGGATAGGCCATCAGAAGCTTGAAGGTGGTGACACCTGCGGCGATCATCTCATCCATCGCGGCTTCGGGCGCGGCGGCAAAGTCGGTGATCGTGATGTGGAAGCCGTAGTCGATCACAGCTTTCCCCTCCGCTTTGGCGTGCCAGGAGTGCAAAGCTTCGGCAAGTGTATGGCCGCGCCGCTGGTTGGCAAAGTCGAGGATGGTGGTCGTACCCCCACAGGCGGCGGCGATGGTGCCAGTCTCAAAGTCATCGCTGGCAACGGTGGCAGGCAGGGGAAGTTCCATATGTGTATGCACATCGATAGCACCGGGGAAGATATATTTCCCCTGAGCATCCAATGTGGTATCAAGTTGCTGCGAGGCAAACGCCCCTGGTGTGCTGATCGCTGCGATTTTTTCACCGTCAATCAGCATGTCGCCCATGTAGTCATCGGTTGCCGTAACAATATGGCCGTTGGTAATCAGTGTACGCATGAGAAATCTCCTACCTATACTGTAACTCTTCTTGTCTCCTCGCCGCCTGCGGCGGCTTGCCTATTTAATGGTTGCTGGGGGCTTTGCTGCCAATGGCAGCAAAGCCCCCAGCAACCATTAAAAATCTTATAAACCGCCTACGGCGGTCAGACTACGGGCGAGGGTAGACCGCCAGGTTACTGTACACAATATCGGCGTTTGAACCTGCTGTCGAGGCAAGAAAAGCAATTTCACCCTCTGAACTAAACGTCGTATCAGTCACCAGAGTAAGAAATGTGCCATTGGCGTAAAACAGGAAAGTATTTCCACTCATAATCACCTGTAAAGTATTCTTGACCTTATCGCCCTGCTTCAATGCCGTCGTTTGTGTCCAATCATGACCTGGCAGGGGAGTAGTGTTGCTACTTGAAAATATCAGTACTGAGACGGAAGAAGAGGCCTCCAGTGTGCCCACTGTTGATGGTCATATCTACCGACAGCGTGGCGTTTTTGTAGGTATGAGCCACTTCACGGCACCCGTGGAAGTTTACTAAATTTACACCCTCCATGACATGATAGCCGTCTTGTTGAAACACACACTGATTATTTTGGTCCCATTGAGCGGCCAGAGTAGCGGGGTTGGTGGGATCGTTCAAGGCATCTTTATAATCAGGTTTGCCAGCCGTGGCGGTCTGGATTACTCCGGCGGTAGCACTTGCCTGCGCCTGGGCGGTCGCCGTCATGTGCGCAATAGCAGCGGCGGTTGCCTGCGCCTGGGCCGTTGCGGTTGCGGCAGCGATGGCCTGCGCGGTGGCCGTTGCATTCGGCGTGGCGGTGGGGGCCAATGTAGAAGTTGTCCCGCCTGTCGCGCTATTTTGTTGTGATTGGGTAGCGGTGGTACTGGAGAGGTTGCCTGTGTTGTTCGTATTGTTCATATTCATAACAAATATGTAGACACTTGGAATAATGACAACAAGCAGCACTATCAACGCGATGATGACAGCAATGGTAGTGCGGCTCAGGGAGCGGCGCGAGCGGCCAGAGCGAGAAGGTGGAGGTGTTCTCTTGCTTTCACGCGGTAGTGCAGTCACCGCTGGAGTTGCCGGTACTGGTGCCGCGGGATATGGTGGCACAAAGGGAGTGATTTCTGTGGCATTCCCCAATGGAGAGGGCTGCACTGCTGGCCGTTGTGCCGGTACTGTTGGTACAGGCGGCATAGGTATGACGGGAGGCAATATGATTCGATGCGGAGCAACGTGTACCTCTGGCGGCTGGCGGGTAGAAGAATCATCAAGATCTTGTACACCGGTTTGATTACGAGTGGCCGCTACAGCACGGCAGAAGGCATCGGCTAAGGCAGTGGCACTGGCGTAGCGTTGCTCCGGCTTCTTCTCCAGTGCCTTGAAGATGACGTGCTCGACCTGTAGGGAAATGTTTGGCGATATACTGCGAGGCGAGGGCGGAGGCTTAGTCATATGCATCGTTACCACAGCAAGCTGGCTCTCGGCGGAGAAAGGCAATTGGCCCGTCACCATTTCGAAGAGCAGCACACCCAAAGAGTAGAGGTCGCTTAGTGCGTTAGCCTTTTGATTGCCCTCAAACAGTTCCGGCGCGACATAATCGACGGTACCCAGGACGCTGCCAGTGGTGGTTAGCTGCGTAGCATCACTGGTAGTACGAGCGATGCCAAAGTCAGCAAGAAAGCATCTCCCCTCGGCATCCAGCAACACATTTGACGATTTGATGTCACGATGGACGATACCCTGGCTGTGTATATAATCAAGGGCGTCCGCGATATCTCGCAGGGTATGACAGGTTTCTGCTAGCGAAAGAGGTGAGCGACGAATACGCGCCCGCAACGTCCCCCCTTCCATAAATGGCATGACGATGTAGTAGCGTGCGTCGCCGTCCACCACGCTCTCACCAGAGTCATAGATGGGAACGAGGTGGATATTATGGAATGAGGCCATCAGATGTGCCTCGCGAATAAAGCGGCGCAGCATCTCCTCATCTTCACGTTTAAATACTTTGATCGCTACTTCGCGCTCAAAATGCGGGTCGTATCCCTTATAAACATCGGCCATCCCTCCCCGACCGACCAGGTTATGCAAATGATAACGACCGAGAGTTTTCCCCTCCAGTCCTGGCATACTCTTTCTCCAAGTGCTAGGTATTCTGGCTACATAAATATTAAACGGTTCGAATACCGTTTCGTTACTCTAAAGTACAGGCCATCTCGGCACAATCTCAATCCCGGCGCGGCGATAGAGGTCATTGGCATGGTGGCGGGCCTGCTCCATTACCTCGTGCTCGTCCATGGTGAGCAATCTGCCCTGTTTTACGACGATCTGTCCATCAACTACTACCGTGTCCACTTCTCCGCCTGTGGCGGCATAGACCAGCGTGGAGATAGGGTTCATCGAAGGCGTGGTGTGCAGACGGTTGAGATCGATCATCACCAGGTCTGCCTTCTTGCCAACCTCCAGCGAGCCGATTTCATGCTCCAGACCCAGGGCCCGCGCCCCATTGATGGTCGCCATCTCCAGTACGGTTTCAGCCGGGACGATCAGTGGGTCATTGGAGACGGCCTTGTGGATGATCGCGGCAAGTTTCATTTCACGGATCATGTCATAGTCGTTGTTGCTGGGGCCACCATCGCAGCCAAGGGCGACATTGACACCACTGGCAAGCAGCTGTGGCACTTTGCAGACGCCGGAGGCAAGCTTGCTATTGGAGGACGGGTTGTGAGAGACGTGGGTACCTGTGGCTGCGAGTTTATCGATGTCCTGCTGGGTCAGCCAGACCATATGCACTAAGACTGTTCTGGGGCCGAGCAGTCCAACGCTTTCGGCGTAATAGACGGGCGAGAGGCCAAACTTTTCGTTGAGGTAGATTTTATCGGCCTCGACTTCGGCAAGGTGCATGGTGATACCCATATTACGCTGGTGGGCGAGATCGCTCATCTCGCGGTAGAGTTCGGAGGTGACGCCGCCAGGGGTGCGCGGGCCAAACCAGACATGAATGCGATCCCTGGCGGCCCCTTCCCACTTGCTATGCATATCCAGCACGCCGAGCAGGCTGGTCTCGCGGCTCTCAATCATACCTGGATGCATGGAATTGCTTTGCGTGGCATAGGTGCCGATGTCCATCACGATACCGGCGAGGCAGGCCCTAATACCGCTCTCTGCGACAGCCCTGGCGATGCCATCAAAGCCGTAGCGATGGGCAAGCATCGATTCGAGGAAGGTGGTAGTGCCGGATTTAAGCATTTCAGCGATGCAGAGTCGCGCACTGACATAGCCGTCATCTTGCGTGAAATTGCCCTGCAAGACCCAGACCCGCTCGCAAAGCCACTGGATGAGGGCCATGTCATCGGCACAGCCGCGTATAAGGGCCTGGGCAACATGCACGTGAGTATCGATGAGGCCAGGGATGATCAGTTTTCCCTGCACATCTACTATTTCGTCCCCGGCATACTGGCGTTGTAGGGCTTCGGCTTTACCGACGGCGACGATGCGGTTGCCCTCCACGGCGATGGCTCCATTGGTGATGATATCGCGAGTGGGGTTCATAGTGATGACGGTGGCATTGCTGAAAAGCATGACGAACAATCTCCTGCTTTTGGTTGGTTGGTTGATAGAAAAATAGTGCTGGTTCATGTCGGTGCTACAAATATATGGGCACTATACCACGAAAGTGGTGGGAGGCTCAACAGCTATGCTATTCTACCTTCCAAAACACCTGGAGCATCGCACCCTGTAATTGATCTACAAAATTGCCCACAACCATCGTATATCGGGTGGTAAGGGAATATGGTTATCGTCGTGATGACCAATCATACTCAGAGAAGGAGGAAAACGATGTCTGAGCAAACTTACTATCCTGACACTGAGCCCCAGGATATCCCCGACAACCTGAAGGTACCTGATGGAGAGGTCTTGCTCTTGCGAGCATATGGCAAAGGGGTACAAATCTATGGGTGTCCAGCAGTTGCCGCGGGTGCTCCTGGCTCACCAGGAGCGTTCACAGGGCCGGTACCGCACGCAATCTTGCTCAAAGGCGACAGAGATGAAGGGGATCTTGTTGTTATCCATTTCGCAGGGCCCACCTGGCAAGCCCTGGACGGCAGCAAAGTTGTGGGCGAAAAAGTGGCAAGTGCTCCTGCTCCAGATGCCGATGGCGTTGATTGGCTTTTGCTCAAAGCGAAATCGACGGAGGGAAGTGGCCTGATGAGCCGGGTCACTCATATTCAACGGCTCTATACGGATGGAGGGAAACCTCCTGTAGCTGGCTGCGACCAGGCAAACAACCAAACCCAGGTCCTGGTGGAGTATTCGGCACAGTACCTTTTCTATGGTGCTCCGACCCAAAATCAGTAGCAAGGAGTGATAGTGTTTACTCGTAGGGGCGGGAGTGGTAGGGATGAGGGGTGGGGACGCTTGCGTCGCCCGCGTTCTGGTGGTGAGAGAAACGCCCCACCCCAGGGCGACGCAAGCGTCCCCACTCCACCCAGCCCAACCCCCGCCCCTACGAGTAAATGCCGTCCTTCTCTCCATTCACACCCTCACATACAAATGCGTCCCATCATCATAGCGAAACACGGGATTACCCCGGTTGAATTTCAAATCTCCGTTGACATTGCCTGTCAGCCAGAGCAAGACTTTCGTACCGGCTGGAAGGTGCAAGGGATAGTGCCAGTGGTCGAGAGAGCTGGGGCCAGTTACGCCGAAGAGCCAGGCACCGCCATCGTCGTTGATAGTGTTGGGCAAAAGCTGGTTGCACGACAGCGAGTTGTCGTCGTGGGTGTTGTCGATCTGGAGATCGCAGGCACGCAGCGACATGCCGTCGAGCGAGGCTGTAGGGTTAGCGTAGGGATAGGTATCAAAGTTTTTGATGTTTTTGCGGGCCAGCTGGGCCTGTGCCCAAACCCATGAACCAACTTTTACAGGCAGCAGCGTCTGTACAAAGAGATGCACCTGCACACCTGGGGCAATACGCACGGTGAGCTGGCACCCACCGGAGCAGTCAAGGCCTAGCTGCTGCTGCTGTCCAATGTTGATGACAGGGGTCGGCAGCACCTGCTGGGGTGAGGAGGCATCTACTTTGAGCACCTGGCCGCCAAAGGCGATCGATGGATAGTGTGGGGAGAGAGTGAGAACCATGCCCGGTTGCAAGGCGTGGCAATCCTGCCCTATCGAGGTGTCGAGTGCCTTGACGGTCTCTGGTTTGATATCGGTGAAAATTGTTCCTGAGTCGCTCATGCGCATCTGCACGGCAAGTATTTCGTCACAGGAATCGCCGGCTTGCACGGTATACAGGATTGAACCTGGCTGCGGCAGCGCCCTGGGATAGGGAGGATAAGGCGTAGGCGTCGCGGCGGGCGGCGGCCCTCCCAGATTGTAGAAATAGTTGGTCACAGCCGGAAAGATCTTTTGGCCGGCATGAGTGCCATAGTAAAACGCGGGGATCGCCAGAAGTAGCAGGATGGGTAGTAGTATGAGCAGCCGCCAGGGTATAGCGCGTATAATGATTCGTAGGTTTTCTGCCGGTGTGCTACGCTGTTGAAAGTGGCGAGTCATATCGCCTCCAATCCCTTATCTTTCTATCTATATTATAGCCATGCAGGAGAGGAATTACCATTGCGAGCGCCAATTTGGAACTTCGACGCATAAGCGCAACAATCGGGTGTTTGACCGAGTTAAACTCAGAATTGCTGCGCTTATGCGTCAACTTCCAGGATGACTTCTGTTTCAAATAGCCCTGTAGTCCTATTTTTATCGAGCGAGCGGCGTTAAAACAGGCCTTTTAGCGTCAAGTAGAGTATACTATGGAATAAGATATACAATTTGAAAGGAAATTTACGTATCGTGGTAAATGCGCCTAAAGTACTCGTCGTTGATGACAGTGCGACCGCATCACTTTTTATTTCACAAGCATTGCGTAAAGCGGGATATCATGTGATTACAGCCACCGATGGAAACGAGGGAATGGCTAAAGCTGTGGAAGAACGCCCCCATTGCCTGATCCTTGATGTGGTACTGCCAGGAGTGAGCGGCTTTGGGGTGTGCCGCCAACTGCGAGCTATGGACCCGCAGCGCAATCTTTCGATCATCATGGTGAGCAGCAAGAATACGCAGATGGATCAAACGTGGGGACTGCGCCAGGGAGCCGACCGTTACCTGCCCAAACCGTTTACAGAAGAGACGCTATTACAGATTGTCGAGGAAGTTTTGTTGACCAAGCACTATTACTCCTGACCTCCTCCGACTCTAGACTGTTTCTCCTTTATTACGGTGAAGCAAGGACGTTGCTACTATCACGGTGTTTATCATGGCATCTATCAAGCTTTTTACCCGATAAAACAAAGAGTGGCACCTCCTGCATTATTTTGTGCGCGTATCATTGTTAGCTATTTTCTATGGTTTCAAGGAGCAACTTTATTGCTTCCTCTTCTCCAACTAGCTGTTCTAAGGCTTGATGATGTGCCTCCATGTTTTCCATTCGCGCTGTGATGAATGCATGCCTGGACACGATAGCAAGCCCTGTAAGCGCACGTTGGGCGGCCTGATACTCAAGTTCAATTTGCTCTAGTAATCGCGCTACTTCACTCACATTTTCTTGCATACTGTCTGCTCCTTCACGGTTGATCTTTCTGACATTTGTACATAAACACCGTACCACATTTGAAGAGATACAATTGTCCTATGAACGAATATTGCCATAATTGAGCAGACATTAGAAGCGGAAATACGTACCAGCAGATGTACAAGCGCACAATCATGATGGTATACTTGCAACAAATGGATAGCAGGAAAAGTAGCGGGAGGCCCACCATGAACGAAGATGTAGATTTTCCAGAGTTACTCAAAATCTACCGGATACAGAACGGATATAGACAGGCAGAGGCCGCGCAAGCCTTAGGCTACTCCAAAGACACCATTGCTTCATGGGAATATGGAAGACGCTATCCCGCTAACGATGAGATTCCCCGTCTCGCTCGTATTTTAGAGGTGGATGCTCAAGCATTAGCTCGTTCCATAAATGCAAAGCGAGCCGAAGCTTATAGACTTAAGACTTGCGGTGAACCAACCGTGACGCTACCAGCAGCATCACACCTACTGCAACCTGATCAAAGTTCATCTGTAATCAGATTGACAAAGGAACAAGCGACAGCATTCTTGTCACTATTAGGAGGCGATATGGAGCATGACTCAGCCAAGCGATCAACGTTAATAACATTGCTAAAAATGTTGGGCGGCATTACAGGTGTAGCTCTGGCAAATCCTCTTCAAGAGTTGGCTCAAATAGGGAACCTGCTCCACACAGAGGAGATACTCTCTATCTCTGCTGCAAAGATCCCGGTTTTATGGCGGCTTTACTTTGATGGGCGTCTCTCAGAAGTAGAAAATGACCTATCTGATTACCTCTTGCCGCTATCAGCAATGGCAGAACAACCATCGATACATCAGAAACGAGCAGCAATTCTGGCTTCTAAAGCGCACCAACTTGCCTGTATGATTGCATTGCAATCACAAGATTACACCTCAGCACTGATTCATGCTGATCATGCACTCCAGTACGCCCGTGTAGCTGAAGACTCCTGCTTGCAAGTTGCCTCGCTCATTCGTAAAGCACTCGTCTATTTGTATTTGAAGCGTCCAAGTCAAAGATTGTGGGCATATCAAGAGGCAATGCAATATAGGAGCAATGTCTCGCCTCTTCTACAGGGCCGGGTATACATGGGACTGGCAGAAACACACAGTGCCTTAGCCTGCTTAGAGCCTGCACATGAAAATGAGGCACTCCAATTCTTGGATCTCATGCATAAGACATTTCCCTCTCACCCGAAAGAAGATCCAAATTTTAACTACACATACTTCAGTCGTACTACACAAT
>WNFH01003964.1_pt1 | contig 15365 bp, 10 predicted proteins | sample 5400411 | NCBI WGS metagenome assembly WNFH01 (sample SAMN13153347, study PRJNA577476) | soil metagenome | isolation source: 200 cm saprolite under Douglas fir tree site 2 hole 3 | place: USA:California | collected 2015-04-18
CAGTTCCTAGTGACGGGGGCCCGTCAAGGAGAGAAGGGCATTCTCTTCACCTTGGAAGAGACGCCGGACCAGCTTCGGACGATTGCGATTAGCCTCGGTTGGGACTTGTCGGAAATGGAGCGAAAGGGTCTGCTGCTGATCAGCTATATCTCACCTGTTGAACTCTCGACCGATCGCTACCTCCAGACCGCTCGGGAACGGGTGCTCACAAGTAAAGCACGGCGCGCCGTCTTCGACAGTCTCACCTCGATGCAGCTTGGTGTGCCATCCGAGCGCCGCTTCAAGGAACTTGTGTATTCGCTCAGCAAGCACATGCGCGCAGCCGATGTGACGCTCTGGATGACCCTGGAGTCGCCGCAACTTCTTGGTACCGAGGAACTGTCCGGACACGGTATCTCGTTTATTGCGGATAACCTGTTACGACTCCGATACATTGAGGTCGACGGGAGGCTTGAGCGTGGCATCTCGATCTTGAAAGCGCGAGGGATAAAGCACCAAACCCATGTGGGAATGCTCAGGATCGGGCATGGCGGCGTGACACTTACGGATGCTGGCTTGAGGGGCAGACGCGGTGTCTTAACCGGGAGAGCACCGCCCAAAGGGAGATCAAAGCGATGAAGTCTTCTATTCGCGACCAAATATATTCTGGTCAGATCGTGAGTAGCTTGGCGGAGATCGTCCGTGTGCTGGAGTCGGAAGAAATCAGGGATGCGAGGGTTCGTCGCGTGCTCGAGTTCCTCAACCGCCTCGTTCCCTATGAATGTTGCGCGTTGCTGGTGGGCCCGTCGAAGAACGCGCATCTTTTCACCATTCCCGATGCGACCGAATCGACGCGCGAAGCCCTGCAATCGTCGCTCTCGGACATGCTGCACGTGATGGACGGAAATGGCGATATCGAACCTTCTGGTACCGGTTCCGGCCATCTCGTGCTGCCGGTCATCGGAGCAGACCGAATCATCGGCGTGCTGCAAGTGGAACGCCACGACATCTATGCCCTCCACCATGTCCAACTGCTTTCCACCGTGGCCTCCCAGCTAGGGGCCTATTTGGCGATGGTGGAGCTAAAGGATCGTGAGCGCCGAGCGCAAGAGGTGCTCCGCGAAAGTGAGTCGCGTCTGCGCGCGATGTCCCAGCATGATGTTCTCACCGATTTGCCCAACCGATTGTTGCTGAAGGATCGACTTAGCCAGGCGATTGCGAGAGCCCGTCGTAATGGCACCCAAGTCGCGGTGCTGTTCTTGGATTTGGATGGTTTCAAGCACATCAACGACTCCCTCGGACATGCCATTGGCGACAAACTCCTCCAATCCGTCGCAGCACGATTAGTGGCCTGTGTCCGCAAATCGGACACAGTAAGCCGCCAGGGTGGCGATGAATTTGTGATCCTGCTTCCAGAAGTCGCACACGCAGCAGATGCAGCCATTAGTGCCGCAAAGATCATCACCGAAATTAAGAAGACACACAGCATCGGCGAACACCGTCTTCGCGTTACTGTGAGCATTGGCTTAAGCACTTACCCCGACAACGGCGAAGACGCCGAGACGCTGATCAAGTATGCCGACACGGCGATGTATCACGCCAAGCAATCTGGGCGCGACAATTACCAGTTCTTTAGACCAGAGATGAGTCTCCAGGCCGTCGAGCGTCAATCCCTGGAGGGCCAGCTACGATATGCTCTTGAACGCCAGGAGTTATTGCTGTATTACCAGCCGAAGGTAAATCTCAAGACAGGAGCCATCACGAGTGTCGAGGCGCTCGTACGCTGGCAACATCCAGAGCGTGGGCTGCTTCTTCCGAGGCAATTCCTGACCATCGCCGAAGACACGGGCATAATTGTAGCAATCGGCCAATGGGTACTAGGCGAGGCATGCCGGCAAACGCGGGAATGGCTGGACGTGGGCCTCCGAGCCGTCCCCGTAGCAGTTAACATCTCGTCGCTGGAATTTCGGAGCGAGCACTTTCTGGAAGGCGTTCAAGTTGCCCTGAAGAACAGCAGCCTGGATTCAAATTTTCTCGAACTCGAATTAACCGAAACCGTTCTCATGCGACATGCTGAGTCCACTGCCTACGTACTCAGACAACTCAAAGCCATAGGCGTGCGACTGGCCGTCGATGACTTTGGCACCGGCTATTCCAGCTTGAGCTACCTGACTCGATTTCCCATTGACGCCTTGAAGCTCGACCAGTCGTTCTTGCTCGATGTCATTAATGGTTCAGAAGATACTATTGTCGTTAGCGCGGTCGTCGCGATGGGCAAAAGTCTCAAGCACAGGGTCATCGCTGAGGGTGTCGAAACAATAGACCAGTTGGCATTTCTTCAGGCTCATGGCTGCGATGAGGGGCAAGGATACTTTTTCAGTCGGCCCGTGGTGGCACAGCAGTTCGCGAAGTTACTTGAAACGGGCGTATCTGCTACTGTTTGAAATTAATGGCGTGCTTCCTTTTCACCAGGACCTGGCGAGGCTGCGTTGTCCGTAGGGCGGGTGGCGCAGCCTTTGCGGTTGAATTTTCGGGTGGCCGACCCCTCGCGGTTTTCGAGGAGTCGGAAGGTTTAGTTTTTCTTCAACTTGACCTCAACATAGTTGACAGCGTCGATACGCATTAAACCCCGTTTGAGACGCATATGGGCACGAGCGGAACTCTTTTCTCCCCGGTGGCATCAAATAGCCTTAAGATATTAAGACGATGTCATCGGTCGAAAAGCCCACTGGTATATCTTCGCTCGTCGGCGCCGTCGGCAGGACGGAGCGCACGACACGCGCGCTGCAGTCGCGTTTCCTTGAACTGGTCGAGAAAGTTCGGCAGACGCGTCCGGCGGGCGACATTGAGCTGCTTCGCCGGTCGTTCGAATTCGCCGCCGAACAGCACCGCGCGCAGTTGCGCAAGTCCGGCGACCCGTACCTCTCGCATCCGCTCGAAGTGGCGCACATCCTGGCGGACATGAAGCTGGACATTACGACGCTTTGCGCCGCCCTGCTGCACGATGTCGTCGAGGACACGCGCATTTCCTCGGCGCGCATCGTCGAGCGCTTTGGTTCGGACATCGCCCGCCTGGTCGAAGGCGTCACGAAGATCAGCCGCTTGGATTTGCTGGCTCCCGAGGCGCGGCAGGCCGAAAACGTCCGCAAGATGCTCCTGGCCATGGTCAACGACGTTCGCGTCGTCGTGGTGAAGCTTGCCGACCGGCTGCACAACATGCGCACACTCGGCTTTCTTCCGGCCGAGAAGCAGCAGCGCATTGCGCGGGAGACGCTTGATATTTACGCGCCCATCGCGCATCGTCTGGGAATGGGGCTGATTCGCGGAGAGCTTGAAGATCTGGCCTTCAGTTACCTGGAGCCGGAAGCCTATCAGGAGCTCCAAAAGACGGTCGTATCGAAGAGGAAAGAGTTCGAAGCGTTTCTGATGGAATTGCAGGAAACGGTTCGCAAGCGGCTGGAGGAAAACGGGATTGCCGCCGAAGTGGAGGGCAGAGTAAAGCGGCTCTACTCGATTCATCAGAAAAGCCTGCGCCAGCATCGCACCATCGACCAGATCTACGACCTGCTGGCCGTGCGCGTGATTACCGACACCATCCGCAACTGTTACGCGGCTTTGGGTGTCCTCCACCAGGTCTGGCGTCCGGTTCCCGGCCGGTTCAAGGACTACATCGCCATGCCGCGCCCGAACCTGTACCAGTCGCTGCACACGACGGTCATTCATTCCGGGCAGACGTTCGAAGTACAGATTCGAACGCAGGAAATGCATCGCATCGCCGAGCAGGGAGTTGCGGCGCACTGGAGATACAAGGACGGCAAGGACGTCTCCGATGCCGACGATCAACGCATCCTGTGGATGCGGCAATTAATCGAATGGGTCAAGGAGATGCAAGAGCCGTCGGAATTCATGGCGACGCTCAAGGTCGACCTCTATCCCGAAGAGGTCTACGCATTCACGCCGAAGGGAAAGGTGCTCGCGCTCCCACGGGGCGCCACACCCGTCGATTTTGCTTACGCCGTCCACACCGAAGTGGGCAATCAGTGCATCGGCGCGAAGGTAAACGGACAGATCGTACCGCTGCGCCACCGTCTTTCGAACGGCGACGTCGTTGAAGTTCTGACGCAGAAGGGACACGTCCCCAGCCGGGACTGGCTGAATTTTGTGCGCACCTCGCGCGCCCGGAGCAAGATCCGCCATCACATCAACTTCATCGAACGCGGCCAGGCGACTGAAGTTGGCCGCCGATTGCTCGAACGGGAAGCGCGGCAAGTGGGCCGCAGCTTGAAGAAAATCCCGGAGGCTGACCTTCTCCGCGTGGCTTCCGAATACGGATGCGCGAAGCTCGAAGACCTATTCGCCGATTTGGGCTACGGGAAATTTTCCGCTCGGCAAATTCTTTCGAACGCGCTGGGCGAACCGCTCGGAGAAAAGCCGGATCAAACCGAGGAGCCCGCCGCGCGGCTGGTTTCGACCGTCAAACGCATGCTGAGGGTTGGCGAGGCTGCCTTGCAGGTCGGCGGCCATGACGACTTGATGGTCTTTCGAGCCAAATGCTGCAATCCGATCCCGGGGGACGACATCGTCGGTTACGTCACGCGCGGCCGCGGCGTCGCCGTGCACGCCAAGTCCTGCCCAAACGTTCAAAACCTGCTTTACCAGGTGGAAAGGCGCATCGATGTTGAGTGGGGAGGCGCCGCGGGGTCCATCTATCCCGTCAATTTGTTGATTCGCGCCCAGGACCGCCCCGGCATGCTCGCTGACATCACGAGCGTCATCAGCGATACGGGTTCGAATATCCGCACCCTCGCCAGCCACCCTGACAATTTGCACGCCCGCATCGATCTCACACTCGAAATCACGGACCGCAAGCACTTGGAACGCATCATGACGAATATCAGGAAGATATCGGGTGTCTTTGGTGTCGAGCGCCTCTACAAGGTTTGAGTTTCCGGCACCCACCCTTTCCTGGCGCTCTTCCGCTTCTCTCAGCCGTTAATCTTCCCGGCACACGACGGCGCAACTCCTCGCCAGCGCGGCTACAATGGAAGGGATGCCCTGTGCTCTCCACTTGCGGGTTTTAATCAAGCCACGGTTATTGCTTGGACTGTTGCTGGCCTTATTTCTGCCGCTTGCCGCTTGCAAGCGCGCCGAGCAAACCAATTCGCAGCCGCTGGACGAGGCGGGTATGTGGTCCAACAGCGTCAGCGAGCTTCGGACCTTGAACGTTTCCAACGCTGAAATCGGCGAACTGACCAAAGCGCGGCAGGGCGGCCTTTCCGATCCATCTTGCATCGAGCTGATTAAGCTTGCGCGCAGCCGCCGGCAACCATTTTCCGGCGGCCAGCCCATCGCCGATTTGCTCGCGGCAGGATCCTCCGAGCAGACCGTGGTGGAGCTGGCGCGCTTGGATCAACTGGGGCTGTGGGCCGGGGAGGCGCAAGCCTTGCGCCTGGCGGGACTTTCCGACAAAGTGATTTTGGCGGTCGCGCAACGCCGCTCGCGGGGTTTGCCGGTGCTTTCCGGGGGAAAACTCGCCGGGCTGAAGAATTCCGGCGCGAGCGATGCCGTGATCCTGGATTTTGTGCAGAAGGGCATCACCGATGAGCAGGCCTCCAATTACATCGCGCACCGCGAACACACCACCGGCACCGGGTGGGTCTATCAGGGGCGCGCGCGCAGGAAGCGCTGAAAGTTTTCACGAATTCGTTTCGTATTTGCCTCGCCCTGGGCGAAAATCCGCCTTGAGAATCCAAATCTCCTGAACAGCGCACTTTAATCGCCGATGTGCGCGAGAATCGAGATCGGTGTGGAACTCGAGATCGTAAAGACCGGGAATCCGGTTCTGCGGCAACAGGCCCGTCCGCTGACCCCCGCTGAGATCGCCGGCAAAGAAATTCAGAAACTGATCGAGTCGATGCGCAAGACCATGTATGACGCCCCGGGTGTCGGGCTTGCCGCTCCCCAAGTCGGCCTTGCCCTGCAACTCGCTGTGATCGAGGACCGCGAGGAATACCACAAGGAGGTTCCACCAGAGCAACTACGAGAGCGCGAAAGGCGTCCCGTGGCTTTTCACGCCATCATCAATCCCAGAATTACGGAAATGAGTGGTGATACGGTGGAGTTTTTCGAGGGGTGCCTCAGCCTGCCGGGTTTTTCCGCCCTTGTTCCCAGAGCGCGCACCGTCCGAGTGGAATTTCTGAACGAACGTGGAATGAAAGAAACACTGGAAGCATCGGGATGGCACGCGCGCATCCTGCAACACGAGATCGACCACCTGCGCGGGACTCTCTATATCGATCGCATGCACCCCCGCACGTTCACCTCTCTTGACAACTGGAACCAATTTTGGAAAGGCAAACCGATAAGCGAGATTAAAACTCTGGCGGGGTCCACTCTTCACTCGGAGCATTCAGCGTAAAAGTAGAGCGCGCACCCGACAGCGAGTTTTGACGCGCTCCGCCCGCCCCGGTAGAATCGTTCCGTCTTGTCTAAGGAAACGCGCCCCCGCATCTTTTTTCCCTTCGCCCTTTGCGCGTGGGCGTTTTTGACGACGAGTTGCGTGCAGCCACTGGGCCCTGGTTTTCGGTTCGTCGATCGCCAAACTGAAATTCGCGCTGCCGCCGAGGCGCCTGACGGCGGGGGGCTTCACGTACGCGTTGTCGATCGCTTCGACAACGCCGGCAATCGCCCGCTTCGTTCGATGGAAGTGCGCCTGCCTGAAGGGCCGACATTCGGACCCCAGAATTTGCGCGTGACCATTGACGGCCGCGAAGTCATGCCGCAGCGCGCCTCCGATACGGATCGCCGATTGATGCGTGCGCCGTTTGATCCCGTCTGGGAACAGCACCAGCCGCGCGAGATTGTCACCGAGTGGGACTTGATGCCTGAGTCCGCTGGCCGCGGCACCGTCGCAGCGTCGCCCCTGGCATTTTACATCGCGGATGAAACCGCACTGCCTCTCTGGCAAGCGCCAAGCGGCGTATTTGTAAAAGGCGGCCCCAATCCGACGGATGCGAGCCTCACAGTCGTTGCCCCCCCGGATTTCCGCGTCCTCGCTCCCGGCCAACCGCTCAAGCCAGGCGCCGTTGGGAACCTGGTTGCCCGCCGGTTCAAGATTCGACCGAGCGAGGACTTTCTCCCTTACGTTGTCGCGGGGCGCTATCTGGAACAGAAGATCCGCGGGCCGCAAGGTGAGGTGAGTTTCTGGACGCTCCAACCTCTCGACCGGCAACAGGCAGAAAATGCCGCGGCGCGTCTCGCCTCTTCCATGCGCAACTACACGGATTTTTTCGGCCCCGCATCAAAGAGCAAGACCGCACTGTTCATCGTGGAAGGGCCTGATGATCTGCCTGCGGAGTTTAGCGAGGCTGGCGATGCGGGCGGCGCATCGTTCCCAGGCGGCGCGCTGCTCGATCGCCGAGCATTGGCGCAGGGCGTCGCGAACGAATCGATCCTCGAGCTTGCCGAATACGAACTGGCCCGAACGTGGTTTGGCTGGCGCGTGAGGCCGAGGCCGGAAGCCCAAATTTTGATGGGCCGCGGCATGGGATTGTTTGGTCTAATCGTTGCCGCCGAGGGACGCGGTCCGGACGAGCGCCATCGCATGGTCGCGTTACTTCTCGACAGATATGATGAGTTCAGGCGCATCGCGACGGATCGGCAGCTACTCGAGCCGCCGGTGGGATATTCGCGCGCGGAGCGTATCTCAACCGGCTACAGGGCCGCGCTGTTTTTTGTCGCCCTGGAAGACCTGTGTGGCCGTGACAATCTCCGCGCGGCGTTTCAGCAGATCGTGCGGGCTCGCGCGGGAGACGAAGTGGCCGACGAAGAACTGAGGGCCGCTGTGGAAGCCGCATCCCAGCGCGACCTCGCCGAAATGTTTCGCACCTGGCTCAATCGCCCCGGCATCCCGGATGACTTTCGCGCCCGCTACAGAACTCCACCGAGCACACCAGGGCGGCAGTAACATCGTTTCAGGAGGATCGCGTGATAGAACCTGTCGCAACGGACCGAGGGCCGAAGGCCATCGGGCCATACTCGCAAGCCATCAAGGCGAATGGATTTGTTTTCCTTTCGGGGCAGATTGCGCTCGACCCGCACACGCAGCAAATCGTTGAAGGCGACGTTGCCAAGCAGACCGAGCGCGTGCTCGAGAATCTGAAGGGTATCGTGGAAGCCGCGGGCTCATCGATCCATCGGATCGTAAAGACGACGGTGTTCCTCGCCGACATGAACGATTTCGCCGCGATGAATGAAGTCTACGCGCGCTACTTTGTCGCGCATCCGCCGGCGCGCTCGACCGTCGAGGTGGCGCGCTTGCCCCGCGACGTCCGTGTCGAAATCGATCTCATCGCGTTGCTTTGACGGAATTCCGCGAGGACGCTGCGAACTGCGCCCGGCCTTGTTCAATGAGCGCGCCAACAATTGATTGGGCTTCCAGATCCAGCTTCGGCAGAACTCCCTCCAAGATGCTGATGGCCTCGGTCCAACGGCTGAGGCTCATGAACATCGCGCCGAAATTTATGCCCGCCTCCGGCAAATTTGTTGTTCGTACCGGTCTGACCAGGACCAGGGTTTTCCCGTGTATCGTAAAGATAATCCGCGCGTCTGACACTTCGCGTTCACTCACGGCGAGAGACGCGGGTTAGAAAAGGTCCAGAACCACCTCCGGGGATGCCAACTGAACAAGGCTTTTCCTCTACTACGCTAGGGTGGAAGCCATCCCATCCTCGTCCAAGCGCCCGGCGGGACTGCCGTTTGCGATTTCCGGTTCATCTCGTCCTGGGGGGCCCGGTTACCTGAGTTAAAGTCAAGGCCATCTGTCTGCGGCACTTAGATGCCGCTATAGAGCAACTCTTTGCAGATCATATTTGCTCCGGGAAGTCTTTTGGCCAGGTGGGGGCCATTGACCATTGAAATCGCACAACCAACGTGTTCCCTCAAGTATCCAACGGAGTGGGTATCGGCCTGCTCTTAATCTCTAGTTCTGTAGGTCTATTTTCGATATGTCACGGATCATATTGTTCGATCAACTGCGCTTGCGGTTTTAGTTTGGAAAGCGGGAATCTTGGGGTAGATTGGAGTCAGTACTTGCCCCGGCGGAACTTGTAGGGGAGGCATTCATTGCCTGCACGAGGGAAGATAGAATCAGTGGCGCCCGCGGTTATATCCGGGCCTGCCCTCTTCTCCGCCCTCAGGAATATCTGGAACGGGAGTTCTGTCCGGGGCGAGAAGCAATCACGCGCCCGCAGCGCGTCCCACGGACCCGACTTCGGAAATCATGGATGGCCAGCGGAACTGCGCACGCTCGTGGATCCTCTTGTTGTGATCCGCCGAAGAATCCTTACCAACGCGTTTCTTGGCGGGTGGATGAAAGTGTGGACCTGGATTCTGACTGGTCTGATCGTGGCCGCCGCGTTCAGTCCAAAGCTAGCTTGGGCGTGGGTTTCGGCCGCAGCCCTGATAGCCATCGGGGCCGTTGCCGTTGGAGTGTTGACGTGGCGCGCGCGGCCCTCCGCATACCAAGCAGCTTGCCGGCTGGATTCGGCCGCCAGCCTTCACGACCGAGTCTCCACGGCGGTCCACTTGGGAGGCGTTGAGAATCCCAATGGGATGATCCTGCGGCAGCGCCAGGATGCAGTCATGCGTCTCGCGCAAGTGAGTCCGCACGCATTGTTCCCATTGCGATTGCCTGCCGCGGCTCGCCGCACGTTCGTGCTAACCGTGGCCGCCGCCGGGTTGTTTGTCTACCGCATCTACTACAAGCCACCGATAGTGGCGCTGCTACAAGCCACGGCGCGATCGCAGTTGGTGCAATCGATACTTTCTCCGATCGCGCACGCCATGGAAAAAGACCTCCAAAGAACGATGGCCCTTATAAACTCGAAACCGGACTCACCGGCCGATGAGGTCCGCGCGAGCGCGTCGGCGGCACCTGACGATCTCTGGAAGTCGAGTGATGGGCAGGGGGCCAAGCTGGGAGAGGGACAACAGGATTCCCTAGAGGCAAACGCTGGCGATCAGATGCAAGACCAGCCTTCATCTTCCATGCAGGGTGACCAGGGAGAAGCGCAGCAAGCCGATTCGCAACAGCAGGAGGACGGCGAACGTCAGTCACAGCAAGCCAACAATGGCTCCGAACGCATGGGCGGAGACGCCCAGCAGCAGCCGGAATCTCAGAATTCCGAGAACAACCGCCAGTCCCTGTCGCAGTCGCTGATGCAGGCGCTGAAAAACATGTTGTCGAACTCGCAGAACCAGCAAGCGAACAACCAGGCGAATCAGAAACAGCCCAACTCTCAAGGCATGCCGCAGTCCGGCAATTCACGCCAACCCGGTTCAGGAGAGGACGACAAGAAGGGTGATTCACGGGGCACGTCGGACACGCAACAAAAAGCGTCGCAAAATAGCAGCAGTGGGGCGGGGAGCCAGCAAGGGTCCAAGGAACTGAGAAGGGGTCAGGCTTCGCGGCCGGTGAACGCGGTGCCCGATCGCGTCGCGCTCGAATCCAACGGTTTCAAAGAGAAAACGCGGATGCACATCGATAATGGGACGGGCACGGCGCGGCTACCCCTTCGCGATTTGTCTCCTCAGGCAGTGGCGGTGACGAATGTGGGCAGAAATAAGTTTTTGTCCGGGGCCAATTGGATGTCAGGCAAAAGGGTGTGGGCTCTACTTTTAAACTGAATGCCCCGATCAGATCGGGGCGTGGAGCCCGCCGGAATCGGATGGATTCATGACGGGAACGGTACGGATGGAAGGCCAGAGGGACGACAAAACGCTCGGCCAGCAGGCTGAGTCTCTCGCCGAAAAGATGCAAGAGGTTCGCGGCGAGATTTCCAAGGCGATTGTGGGCCAGGTGGAGGTGGTTGATGGCGTGCTGATCGCGCTGCTGGCGGGTGGCCACGTGCTTCTGGAAGGCGCGCCCGGTCTCGGGAAAACCATGCTGGTGCGCACACTCGCGCAGGCCGTCGCGCTGAAGTATTCCCGGATTCAGTTTACCCCCGACCTGATGCCAGCCGACGTGATCGGCACGGCCGTGGTACAGGAAAGCGGCGAAGGAAGAAAATCGCTTGGTTTCCAGCCCGGCCCGATATTTACCAATTTGATGCTGGCTGATGAAATTAATCGAGCCACGCCCAAGACGCAATCGGCGTTGCTGGAGGCGATGCAGGAAAAGCAGGTTACGGTGGCGCACACCTCGCACCAGTTGGAAGAACCGTTTTTCGTGATGGCCACGCAGAACCCGCTGGAGATGGAAGGCACCTACCCGCTGCCGGAGGCGCAGTTGGACCGGTTTTTGTTCAAGCTGCGCGTGCCTTTTCCCGGACGCGAGGATCTGCATGACATCCTGGACCGCACGACGCAGGGGGCCGCCAAGGTGGTGATCTCCGTGGTCGATGGCGCGCAGATCATGGACATGCGCCAGGTGGTGCGCACGGTTCCCCTGGCGCCGCACGTCCAGGAGTATGTGGTGAAGCTTGTGCTCGCCACGCATCCCGAGGGCAGGGAAAACTTTCTCGCGAATAAATACATTCGTTATGGGAGCTCTCCGCGCGGCGCCCAGACCTTGATCCTTGGCGGAAAGGTCCGCGCGCTATTGGACGGGCGGTTCAACGTCAGCATGGAAGATATTCGCGCGCTCCTGCTGCCTGCCCTGCGCCACCGGATCATCTTGAACTTCGAGGCCCAGGCGGATGGCCGGACGACCGACGATTTGCTCGATGAAATCGCCGGCAAGATCAGCTAAGCCCTCGGGCGCGGGCTCTACGCGCCGTCCCGCCTAGGCGGGCTGGCTTCCCGCTCGCCGCGCTGCTTTGGCGGACGAGTAGCGCGGCGGCGAATTGAAGCCCGCCGGAAGAGGATCCAAATCTGAAGTGGAAATGCGGTTTTGCGGCGCAGGGAGCGCGCCGGGAAGACCGCCTTTTCATTTTTGACCTGATGGCCATGTCGTCGCCACTCTTACTCGACCGCGAATTCTTGAAGACGCTCGAACAGGTCACGCTGTTGTGCCGCAACAATCTGGGCGGCGCCGTGGGCACCGAGCATCGCTCCCGCATGCGTGGACCGGGAATGGAGTTCGCCGATTACCGCCGGTACAGCTTCGGTGATGATCCGCGGTCTCTCGACTGGAGCGCCTATCTCCGGCTCGGAAAGCTCTTCATGAAAATTTACGAGACCGAACTGCATATTCCCGTGCGGATTTTGCTCGATCGCAGTGAATCGATGGATTGCGAAGGCGCCGAGGAATCGAAATATTTGTACGCGCAACGCCTGGCTGCGACTTTCGCCTATCTGGCTCTTCTGCACCTGGACACGGTCACGGTCGTGCCGTTCGCCGAGCGCCTCGACAAGCCATTGATTGCCTCGGGAGGGCGTGACCGCCTGTGGCCCGTGCTTCAGTTTTTGGGCGGGCATTCTTGCGCGGGCGGCACCAATTTGTTTGGCGCGACTAAAGAATTCATGGGGAACTTTACGTCCCGGGGTATCGTCATCGTGATTTCCGATTTCTTCGATGAACATGGATGCGAGCGCGCGGTGGAGATGCTGCGATCGGCCGGCCACGATTTCGTCCTGGTGCAGGTGCACAGCGCGGAGGAGCAACGCCCCTCGGCCGCGGGCGAGTTGATTCTGGAAGACGCCGAAACGGCGGCGCAACGCACCGTGGATTGCTCGCCGGAAAGCACGGCGCTTTATGAGCGCAGATTTCTGGAATTCTCCGCTCGATTGCGGCGGCTAGCATTGCGCAATGGCGGAAGGTACGCCCGCGCAGTGACCAACATTCCCTACCAGGATTTTGTGCTGCGAAGCCTGCGCAGCGGCCAGGTGGTGGCATGAACTGGCTCGCGCTCAGTCCGGTGGAAGTGGGAGCGGTTTGGTCGGCGCTGGCCGCGCTGGCGCTGTGGCTTTACCTGCACCATCGCCGGCCTCAGCACCGGCGAGTTTCCACCCTGCGGTTTTGGGCCAGCGTACAGCCCGTCGCGCAGCCGCGTCGCCGGCGCCTTAGGGAACCTTGGGCCTTGCTGGCGCAAGTTCTCTTCCTGATGCTGCTGATCCTGGCGCTGGCGAATCCTCGCTTGGGCATAACGAACGAGGGCCGAAGTGTCGTGATTGTGCTCGATACATCAATTTGGTCGCAAATGCGGCCTGCGGGCGCATCCCCGTGGATCGACACGGAGCGTCAGGAGGCACGGCGCGTGCTGGATTCGCTGCCCTCAGCTGACCGTGTGCTGTTGCTCCCCGCCGAGGCCGACGCGCCGCCGATTCTGCCGTTCACTACAGACCGTGGAGCTCTGCGCCGCGCAATCGCGGAGGTGCCCACTTCCAGCAATACTGCGGATATTCCACGCGTCCTCGAGATGGGCAGGGCCGCCTTGGGCGGCTCGCGGCGTGGGGTGCTTGTTTACGTGGGCCCGGGAATGCTCGACGAGCGGCAGGCGCGCAGCCTGGACGAATTTCGTGCGGTCATCGAAAATCCGGACGACGACCGCGGCCAACCTCAATTTCTAGTCCGGCTGGTGGGCAGCGAAAAGCCAGTCCAGAACCGCGGAATCACGCGGCTTTCTTTGCGGCGCGATGCGGCTCAGCCCGATCTCTGGCACCTGCTCACGCAATTGAAGAATTACAGCGATACCAAAAGCAGTGTGGTCCTGAAGCTGTCGGTCAGCGGACAACCGCTGGGCCAGAGGACGATTTCGCTGTCTCCCGGCGAACTGGCCAATGCGGAGAATGAATTTACCTGGGCGGAAGGCGGGTTGTTGCAGGCGGAAATCAGCCCGTCTGACGCTTTAGCCGCTGACGACCGCGCCGTCGTCAATCTGCCCACATTCCGCGTGATACGTGTGGCCGTGTTTCCCGGTAACGCTCCGTTTCCAACGGACTTGCTCACAGTGCTTTCCAGCAACCCCTACTTGCGCACTGAGGTTGTGACCCCGGCAATGAATGCGGACGTCTCGCCCGATGTCGCCATTTACCAGGGATCGGAAATGCCTTCGCAGTTATCTTTCAACTCCATTTATTTTCTCAGCGGACCAGCCTCGGCCGGCTCGCATTCAGTCCGCGTCGTAGGGTGGAACTCGCAACACCCGGTCACGCGCTGGGTACGCACTCACGACGTCAGTGTGCGCAATCCGGCTCAGCTCAACATGCTATCCACCGATACAATATTGGCTTCCACCGAAGGGAACCCGCCGGCGCCGTTGATTCTGGCCCGCGAACAAAATGGGCGCAGGATGCTCATCATCGGCTTCGATCCTCAAAAATCCAATTTTCCTCTTCAGTCGGCTTTTCCGCTGTTGATGGCCGGTGGCATGGAGTGGATGACGCATTCGGTGGATGAATCCGCGGAGTCGCTTTCCACCGGAGAATTGGACCTGCCGGGCCCCGCTGCTCGAATCATTTCTCCGTCGGGGAGGGATGTGCCATTTGCGCGCAAGGGGCAGGACGTGCATCTGCTCGCGACGGAAACCGGGATGTATCGCGTCGTTCCACCAAACGGTTCAACAAGCGGTGAAACAAGCGTCGCCGTGAACACTCCGTTGCTGCCCGCGCAGCGCATGACGCTGACTCCTCCCGAAACGGCCCGAATCGAATCGGAACCACTTCAGCAACCGGGGTCGGATTTGTGGCGCGGGTTGGTGCTCCTGGGCATCGTCGCTCTGTGGTTGGAATGGTGGCTGTACTATTCTGGCAGGGAAAATCGGCGGGCGATGGAAATGCGGACGACCCCCGATGATGGCGAATTGCAGAATACGGATCTGGAATTGGAGGGGACCCCGGAGGAAGCCGAGGTTCGCAAGCCGAATTTCGTTAGGATGGATGGCTGAGTGACATTCGATCAACCCATTTTTCTGATTCTGCTCGGGTTGCTGCCGGTCCTGTGGTGGTGGATGCGGAAGGCCCCGGGGGCATCGCCCATCTGCTTGGCGTTGAAGTGTGCGGCCTTCGCCGCCCTGGCCATCGCTCTGGCGGGTCCCTGGGCTCCCATGCGGGTGGAGAAACTGGCCATCACGGTGCTGATGGATACTTCCGCCAGCATGCCGCGCGAGTCATTGCAGCATGGTGAGGGCATGCTGCGCGACCTGGTTCGCAAGAAATCCGGTGCGGATTTGCGGCTGATCACGTTCGCGGAGCGCCCCAATCTTCGTGTGGTTCCCCAGCAAGCGGATCAGGTGAGCATTCCAGAAGGCGTCGACCCGAAAGAGGGAATGGCTACGGATATCGAGAGTGCGCTGCAACTGGCCCTTAGCACGTTTCCCACACAGGGAGCGAGGCGGATCCTGCTGATCAGCGACGGCAATGAAAACCGCGGGCACGCGCTTACCGAAGCCCTGCGCGCACGGGAACGCGGCATCGCCGTGTTTACCGTGCCCGCGGGCGGCACCGCG
>WNFH01001607.1_pt1 | contig 15362 bp, 10 predicted proteins | sample 5400411 | NCBI WGS metagenome assembly WNFH01 (sample SAMN13153347, study PRJNA577476) | soil metagenome | isolation source: 200 cm saprolite under Douglas fir tree site 2 hole 3 | place: USA:California | collected 2015-04-18
CGGAGCGCGTCACGGCCGTGCTGATCGAGGATGGCCGGGCAAAGCGGGAGAACATCCACGTGTCGTTTCACGATGTACCGGCGACGGATTATGCCGAGGCTGGGGTTCTGGTGGTGGACCAAAAGCGGTCGCCGTAAGAGATTGCAGGGTGGTGCGAGCTGGAAGGGTGGGTTGACGATCCCACCGGCTAAGGGTAGATGCCCACCTCGAGAATACGGGACGGATTCAACTTGACGCGCGGGCGTCGCGGCGGATCATCGTCCAATCCAGAAAATAGCCGATGCCCACAGCCAGCGGAATGATGCCGAACGCAGCAGCCGTCCAGACGTCGCGATCCGTCTGGATCTGCGCGATCAATCCGAAAGTCATGATGTAGCCGAGTGCGCCGCTGACGAGCAGGATGCCGGCACGGCGGGAGCGGGCCGCCTGGGTTAACTCCGGCTCCATCGGAATGTCGACACCGCGTGCAATCGCCGCGAGCCGCTCTTCGCTGCGAAGCTTGCGCACGCGGTAAAAGGTGTACAGCGCGCCGAGGGGGATCCCCATCCCCAAAATCACGGCCACTAATCCAATTAATTCTCCGCCCATGGTGTGCTCCTTCTTCCGTCATGCGCCGGTGAGGCGCGCTTTATGGTGGGACCCGCTTTCAGCAGAAGGTACGCGCAAGAGGTGCGGAAAGTTCCCGGAATTTGGCAGGTCCTATGGCTGGTTCGCTTCAGAAGGATGGTTCAGGAAAGGGAGAACGAGGGCTTGGCCACCCACACAGGCAGTCAGTGCACTTCGTGGATTTGCATGGTGGCGTCGATGGCAAGATTGGGATAGCGGATAGGGGAGCTGGCCGGCGCGGGCAGATGTCGTGCGCTAGCGGTGAACTCAGCTCCAGCGCATTCGACCGAGTAAGAATAACCATCACGCTCCGTTCGGGTCATAGAGATAGATTGTGAGGAGATCAGTTCGTCGAGCAATGCGCAACGACCGGTAAGCGCGATGTGGCTGCGTTCCGCCTGAGCGATCTGGAGCAGGTCGCTGCGCACCCCCGTGAGGCTGATGGCCTGTGTGGGCGCCGTACCTTCATCGGTGACGGGCATTTTCTTCAGATAAAAGTGGTAGACGCCGAAGAGAAGGGCGGCAGCAATCAGAACTGCGGCGAGGGCGCGCATGATAGAATTCTGGCCTCGCTCGGATCGTATGGCAAGCGAGCCGCGCAACCACTTGCATTAGGAAACAACGGTCCTCTTTTTCGCCTCCCCTTCCGTGCGCTTTGCTAGACTTGATTCTGCCGCCGTATCCCTCTCCCCGGCATAAGGCACACCTTCGGACAGACGAATGGATACGACTGCGCTGCCGCTCGAGTTGCATGCCATCGAAAGACTGAGACAAGAAGAGCTCGAAGAAGCTCGCGCGATCCAGAGCATGATGATGCCGGCAGAGGCGCTGCGAGCCGGAGCGGTGACCGTCTCTCACGAATTCCAGCCGGTGACTGCGGTCGGCGGCGACTTCCTCGATTATTTCGAGCTAACGGATAAGACCATTGGTCTGTACCTCGGAGACGTCTCCGGCAAAGGTCTCCCGGCTGCGCTCTATGCTGCTCTGGCTGTGGGAACCCTGCGTGGTGTGCATAAGACCGGCACGCTGCCAAGCGATGTTCTCGCGACTCTGAACCGCCGGCTGTTGATTCGCGGCATGCCGCGGCGGCATGCGGCCATCCAATATGCCGTCTTCGATCCCCGCACCAAAGACCTGCAAATCGCCAGCGCCGGCATACCCGGCCCGCTTCATCTGGCTGCGGGCGGCTGCCGCATGCTGGTGCTTCCCGGCATGCCCGCAGGCCTATTTCCGGGGACCAGCTACGATACGCTGACAGTGCATCTGCAGCCCGGAGACTCCGTCTTGTTCTGCACGGACGGACTGACGGACGCGTTCGACTGCGATGGAATGCAGTTCGGAACCGAACGACTGAGGGAATTTTGCGGCGCGCAACATGACGCGCCGCCCGCGGTGTTGCTGGGCCGAATCTTCGCCGCGGTAGAAGACTTTTCGCGCGGGCGAGAGCAGTTTGACGATATGGCAGCGGCCTTATTCCACTTTGCCGGTTGAGCGGTACTGAGGGTGGCTGCCAAGGGAGGCAAGTAGCGAGTAGACAAAGAAATTCACGTTTGGGTTGACAGGTCGGGCGCTCTCCAGTAAGTACGTTAGTTACAAGCAGCAACCTTAGGAGAGCCCTCGATGAAAACGAAGTCTCGCTTCTCCCTTAGTGCGGCCCTGTTCCTTTCTGCGCTGGTCGCGATTCCGCAAGATATCTGGGCTGCGCCCCAGGCGGCGGGACAGCGTGCCGGCGAAGTTTCGCGCGTGATCCCCGCGGTGAGTATTGGCCGCGGGCCGAAAACCATCACTGCATCGGCAAAAACCGCGGTGGATTGGCAAGACCTCGTAAATACCCAAGTGAATGCGCGGGCACGAATCGCTTTGCAAGACGGGTCGGTGCTAAACGTCGGGTCTGAGTCCTCTGTGAAGATCGTCAAGCACGATGCGGGAGCGCAGCAGACCGAGCTGGAGCTGACTTACGGAAAACTCCGGACGCAGGCGCAAAAGATCGCAAAGCCGGACGGAAAATTTGAAGTGCGCACACCAGCGGGAGTGGCAGGGGTGGTGGGCACGGATTTCTTCCTCGGATATGACAATGCCACAAACACAATGAATGTGCTCGTGTTTGAGGGCTTCGTGAAGGTCTGTAATTTGGCCGGAGTGTGCGTAATCGTCAAGGCCGGGCAGATGACCAGTGTCCGGAGCGGAGACAACTCCGGCCCTCTGCCACCCGTCCAGGCGACACTCGACGTGCTGGTCGCCGCGGGGAGGGACACCGATGCGGGCGGCACTGTGGGCCTCGGAATCGTACAGTCAGGGCATCATATCGGCAAGGGGATGGGCATTACGCTGGGCATCCTGGCGGTGGTACCAGCGGTGGTCTTCCCAATCTTAGCGACTCGCGGCGCCAAGCCACCCGTGCTTCCTAATTGCAGGACCAACCCGAATCTGCCGGCTTGCGGCGGCTAATCGGGCGCGGCCCTCCGTAACATGATTCTGATATCGGGCCCTGGCTGAACTCCTCGGCCAAGGCCTTTGCATGTTTGCCTGGGCATCCCTGACAAAATTTCGAATCGCACCCATGCAACGATTCTGCCGCGAAACCCGTCGAAGGAATGTTGCCTGAAAAGCGATGATGTGTCTGTATAGCGCTTTGTGCCACCTGAGGCGCTGGCGTAGACTGATTGTTTCGCGGTCCCGTCTAAGATTGAATGAGGCTTCCTTTGACCATATCGATCCGGAGTCACCTGATTCATTTCTCTCTCTCGCTAAGTCTGCTGGTCGCGATCGTGCCCGTCACCGTTCCGCTGTCCCAAGCGGCGCCTCCCGATGCGCAGGCCAAGCGCTCGCCTCTCCTCGCCGCGCTGCAGTCAGAGCTGGATCGCTCGATGAAGGTGTTGAGCGCCCAGGACCCGCCCGCCTACTACCTCGGTTACACAGTCACGGAGACGCAGCGCGTGGATGTCTCCGGTTCCAACGGAGCTTTGCTGAATAGCAACGAGGCCCGCAACCGCTGGCTGGAGGTCTCCGTTCGAACGGGGCGGTATGAACTGGACAACTCGCACAAGGTCGGTGAACGGCCGGCGCAGAGCGGGGGGCCGGGCGCTTCCGTGCCCATTGACGATGATGCGGATGTGCTGCGCCGGGCGGTCTGGCTGGAGACCGACAAACAATACCGTGCCGCCGCCGAGGCGCTCATCAAGATCAAGACAGGCAAGGAAGTAAAAGTGGAAACGGTGGAGGGCCGGGCACCGGATTTTTCGCGCGAAGAGCCGCACACGTACATCGGACCGCAGGTTTCGATCGCGGTGGACCGTAAACCGTGGGAAGAAAAGGTTCGTGCGTATACCAAGGCCTTCCGCGATTCCAAGGCAATCATCAATTCCATTGTGACTTTCAGCGCGCAAGCGCAGAACGTCTACCAGGTAACGAGCGAGGGAACGCAACTGCAGTTCGGGCAGATTCGCTACCGGCTGGAGCTCTTTATCCAGGGCAAGGCCCCGGACGGAATGGACATCGACCGCTATTACAACTTCGATTGGGTAAATCCCGTGGATGCGCCGGACGATATTGCGGCTTATGCGGCGGAAGGGACGATGCGCAAGGAAATGGAAGGGCTCGTCGCCGCGCCGATCAATGATCCGACGGTAGGACCGGCGCTGTTGACGGGCCGCGCCGCCGCGGTGTTTTTTCATGAAGTTTTTGGCCACCGTGCCGAAGGTCACCGGCAAAAAGACGTGACCGAAGGGCAGACGTTTTCGAAGAAAGTGGGCGAGCAGATCCTGCCGGAATTTCTGAGTATCACCGATGACACAACGATGAAGAAGCTCGGCAAGCAGGACCTGCTGGGCTACTACCAGTTCGATGACGAAGGAGTGCAGGCACAGCGCGTGGCGCTGGTGGATCACGGCGTGCTGAAAGATTTCGAAATGTCACGATCGCCGCTCGTGGGCTTTCCGCATTCGAATGGGCATGGAAGACGTCAGCTGGGCGCAACGCCGGTATCGCGGCAGGGCAACCTGATCGTACAGAGCAGCAAGACCGTGACCAACGCGCAACTTCGAACAAAACTGATTGAATTGATCAAGGCGCAGGGTAAGCCGTTCGGATTGTTGATCGATGATATCGCCGGTGGATTTACGTTTACCGGGCGCGGGCAGCCGCAGGCCTTCCAGGTTCTGCCGTTGGTGGTTTACAAAGTGTATCCCGACGGGCGGCCTGACGAGTTGGTGCGTGGAGTGGACATCGTGGGGACGCCGCTGGCGGCGTTGACAAAGATCGTCGCGACCGGTGATACCCCGGAGGTGTTCAATGGTTACTGCGGCGCGGAGTCTGGCTCTGTGCCGGTTTCCGCTGCATCCCCTGCCATTCTGATCTCGGAATTGGAAGTGCAGAAAAAAGAGAGCTCGACGGACCGGCCGCCGATCCTGCCGCCGCCCGCGCATGATGTGGTAAAGACAGGAGGCCGGCAGTGAGGCGCCTACGCTGGATTGCGGCAGCAGGTCTTCTATCGGCGGCGCTGAGCTGCGGAACAGCGGCCCGCGCGCAAGCTCTACAGGACAACGACCAGACGCTGCGAGCGATGCGGGATGAGATGGCCCGCGCGAAGACGCGGCTGGAATTGAAAATTCCCAACATCGCCCAGCCGGTGCGGCCGTACTACATCGAATACCGTCTGCTCGATCTCGACGTGCGGGAAGTTGTCGCGGAATTCGGAACGCTTCTCGCCAGCACGCACACGCGTAACCGCTTTATGAACGTGGTAGCGCGCGTCGGCAGCTACCGGCGGGACAGTTCGAATTTTGTGAGCGAGGATAGCTTCCGCGGCTTCATCGGACCGACCGGCTCGGTGGGTATTGACCGAGATTATGATTCGCTGCGGCAGGACCTGTGGATCGCCACCGACCAGGCCTTTAAGGAAGCGGTGGAAACCTACTCGCGTAAGGAAGCGTATTTGAGCAGCCTGGCGCGGCCCTCCGACATCGATGACTTTGCAAAGGCGGAGCCGGTGCAGCTCATTGAGCCGCTGGAGACGCCGGATTGGACCAACCGCAACTGGGACCAGGAGGCGCGTGATACCTCGGCGGCACTGCGGGCGTTCCCGCAAATCTACGAATCCCGCGTGACGTACTACCTGCTTTACGCGACGGAGTATTTGCTGACCAGCGAAGGTTCGGAGATCCGGCAGAATCGCCGGTTTGCAGCGATTGAAGCGGGTATGAATGCGCTCGCAAACGATGGGATGCCGCTGAATCATTTTTATGCGACCTATGCGCCGCGTGCGGCGGATTTGCCCGGCGTGGATGCGGTGCGTAAAGGATTGAACGTCACGGGCAGCGAATTGATGGCCATGCGCGCCGCGCCGCCGGCTCAGGATTACACAGGTCCCGTGCTCTTCGAAGCGCGCGCGGCCGCGCCGCTTCTGGCCCAGGTCCTTGGGCCGGCATTAAATGGGGCCAGGCCGCCGGTCTCCTTTACTCCGATGATGGAGCAACTGCTCACCGGGTTGGGTGGGAAAAGCGATTGGGTGACGAGGCTCGGCGCTCGCGTTCTTCCTTCGAGCATAACTCTCGTGGATGATCCTGGCGCCAAGGATTTTCATGGAACGCCACTCCTGGGCGGATATGCGGTAGACAGCGAGGGAGTTCGCGCTCAGAAAGTCACGCTCGTGGAGAACGGCAACCTGAAAAGCGAGCTGATGTCGCGGCGGCCCGGACCTGATTTTGACCATTCGAATGGCCACGGTCGCGCGGCGTTCTTGAACGATGCCAAGCCGACCATGAGCAACTTGTTCTTCACGGCAACGGAGACACTTTCTCCTGCGGAACTGAAGAGGAAATTTCTCGAGGCCTGCCGCGCGGAAAAGCTGAGCTACTGCCTGGTTGTGCGGGAAATGGACAACCCCGCGTTGAGCTTGCTGCACCAGGAGGATTTCTCCGAATTGCTGGCAAGCTTCGGCGGCGGTGCGGGCACCGGCGATCGTTTGCCGCTGGTCGTGTTCCGGCTCTATCCGGAGGATGGGCGCGAAGAAATGATCCGCGGCGCTCGCATCTCCGGCCTGGGGACGCGTAACCTGCGAAATGTAGCGGGCATTGGCAACGACAATTTTGCCTACAACTACATGCAGAGCCAGAGCAACGGCTTCGCGGGCACCGCGCTTGGCGCGTTTGGCTCCGCGCAGAACGGTTTGCCGGCGGCGGCCGTTGCCCCGTCGCTGTTTTTTGAGGAATTGGAAGTACGCGGCGCGCGCGGTGAACCCAAGCGCCTGCCCCTTCTGCCGCCACCGCCGATGAACGTAGCGAAGTAAGAAATTACTACTCGCCGTTTGCCATGAGCGGAATCCCGAGACGTGCACTCATCTTCGGAACGGCAACCGTAGCAGCGTACGGTTTGCTGGCCGGCGTCGAACGGATTTGCCTTTGGGCTTTCGCCGATGCGGATGGGCCCGAGGACGACCCTGGTCCGGTCAAAATCGTGAAGTTTGCCGGTGATGGCACTCGCCTCGGAATCTTTACCCTGCCGAAAGTGCGGAAAAGTAAGAGGGAGTGGAAGAAACAGCTCACGCCATTGCAGTACGATGTGACGCGGCGCGCGGCAACGGAATTTGCCTTTACCGGGGCGCTCTGCGAAGTGCATGCTCTTGGGCTATATCGCTGCCTCGATTGCGAGAACGCGCTCTTCGATTCCAGCACGAAATTTGATTCCGGCACGGGCTGGCCAAGCTTCTCAGAGCCAATCGCCAGGGAAAATGTTCGCGAAATAAAAGATTTCAGCGCTGGCGTCCTGCGCACGGAAGTGAAATGCGCTCTTTGTAACGCGCATTTGGGCCATGTGTTCACGGATGGCCCGCAACCCACCGGCCTGCGCTACTGCATGAACTCCGCGGCCCTGCGCTTCTTTCCAAGAAATAAATCCTGAAGTTGTTCTTTCCTCATCGAGGTGATGCAATAGTGCTAGCCGGATTACATCTCTCGCCAATCCTCATCTTCCCGCTGTTGACTCTACTGCTTCACATCGGCTAGGACATCTTCAAAGTCGCCGACCGATACGCGCTCGACTCTCTGTGGAAGCACAAAATTGACATGTTCTACGGAATGAGTGGCGCCGATGGAGCCAAGCCGGATGGTTTTGTCGCCCATATGCACATAAAGCGGAACAACATCTTTCCAGGCTTCCGGCACGCCGGTGCGTGTCAACTCGGCGGCCACGCTGGTCTTTCCGTCAGGCGTCGTGGAGAGCGTGGCGTGAAAACCGTATTGCGGGATACCCGTCCCGTAGACGTACTGGTTGAAGAACCAGTCCATTTTGTGATTGCCGTCCAGATCCATGTTGCGCGTCATATGCTTATCCACAATGGACTTGAAATCTTCGGTGGATGCCGGCTTGTTGTCGAAAGTCTTGCAATAGTCCTGCATCATTTCTTTGAAGAGGTGATCGGGATCCGCATTGCGCGAATCGGAGAGCTGCATGCGCAGCATGTGGAGGACGTAGCCACCCTTGGAGTAGATCAACGCCTGATAGGATCCCCCGCCAGTTTCGGAGGAAGCAATGCGCTGTCCCATCCAAATGGGCCCAAGAGATTCAATGGAATGATTCTTGATATCCTTCGTCTTGAGGATTTCTTTCTCCTTGCGCCAGCGATTGAGATATTCCTTCATGTTCTCTCGATATTGAACGTAGAGGTTTCCCGAAAATTCCGCAAAGCCTTCGGAAAGCCATTGATCGTGGTAGCTTTTCCATCCGACGCGATGGCCCCACCATTGGTGGGAGCTTTCGTGGGCACGGAAGAAATCGGTGAGCTGAACACCGTCAGGAAGACCGATCACATGGCGCTGTGTCGCATCAAGAAAGGAGGCGGACCACAAGTAAATCAGGCCGGGCCAGCCCTGACCATAGGAATAGCTGATCGGCAGGCTGGTGACCGAGAGATGCTTGTAGGGATAGGGGCCGAAATAGGTACTAAAGAGACGAACGGTATTCGCCATCTCAGTTCCCATGGTCTTGGCCATGATGGACGGGGAGAGAGAACCTACGCCGTACGCGTAGATCCGCTGTACCTGGGCCATTACGTCATCGGGCTCGCGGTTAGCGTAAATTTCTATGTCCACCTCGCCAGCCTTGTCGCTGGCGACCTTGTAGTCTCCGTAAGCGAAACCAGCGACAGCGAGTGGAATTTCACTCTTCCAGGTCGTGACGCGGGTGCTTCCGTCCACGGTTTCGCTGGTTTTTTCTCCCGTGGCTACCAAAACACTATTTTTCGGGCTGCGAAACGTCAGATCAAAGTCGGCGCGCGCCGAGAAACTGTTGGGCCGTTCCGGGTACCAGCCGGAGCTCTCACAAAAGTAATTACCGCTGCCTGCTTTGCGGATGGCGCGCTTTCCCCCGTAGTGAAACTCAAGGGATTGCGCGACGCCGGCCTTCAGTGGCTGAGCCAGGATAACGATGACATAATCACCATAAGATTGGTTGCGGTCCTTGTTCTCCCGAGACTGGTAGAAACTGAGTGCGCTTCCCTGAGCGTCTTTGATGGAATCGACGCGGAGGTTGGAATCCAGATCGAAAATAAGCACGCTCTGGCCTGAGAGATGAGGCTCGATATCGACGCGAGTCGTTGCATTCAACTCGGCACCTGAGGTAACTGCCGCGTTGATATGGTAGGCGCGGATTGAGAAATCTTCCTTGGCCTGGGGATCTTTCCAGGCCTCCGCGCTTGACATGGCGCCTGCGGGAAAGCTCATCCAGATGTCGTAGTGTTTGAAAGTACCGACATTCACCCATCGGCCCACGCCGATCTCTTCCGGGTCAAGTGCGTCGTCATGAAATTCTACCCAGTCTTTGCCGGCGATTTTCAAGTCTGCACTGAAATAAGCGGTCCGGGCGTGGTCCGTGGACAAAATGCCCTGCAACAACCGCGGCAAAGCGGATTCGCCGAGATCTTCGCGCTCCCTTTGGCGCTTGGCGTAAAGATCGTCGTTGGCGGGACCGGAAGCTTGCCACTTGACCTGTTTTGAGACTTCCTCCAGAAATCCGTCGGTGAAGCTGAATGTAGCTTCCGTAAACGGCATATCGAGCTTGTCCTGCTTTGTGAAAAGACGGAGTTGTTGGGCCTCGATAGGATTCGGCGGATCAACCCGGACGCGGCCGTTGCCGTGGAAGACAGCCCCGAAGACGACTCCGTTGATGGGCTGGGTGAATTGAATGGTCCCTTCGATCAGCATGATGTGGATGCGGTCCCGGACGATCTCGACGTTCTCCGTGTGCGCGGACTTTGTAGAGTCCATCGCTGGCGCGGTCAACGCGTTCCATGCCGCAGCTGCGGATGACCCAGCCGGAGGTGTCTGCGCAAGGCCCGGGAAAAAAGCAGAAAAAAACACAACGGCCAGCAACACGGTTTTGCGGATCATGAGGCAGGCTCCCGGTACTGACCGAGAAGGTACATCGTCGTTGCTTCCGAGGCAAGTACCCTGCAATGTATAGAACACCGGAGCTGGGGTTCAGATCATGAAGAAAAACGGACGGACATGCCTGTGGGCTCGTAATGCCTCCAGAAAAATGGATGAAGTTGAGGTAGTCTGAGCGGACCATGGTCGCGCCTTATCCAATCGAAGAGGCACGGGAGAAAAAGCGCGCAGCGCTCCTGAGCGTGGGCTCTGCGCTGGTACTCGTCTCCCTCAAGACCTTCTTGGTCGTCCGGACGGGAAGCCTGGGCGTGCTCTCCGAGGCGCTGCACTCTGGGCTCGACTTGATCGCAGCAATCATCACCTTTCTCTCGGTAAGGATGTCGGACCAGCCCGCTGACGAGCGGCATCCTTACGGGCATGGGAAATTCGAAAACTTTTCCGCGTTTGTCGAGACCGGCCTCTTGGCGGTGACGGCCTGCTACATTGTTTATGAGGCCTTCAACCGGTTGTTTTTCCGGAGTGTGCACATCCAGCCGAGCGTGACGGCCATTCTCGTGCTCCTCGTCGCCTTGTCCATCGATCTCACGCGGGCGCGGGCCCTCGGACATGTGGCGAGAAAATACTCCAGCGAAGCGCTGGAAGCCGACGCGCTGCATTTCTCGACGGACGTGTGGAGCACCATGGTCGTGATCGCCGGCGTCGGACTCGTCTGGGCAGGCGAGATGTGGAATTTGCCCGCGTTGATTTACGCCGACGCCCTGGCGGCCATGACCGTGGCGGCTGTCATTCTGTGGGTCGGCGCTCAACTGGGGCGGCGCACACTCGATGCGCTATTGGACGCCGCCCCGGAAGGACTGCAGCAGGAGATCGCCAGGGCCGTGGCGCGCATGGACGGCGTTCTGGATGTGGATCGCGTGCGGGTGCGACGCGCCGGCAACCGCCATTTTGTAGACGCCACGGTCAGCGTGCCGCGGACCGCGAGCCTCGAACAAGTGCACGCTTTGAGCGACGCCATCGAGAAGCGCATCGGCGAAATCGTTCCCTCGGATGTGATGGTCCATGCGGAACCACGCGCGCCGCAGGGTGAGCATCTTTTCGAAGCGATTCGCGCGGTGGCGCAGCGTATGGGCCTTGCCATCCATGACGTGACGGCGCTGCAGCAGGATGGGCAGCTCTTCATCGAACTGCACCTGGAAGTGGACGAAATGCTCAGCTTGCGTGATGCCCATCGTCAGTCCACGGAATTGGAGGAGAAAATTCGTGAGCTCCGCGACGGCTCGGTGGATGTGAACATTCACATCGAGCCCCAGGGACGGCACATCGCCACACCGGACGCCGGCGTCGGTGAAATGAAGCAGCTCTCGCGGGTGATCGAGGAGTTTCTGAACCGCCTCCCGTCAGAATTCGACGAACTGTTGAATTGTCACGACGTTCATGTCAGGCAGGTAGAGCACCATATTCTTGTGTCGTGCCACTGCACGATGAAGAGCGCACTGCCCATTACTCAGGTCCACGACGTAACCGCGGCGCTGGAAGACCGCGTGAAAGAAAAGTTTCCGCAGATCTACCGCGTCACGATTCACCCCGAGCCCTTTGAGGAAAAGTAGCGAAGCCGGTATCAACCTTTGTACTTCTCTAGGGGAGAGAGTGTTCCGTACGCTGCCGGTGCTGGAGGGCTTCGGAACGGCCAGCGAAGAGTTGCGCTCCCATCGCGATCAAGGCGGGAAAACAGACCAAAACGTAACGCGGCTCAGGCGTTTCGAGTGTGGTGAGAAAGGCCGTGCGGATCAGGATGAATAGAACCAGAAACGACAAGGCCGGGCGCGCGGCTGGATTCGAACGCCAGGACCATGCCGCACCCCAGACACCAATCCCGACATAAAAAAGGTTCAAGATGAAAAGCGCGCTCGTGACCTCCTGATCGACGGGATCGTCTTCCCGCATTTGCACAAGAGGAAAAACGTTTCCAGACACGGGCAACAATTCAATGCGCGGCGTAAACCAAATTGTGAACGCACGTGCCGCAGGTAACAAGACATAGGTCCGCAGCGGGTGGCGTGCATTCCGCTCGCGAGCGAGCTGGGCGAAAGCGGCATCCTCCTCCGGCGTCAGGGTCAGGTCCTCGTTGTATTGTTCGAGGATTGCCCCGACGCGCTGTTTTTCCTCTTGGGTATCGAAGGCGCGCGCGGGAATGTCCTCCACATCGATCAGCTCGTCATTCAGTTTCCAGGGAACCAGATAACAGTCGCGGACGCGGTAGAGCCAGGTTTTTTCCCACGCCAGGAAGCCGTACGGAACCAGCTCGCCAGGCAGATTCGAGTTTTTCGGTGCCAGAAATTGCAGCTCACCCAACGACACGAAATTTCGTAAAGCCCAGGGACTGAGAACCAGCAAGCAACCGAGGGCCATCGCAAGACTGGCCGAAAACCGCCGCCCAATACTCCGGAGAGAAGAGAACAACCCGCAGAAGACAATTGCCGCAGCGACCAGGAGGAGAGGCGTTTCAGGCCGGAACAATGTTCCCAAGCCAACAATCAATCCTGCTCCAAATGCAGTGTAGCTCACGCTACTTCGAAGAGGCAGGTGTGAACCGTTCAAGAGAAAAACCGGCTTCGCGACTCGCCGAAGGCCAATGACAATGAGATTGCAGGTCAGCACGGTCCACAAGACTGCAAAGACTTCGGTTAGCTGAACTGCGGTGTAGTTCGCGGTGAAAGGACATAAGACAGCAAGCCAGAGCGCAGCACGCTTCACGGATGGATTCGATGCAATGCCTTCCGAATTGCAGGCCAGAAGCACCGCCAAGCGGGCGATCAGCAGGCACGCAAGAAGATCGAAGGCAATCTGCGTGAGCATCACCCAGAGGCGCGCCTCGGCACCGGTGTGGCCGGTCATGGCGTAGATCAGGCCGAGAAACGCCGGATAACCCGGCATCCGCAAATCGACGGGCGTGATCGTGCCGCCCACGTCCATGGCATAAACATGGTGCTTCAGCCAGTTGGCCGCGATCTGCTGGTAAAGAGCCGTGTCTCCGGAGTTGGCTGGAAACTTCAATACGAAAAACAGCCGCAGGCAGAGGCCCGCGGCCAGTGCGGTAAGAGGGTGCGAGATAATTCGCTTCATCCGTGCCACGCATCTTACAATAGAGAAGACGGATCGAGCAGACGGACGCAGCCCGCCCTGATGTCCGGTTCCCTGCCGCCCAGCCAGGTTGAAAGGATCCATGAAGGAACGCCGGCCAATCTTTTACGATGTGGAACGTGTGCGCTGGCGCCGCACACGGCGCGGAATGGAAATTACGGGCGCTCTGCTTACGGTGCTCTTGGCGTATTTTTTTGTGACCATCGCCGTCAGCGTCGACCTCCCTGCCAGCCTGCTGCCCGATACCAAGCCCGGCTACCATGCCCTGAAAACGAAAAAGAAACCCCTGCTGATTCGGGAAGGCCGCCGGCGCCGCGTAGCGAATATCGGAACGGTGCCCGCAAGCTACGATCCCTTGCGCGCCGCGTTTTACGTCAGCTGGGATCCCAACAGCCTCGCTTCGCTCAAAAAACATTACAAAGACATCGACCTGCTGATTCCCGAACAGCTGCACGCCGTCACGCCGGATGGCGCGATGACCATCGTCGATTACAATCCGACTGGGCAAAGGACGGTCAAGGCGTCGCCGGCGGAAGCCATTGCCCTTCTCAGAGAAGACAAGCTTCACCAATGGATTAAATCGCTCACCCCCCCCATCGAACTGCCCATGATGGGCATGGTGAACAATTACGACGGGGCAACGTGGCGCGTCAAGGAAATGGTCCAGATGTTGGCCAGTCCCGGCGCGCGGCACAATCTGGTGCGGGACGTCGTCGAGTATGCCGTCGAATCGCACGAGGCCGGCATTGTCGTGGATTTCGAAGAGGTCCCGGACGCCAGCCAGCCGCACTTCCGCGAATTCATCGGCGAGCTTGCTCCTGCTCTTCATCTCGCGGGTTTGAAGCTGATGATTGCCCTCCCCGCGCGCGACGACGCGTATGATTACCAATTCTTCGGAAAGCAATGCGACGCGGTCGTGTTGATGAATTACGACCAGCACTGGCTGACTTCCCCGCCAGGCCCCATCGCCGCGCAGGATTGGTTCGTCGAAAATATGCGGCAAGTCCTGGAAGTGGTTCCGGCGCAGAAAATCGTCGTGGGGATCGCGAACTATGCCTATGACTGGTCAGCGGCTCCGAAGAAACAGTATGAGCCGGCGGCGGAGTTCAGCATCCAGGAGGCGTTGCTGCACGCCTTCGAATCCGAGGCGGACGTCGAATTCGACAGCAATTCGTTGAATCCGCACTACTCGTATTACGACGAGCACAACCATGTGCATCAGGTATGGATGCTCGATGCCATCACCGCATACAACCAGCTTCGCGCTTGCGAGAGGTTGGGTGTGCAAGGCACCGCGCTTTGGCGGCTGGGCTCAGCAGACACGTCCATCTGGCCGAGCTGGGATGCCACGCGGCCTGATGATGCCATCCGGCAAAAGCTCACCGATCTGCCCCCCGGTCCCGACCTGATCCTCGAAGGCGACGGCGACATTTGGCACATCACGGATACGCCCAAGCACGGGCGGCGATCCTTCCAGTACGACGCGGCGAGCGATCTTTTCACCGACGAATCGTACGATGCCATTCCGCTCTCCTTCAATATTGACCAGATCGGTGGTGCCAAGAAGAAGATCGCACTTTCCTTTGACGACGGTCCGGATCCGAGATGGACCCCGAAAATCCTGGACATTTTGAAGCAGAAAAACGTACCCGCGGTGTTCTTCGTAATCGGCAACATGGCTAACCAGCGGCCGGATATCCTCAAGCGCGAATATGCAGAGGGCCACGAAATCGGAAATCACACTTTCACGCATCCAAGGTTCGACGATATCACCCGCACGGAACTCCGCTGGCAGCTGAATTTGACGGAGCGCCTGATTGAAAGCACCTTGGGCGTGAAATCCATTCTCTTCCGGCCGCCTTACGGCATCGACCACCAGCCGGAATATGCTGAGGAAGTGGCGCAGCTCCCTTATCCACAGGAGCTTGGATACCTGATCGTCGGCCAGCGTATCGATCCGGATGACTGGAGCCTGCGGGACGGCAAGCCGATCCCCGCTAAAGAGATTGTTGACAGCGTTCTCAGGCAAGCGAGCAAGGGCAATATTATTCTCCTGCACGATGGCGGAGGCGAGCGCGATCAAACCGTGGCGGCCCTCCCTCAGCTGATCGACGCCTTGCGGGCGCAGGGTTACCGGTTTGTTTCCGTATCGGACTTACTCGGAAAAACACGCGCCAACGTAATGGTGCCGCTATCCTCCCAGGAACAGCTGGAAGCGCGGATCGACGGTATCAT
>WNFH01001614.1_pt1 | contig 15351 bp, 14 predicted proteins | sample 5400411 | NCBI WGS metagenome assembly WNFH01 (sample SAMN13153347, study PRJNA577476) | soil metagenome | isolation source: 200 cm saprolite under Douglas fir tree site 2 hole 3 | place: USA:California | collected 2015-04-18
GGATCAGATCGCCCTGCCCCATCATGACCTTGTCCCCCTCGACAGCGGTATAAGCGCCCTTCCCCTGCAGGATGAAGCGGATCGCCGCCATCGTGTGGCGGTGCGCGGGCGCGACCTCGCCCGGCTGGATGAGCTGGAACGCGAAGAGCATCGTGTGGCTGGTCATCTCGGTCTCTTTGAGACCGGGATTCACCAGCCGGATCGTCCTCCGCTCGTTGACCGCCGCACGGATGCCGATCCGATCTCTGGCCTTGAGCAAGCTGTCGTAGACGTCCGCCCATTTCCACAGGTGGGGTTTGACGTCGGTCTTGGGATCGAGCGGACGTTCTCCCGCGGGTATTCTCCAAAGCCCGGACAAAAGTCTCTGCTCGAGCAAACGGTCCAACTCTTGAATCGCTTCAGCATTCATAGGGCGCTCCTTCCGCTTTCCGCGTTTCCGATTTCAGAATTTGTTTTACCGGCCCTGAATTCCCAGCTCCTTCTGCGCTTCGCGCAAGAGGGTGACATCCGCGACTTCGCTCAAGGGGACATCGCGCGTGATCTTCATATCTTTCTTGGCTTGATCTACGACCAGGCGAAGGCCGTCCTCCGGGATGCTCCCATCCACGTTGAAAACTTTGTACGTGCCGTCATAGCCGGCCGCCGCCGCTTCTTTCGCGGACTTGGACCATTCGGCCAACGTCTGGATGGTTCCTTCCCGGTTCTCGCGGACGTAGCGGTTGGCGCGGATCAAAGCCTTCAACATTTTTTTCACTTCATCCGGCTTTTCTTTGAGCTTCTTCACGTTGACGCCCAGGCCGACGAAAGGAAAATTGAAAAGCTCGTAAGAGCGGGCCAGGACATTCATGCCGATCTTTTTTCCCTCGGCGTCCGCCGGCGGCGAGATCACGGCCACCTCCACGATCCCTTCTTTCAGCGCGGCGAAGCGCGCCCGGTCGGAGCCCAGAGCGACGATCTTCATCTCCTTCTCTGGATCGACGCCGAAGTGGCGGATCATCATTCGCGCGGCCACGTCGGAGGTCGCCCCAATCGTGCTGACACCCAGAGTTTTTCCGCGCAGATCTTTGACGGATTTGAACTCGGGGCGCGCGATCAGAGTATGGGTCGAGCCGTCCAAGAAGCTCGCCACCACCTTGATCGGCATCCCGCGCATCGCGCCCCGGATCACCGAGGCGAAGATCATCGTGTAATCGGTGTCGCCGTTGGCGAGAGCGGTAATGGAGATAGGAGCCGCCATGCGGATGACTTCCACGTCCATTCCCTGCTCCTTGAAAAAGCCGCGCTTGTCGGCGACCGCGGCCGTCAGGAAAGAGACATCGACGCTCGAAATCGAGACACGGATCTTCTCCGCTCTCAACTCCGAAGGGAAGATCAGAAATGCCAAAAGGACCAGCAGCGATCTTTTCACGGCATGCTTCCCTTCCATCAACGGAAATCCTTCGCCACTTCTTTGAGAACTCTATAATCCACAAGGGACGGCAGCGGAATGTCTTTCTTGACTCCGGTTTCGGCTTTGGTCTGCTCCAAGAGATCGAGCAAGACCGACTCCGGCACCGTCCCGTCCTCGGTCAAGTTCTGCAACATGGCTCCGTACACCTCTTCGGCCACGTCCGGCTCGAGGCTGTATCTCCGCCCTATGAAGTTGATGACGTCTTTCTTTTCCCGCTTCACCGCGTTGAGCGAGGCCAAAAATCCACGAAGCATTTTTCGCACTTGATCGGGATTCTTTTCTAATTTCTCCCGGCTCGCTGCCACTCCGGTGAGAGGCTGAGACATGACTTTGCCGGCATAAATCAGTTCCTTGAAACCTTTACCCCTCATGCGGATGTTCCAGGGAACCGGCATGATCGCCGCCTGGACCGATCCCGCCTCCATAGCGGCCATGCGCACCGACGCGGAACCGATGACGATAACGGTCACGTCCCGGTCCGGGTTCAGTCCGATGGCCTTGAGAGTCGCTCTCGTAGCCGCCGTTCCCGTGCCGCCCAGAGAAGCCACGGCCACCTTTCCTCCCTTCAACTCTTTGCCGCCGCTCACATTCGGCTGCGCCATGAGATAAAAGAACACGCTCTTGAAGTCGTGCGAAAGGACGATAACCGGGAATCCCTTGACCGCCGCCGTGAACGCAGTGCCGGCGCCGCAAATGTAATCGACTTCTCTACTGCCGACCATGGCGCCTATGGCCAGATCGCCGCGCAGAATGCGGAATTGAATATCGAGCCCTTCCTTTCGATACAGTCCCTTTTCGATCCCGTACTGCATGGGAGCGATGCTGATGCTTTCGCTGGAATGAGTGACCAGGACCTTTTCGAGACCTTGCGGTGTCGCGCCGTAGGCGGGAACGGCGAGCAACAGCAGCGCCGACAAAAAGAATTGGCGGAATTTTTTGGCGAGCGAACGGAGCACGAGCTTCTTGGTCATCCCTCTCGTCGACTTTTCCTTATGGATAGGGCTTATCCATGGCGGCGCGCTTCATCTGCGCGTGGAGATCGACCATGGTCAAGGCGCAGTATTCCATGGAATATCCCGCCCTGAATTCAACCTTGCCGTCCTCCAACGCGCGCTGCAGAACCGCCCGGTTGAAAGCGCCGTGCCCCATCGCCTCTTCGCCGCCCTGGCCCAGAGCGTGCGGTTCGAGATCCGCCTCCTCGTGGGTGGAAAAATAGACCGCGTCCTGCTTGCTGAAGCCGTAGTGCGTCGTCAGAGCCTTGAACCATTCTCCCGACCAGTAAGCGAGCGATTCTTCGAAGACATGGAGCCCCCAGAGCTCGACGATAGAGCCGTCGATGAAGATCTTATGACAGAAATCGTGGATCGCCCGCGCCTCCGCAAGGTAGGGATCCTCCAGCACCTCTTTCGGGCTGAGCTTCATTTTCTCGGCGGTCTTGAGCAAAACCAGCACGTGGCCCGGCGGCTTGGGAGAGATCAGCTCGTCGGCGATCTTGGCGCAAAAGGGGCCCAGCAGATCGAAGTGGTGCACGAAGAAAGGCATATGCGTGTAGTAGGAGACCGCGTTCAACGCGTTGACCTCCAAAGAGAAGCGGCCCCAGTTTTTGAAGAACTGGCGCATCACGGGCATCGGGAGCTTGCCCTCGCGCAGTTGGGTCATGAACGGACCGGCCTGAATCTTCATCTTCCAGTGTTCGTACATCCGCGAGTAAAGATAGTCGACGTATCGCTTCGCCTCGTCACGCGCCATCTTTTCCCCGGGGCGCGGCTCTTTTACTTTGTCCACTGTAACTCCTTTGCGAGATCCGAACTGATGTGAGTGGTTTACCAACACCGCCCGACGATTTCAAGGCGGCCATGCCCTTCGGGATTTCAAATGACAAATTTCAACTGGCAGATCTGAGATCTGAAATCTGAGATTTGCAATTCCGCGCTCAGCGCGGATGCAGGGCGGACCGGTTGACGCGATTTCCCGTCTGTGCAAATATCCATTTCGTTTCGATGTCAACCGAATTCATCGGTCAGTGCTAAATCAAAGGAGAACGAAGAAATATTCATGAAGAACGCAATCCCGTTATACGAGAAAACGGCTTATGTTCGTTGGATCAAGAGCGAAGGCATCCCGATTCACGAAGGCTTCGGCATGCAGGACGTGCGCGATCTCGCGCTCGCGCCGTGGAAGCGCAAGGGAGGCAACGGCGCCTTCATTCAACTCTACGGCATGCAGGGCGTTACCGGAATGTACGTCGGGGAAATTTCTCCGGGCGACGCGCTGAAGCCGGAGCGCCATCTTTATGAAAAGGTCGTCTGCATCCTGCACGGCCAGGGCGCAACCGAGGTCTCGGACGACCACGGCCACAAGCAGATGTTCGAATGGGGGCCGTGGAGCCTCTTCTCGCCTCCATTGAACACGTCGCACCGGCTGGTGAACGGCGGGCGCGAGCCGGTCAAGTTCCTCGCCGTGACCAACGGCCCGATGGTTTTCGACATGTACAGAAACGCGGACTTCATCTTCAACTGCCCGTATAGCTTCTCCGACCGCTACTTCGGCGAGCAGGACTATTTCAACGTCGGCAACAAGCGCTATCCCGCGGGCTTGATCAACATCTGGGAGACCAACTTCATCCCCGACATCCGATCCGCCTCTCTGGATGCGCTGGAGGTCAAGGGAGCCGGGCTGCGGCTAAACCAGTACGAAATGGCGGGAAATTCTTTGGTCGGCCACATCGGCGAATGGCCGGTCGGGAGCTATCACAAGGCCCACTATCACGGCCCCGGCGCGATCATCGTGGGGCTCCAGTCCGTGGGCTATGTTGTCCTGTGGCCGAAGGAGCTGGGCACCCGGCCCTATGAGGCAGGACACGGCGACAAAGTCGTCGAGATCCAGTGGACAGAGGGAAGCGTCTACTGTCCTCCCGCGGACTGGTTTCACCAGCACTTCAATTCCGGCAAGGAGCCGGCGCGCCATCTCGCCGTGCGCTACGGCAGCCGCCTTCACCCGCTCGGGTTCAAGGTCGCGCTTCAGCGTAAGGACGACGACGTCTTCATCGACGTCAAGGAAGGCGGCAGGTTGATTGAATACAAGCACGAAGATCCCGAGATTCGGGCGCGCTACGAACAGGCGGTGAAGAAAAACGGCGTCACCTCCCAAATGCCGACGGTGGCGTAGCCGATGGCCTATTACAAAGACGTCCGGGAATATCTGCGAGCGCTCGAAGGGGCGGGCAAGCTTCTGCGCGTCAAGCAGCCGATCAACAAGGACACGGAGTTGCATCCGCTCGTCCGGCTGCAATACCGCGGCCTGCCCGAGGAGGAGCGAAAGGCGTTCCTGTTTGAGAATGTCCACGACCTCAAGGGCCGGAAGTTCGACATGCCGGTCGCCGTCGCCTGCTACGCCGGCAGCCGCGACATCTACGCGCTCGGGATGCAGTGCAAAAAAGAGGAGATCTTCGACAAGTGGACTCACGCCCAGTCCCATCCGATCGAGCCGGTCGAAGTCGGATCCGGACCTTGCCAGGAGCGCGAAATCATCGGCGAAGAGCTCAAACAAAAGGGGCTCGATCTGCTGCCGGTTCCGATCTCGACGCCGGGCTTTGACAACGGCCCCTACACGACCTCTTCCCATTTTGTCACGCGCGATCCGGAAACCGGACAATTCAACATCGGGAACTACCGCGGCCAGATCAAGGCGCCGGACCGCATCGGCTGCTACGCCGGCAATTTTGCCGGCCTCAGGATGCACTGGAACAAGTGCCGCAAGCTCAAAAAGCCGCTCGAAGTCGCCGTCGTGATCGGCGTTCCGCCGAATCTCTCCTACACCGCGGTGGCGCGCATCCCGCCCGAGACGAGCGAGTACGCCGTCGCAGGCGGCATTTCCGGCGAGCCGGTCGAGCTGGTTCGCTGCAAAACCGTCGACCTTCTAGTTCCCGCCCGCGCCGAGATCGTGATCGAGGGGATCATGCCGACGGACGAAGGCGAGTGGGAAGGGCCGTTCGGAGAATTTCCCGGCTACATGGCGCACGAAGGGCTGAGCTTTTTCGTCAACGTTTCCTGCATCACCACGCGGAAAAATCCCGTCTACGTCGCTTTTTTAAGCCAGTTTCCGCCGAGCGAGAGCAGCAAGATCCGCGGCGTCGCCATGGAAGGCATCTCGCTCAAGCGCCTTCTGGCCGCCGGGCTCGACAACGTGCTCGACGTGGCGACTCACGAAAGCGGCGGGAGCTGGGGATACCTCGTGGTGAAGATCAAGAAGCGCTCCGATGAAGACTTCGACAATATCATCAAAGCGCTTCGCCTGGGCGCAGACGTCGGTAAGGTTCTCGTCGTGGTCGACGAAGACATCGACGCGCGCGATGCCGACTCCGTCAACTGGGCGCTCTCGTTCCGCATCCAGCCGCACCGCGACGTGAAGATCGCCGACAGCAGCAACATGGGATTGGACCCCTCTGTCATGCCGCCCGAGGAATGGACGGAGTCCCGCAGCGCCGTGGCCAAGGTCGCCCGCTCGAGCGTCCTGTGCATCGACGCCACGCGCCCCTGGCCCTACAAGCCGACCTCGCTCCCCAAGCGCGAGTTTATGGAAAAGGCGCTGGAGATCTGGAAGAGATTGGAACTACCGCCGCTTCACTTGAAAAGCCCCTGGCACGGCTACGAGCTCGGCCACTGGTCGGAGCGCAACCGCGAGGAGGCGGATCTCGCGCTAGAAGGAAAACACTTCGAGATCGGGAAGCGCGCCGCCCAAGACCGCAAGCGCATCGACTGAGCGCCGCTTCGGCGCATTTCTTTCCCGCTGAAATTTCTCACCGACCGGGCTCGACACGATATTAGCCGCCGTAGGAGCGCGCGCGCCAATAATAGTCGGCGAGGCCGAGATACTCGTGGACACTAATATACAGATTCCGCGCCGCCGCCTCGCTCGGAAAAAGATCGAGCGGACTGAAACCCTGGTCGCCGCTGAGCGTGAAATCTCCGGGAGCAGGGATCGGCTCGGGCGCGACAGCCTTAAACGCGATCATGCTGCGGGGCATGTGAACGGCTGAGGTGACCAGCAGATAGCGCTTCCAACCTTTCTGCTGCAAGATCTTTCGCACCTCGATTGCGCTCTCAAAGGTGTCGCGCGAGTTGGGCTCTGAGATCACATCGTTTTTCGGAACGCCCCAACGAATCAAATAGTCGATTGCGATTTGATTCTCGTTTCTCGGAGGAGTAAAAGGGTCCACGTGCCCGCCGGAGACGACGATCGGCTTGCGACGCAACCGGTAGAGCCTCCACGCCTCGTCCAGGCGCCGGAACATGTATTCGTCCAGCGATGGGAAGGGAATCAGCCCGGTAGCCGGAATCGTGCTGCTCATCAGCACCACGATCGCGTCGTAGGGCTCTGCCCCGCGCGGATCCAGGAGCGGCGGGTAACGCGATTCCAGAGGGCGGCGCAACGGACCGTTCGCCTGGCCACTGTAGATGACGGCGATGAGGACGACGGTCGCGAACAGCAGCTTCCTCGCCCAGCGTCGCTGCCAAAAAATCAAAACCACGAGCAGCGCAATGATCCACGACGTCGGCGGCAGGATCAGCCCTTTCAAGAATTGCTTCAAGACGAACATGGGTCATTGTTTATACTATGAGGCGACGATTTTCCACCGCCGCCATCAGCCATCGCTCTTGTCAGCCGGCTCGCCGCCGAAAATTTCTCCGCCCGAAGCGAGATAGGCCGACTCCTCGCTCGTCGGCGCGCGCCCCAACACCGCATTGCGATGCGGAAAGCGGCCAAAGCGCCGGATCACTTCTCGGTGCCGCCGCGCGAAGCCGGCAAATTCCTCGAACCGGGACTGCATAGAAACCGGCGCCCGCCGGCAAAGCTGCTCAAAGAGCTCGACCGAGAGATTCTGTAGCTCGAGATCTTCCGCATGTTCGAGAGGAAGATAGAGAAATACCGCTTCGAGCGGATGAAGCCTTTCGTCAAGCCCCGCCGTGATGGCATTCAGCGCGACCTCGCGGGCTTTGGCGTCGAACTCAAACGCCCGCGCGCTATCGCGAAAGAGATTGCGCGGAAACTGATCCAGCACGATGACCAGCGCAAGAGCCGAGCGCGGCGCCGACCGCCACGCTTCAAACTCTCCACCAGCCGCACGCTCTGGAAAATCCCCGAACCGATTCTTGATTTCTTCATCGAACGCGTCGCTCCGGCCAAACCAAAGCTTGCCCTGTGCCTTCGCCCCTTCCGGCGAATTGAGCGCGTCGGCGAACCAAAAGGAGAGGATCTGCTCTGGGAGGTTACTACTGATGCGGTCGTGGCTCATGCGTGCCAAGAACCATCGGGAGAGGACGGAGTTCGCGTCGGATCGGATCGAGGAGTAGCCCCAGGGCTTCAAGAGAAACGGTTCCGAGAAGCGTGCTATCGCCTCTTTCGCCGAAGATTACAGGTGAGGCTCCTTGCTGGCCGTTGAATTTAAAAATCACATCGCCCAGCTTGCGGGTGATCTCAGAGCCATCCGCCAGAGTAAAGGTCTTCGTGGAATGAGGCTTTACACCAAGCTGGCGCAGAACCACCTTCGGCACCACAGTGTAAACGGCCCCGGAGTCTACGAGTAAGCTGAGCTTTTTCGTCTTCCGAGGATTAGCGGGATTCGCGATGGTTGCCGCAATGTGAGTCAGACCCATGCTTTTGCTACTCCCTTTATAGGGTCACTCTAGAAACATTCCCTCCGGCTGTCAACGAGAAGCGGCTGGATTCTCTTGTCGTTTTTTCTCTGCCGGCGTAACCAACCAGTACCATCGGCGCGGGAGAAGTCCTGCATAGAAAGGTATGCTAGCCATTCACGCATGCAAGCCTGACATTCTCCATCCCGTTTATGCTTGCAGGAGTTTAAATAGAGGTTTGAAGCCTTTTAACACGTTCTCTGCAACCTCAGTAAAAAGGATGAGGGATAAAGGGTGGAGGATGAAAGGTGACGAGATAAAAGTCTATTTGGCTTTCGATGCTTCCTCTAAGTCAGACTCCTTGATCCACCCGATGGCACCTGTTTTAGTCCTCACCATGTACCATCCCTCCCCTCCCCCAAAGGCCTTGCCGAGAGGAGATAGCTCTTCCCCTCGCTCCACCTTGGCAACGAGCTCTGACTGTGGATCTTGTTGAACGTGCACGGACCCTGCTTTCGATTTCACCAGAAGGGCGCGCGGGAGTGGCTCAACGGGGCCGAGCACTATGGATCCGGATACCGATCCTGACTTTTCGTTTTTTTCCACCAAGTTTCTAAAAAACTCTAAAACATCGGGTGAAGCCCAATCCTTTGGACCGGCTTTCATTCCGATTTTTTTCCCCGTCGCATCAATCAAGTAAGTTGTTGGAATCGCCCAAACTCCATAAAGCGATGCGACTCTTCCATCTAAATCCAACAGCGCAGGAAAACTTAGACCGAAATCTCTCATAAACCTTGCCGCTCGATCCCGGCCTTCCTTCTCGTCCACTGCTAGCATAACAAGCCCCTGACCTCTGAGTTGCGTATATAGCCGTTCCATGGATTGCATTTCCGAACGACAGGGCCCGCACCATGTTGCCCAGAAGTTTAGGAAAATCACGCTTCCTCGAAAGTGCCCCAGGCCGGTAGAGCTTCCAGTGACGCCTTTGAGGTTAAAATCCGGCGCTCGCGTCCCTTCTCCTGTTTTGCTGATCCCAATCCTTCTGAAGATATCGTCATCAGACCGGCGAGCTTTGTATTGCTGCGACAGAACTTCACTGGGGACGGAGACGGTCACCGTTAGGAACAAGGCGCCGACAACCAGAAAAGAGGTCTTCACGTGCACACCCTTTCTTCCTCTAGCGTTATGGCTCTGTCTCAAAACCGGAAAGCCCGGCTGGGGTTGAAGCCAGTCCGGGCTATGATGCAGAATCCAATGATGTGACCGGACTGAGTGACCCAGCCGCAGTTAGTTTTGCTCAAGATAGGACAAATTCAGGATAGGCGTCAAGGCAAAAATAGGCCACAGGCCACAGGTGGGAGGCTAGAGGATAATTGTCTGAAAGAATGTACCTACTTCTCGGCTCTATTCAAAAATCAGTTGGGAAGGTAACTGATCTAGAATCGACCGTAGAAGTGTATCGTTCCCTTCACGACCGTGAATTTCGCGAAAAATATTTTCTACTGTAGCGCGTATCGTCTCACGCGATAGCCTTGACCCCGGACACAGTCGGTAAACCATCAAACGCATCGGGACTCCAAGTCCGGTCGGGCTTGGAAACAGATAGTCGGCATTCGATAGCAGTTGGGCGCCAAGCCGACGGTAGAATTCGATGCGCCCGCGGTTGGCCGAGTCGACGCGCACGGGGTCCGCACGGTCGTCGTCCACCTCCAAAATGAGATAGCCGGCGGCAGGTCTTTCTCGATGGGCTATCTTTACAAGCTCTTGGAACAACTTAGAACCCAACCCTAGACTTCTCAGATCCGCGCGCACTGCCATGTAATCAAGCAAGATGAACGGTTCGGCTTTTGGCATGTAGAGGATGGCCGTAGCGGCAACCGACTGATCCAGCACAAACGCATACATGCGATAGTCATCACGTTCGAGTAATTTTTTCCGTTTTTGATCCCGCAATTGCTCGTTTGGCGCGATGGATTCGCGAAGAATTTCTAAGCAGGGAGCAAAAAGCGGCGATGAGGTACTGCCAACTTGCTCCAAAGTTACATCGTGCTGTGCTTTGGCAGGCATAGGCAAAACCTAAATTGTCCTATCCGTAACGCATGCGTGACACTTTAATCTATTACACTCGTCGCTCGTATCCGTGACCCGTGATCGTGAAAGAAGGCGAAGGCTAATCCAGCACGGACTTCCATTTCTCCTCGATCTTTTTTCTCAGCCCGGGACTCAAGGCGTTGACCGGCGGAAACTGATCTTTCCAAGCGTAAGGACGGCAGGCATTGAGGATGGCCCGGCTGCTGACGAGGTCACGCGCTTCCTTTCGGTCAGGTGGAATGACGGGGTCCAGAAGCGTGCTCCAGCAGCCGTCGACAACCGTCATGGCTGATTTCGGATCGCAGCGTGTCGAGAGGGCCCAAACCACTTCCCCCAAATCCGAGGGATCGATGTCCTCGTCGACCACGACGATGAAGCGCCCGTGGTAGTTGCCGGCGCGGCAACCCAAGGCCGCGATCGCCGCTTGCTGCGCGTGTCCCTGGTAGCGTTGCTTGAGGGAGACGACAACGAAGGGAGCGCCGCCTCCCGGAGCCGAGCCTCCCACGTAGATCCACACCCCTCGGATGTCCGGCACGTCCGCCTTTTCCAAATAGTTCCAAATAGCCGCAGCGCCGATCGGCACGCCGAAAGTCGAGACGGGCGGTTTTAACGGCGGGGCTCCCGCCAGTATCGGATCGGAGCGATAATAGAGCGCCTTGACGCGAATCACGGGCTCGGCCTTTGCGCCGTGCGCGTAGTAGCCCGGCCATTCCCCGAAAGGACCTTCGACGCGGGTCTCTTCGCTTGGAGGAGGAACTTCTCCCTCGATCGCGATTTCCGCGGTGGCCGGAATCGGCAACCCGGTGACTCTACCCCGAACGACATCCACCGGACTCTGGCGCAAGCCGCCGGCGTATTCGTATTCAGAGACACCGTAAGGTACGGACATGCCGGCGGTGCACCAAAGAATGGGATCCTGGCCGAAAGTGACGGCGACCGGGCACGCCTTGCCTTGCTCCCAGTATTTCTCCCGTATGATGCGCGCGTGGTGGCCCGGAGAAACGTAAAGGCCCAGAGTCTTCTTGTCGTGGACCTGGACCCGGTAGATCCCAACGTTGACCCAGCCGTTTTCCGGGTCCGACGTGATCACGCAGCAAGCCGTTCCGATGTATCGGCCGCCGTCGAGCTCATGCCAGCGAGGCGTGGGAAACATGGTCATGTCGAGAGAAGCCTCGTCGCGAACGTTCTCGAACAAAGGCCCGCCTTCAACCATTCTTGGCGGGATCAAGGTAAGCTTTCGCAAAATTTCTCTCCAATGCCATACCAGCTCGCGCCTGGAGAGATTAGGGTCCAGTCCCGCGGCCAACGCGTTGCGGCGCGGATGATTGATCAGGTTGCTGGCGACGCGGTAGGAGGCGGGATAGCCGGGAATCTGATCGAAGAGCAGGAGCGGAAAGTTCTCCCGCAAAGCAAAAATCTCCACGAGCGCACCGATCTCCAGATCCCAGTGCGCGCCGTGGATTTCCTTGACATCGTTCAGGGCCCGTGCCGCTTGAATGAACTCACGCAAATCGTTGAAAGCCATAAATCTCCCCTCGCCGGTTTTTACCATCAGGCATAGCCTAACTCGATGAAATATGCCACAACGGTTGTCATGCAATCCATAGGAGGATGGGATTCATGAACCGGAGATGGAGCCGGAATTTAATTCTTTTTTTGGCGATCCTGTTGACGCCTGCCGTTGCCACGGAAGCACACGGCCAGGTCCAGGGGAAAGGCCCCGCCGCCCGAAAGATAACTCTCTCCTATTCCGCCGTGAGCATGACCTGGTTCCCGGTGAAAGTAGCGGTGCAGAAAGGCTTCTTCCGAGAAGAAGGTTTGGAGCCTCAACTGATTCAAATGAGGGGCAACGTCGCGACTGCGGCGCTGGCGAGCGGGCATATCGATTTTTCCCTGAATATCTCTCCGGTCCTCAACGGCGCGATCCAAGGCTTGGGTCTCAAGCTTGTGGCCGTGCTCAATTCGCGCCCGCTGTTCTCTCTGGTCGTGCGGCCGGAAATTCAGTCGCCTGCCGATCTCAAAGGGAAGGTCTTTGCCGTTAGTTCCTTCGGCAACACCCAGGCCATTCTGACGGACAAGCAGCTGCAGCACCTGGGATTGAAAAAAGGGGAATACCGGTTGATTGCGCTCGGAGCGACCCCCGAACGGGTGGCTGCTATGGAAAAGAATCTGGCGCAGGGGAGCTTGATGCCGCCGCCCTCCAACGTTCAGATGGAGAACCGGGGGTATCACCTGATGGGAAATACGGCGGAGATTTTTGTTCATCCCATTGCGGGGCTGGGCACGCATGATGACAAAATCAAGAAAGAGCCGGAAATGGTGAAGAGGGCGATCCGCGCGGGGCTCAGGAGTCTCCAGTTTTTGCAGGCCAATCCGAAGGAGGCGGTAAAAATTCTCATGGACTGGGCTCGCCTGTCGGAAAAAGATGCCCTTCGGGTTTACGATCTTTCCAAAATCGGTTTCAGCAAGAACGGCTTCGCCAGTGACGATGATCTCAGCATCGAATGGGGTTTCTTGCAGCAAGAGACCCGAAAAACCAACGTGCCCGTCTCCGTAGCGCGAGACTTTAGCCTCCTCGCCGAGATGCAGCAACAACTAGGAATTCGCTGAGAATATTTTAGACCCTAACGCGAGGCAGCTTGGGAGCGAGGGATGTTCAGACTTCGGTATCCCAACAATTTAGATCTACCTTGTCCCCTCCCAGAGCTTATCGAAAAGACCGCTCTTCTCCAGCTCATCAAGATAGCGACGGTCCACAAGGTCATCAACCTTGACGTTCTTCGCGCGCGGGTGAACTCTGGCGACCTCTTCAAGAATCGCCTGAATTCCCTCGGGGCGAATCTCCAACCTGGGCTCCAGGATCTTGATCTCCGAGTTATAGGACAAATCCAGTATCTTTCTGTCGGTTAATCGGAGATACTTTCCCAATACCTGGTAAACGAATTCCTTGTCCGTATGCTGAATCTTCGCGGCTTCAGCCATTACCCGCATGAACTGTCCCAGAACCTGCGGGCGCTTGGCGATGATAGGTCGCCGGGTCACAAAGGCCGCGGCCACGTAGGGAAGACGAAGATCCGGTCCGTAGACCAAAATATGAAACCCGGCCGCCACCGCCCGAGCATCAGCCGGCGGCGACATCGCGGCCGCGTCCAGGTTGCCGGATACGAGCGCCGCCAGCGTCTCGACCGGTCCGCCGGACTGGATGAAATTCACATCTCGGAGATCCACGCCCGTCTGCCGCAATACTTGAACGGCGAAATAATGAGGGTTGCTTCCGATCCGGTTGATACCGATTTTCTTTCCCTTGAGGTCTTCCGGTCTTTTGATTTCCGGCTTGGCCAAAATGCTGTGGGTTAAAACATTCTTGACGCTGCCGATAAAGACAAAATCCGTGGCCCCTTGCACATAAGCGCGGATTATCCCCTCGCCGCCGGTCAGCGCGACCTCGGCGTTGCCGCCGAGCATGGCAGCAGTCACCGTCGGCGAGGACGGTATGTGAACGAGCTGGAAGTCCAAGTTATACTTCTTGAAGAGTCCTGCTTCTTGGGCAATCCAGGGCATGGATTGGGACATGGATTGCGAAGAATGGATGGCGGTGAGTTTGTCCGCCGCCACGACCGAGCAGGACCAAAAGATGACAACGAAAGCAACGGCAAGAACTACCCGTGCGGGCCTAAGGTCATAAACTTCGCTCCCCGTGGTTAAAGTTTTCCTATTCATAACCCCACCTTTTCACCGGCTCCAGTCGAATATCGATCAGCAGTTTTGGGCTGGCCCTTTACAATTTCCAAACCTGAGAACGAAAGAGCCCGGTTGGGAGATCCAGTCCGGGCTTTGATACAGCATTCAAAGATGTGACCGGATTGAGAGATCGAGCCGAAGTTAGTTTGGCGTAAAATAGGACAAATGGGGGAAGAACGTCAAGAGAAAGTAAAAAGGCAAAAAGAAAAAAATCACCGGCGGGAAATCGCACTCGTGAATCGTGATTCGCGACCGGGAACCGTAATCGTGAGGGAATCCTAGCGACCCGCCCCCACGGCTTTGGCGCGCCTTTCGCCGAATCCGGTCGAGAATCCTTCTTGGAGCTGCCAGCGGGCGATCTCGCTGCCGGTCGCGAACCAGACTCCGGCGTGGCTCTTCATGTACTCGATCAGGCTTCTCAGAGCCCTCGCCCTTCCGGGTCTGCCGGATATATAAGGATGGAACTGGTAGCACAGGAAGCCCGGCCGCTCGGCCGATTCTTCATAGAGATCGTCGAAGACGGATTTCCAAACCAGCAGGGTATCCGCCGGGTTGCCGGAATCCCTGTGACCATACAACCGCCCGTCGCCGAACGGCTGGCGCGGGATCTCCACCAGGCTGCGGTCTCCGCTCACCCAGACGAAGGGCAGGTCGTGAGAGAAAGAGTTGCTGTTCCATAGGAAGCCGTGCTCCATGAGAAGCTCGATGCTGTTGGGGCTTTGCGTGCAGGATCTCCAGCCTAGCGGGCGCTGACCGGTTCGCTCTCGGATCATTGCGGTCGCGCGCTTGATCACTTCTCTCTCCTCTTCTATGGAAAGGTCGCGGGCCACCTCATGATGATAGCCATGCCCGGCGACCTCGTGCCCTTTCTGGGCGATGGCTTTGACGGCTTCGGGGTACCTCTCGGCAACGGCTCCGCAAGTAAGGAAGGTCGCCTTGACCTTCTGTTGTTCGAGGATCTTTAAAATTCTCCAGACTCCGGTATTGGGCCCGTACTCTCCCTGGGTCCATTCCTCGTGGTTGATCTTTCCCTCCCGATTTGGTTTCACATCTTCCCCGCCCTGAAAATCGAAAGTCAAAACCACGGCGAACCTGCGACCGTCGGGCCAAATAACCTTTCCATGATGATGTTCTTTGAGCATTTTCACCGCCTCCTCATTCAAGGACTCAGCCTAGAACCGGCCTGAGAATAAGTCAAACCTGGACTCAACGTCAACCCCCGTAGGGTGTATTGCGAAAAGTGTGGTGGCCGGGGAACCCCCTATCCCTTCGCTTTAGTGCCTCCTCGGCGGGAGGAGTTATCGAGGGAGGCCTGCCCCTCAGACCGGGAGGCAATGGGCCAAACCATTTTGGATTTTGGATTGCCGATTTTAGATTAATCCAAAATCCCAAATCTAAAATCAAAAATCGGGGAGTGCCTCCCTTGCTTCAGGA
>WNFH01004179.1_pt1 | contig 15344 bp, 14 predicted proteins | sample 5400411 | NCBI WGS metagenome assembly WNFH01 (sample SAMN13153347, study PRJNA577476) | soil metagenome | isolation source: 200 cm saprolite under Douglas fir tree site 2 hole 3 | place: USA:California | collected 2015-04-18
GCTTCCCGATACAAATAAGGCAAGGCGAATAGCCTTCACGAATTGCTTCCTCAACTCGGAGAAATTTCGGTTTGCCCTGCAGATAGGAACAGCTAGGAAGGTGAAAGACTTTGTCATCCACATCCTGGGACACGGCTACAAGTCCCGCAACTGCAGGCGAATCGGGAGCGCCCCATGGACTCTGGCGCTCGAGCCGGGGCAAGATAATTCGTTTTGCTGAGAATATCGCAAAGCCTAATGGCACTGCCGCAGCGGCTGTTAAGGCCCAAGCAAGAACCGCGCGACGTGAGGGGTGAATTCTGCCTTCCGATCCATGGTTCAGTCGCTGGTCCAGCCTCTTGCGCAGGCGATCGTGAAACTCCTTGGGCGGCGCCAGGACCCGTTCGTCGCGATATAGACGAATAATGTTGCACGTTCCTTCCAGCACTGCGGCGCAGTGCCGGCATTCTGCAAAATGCTCTTCGAGCGCAGTCCTCTGTTTGAAGTCCAGCTCATCATCAACATAGTCCGAGATGTCACGCCAAACTTCTTCACATGTTATTCCCATGGATTCCTAGCCTCTTTGAATGCCAGCCCCACCTGGCCGCCCTGTTGCAGTCCCGGGGACAGAATATCCCTCAACATCAAACGAGCGCGTCGAAGGCGCGTCTTTACGGCTCCTCGCGTAATTCCCAAGACGCTGGCAGTTTCCGTAATGCTCAGTTCGTTCACGTCGCGGAGAATAAAGGCCAGCCGGTAATGTTCTTCGAGTAAAGTCAGAGCCTTGGCCAGGGCTTCACGAATCTCCGAACGCTCCAAAGCTTCTGAGGGAATCTCGCGCCAATCCGCAAAATCTTTTGGGACATATGCCCCTTCGTCCTCGGCTCCGTTTGTCAACGAAAACATCCTTCCATGCCTCAGCTTCCGTTTACGCATTCTTGCTTCATTGATTGCAATCTGAATCAGCCAGGTCCCAAAGGCCGATTCACGACGAAACTGGTGGAGACGTCCCAGCGCCTTCACCAGTACGTCCTGTGTGACATCTTCGGCGTCCTCTTTGCTTCCCAGCATAGAGATCAGTGTCGCGTAGACCGTGCGTTGGTAAGGCCGGACGAGTTCAAGCAATAAATCCTTCTCTCCTTCCAGAATTCTGCTGATCAACACCTTTTCATTTGCTCTGGCCCGCTCGTTTCGCGTTTCTTTTTCTGCATTACTTGTCGTTGCGCATGCGGGTATGCGCCTTTCCGTTAAGACACCCCCACTAAGGTCGCCATGAGCCAACGAAGCGGGGCCTTGTAGTTTCCCGCTCACAGGTCAGACGCAAGCTCTCTTCCCAGGCAAAGCTTTTGTCCTCTTACACTGCCCCTTTACACACTTCATCAAAACCCTCTGTCGGCACAGATGCCGTCGTCGGTCTGCACGCGAACAGGGCTCTGTCACGCTGCAAACGTCTCGCGGTTTGAGACGCGCACCTTGCTCCGGTTCTTCGCTGAAAAGGCGCCCGGAAATGAGATTCCCGTCTGGCGAAAGAGTTTCCGGCGAAAGAGCGAATTCTTCGTCGTTTAGAGCGAAGTTCCGGCCGGATTGGAACGTCAACCTTTGTATGCAGAGTTTTAAGCAGGGCTTAGAACTTGAGCAGTAAACCGCCGGTGAATGCCAGGTTGGTCTGAAGACCGCCGCCGACATTTACATTGTAGTTCGGCAACCCGGAATAGAAGTCACGCACTTGGAACCGGAATCCGACGCCTATTTTTCGGATGTGGATAACCGGGCGAATGTCGACCCCGCCACCAAACACGAAGGTCCCGGTATTTGTACCTCGTTTAAAAGATGGAACAGCAGTGGGCGCCTGCTCAAGGAAGCGCGCATAGCCGCCGCCAAACGACACCCAGGGAGAAAACGCCGCGTCCGGATGGAATTTCAGTCGCACGTGAGGAGTCAGAAAAATAAAGGCATATTGACCGATCGCATTCTGGGACTGCCGGCCAAGCTTGACGTCAAAGGGAGAGGCCAGAAAATCAACGCCCCCGCTAAAGGCGAATTTCTGCTTCTGGACAACGGTTCGATCGTAGTCAGCTCCCAACGTCAGGCTGGAATTGAATGTTAAATCCCGAGTGGGAAGGGTTGTCCCTCCTGGTCCTATCAGGCTGACGCCCGGCGCCAATGTTTGACTCGGGGTTACAATACCCCCGATTTGAAGCCCCACTTCGTTTCTTTCCTGTGCCAGGGCTGGCAGGGAACAGAAAGAGATTGCCAGGCCAAGTCCGATCAACAACTTGATCTTGCTCTTCTGTGCTTTTGCGGGTAATGCGGCGACTTCCAATACAGGAGCAAAGAGGTTTAGTGCTGCTACAGTAAGGCGTCCAATACGAATTGAATTCACTCGAATTATCTCCTTTGGCTTGCGGATTTGCCCCATAAAAGTATTTGCGGGATGAGGCTCCGCTCGATTCCAAGCTCATTTTGCTGATTCGTGCGAATCCCCAGCTTCTTGTCTACAAGCGCCACGGTGAGCGCTTCTTTTCAATCATCCTCACAACCTTTACAGAAAGTGAGATGAGCATGTCGCGACAAAGTTTCAATGTCTTCGGTCGGACATCTTGATGTAGCGGAGTGTGAGAGGTGACCGCCTTACTTCCGCTTACCAGTCCGGGTTTGACAAATCTCACGTCAAGTTTAGGTCTGCTTTTGACAAACTCTTCGCCTTCATCGAAGGCGCCCGGCTGAAACTTCTTCAACAAGAGCGAATCGGATGGACGAGAAAATAAATGAGACAAGGACATCAAGACCTGAAGACTCTTCGCTTTCAGGCTTGGCCCGGTTTGCTCCTCCTGGCGTGCTGCTGCGGTTGCGGCGGCAACGCTTACAACGCAGCAACCCGCACGCAGAACGGAGCGTTTTCGAAGCGATCCTCGCGGCAGAGCCTTCAAACTCGGAGCGAAATTACAGAGGCGGATCCAAATTTTGCGCCAAGGTGTAACCTTTGACCCGTTCGTAAATCTAATACCTCTGGCACGACTTTATCGCCGAGGAATCAACGGGCGCTTCGATCCCCTCGAGGAGCGCTGTCGACCGTAGACAAAGACTGCATTACCACAAATCTTGGACCGATAGGAGCATCGAATGGCAATCGTAAAATTGGTGGTGGCATACCCACATCCCAAGGACGTGGACGCCTTTGAAAAGGTCTATAAGGACGAGCATGTGCCACTTGCGGTCGCGAAACTCGGGGGCAAGACCAAGATGGTTGCCACCAAGGTTCTTGGCTCACCCCAAGGCGCCCCTCGCTTCTATCGCATTGCAGAGGTTTACTTTCCATCTATGCAAGCTTTGGAAGCATGCGCCACGTCTGAAGGTGGGAAAGAGGCACTCGCTCACGCTGTGAAGATCTCTTCCGGTGGGCCTCCAATTTTCTTAGTAGCCGAAGAGGAGACTTTCACGTTCACGAAAACGGTGAACGCTTAGGGGTAAAACGTGAGGCGTTTCAGATTTGCAATCACCGGACTGGTCGCAATTTCTATTCTAGCGGTACTCTCGCATCAATACATTCATGCTGCTCGCCCAGCAGCGGGAACGAAAAGCGACGACAACTCTCGCACGCCCGCGCTTTAGCGTTGGTTCGATAGGTCGCAACGATAAAGGAACGAAATCGAAACTGGAGCAAATATGAAAATTGGGGTTGCCATCCTTCTCGTTGCCGGATTATTTGCTGTCGCAAGCGGCCAAGAAAAGCCGTCCAGCGACGGAAGCGATACGCATTTTTCCGGGCTAGAGGCCGGACAAAAAGCGCCCGGCTTTACAGCGCGCGATCAATTTGGTCGTGAGCAGTCCAACGAGACGTTAAAAGGTTCGAACGGCACGGTTTTGCTCTTCTTCCGCTCCGCCGACTGGTGACCCTTCTGCAAAGCGCAGCTCGTGCAGCTGCAAAATGCAAAGCAAAGGTTTGAACAGCGGGGAATCCGCGTGGCGGCAATTAGCTACGATAGCCAGGCTATTCTGAAGGACTTCGCCGAACGGAACAAAATCGAGTTTCCCCTTTTGGCAGACCCTGATTCCAAAATCATCCGCACCTTCAACGTGCTCAACACGGAAGCGACCGGGATTGGCAAGGGGATGGCGTACCCTGGATTCTTCTACATCGACACGAGGGGCACTATTCGCGAAAAGTATTTCACCGTGAAGTATACGGATCGATTGACGGCGAATAACGTCATCGCGAAGCTTTTCCCGGAATTGACCGCGGAAGTAAGCCAGAATATCGAAGCTCCTCATCTTCGGCTCACTCTGGCACGATCGGATGGCAGCGCCATACCCGGTAGCCGGGTTAGTTTGATTGCCGATATCGAGCTTCCTCCGGCTGTACACGTATACGCTCCGGGGGTGCAGAGATATAAACCGATTCAGCTGTTATTGCATGAACAACCGGGAATCGAACTCAAGCCTGTCGCTTATCCGAGTTCCAAAGCGCTCTACCTGGAAGCCATCCGGGAAGAGGTACCGGTCTACGAGGGAAAGTTCCGGATCACGCAGGATGTCACGGTGACGCCCTCTCCAGATCTGTTCCGCTCATTGCCCGCTTCGGGGAAGACCGTATCCTTTACCGGCGAGCTCAAGTATCAGGCATGCGACAAGACGGTATGCTACACGCCAACGTCCGTTCCGGTTACGTGGGAGTTGCGGGTGCTGCCCATCGACCGGCAACGTTCTCCCGAGGCGATACAACACAAATGAGGATTTAATCGCAGTACAGGCGTACGATTCCTATGCCGTGAAAGGAATGACCATGAGTGACGTCGTTTATGTCTCGAAGTCGCGCATCGAGCGCAAGCGGGGACCTCTCCGCATCGCCTACCTGCCCGGCGAGTCGCAGCCAGTGACCTTTAGCGTTCACGGAGCCATTGCCGCGCACTACAAGGTTGACCCGGCGAAGTTGAAGGAGTCACACTCCTCGACCATTGACTACGTCATCTCCGCAACCGCCGCTTGAATGATGGGCACCTTCGGAGGCGCGCTGGAAGCGCGCCAAGTCGATGCCAGCAACGGAAAGTTGACCGCGGATGTGACCGGAGAGGTCGAATCGGAGGAGGGTGTGCTGGTCATCCGCAGGATTCACGTGGCGATGCGCCTGCTGGCGCTTCAAGAGGCCAAGGCGACAGTCGAGCGCACGCACTCCATTTACGCGATTCACTGTCCGCTTTATCGCACGCTACACAAGACGATACAACTCACGTCTTCCGTCGAGCTTGTGACGCCCGTGTCCTAGTAGTTCGAAAGTCAAACGAAGAGCAGTGACAAGTAAATCTTTTCGAGGTGAAGCGGCTTGAAGCACGTCATTTTGGGCGCAGGTGCGGTCGGTGGATTGATCGGAGCGGCTCTCGCTCACGAGGGGGAGCAAGTTACGATGCTCGTGCGCCCCGAATCCCTCAACCGACATCCCAGACACCTCTGCCTTGAGCGACTCTCCGCTAAGATCGAGGCGCCGATCCGCCTCGACACAAAGGTTAGTGGAGCTCTGGATGTGCTCTGGGTAGCCGTCAAGTCACACCAGCTCGTCCCCGCACTGAACACGATTCCGTGCGAGGCCCTCGGGATGGCGACGATCGTTCCGCTGCTGAATGGGATTGATCATGTCAAACTGTTGCGCTCGCGTTTCAATCAAGACTGCGTCGTACCGGCGACGATCACCGTCGAATCCGAACGCCTTGCCCCTGGTCGCTTCATCCAGCACTCTCCATTTGTCCGCTTGGCACTTTCAGTGAAGGGAGAGCAAAAATTGGAGGGCCTTGCCGCGCGGCTTCGGCATGCGGGCTTTTCTTGTGAATTTCAAGCGGACGAGAAAACCATGCTATGGAGCAAGCTCGCATTCCTGGCACCGTTCGCTCTTACAGGCACCGCGAGCGACAAGGACAAACAGGGGATCTTCGCCGACGCAAAGTGGCGAGGCCGGCTCGAATCTGCCGTAGGTGAGGCTTGTGCCGTTGCTGCTGGGGACGGAGCGACTCTCGATCGAGAAAAAATTCTGGCCACGCTCGAATCGTTGCCTGCAACCATGCGAAGCTCCATGCAGAAGGATGTGTCAGCTGGCCGTATGCCGGAGCTCGACGCGATCGGCGGCCCGATCATTCGCGCTGGACGGAGATATGGACTCAACTCGCCCACAACTCGCGAACTGGTTGCGACAATCCAAGACCGTCTAAAGAGAGCGTTGCACCAAGATACAAACAAGATACCAGAACGGATCGTATCTTAAAGAAAACAAAGCAAACGTGTGTAATGTCGAGCCCGAGAGCGCCAGACTGAACGGCCCACGGCCCTACTTGTGCGTCATTTCTCGTAACTTTTCGGCGAGATAGGAATCGCACTCCTAGGTCCAGGCTCCAGTTTTTGGCTGGCCATTAAGGTCCCGTTAGGCAACTTGCGCTGCTCGAGTGCAGTGGCACCCGGGAGGGTGGCCGGCTCGTGATGAGACTCACAGAAGATGCCGGTTAAGCGCGACTAAGGTCTTGGCTGAGCCTTCGGCCTTCCAACGTGGCCGAAGGCTAAGGAACGAAATGGGTTTCTGTGTCTCTTCGTAAAGGCATACATGTTCCCACAATCGCAATTGCGCGACAACGAGGCTGAGCTCATAAGGAGCGTACGCGACGGTGAGCGCGAGGCTTTCTACGAGTTGGTACACCCCTATGAACGTATGGTTTACGCAACCGCCATTTCGGTTGTGAAAAATCCCGCCGATGCGGAAGAGGTTGCACAGGAAGCAGTACTGAAAGCCTTTTCGAATCTCGCAACTTTCCGTGCGGAATCAAAGTTCAGCACTTGGCTCCTGCAAATTACGTATAACGAAGCAAGGATGAAATTGAGGAAGGTCCGTTCGCACCTCTATGAGGCGATTGACGATTCACAACCAAGCGAGGACGCAGACTACTGGCCGAAAGACTTTGCAGATTGGCGACCGATACCTTCCGAATTGTTCGAGAGGGACGAGGTGCGCCGGGCCATACAGAATGCAACCAATTCGCTTAGTCGCACCTATCGGGAAGTCTTTGTTCTGAGGGACGTCCAGAATCTGAGCACCAAAGAAACGGCAACCATACTCGGAATTTCGGAAGGAGCAGTCAAAATTCGCCTCCTTCGAGCCCGTTTGCAAATGAGGGATACCCTCGCCCCTGGAATTGACGGTTCTTGGGTAAATGGACAAGAGTATCGAAAAGCCAGGCCATGGTGAGGGAAGAAGGGTCCAATGGCGACAATTGAAATTAGCTGTGCCGAAGTGTGGCGGGAAATCTCCAACTACCTTGATGGGGAGATCTCTCCCGAGATGCGCGAGAGAATGGAAGCACACTTCAAAGTCTGCGCGCACTGCAAAGCCGTCCTGGATGGCACCAGAAATGTTGTGGGTCTGGTTGGCGACGGAAGGTTGTTTCAGATGCCAGAGGGCTTCAACAAGCGTCTATATAAAAAGATTCAGGGTCTTCCGTAACTTTATGCTCCGAGTCGTGGGGTCTGCTCTGGCCGGAATGGGTCTGCGACATCTCGGTTATCCATGTACATCCATAACTTCCACTTCCCTTCTTTATTTTTCCGCCAGATGTCCACATAGCGATCCCTGCGATGGTTTGGTTGACCGCCGTCCTTAGGTGTAAGCGTTAAGTCGTGCCACCCGTAGTCATAGGCGACATCTCCTTGAAGACGAATCTCGATCACAATCACTACCAGCCTCGCTGTAAAACGCTCGAACAGGTTTTCTAGCCGAGTTTTCAAGGCATCCAATCCGCTTATGCCAAATTCACACGGTTGGCCGTCGGAGAAATTAACCAGGTCGGGATCTGCAATCGCCAGTAACCGCGACACATCCGAGAGGTTGAAGCAATCCCGAAATTCGCTTTTAGCCGCGTTGATTGCAAAAAGGTTATCCATGTCTTATGTCGGGTGCTCCATCATGACGTGAATATCAGTTCCCAGGCTCAATTCTACCGCAGGGGCTTGTGGGGCGGTCCCCGGCTTCCCTCGCGGCGAGGGCAAAAAGTATTCTCATAACGATCGGAACCTTTCGACAACCGCCGAATCAGATAGCCGGCCGCTCGTACAGCTTACCGAACAGCCGTGCCCTCCAACCGCTCAGTTTGCTCTCCGTGAGGCGGAAATTCTTGCAAGCAACATCCATGCTCAACTGGAGGGACGGTCTGCACGCGCGTTTCATTTCGATTCACTCGGAGCACTCTGCGTGGTGGGCCACCAGACGGCCTGTGCCGAATTGAGCGTTCCTTTTGCTCGGGGCAGATCCTTGCGGTTTTCCGGTCTGTTCGCCTGGCTCCTCTGGCGGGGATTCTACCTTGCGAAATTGCCCGGTTTGGAACGCAAAATTCGAGTGCTCATGGACTGGTCGATCGAACTCTTTTTTCCGCGAGACATCGTTCAAACGATTGCTCTGAAATAGGTGTCAATCCGTGTCAGAAACGCAAACAGCTTTGGGTGCGCAGTTTGATTTGGCTCTTTCTCGTTCGCGTAGTATTGAGCCTCTTCTCGGCTTAGCCCTGGGGGTCTCCGGCGGTTTGCTCGAAAGCGCTGTAGTGAAAAGTTCGCTCCTGTCCGGCGGACTGTTAGGTGCGAGTTTCGGACTCGTGTTCGGATTGTTTTTTGCCAGGCGTGCCACGAGTCCTGGTGCAGGACTGATCTGGGGTTTGGGTTCATCTTTCTTACTCTGGATACTCACCGCCGGGGGCTTTTTTCACCTTGGGGCCATTACCGGACGTTCCGCCATGATGCTTCAGGACGCGCAAGCCCGCTTCCCCGAACTGGTCGGCGATTTGCTGTGCATTGGAATGCCTGTCGGCATGGGGCTGGGTATCCGGGGAGGATTCCGTACGTCCAGGCCGGACAAGAAATTTGCCTGGGGTCGCGCCATAGTAGCCGGTGGTTCCGCAGGCACCCTCGGAGGCTTCATCTTCGGTCGGTGGGTATCTTCAGGTGACTATTTTCCTCTTCTGGCCGGTTTTGGCGAACTCAGCTCTCGGAGCATGACTATTTTCCTGCATTTTGCCATCGCTCTATTGATCGGCGTAACCTTTGGCCTGCTCTTCCAACGAGACGTTCGCGGCTACGGTTCTTGCATGGGATGGGGGCTCGGATTCGGAATCTTCTGGTGGTTTTTCGGGCCGTTGACACTCTTGCGGCTCGCTTCGGGAATGCCACTAGATTGGTCGGCGGAGCAAGGAAGAGCGGTCTTCGGCTCTTTGGTGGGACACATTTTGTATGGACTAATTCTCGGTGTTGCGTACACCACCATTGACAAGATTTGGGTTCGTTTGTTCATCCAGTCCGACCCGCTCAACCGGGAAATCGAAGGTCCCGGCCTGCACATCTTGCGCTCCTTGGGATGGGGAGCGATCGCAGGACTCATCGGCGGCTTGGTTTCCATGCCGGTCATGATTGCCACGGGCGTCTTGCCGAAAGTCGCCGGCCTCGACAGTACCCTTGTAGGGTTTCGCGCTGTAGTCATTCATTTATCGGTCAGCGCCGCGATCGGCATGACCTATGGCCTGTTGTTTCGGGATGAGACCTTGACTCCTGGCGATGCCATCTCATGGGGGTGGTTGTTCGGTTTGATCTGGTGGTATTTGGGGCCCATGACGCTGCTGCCCTTATTGCTCACCGGTGTTTGCGATTGGAGCACTGACGCTGCCTCGGCCTTACTTCCTTCTCTTTTTGGGCACTTGATTTATGGCGCCGTGACGGCAGTGGTCTTTTTCCTGTTTGATCGCGGCTATACGCGAACACTGCTTCTGGATCCCCGAACCTCAACCCGGGAGTTGCGTCGAATTCGCCCCGTGGGGACACCTGCACCGGCGCTTTGGCTTTTTGCTCTGAGCCTGGGTGTACTTCTCCCAATCCTACTCGGCTAGCTGTTCCGTTCCCGTGCTCTGGATTCCGTGTATCTCAGAAAATCCGCGCACTACCAAAGATTTATCTGTCTTTTCCCTTGTTTGGTTCAAAGAGCACTCGACGGAGCCTGCCGCGCGTTGTCCTCCCTCACTCGGAGCCCGCGTACCCATGGGCCTTGCGTACTTCGAAACCTCTGTGCGATTCGCGAATCCCATTGCAAGGAAAGCATCGGTTTTCTTTGTGAGTTTGAGACGCTCTCGAAATCACATTGTCAGCGCGAGGATGAAGTTGAACGACGCTTATAGGGAGGCCCGGTCCATGAGAAAGTCTAGTTCGGGTCATGCAGCTCAAGTCATAGAACGCGTGCTCGAATTGTCGGCGGACGCCCAAATAACAAGACGCAGAACACCCAAAGATTCGCCCGCGTTCCACAGTTTGAAGGGAGCCATAGCAGCTTACGGCAAAACGCTCGCGCTCCTCATAGCCCTTCAACAACGGGAAGAATTCTACGCAGTATTACTGGACAACCGTGTTCTTGACTTCGCCAAGTCCCTTGCTGCTTGCTCCCCGAAGTTTGCGCGACAGTTACGCCGTGATGGTTTTGGGATTGAGTTTTCTGTTCCTTGCAACGCCGGGCCGAGCGCAAGTAGGGAATTCCGGCTCGATCGAAGGAGTGGTCAAGGACCAGTCGGGTCAGCGGTAGGCAACGCCAGCGTAGAGGTCATGAACCCGGTCAGCGGTTTCCATCACGAAACAACGACGGACAGTGATGGGTGGGTGGATACGAATGCGATATAAGATAATAAAGGTAAGTGACTTATATGTTATATATGACAATCGTTGCGCCTCCAATAGAGGCGAGAAAGCCGGAGGAGAACCTGATTCAGTCATCGGACCCCGCAGGAACAAAATTGCAAAACGAACTTCGGCAACTCTTTTGAATTGAGACATTTAGATTTCAGGGCGTGCGCTGGCCTTCGAGGAAGATCCGAGGTGGAGTCCGCGGCAAGGATTTTAAGCAGGCTGGAACGCGGCGCCATGTGCATCACATCGTGTCAGCAAGGCTCATCCGGCGATTCAGGGCAGAATTTTCGAAACTTCTCAGCGTCCAACCGTGCAACGCCCGGGTTTCCAAAAACAAGTGTTTTAAGAACGATGAACAAGACTAGGAAACAAGCGCTCAGGCACCGGGCGATCAGTTCGGCGATGGTGCACGTCGGATTTGCGGGCGTAGTTCATCGTAGAGGCGTCAGTCGATGGGGTGGCCTTCGCTATTGTCGAGCGGCACCGAAGGGCGTCCCAGGTGTTACAGTCTGCTCTGCTCGTCCGGAGTGCGAGTCCGATCAGTTCGGGGCCGACTCGGACTGGGCGGCTGGGACGCCGACCGCGGATAAGCGGGATGGCTGGGGACGATAGCCGTTGCGCGTGCGGATGTGGTATTTCTTCAGGCGGTCGCCAGCAAGTTTCACCGTAACGGCGCGCCAGCCACGGTTGGGATTCGGCGCCGGGTAGTAGCTGAGCGAATAGAGATGCGCCAAGTCATTACGGATCAAAGCAAACGCCTTTTTTTCGTCCCGCCAACTACCCGCAAAATAGGCTTTGCCTCCGGTGGCCGCGCTCATGCGCTCAAAGACGGCGGTGGAGACAGGCTCAAGTCTGGCTTCCGCGGTGCTGATCATGTAGACGGGGATGCCGACCGATTGGGCCAACTCGGCGACGTCTTCGGGAGGCACCATGCTGGCGTTGTCGGGGCCGTTGGAAAAGACCACGACGACCTTTCTGCCCGGATACTGGGCGGCATCCTTGACCGTCAATAACAGGCAGTTATAAAGCGCGGCGTCGTCTCCGGCGACGGTGGTGCGCACACCGCGCACAACCCGGGCACGGTCGGCGGTCAACGGTGCGGCACGGGAAAGGTTGCGACTGTACGAATAGAAAGCGACCTTGTCCACGGTCTCGAGAGAACGAATGAAATCGGAAATGGCATCCTGCGCGAAGACAAAGCCGCGGTACATATAGTTGCTGGTGTCGAACAGAATGAAAACATCGGCCCCCGCGAGGGCTGCATTGAGGCTTTGGGGCGGATCGCCCGCTGGACCACGCGCTTGCGCCGTCAGCGCGTCTCCCGCGTCCGCGTTGGCCTGTTCCGGTATGTCGACCAAGGTGCGAGTGGGTCCGTTGCCTTCTTCAAAACTGGCAATTTTCTCCGAGATGCCGTCCTCGGTGATGGTGAAGTCCGAGGGACGAAGATCCGTGACGTAGTTGCCTCTGCTGTCGGTTACGGCGACATTCAACAGGACGAGGTCGACGGCCACGCGCAAGCGAGTTCCGCTTTGGCCTTGCTGCGCAATCGTCGGAGTCCCGAAACCCGAGAGGAGAGCGAGGAAAAGTGCGAGAGCGAATACCAAATGTCGTTTTTGCATGATTCTGTATCCCGTTTTGAGCTTGTCCATGTCGGCCGTGGCTGTCCAGCCGGTGAAATCCATTCGCTTTAGCCGAGCGATCTACGGCTGTGAGGCCGGGGCAGCGTTGGACAATGGCGCCATCTTGCCCTTGCGAAACTCGTCGCCGGTTTCCCGCGTGGCGCGCAGGAGCGCCGGCCAGTCCTCGATGTCGGTGGCGAAAATCTTCTCGACCATGCGGCGGGTCAGCTCGGGAACCAGACGATTCAGCATCACCGGCGAGTAACCCTGTTCGTCGGCGAGGCGAGCCCAGTACAAGTTGTTGGAATCCCAAGACTCGGCCAGCAGACGGCTGGAGTAGCTCGTGAAGGCCGGGAAGGGCGCAACATTCAGGAGATCGCGGCCGTAACTCTGCTCCAAGATCGGGTGAGGCACTCCGAAGTCGCGGGAGAGGCGCTCCCAACTGACATCGGCGGGGGAGTGCTGAGAAAGACCCTCGAGCTCTTTGCCGGCTGAACCGAAAGAGTCGCTCTGGTGAGGAAATCTTCGCCGGTACTCGGCCGCCAGATAAAAGGTATCCGCGGGCATCAGCCGCGGAAGTAGGTCCGCCAAATTTCCCGCGCGAAGAGCCTGTTCAAGCTGTTCCGAGGTTTGCGGAGACATGCGATCGTTGAGAATACTCATGACGTTGTTCCGCAGCTCTTCGTCCTGTACCGAGGCGGCCAAAAGCTCTTCGCCTGCCCGCTGATAAAGAGCGACGGCGTGAAGTTCGTTGCGGCTGACGTCCCACCATCGCGGCACGATCGCATTGGTCAAGAGGCCGGGCACGACTTCACGCCAGATGAGGGCCTGCACGTTTTCCGGGGCGATGAAATCCTGTTCCGCACTTGCAAGAACGTACGGCAAGTCCGCCAGCGATCCGACCAGATGGGCGCCGCCGCCCGCCGGGGAACCGGCCCCGAACAACTGCGGAGCTTGCCAGACGCGCATTCCGATGACGCTGTCTCCGGCAAAGTCATGCGAACGAACGAAAAGAGGGTTGTGATGAAGGATCTGAGCGCCCGGAGGCTCGTAGTACGCATAGTTGAGACCTACCAAGGTGTCGCGAAGAAAGGGAGCCAGCTGGCCGCGCGCCTTCGCCAGCTGCGCGGGAGAAGCGGGCGACTTAATGACCATGGCCAGATCCGTGCGCATCTGCAATTCCGTGTGACGGTTATCGTAAATTCCTGCCGCCCACTGATCTCTTTCACTGGCATGGAAAATCGGCTGCGGCATCTCAAATTGTCGGAGCTCTCCTGCCAAAGGAAGCAAAGTATTGGCCACGTCCTTCACATGAGCGACGTCATGCAGAGCATCACCGAGGGCCAACAACGTATCGAGAGAAACCAAGCGCTGCTCATCCAGGACCGAGCGAATCTTGCCGGCCATCACCTGGTGCATGCGCTGGCCTTCGGGAGTCACTTGAGGAGGGCCTGCGAGCAAACCGATGATTTCGTCCTGAGAGGCGTTCGGCTTGCCGGTGGCAACCAGCAGCAGTTCTCTCAGCGAGCTGCGGCCGGCATCGAACAACTGTGTGGACGAAGCAACGGTGCCGAAAGGCTTGATGAGGCGCCGCCAGGAATCGTTCAACTCTGGGCTGGGAATTTGACCCTGACGCGCCAAAACTTGCCAAAGCCCCACGGTGGCCTGGAAGGTCCCCAGGGCGTTGCCTCGCAGACTGTTGTTGGAGACTTTGCCGAGGCTTACAGCAGTGGAAAGAAAGCTGGTGATGGAGGCGTCGTCCAAGTCTGGAAACTCGGAAAAGATTAAATACTGAACGCTGAAGTCGGCGAACTTGCCGGCCAGCAAGGTGACTGTTTCCGGACTAAGAGGATGTCCCCGAGGCCGCCGTGCGTCCACCTCGCTCAGAAGCAGGTACGCTTGCAAAGGCCCGGCGCCTGTTTGCACGCGAGAAATTCCGAACATGGTATCCAGCAGTTGGCCGGGGGTGTCCAGGCGCGCGGAACGTTTGCTCCAGTTGCGAATCATCGTGGAATCGTACTTCTGGCGGAGAATCTTCCTCCAGGCATCTAGATTCCCCGGAACGTGGGGATCGCCGTTAGGTTCCCAGCGGACACGAGTCACCAGGAGCAGCAGGCCGGAGTCTGGGCGAAACACGCCGGCAGCGGCATCCGGGGTGGTGTCTTTTCCTCGAAGTGCTTCGTAGTTGCGGCGCAACTGGCGGGCTTCGATGAAATACGTTTGTTGAAGCTGGTTGACGCGAGACAAGGAGTCAAAGTAAGCGGCCAGCCAGCCATTGTCCTTAGCGAGCAGGCGAGGGACGAACTCCGCAGGAACGTCTGGGGCCGCGCCTACGAGATCTTTCCAGCCCGCCTCCGCGGCCGGTCCTCCAGGCACGAGCACGCGCCCGGATCGAATGCGGATGTGAGTCCCGTAAAAATCCAGGACCGCAGCGGACGGGACTATCTTCTTCAAGGCTTGCGTTTGCCGCAAGGCAACTTGAGTTTCCGAATCCATCCGCGCAAGAGCCCAGTAAAAGCGGGCCAATGCAGGACTGTGCAGGAGCGCGTCCAGCAGATCCCAATCCTTGGCGTTTCTTTTTCTCGACCAATCGCTATCCGCCAGCAATGCGGGCACGCGCGTGCTGGCGAAGGGATAGGTGAAAGTTTGTGCGTCACGCAGGCTCTGCTCAAGCTCGGGAAGCGGGAAACCGGAGTCGACGGTTAGAAACGCTCTTTGCGGGTCCTCCGTCTGCAGGAAAATGTTGGGCTGCCCACAATCGGGGCGAGTGCGGTAACCCAAGACCCTCAGCAGGGGCTTGGCCTCCTCACAATTAGAAACACGAAGGGTGCCGTCAGGCCCCGCGAGAGCCGACAATTCCCTCGCTTGTTGCACGTAGCGGATCAGCAGAAGCAGGAATTCAGTTGGATGCCCCTTGGGTTGCGCACCCTCGTAACCCAGCTGGAAGACGTTGCGAGCCAGCAAGGGGGCGACTTCTTCCGGCGATATCTTCTGGCTGATGCCCGCCATACGCAGAAAAGAGCGCAGCGGACCGGGAATTGAGAGAGTCGCCGAGCCCGGAGA
>WNFH01001616.1_pt1 | contig 15336 bp, 12 predicted proteins | sample 5400411 | NCBI WGS metagenome assembly WNFH01 (sample SAMN13153347, study PRJNA577476) | soil metagenome | isolation source: 200 cm saprolite under Douglas fir tree site 2 hole 3 | place: USA:California | collected 2015-04-18
CCCTCTCTGCGCCGCGCAAATTCCGAAAAGACAAAAAAACCGACCGCGAGTCCCGCAAAAGCGAATGCCGTCCAGGGGAACAACGGAAAAAGCCACGGCTGCGGCTCCTTGAAAATGTGCACGCCGTTGATGTAGGACTCCAGCGGCCATGGCAGGAATCTCGGGCGATGCGTGGTCCAGAGCGGGGGTGTGGCCATCGCGACGACCGCGGCGGCAATCAACCCCGCGATGAGCGTTCGAATCCTCGCGGCGGTGATGTCGCCTTTCCCGGTGAGCCAGCAGAGAATTCCCAAAAGCATCATGGAAAGGCCAAGAATGTTCAGCACGTCCACGCGCAGAAAATCCGTCGCGGGCGACCAGGGATACCCGAGCGCATACTCCTGCAAACGAAAAAGCAACCCTAGTCCATATACTTCCGCGCCACGCAAAATTACCTGCTTTGCGATCGCGCCCCGGTCGATTCCCTTTTCACGCATCTTCTCTGTTACCAGCGCGACGGAAATCCCTGCAAGAAAAATGAAAAGCGGCGCCGGCAGCGTCCCGCCAAGCCGCGACCAGGCCATCAAAGCGGAATTTCGCGCTTCCGGGCTCAGCCAGGAATCATAGCAATGCGTCTGGAACATCAGAACGCACGCCAGGCCGCGCATCCAGTCGATGTAAGCGAGGCGCTGGGACGCCGGTGGGATTTGGTCTGCCATCGCTCTGCGTTACAATCCTCGTTTGTCCGCCACTCGCCAACTCGGCCTGCTTCTCATGCTCGGCCTGTGGGCCTCGCTCACGCTTACAGCAGTGCTCTACGCTTTGTGGCTCGGTTACGGCGGCCGCGGCTTTGCGGCCACGCTGACAGCTTTCGCGATTTTCTTTCTGGTGATGCTTCTTTTTGCGGCGCGCGGCGTACCGGAAAGCCTTGCTGCACGCTTCGGCGCCGGCAGCGGCTTCCTGCTGGGCGTCGCGGTGTTCCTTGTCTACCTGATTTACGCCCTAGGAACAAATACTTTCGCATTCACGCGTGCCGGCACGATCGCCGGTTTTGTTTTCATCCCTCTTGCGCTCGCGGCCTCGGCGCAGCAGCAACCACCCGGCTGCTGGCAAGACTTCCTGACGATAGCGGCAATTTGGGTGGCCGTAAAATTCTCGCCATCGCACTGGTTGTGGCCCTATCCCGGCGGGCGCCTCGCGTACGTTTTCACGGTGCTGCTCTGCGTGAACGTCGCGCTCGCCTCGTTCGTTCTCCTGCGCCGCGTGAATGGCGTCGGTTATTCCATCGGCTGGGGCCGCCACTGGAGTTTTTTCGTGCTCGCCAGCTTTATCGTCTTCGACGGCATCGCCATTCCCCTGGGCCAGGCCATCCACTTCATCGAGTTGGCCCCGCGCTTCAGCGAGTGGAAATCGCTGCCGTTGCTCTCGCTCGGCATTCTCTGCTTTACCGCCTGGCCGGAAGAATTTCTCTTTCGCGGCTTGCTCCAAAACATGCTGGCCCGTGCTTCCAAAAGCGAACTCGCGGGCTGGTGGACCGCTTCCCTTCTTTTTGGTTTTTCCCACATCACTAACATGGGCTTTCCCAACTGGCGCTACGTGTTGCTCGCCTCCATCGCGGGCTTTTTCTACGGATGGACGTGGCGTAAGACAGGCTCGATCTTCGCTTCGGCCCTGGTCCACGCCGCCGTGGACGTCTTGTGGCATTTCCTGTTTCGAACAATCTAATCCAAGCCGCGGCGGAGCCTTGGCGCATCCCCTTGGGCCGCGCCGTCCTGCACAAAGCCACAAGCATGGCTTGAGAGTGCTCGATTGGAAACCAAAGCCTGTTTCAACCGTCTACTATCGTCAGTTACCAGGAACATCCAGCTATCCTCAAAAGTACCTTTCCCCGGTGGAGGTATCCGATGGAAACGCTGTGGCAAGACGTCCAGTTTGCCGTTCGAATGATGCGCAAGAACCTCGGTTTCACGACCGCGGCAGTGCTGTGCCTGATGCTCGGAATTGGAGCCACCACTGGAATTTTCACCGTCGTGAATGCCGTGCTCCTGCAGCCGCTGCGGTACGCGCACCCCGAACAGCTCATTCGAATCTACACGGAATTTCCAACCTTCCCGAACGGCGGACTGCGTCGCTTCTGGACTTCCGGGCCGGAATTTCTGGATCTTCGTCGGGATGCCCATTCCTGGGCCTCACTCGATGTGTGGATCACTGGCGGAGCAAACCTGGCGGGAAAAACGCAACCCGTGCGCGTCACGGCAGCCTACGTGAGCGGCGGACTCCTGGAAACGCTTGCCGTGGCGCCAATCCAGGGACGCCTGATATCGCAAACGGACGATGTGCCCGGCGCTCAGGTCGTGGCCGATATTTCCTACGGCACCTGGCAAAGCGTTTTTGCCGGTGATCCCAGTGTTGTCGGCCGCGAGACGTACCTCGATGGCTTGAAGTGCATCATCATCGGAGTCATGCCCAAGGGCTTTCAGTTTCCGCCGGGCGAACCAGAACCGACGCAGATCTGGACTGCTTTACGATTGGATCCGGCCAATCCGGGAAATCGCGGCGGCCACAGCTACTACCTGCTGGGCAGATTGAAGCCCGGTGTTTCCGGAGGAGCAGCGCAGGGAGAGCTGGCCTCTCTCGTTCAGAGTTATGGCGAAAAACGAGTGCCGAAGACGCATAGCTTCCATCCAAAGACTCACACCATCGTCAGCTTTCCACTGCAAGCGGAAGTCGTTTCGGGCGTGCGGCCGGCTTTGTTGATGCTGCTTGGCGCGGTGGTATTCGTTCTGCTGATCGCGAGCGTGAATGTCGCCAACCTGCTTCTCGCGCGCGCGGAGACCCGGCGCCGCGAAATTGCCATTCGCGGAGCGTTGGGAGCCGGATTGGTGCGGCTCGCGCGGCAATTTGTGACCGAGGGAATTTTATTGGCGCTCTGCGGCGCGGCCCTGGGTGTCACGTTATCGTTTGCGGGAGTGCGCCTGGTTCAACTAACAAACGCGGGCGGCATTCCGCGCGCGGATGAAATCGCCATGGACTGGCGCGTGCTCCTTTTCACGCTTGGTACCAGCGTGCTCACAGGAATTCTCTTTGGACTCGCGCCGCTTGCCCCTCTCATCTTCAGCGGAATCTCCGAATCGCTAAAGGACACGGCGGGCAGCACGACCGCCGCGGCCGGAGCGCAAATCTTTCGCCGCGTTCTCGTGGCCGGCGAATTGGCAATGGCGCTCGTACTGCTGATTGGTTGCGGGCTGATGCTGCGCGCGTTTTGGAAATTGCAGGAAGTCCATACCGGCTTGCACGCCGATGATGTGCTCACGCTGCGCGTGTCACTCCCGAGCGGAACGTACACGGACAACGCCAAGATCACGGATTTCTGGACGCGCTTTGAGGGGCGCCTGACGAATCTCCCTGGCGTGCGGTCCGCTGCGCTCGCTTCCGGATTGGCTCCGCTCCGGCCGCCCAATATGAACGATACGGATATCGAAGGATTCGTAATGAAGGAGGGCGGTCCGATTCAAAACGTCGATTTCTATCAAGCGGTGAGCAAGGATTATTTTGCGACCATGGGAATTCGCCTGATGGATGGCCGGCTGTTCGAATCCCGCGACGTGCAGGACGCACCGGAAGTTGCCATCGTCAACAAGACCATGGCACTGACATTCTGGCCAAACCAGAATGCCCTTGGACGGCGCGTGCGTCCCAGCGGCAACAAAACCTGGTGCACCGTCGTGGGAATCGTGGACGACGTGAAAAATGCCGGACTCGACCGGCAGGCAGGCACGGAAATTTATCTGCCCTTCCGCCAGCCTTCGGGTCAAGGGAGCTCCGACATGTATGTGGTCATGCGCGCGCAAGGAGGCGACCCGCGCGCCATGGCCGGCGTCGTCCGCAAGCAACTCGGCGAAATCGATCCGACACTGCCGGTGGCGGATGTGCGATTGATGGAGGATGTGCTTTCGCGGGCGCAGGCGCGGCCACGATTCCTTACCCTGCTGCTCTCCCTTTTTTCCGGTGTCGCTCTCGCGATCGCTACCGTTGGCATCTACGGCGTGGTGTCCTACTCGGTGGCGCGTCGAACGAAGGAATTCGGATTGCGCATGGTGCTCGGCGCGCAAGGCGGAGACGTGCTGGGCCTGGTGATGAAACAGGGAGCGGGAATGATCCTGATCGGTGTGGCATCAGGTCTTGTTCTGGCGTTTGTTTTCACGCGATTGATGGCGAGTTTGCTGTTCGGCGTAACCGCGACGGATCTTCCGACGTTTGCCAGCGTCACGATTCTCCTTTTCGGTGTGGCGCTGGCGGCTTGCTATATTCCAGCAAGACGCGCGACGCGCGTCGATCCGATCCAGACGCTGCGCTACGAGTAGCGCAGCGCCGTGCCGCAATGTAGCTCCAGAAAATGACTGCAAGAAAATAACCAAATAGGCCGCCTCCGCATCCTTCGGGTATAGAATCGGGTTGTAAAGCCTTGGAGGACGAAAATGACGAAACCTTTGACGGCAGAGCAGGCGATTTTCTTGTTGCAGGACGCGTTGCTACCAATGCTGAAGGCCGAGCATCGCATGACAAAAGCGGTGCTCGAAGCCGTGCCCGCGGACAAGCCCGACTATCGGCCTGATCCCAATGCGAAGACGGCGATGGAGCTGGTGCGGCACATTGCGGCGTCCGAAAATCGCTTTCTGGAAACCACCATCAATGGCGAGTTCAGCACGGCGCCCGCGGCATTTCCCGAAAGCGCGAAAACGCCGGCGGACTTTGCGGCGTGGTATGCGGAGCGATTCGAAAAGAATTGCGAAGCGCTCACAAAATTGAACGGCGACCAACTGCTGAAGATGGTGGATTTCCGCGGGATGTTCCAGCGGCCGGCGGTAACTTTCCTGCAGATCGGATTGAACCATTCGATCCATCACCGTGGCCAGCTTTCCACCTACCTGCGGCCTATGGGCGGCAAGGTGCCCGCCATCTACGGCGAAAGCTACGACAGCGCGCTGGCGAAAAAGGCCGCGCAGGCGTGAAGAACCGCCTCTAATACCGACAATCGGCGAGCTTCACGAGCTCAATTGGGATGCGCGAGCCAGAGCCCAAAGCTGGCGCCGGCGCGAGAAAGCGCCAGCGTTGAGAGAATCCATACTACAAACAACCAGAAATTGTTGGCGGAATACATTGGCGCGCTCGGAAAGCCAAAGCCATTGAAATGGCGCGTCAGCAGAAACTCGACAGCAACGATCCCGGAGATCCAAGCGATCAACCGCACGAAGAGCCAGCGATGCCATGCACCTGTGAAGCGTTTCAGGGAGCGGGCAAGGAGCCAGAAGTAACTCGCCAGGACCGCGACGAAGGCCCCGATCGCAGCCAAGTCGAAACTGGCGTCGTCGGGTCCGCGGCCGGAATGATACAACAGGACGAACGGTGTCAGGATCACAGTCAACGGTATCAACAAAAGATATAGAATCGGATAAGTAAGCAGGTAAGTGCATAGCGGAGCCAGGATAAGGAGTCCGAGTCCGCGACGCGGTTTCTCTCCTTTTTTGAGGGGCGGCATCCATTCCCAACTGGCAACCGTCTTCATCGAGAGGGCCATCACCATCGGAAAGAGAAAAATGGCAAGAGGGACAAGACCAAAGGTGAAGGAACCAGCGAGCGCACCCAGCAGTGAACAAAAATTCACCGATCTTCGGTGAGGCGGCCAGCGTCTTTCGAGAAGGCCGCGAAGCCTACCAACCGGCATCGGCGGGCAGTCTATCTCACTACCCCAGAAAGAGGTGAAGAGGCGGAGGCGTAGAGGCGCTTGGGCATGCGGCCGGCGAGATAAGATTTGCGGCCGGCGATGACGGCGTCGCGCATGGCTTCGGCCATCAGGACTGCGTCTTGCGCTTCGGCGATGGCGGTGTTCATGAGGACGCCGTCGGCGCCGAGTTCCATCGCCACGGCAGCGTCGGAAGCGGTGCCGACGCCGGCGTCCACGATCATGGGGACTTCGGTGATGCGTTCGCGAAGGATGCGGAGATTGGCAGGGTTTTGCACGCCGAGGCCGGAGCCGATGGGCGCGGCGAGCGGCATGACGGCTGCGGCGCCGGCTTCAATCAGTTTGCGCGCTGCGATCAAATCGTCATTCGTGTACGGCAGAACGACAAAGCCTTCTTTTACAAGGACGCGCGTGGCTGCGATGAGCTGCTCGGTGTCTGGAAATAATGTTTGCTGGTCGCCGATGACTTCGAGCTTGACCCAATTGGAAAGGCCGACTTCGCGCGCGAGCCGTGCGGTGCGAATGGCTTCATCGGCGGTGTAACAAGCCGCGGTGTTCGGCAAGATAAAGATCTTTTCGCGGTCAATATAGTCGAGCAAAGATTCTTTGCTGCGATCGGTGAGGTTCACGCGGCGGACGGCTACGGTGACCATGTCCGCGCCGGAAGCGGCGTGGGCGCGAGCCATTTCCTGAAAACTGCGGTACTTCCCCGTTCCAACAATGAGGCGCGAGTGGAAAGCACGTCCGGCGATTACGAGTTGGTCGGGCATGATTTGAGATTGTAGCGCAAAACAGCAATAGGAATTAACGCTGAGCTCGCAGAGACCGGAGTACAGAGAGCACAAAGAAGACGGAGAGACATAAAACACGCGGCGGGGACGGCGCGGCTTGCACTGCGTTCCCGCTTGGGATTATGCCTCGATGAAAACTCAGGCTTGCAGGTGCGCCTCGAGAAACCAGAGGTCCTTGTCCAATTCACGGGTGACGCTGGTAAAGAGATCGGTGGTGATTTTGTCGCCGAGGTCGTCACTCTCATTGACCGCCTGGCGAAGCGCGTTGGCATGGTGGGCAACGTTGTGGACGAGCCATTTGAGCTGGGAAGCTCCGTCGGAGGCGCTCAGGTCTGCTTCCTTGAGACCACTCTTGGCGGCCGACTCGCGAACGGTGCCGTTAGCCACACCACCGAGCGTTACAATGCGCTCAGCGATGGTGTCGGTCTGATCTTCCAGATGTGCGGCAACTGAATCGAATAACTCGTGAAGCTGGATGAAGTGCATGCCTTTGACGTTCCAATGGGCCCACTTCACCTGGCTGCGGAGATCGACGCTATCCGCGAGACGCGCATTCAGAAGCGCAACAATGGCTTGCCGGTTTGCCTCGATCTCGCCGACGCTGCTTTTGTACATGCGAACTGCTGCAGTTGCTGTCTTGGCCATGGCGATCCCCTCCAGTGTAATTCCAAATTGTCATCCACCACGTTAGATGTTTGAGCGCAACAAAATGGCTCATCGAAATGTTGAGAACCGCGGTCAATCCTGAAGGATCGGGCGGGGTTCGGCGACGTCGGCGTAGAGGGATTCGATGATGGCGCTGTACTGCCGCTCGACGACGCGGCGCTTGAGCTTGAGGGTGAAGGTGAGGCTGCCGTTGTCGAAAGTGAAATCTTCGGGGAGCAGAGCGAAGCGCTTGATGCTTTCGTATTGCGCGAGATGCACGGTGAGGCGCTTGACCTCGGCATCGATCAGCGCGTGTACCGCAGGGTGAGCGGCCATCTCTTGATTGCTGGCGAACTTGATTCCCTGCTCGGCTAGTTTGGCGGAGACGGTCACGGGATTCGGAACGATCAGGGCCACGATGAATTTGCGTTTATCGCCGACGACCATGGCATTGAGAATGTACGGGCTGGTTTTGAGGGCGTTTTCGATGGGCTGCGGAGCGACGAATTTGCCCGCGGCGGTTTTCAGCAAGTCTTTTTTGCGATCGGTGATGTAGAGATAGCTGTCCTTATCCAGATAGCCGATGTCGCCGGTGCGGAACCAGCCATCGTCGCTGAGCACTTCGGCGGTGGCTTCCGGATTCTTGTAGTAGCCCTGCATGACGCAAGGACCTTTCACGAGAATCTCGCCGTCTTCCGCGATGCGAATCTGCACGTTGGCGATGGGCTTGCCGGAACTGCCAACGCGATTCTGAGGGTAGTTACTCGAAACGATTGGCGAAGTTTCCGTCAGGCCATAGCCTTGATAGATGGGAATGCCGACGGTCCAAAAGAATTCGGCGAGCGCTTTGGAAAGAGGCGCGCCGCCGGAAGAGATGATGCGCAAGCGGCCGCCCGTGCCGAGCCGGATTTTTTTGTAGACCAATCTGTCCGCCAACTTCCACTGAAGCTTTAGCGCGAAGCGGGCATGCACTCCGGTGGTGCGCCACGGGGTGGCGCGCTGCGCGACTTTCATCGCCCAATCGAAAATTTTTCGCTTCATGCCCATGTTCCGGGAACCCTGTTCGACCAGACGCGCGTAGATTTTTTCGAAGAAGCGCGGGACGGCGGCGGTTACCGTGGGACGAACCTCCAGGAGAGCCTGGGCGACGGCATCAATCGATTCGACGTAGGCAAGAGCGGCGCCTTGGAAGAGGTAGATGTAGTCGAGCGTGCGGCCATAGACGTGGGCGAGCGGCAGAAAGGAGAGCGCCACGTCATTCTTAGGATCCAGGCGGAAGTCGTCGCCAAGATCGGTGACGTTCGAGCAGAAATTGCTGTGGGTGAGCATGACGCCCTTGGGCTCGCCGGTTGTGCCCGAAGTGTAGATGAGAGAGGCGAGCTGACCCGTAAGAACCTGAGAGGCACGCAAACGGTAGGAGGCAACGTCCGCGGCACTTGCACCGGCGACGAGGGTTTCATAGCGCAGGCATTCGGTGGGAACCTCGGAATCGGCATCGGCGACGATGATTTGCTCAAGTTCGGGAAGTTCCTTGCGAACGGCGAGAAGCTTCTGCAATTGTTCCCCGCCGGCGACGAAGACCACTTTGGCGCCACAATGCTTCAGGATGTAGGTCATCCGGTCCGGGGACTCGTGGAAGTAGACGGGAACGGTGACGCCTCCGGCGCCAGTGATGGCAAAGTCCGCCGTGTGCCATTCGGGACGATTCGCGGAGAAAAGGCCGACGCGATCGCCGGGCTTGACGCCGAGTTCCACGAAGGCTGTCGAGAGACCTGCTACGCGGCGGAGAAATTCCTGAGAGGGGATAGGCTCCCAACGGCCGTCGCGGCGAACCATCTGAGCGCGCGGGTTCGGCAGCTTGTCGATGACGGTCAGGAGGCGCGAGGGAAGGGTCCCGTAGTTCATGGTGTGATGGTCACTGTACTCCATGGAGTTGTAAGGGCGCAATGCAACGAAAATAGGAGGTAAAGGAAGTAGGGGATCCATCAGGTTCCAAGAGAGGTCCCTCGAAACTCCGCGGCCATCGGGATGCAATCATCGTTCCGCAGACATTGGTGCAATCTGAGCGCGCGCTCGGGCGCTACAAGCAAGCGGCGGATAAGACTTGGAGCCTGACCGATTGCGCGAGCTTAGAGGTGATGGAAGCAGAGCAGATTCAAGCGGCGTTGACGTATGACCAGCACTTTGCGCAAGCGGGATTTGAGACGTTGCTACGCTAAGCTGGTGTCCCGCAGCTCGGGCAAGGACCCGGGCGTGAAAACGACGCCCAGGGCTCTGCCTCAATTCCTTATGGTCAAGACTGGGCATTGTGCATCGCACACCACTTGGTAAGCAAGATGCCACGGCATGTGGGACGCCACTTCAATATGCTCACGGTGGTGCAGGCCCAAAATGATGAGATCGGCTTTGAGAGCGTGGGAAGCCAGCAAGATTTGTTCACTAGGTGTCCCGTACTTGACCATAAATTCAGGCTGGATAGCTATCTGGGTAGGTTGCAAATTCAAAGCATCGAACTGCCGTTGGCTAGCCATTCGCGCCTCGTCTCGCATTTGCATGAGATCGCCGGCGGTCGACCAATGAAAACCCTCCAGTACCTGGGCCACCGGGAGAACGTGGAGCACAACAAGTTTTGCGCCGAAATGATTGGCGAAAGAGATGGCGTGGGGCAAAGCATGCAAGGAAGCCGCCCCGAAATCCGTAGGAAACAAAAAGGGGCGAACTGGCTTAATTTTCTCCACCAGGGAATCCTCGTAAGAACCTGGACCCACGGTCGCGACAAAACAATCGGCGTGACGAAAGATCTGTTCCGCTACAGAGCCGAGGAGCAGCTTGCCTAGAGCGCCTCGGCCGTGTGTGCCTACGACCACCATGTCCACTTGCTTTTGCTGGATGAGAAGTCCCAGTTGTTCCCAGATATTGCCCTCGAGAATAATAAACTCATGGTGTAGACCCGCCAGGGCCCCACTTTGGAGCAACTCCTGCTCCAGTTGTTGCGCTGTTCTCCGGGTTCTTTCCGCGGCTAAACTCAAGGCTTCCTGTCCCGCGATGGTATATCCGATACCGGAGACCACATGCGCCAAATAGAATTTCGCTCCATAGTGACGGGCGATGGCGAGGGCATGGTGAAGGGGTTTCTGAGACGCTTCTGAGAAATCAAAAGCAATCAGGACCGATCTCAGTGCAATGTCCGCAGCCGTTGCGCTGGACGACATAGGCACCTCCTTCTTAGCGGTGAGATGCACCAATCAGTAGGATGCTCCTCATCAGGAGACAGTGACATTGACCCGATTCACAAAAGTAGGCCGCTGCCCCCAGCGGGAATGGCACTTTATAGCCCTACTGAAAGGCGGAGATCGGTCTGTTTTGCCCAGTCCTGGTAGGCGTGCTCATTGGAAAATGAACATCTGCCAATCTCAGAGCGAGTAAGGCGAGATGGAACTGGGGCCGTTTCCGGGGAAATCGGGGCGGGTGCAAAAGAGGGTGGCGTGCGTTAGTATGAGCGGCGGAGAGGGCATTTGATGAGCGTCACCATACCAGGAACGGCGCCGGGGGCGGAGGCGGGATTGGCGAAAGGGCCGTATCGCGCGCCGCGGGGAACTGAGATTTCTTGCAAGGGGTGGCAGCAGGAGGCGGCGCTGCGGATGCTGCTGAATAACCTCGACCCCGAAGTGGCGGAGAAGCCGGAAGATTTGGTGGTGTATGGCGGGACGGGAAAAGCGGCGCGGAATTGGGAATGCTTTCATGCGATTGTGCGGTCGCTGAAGGCGCTGGAAGCGGACGAAACGCTGCTGGTGCAATCGGGCAAGCCCGTGGGGGTGTTTCGAACGCATGAGTATGCGCCGCGGGTGTTGCTGTGCAATTCGAATCTGGTGGGACACTGGAATAATTGGGACCGCTTCCACGAATTGGACCGCGCGGGATTGATGATGTACGGGCAGATGACCGCGGGAAGCTGGATTTACATCGGCACCCAGGGAATTTTGCAAGGGACATACGAGACGTTTGCGGCGGCAGCGAAGAAACATTTCGGCGGGAATTTATCGGGAAAACTTGTCGTTACCGGCGGGATGGGCGGCATGGGGGGAGCGCAGCCACTGGCGGCGACGATGAATGGCGCGGCGTTTCTGGGGATTGACGTGGACCCGGAGCGCATTAAGAAGCGGCTGAAGACGGGCTACTGCGACGTGATGGTGACTTCGCTGGATGAGGCGCTGCGGATTCTGAAGAATGCGGTGCGCAAGGGCGAGGCGACTTCGGTTGGGCTGGTGGGCAATTGCGCGGACTTGATTCCGGAATTGGCGAAGCGCGGCGTGGTGCCGGATTTGCTGACGGACCAGACGAGCGCGCACGATCCCATCGGCGGATACGTTCCGAACGGAATGACTTTGGATGCGGCGCTGGAGCTGCGGAAGAAGAATCCCGAAGAGTACAAGAAGCGCTCGATGGCGGCAATGGCGCAGCACGTCCAGGGGATGCTGGATTTGCAGAAGCTGGGCGCGGTGACGTTCGACTACGGGAACAACATTCGAACGTTTGCGTTCGAACAAGGCGTGAAGAACGCGTACGACTTTCCGGGATTTGTGCCGGCCTACATCCGGCCGCTGTTTTGCGAAGGCAAGGGACCGTTCCGGTGGGCGGCGCTTTCCGGAGATGCTTCGGACATCGCGAGGACCGATCAGCTGGTGCTGGAACTTTTTCCGGAGAACGAGCAGTTGGCACGCTGGATCAAGCTGGCGCAGAAACGGGTGAAATTTCAGGGGCTGCCGTCGCGCATCTGCTGGCTGGGCTACGGCGAGCGTGACAAGTTCGGACTGGCGCTGAATGATCTGGTGGCCAAGGGCGAATTGAAAGCGCCGGTGGTGATGGGGCGCGATCATCTGGATTGCGGGTCGGTGGCGTCACCATACCGCGAAACGGAAGCGATGCTGGATGGGTCGGATGCGATTGCCGATTGGCCGCTGCTGAACGCGCTGATCAATACGGCGAGCGGCGCGTCCTGGGTTTCGATTCACAACGGCGGGGGCGTGGGGATCGGTTATTCGCAACATTCGGGGCAGGTGACGGTCGCGGATGGAACGAAAGAAATGGCGAAGCGCATTGAGCGCGTGCTTACGTGTGATCCCGGAATGGGAGTGGTGCGGCACGTGGATGCGGGGTATCCAGAAGCGATTGCGTTCGCGAAGAAGACAGGCCTCAAAGTGCCGATGTTGTAAAGCCATGACTATGAAAGGGCCTGCGTGGTTGCGATGGGAGCCGCTTCGGTGCAATCCCTGGCTGGTTTTTTATGGGGCCGTGGCGCTCTTTCTTCCCTTGGTGATTCCAGCATTTTTCCTATGGCATCGCGACGGCACAGAGTTCTGGCAGGCTTACGAAACTTGGGCGCAACGCTACGAAGCGGGGCTACCTCGGCTTTTTTACATTTTTTACTGCTTGGCCGCGGAAGGATTCGAGGAAGTGTTTTTGCCAGCGTATAAGGGGCAAGCGGCTGGCGCATGAAAAACGGGACAGGCAGGAATGCCTGTCCTAGTTGCAGGCGTGCAGGATTACGGCGCGTCCGGCATAATACCGGAGTCTTGGCGGGTTCCCTTCTCATTACCGGAGCGTCGCAGCTCTTGACCTTGCGCGGGCGCGGTCCGCGAAGGGGCAATTCCCTTTCCAAGTTAGGGATCATCCAGGATGGCGCGCTGCTGGTGCGCGAGGGCATGATCGCGGCGGTGGGGACGCGAGCGCAGGTCGAGGCGCTGCCGGAGGCGCGCGCAGCGGAGAAACTGGAGCTCGGGGGGCGGGTGGCGCTGCCAGGATTTGTGGATTCGCACACCCACCTGATTCACGCGGCGAGCCGCGAGGAAGAGTATGAATTAAAAATTGCCGGGGCGAGCTACGAGGAGATTGCGCGGAAGGGCGGAGGGATACTTAATTCGGTGAAGAAGCTGCGCGCGGCGACGTCCGAGGCGTTGAAGAAGCGGGCGGCAGCGGCCTTGAAAAAGTTTGCGGCGTACGGCACGACGACGGTGGAGGCGAAGAGCGGGTACGGGCTCGATGTCGCGAGCGAGCTAAAGATTCTGCGATTGCATCAGGAATTGGCGGCGGAACAGCCATTGGAAATTGTGTCTACCTTCCTGGGGGCGCATGTGGTGCCCGCGGAATTCCGGGGAAAGGCGAACGGAGCGGAAAAATACATCGCGCTACTGACGGAGAGACTGACGGCGGAAGTGGCGAGAAAAAATCTGGCGGAATTCTGCGATGTGTTTTGCGATCGCGGAGCGTTTACGAGGGCGCAATCGAAACAAATTCTCGAAGCTGGAAAGAAATACGGGATGGCGCCGCGGCTGCATGCGGAACAGTTGTCCCGGACCGGCGCTACGCAACTGGCAGTTGAGCTTGGGGCAGCGAGCTGCGATCACCTCGAGCAGGTGAACAGGAGCGATATTCGTGCTCTGGGAAAATCGAGGACCGTGGCGACGCTGCTGCCGGGATGCGACTTTCATCTGGGATTGCAAAAATATGCCCCGGCGCGGGAGCTGATTGATGCGGGAGCGATTGTGTCGCTGGCGACGGACTACAACCCGGGAACGAGCCCGACGCTTAGCATGCCGATGATTTTGTCGCTGGCGTGCACGCAACTGCGAATGACCCCGGCGGAGGCGATTGCGGCAGCAACGATAAATGCGGCCTATGCGCTGCGGCGAGAAAACAACATCGGCTCCCTGGAAGTTGGCAAACAAGCGGACATCGCCGTATTCGAAGTGGCCGACTACCGGGAAATTCCTTATTATTTTGGTGTGGACCACTGCTGGATCACGGTGAAGCGTGGGCGCGTAATCCATGTCCCCAAAGAGTCCCCAATCTAACTACTCGAAAAAGCCCATCAAGCGGGTGCGGCTGCTGAGGATTGGGCCGTCGAAAGAGAAGGGGCTGTTCGAGGAATATTCATACGGATTTTTGGTGGGGATTTTTCTGGTGCTCTTCATCCTGCTCAAAGCAGGCGGGATGGACACTTCCACCGCGCTGATCGTGGGGCTGTGGGTGGCGGGACTTACCTGGTTCGCGCGGCAGTTGAAGAGCTACCTCAAGGAAAGATCGGAGCCTGCGGCGAAAAAGAAACACGGTGAGGCAGCGAAGACTGCCACGCAACCTGCCAAGATGCCGACTCAACCAGTCTTGAAGCCGATGATCGGGCCGCAATGGCCGCTCAAAACCGGGGGGGCACCAGAGCCGGCCAGGCCCACTCTTGCGCCGCCAAACGGCAAGAGCAAGCCAGTGTTCGTGTACGAACGGCCGACACTGCCGGACCGCAAGCCAAAACTTCCGGCGAACTGGCCCGGACAGCCATCCAAGAAGAAAACCGGGCAACAGGACAAGAAACCGAAACGATGAAACGACTGATCGAGTGCGTGCCGAATTTTTCCGAGGGCCGTGATGCCGCGAAGGTGGACGCGATTGTTGCCGCCATGAGCGGCGTGCCCGGGGTGCACGTGCTGGACCGGGAGATGGACGCGGACCACAACCGATCTGTAGTGACGCTGGCGGGCGAGCCGGATGCGGTGGCCGAAGCAGCGTTGCGAGGCACGGGCAAAGCGATGGAATTGATTGACCTAACGAAGCATACCGGAGCTCATCCGCGCGTGGGCGCGACGGATGTGCTGCCGTTCATTCCCATTGAGGGCGTGACGATCGAGGATTGCGTGGCGCTGGCGCGTCGCGTGGGTGAGGAAATCTGGAAGAGGTTTCGCATACCGGTATTTTTCTATGAGGCGGCGGCCACTCGGCCGGACCGCGTCAATCTGGAAAATGTGCGGCGCGGCCAGTTCGAGGGACTTCGAGAAGAGTTGAAGAAGAATCACGAGCGCCAGCCAGACGTCGGCGAACCGAAGCTGCATCCGACGGCGGGCGTGACGGTGGTGGGGGCGCGCAAGTTTCTGATTGCGTACAACGTCAATCTGAACACTTCCGACGTGAGCATCGCAACCAAGATTGCCAAGGCGATTCGCTACTCGTCGGGCGGATTGCGGTACGTGAAATCGATGGGCGTGGACCTGAAAGGGCGCAACCTGGCGCAAGTCTCCATCAATCTTACGGATTTCGAGCAGACACCGATGCACCGTGTCTACGAAATGGTGAAGCGCGAGGCGGAGCGGTATGGCGTGATGCCGGTGGGCAGCGAAATCGTCGGACTGA
>WNFH01003655.1_pt1 | contig 15330 bp, 12 predicted proteins | sample 5400411 | NCBI WGS metagenome assembly WNFH01 (sample SAMN13153347, study PRJNA577476) | soil metagenome | isolation source: 200 cm saprolite under Douglas fir tree site 2 hole 3 | place: USA:California | collected 2015-04-18
GGAAGAACTTTGCGAGTTGTTTGCCGCACTTTTTGCTTCACTCGCTTTGATAACTGCATCGAATGCTGCTGCTTGTGCTTGATATTGTTGTGCTTGCGATTGACCTTTGGCTGCTGCCGCATTCGCAGCATTATTCCCTGCCTTCATTGCGGCGTTTTGTGCGTCTGCTTGCTGTTGCTGAGACAGGGAAGATGACTGAAGTGATTGTATAGCGGCATTCATCGATTGATTTGCTGCTTGTGCTGATGTACTTGCTTCAATAGAAGCGTTAAATGCCGCTATCCCCGCCTCATTATCTTGCTGTACGGATTCTCCTTTTGATGCAGCGGCAGCATAGGCAGCGGCATAAGCATTTTGAGCTGCTTGCATTGCTTGTTTTTGTTGCTGCATCGACAGGCCGGCTGATTGCATAGCCTGTGTTGCTGATTGCATAGCCTGATTTTGACTCTGTGCAGCCTGATCGTAGGCATTGCCTGCATTTGTTGCACTAATAACTGTCTTTACAGAGCTTTGATTCGCATTTATTGCACTAGCATTTGCCAGCGCTTCATTCCCTTTTGCTGTAGCTGTCGCTATATAGGTACTTGCTGCGTCCTGGTTTGCTTTATTTACTTCATCTGTTATCGAAGTAACCCATCCAGCCACCTGTTGTTGATTTGCTTGCATGGCACTATTCATATTTGCCATAGATGCCGACACATTCGAGGAGAGCAATTGCATCTGCTGTGTTGTTCTTTGTTGCGCCTGAGATACATTATTCGCTAGATTCGTCAGACTGCTGTTAATACCTGTAGTATTTGTGGCGATATCAGTCTTAAGCTTTGCGAATGCTTGGCTAACGCTATTTGCAAGATTCGTCACCTGACTAGTAATCGCTGGCGTTCCTGCCGAAATCTGCGTAGAGAACATTTTTAGCAAATTTGGAATCCACTGGTCAGCCGTAGAAAGTGGACCAGTTTTTGCAGGTGAGGCTATACCAAGCACATTTTTGATGGCTGTTGCTATAGCCGTAACAGCGGGAGTAATATATTGAGCAATATTGCCGGGTGAGAATCCTGCTGCAAGCGCTTTAATGAGGTTTAGTGCCCAGGTTCCCCAAAGTGTTGCTTGCTGCGTGAACCATGTTGAAAAATCTGTTCCTATTTTTACCATTGCCGGGAGTAATTGCGTCTGCCACGTTCCGTTAAAAATTGTCTGAACGGCTGCCCACACGTCATTTGCAAGTTTTGTTGCTAGCGTTTTAAGTGATGTCCACCAAGTATTCCATCCGGTTTGTATGGCAGTAAGTCCCGGCTTAATATAGGCGTTGTAAGCAGCATTAAAGATAGCTTGTACGGCCTGCCAGAATGTTGAAACATCTGTCTTGACTTTTGTCCACCATTGATTGAGCGCACTCTGAACCTTTGACATCAAGCTCGGGAAGAAATCGAGAAGTTTATTGAACCACGTAAAGACACCATTGATAATATCGGGAATGATAGAGTGCCCGATGAGCGCGTCATATAATCCTGCAAAATACTGTATGATTGTCCCAACAAATCCGCCCACAGCCGCAACGATTCCGCCGACAATCGCATTCCAGATACCCATTAAAACATTGCCAGCACCACTCCAGATATCTTGCATCCCTTGCCACATCGCTTGTTGGCCTTCTTGCACCTTTTTAGACGTTCCTCCACCAAAGGCCTCTTCAAGCACGCCGACAAACATGGTAAGCAAGCCGTTTATGAACTGTAGTGCTCCTGAGATAATTTGAACAATGCCACCAAATGTCTGAATTGCGCCTGCAAGAAATTTTGCAAGTCCAGCGACAACAGCAACGATAATTGAAAGAAGGAGACCAAGAGCAATGAGTAGCACGCCACCAAGAATCTTGCCTAACGCTTGTACAGCGGGGATCAGAGGAACCATTGATTTCATGAGATTGCCAAAAGCTGGAGCGAGTTGTGTTGTTACGGTTGCGGCGATCTGCTGGAATAGCGGTGCTAGCGCCATACTCAACTCTTTGACTATGGTTGAAATAACAGAAATGACAACATTAATTGTCTGTACCAGGGTATCCCATGTGCTTTTGAATGCACCACTCTCAGATGCAAGTGTGCCCATCTCCACAGCCCACTTCACAAATCCAGTCACAAGGCTGCCGATCATGCCTAACAGTGGTTTGAGGATTGAATTGTAGAGTATTCCAAGGGCTGGAAGTAGTTGGCTTGATATCGTATGCCCAATAGACTCGATGCCAGGCTTCATCTGATTCCAGACGATTATGGCTATTTGTCCCATCTGTTGGAGCGCCGCTACTATTTTTTGAATGACAGCGGGAATACCAGTAAATGAGTTGGAGATGTTATCTGCTATCAGTTTTGCGTTTTTGGCTACTTGTTGTAGGGCTGAAGTAGCCTGATTCCCGCTAGGAGCACCGGAAGGCATGTCCATGTTTGGCTTCGCCCCGGCCACAGCGGGGGGACCAGCCTTTAAAGCCGCGGCTGCAGCTTTCTTGGCCGCTGCACTGGCAGCTTTTTGCGCTTTAGCTTCTGCTGCTGCTTGTTTTGTGGCCGCTAGTTGATCTGCGCGTTGTTTCGCCGCCGCCGTCGCCGTCTTAGCTTTCTGAGCAGCCGCAGCAGTGCGTTGTGCTGCTGCGGCTGCGCTTGTCTTGGATTTCTGAGCCGCCGCCGCCGTTCGCTGCGCAGCCGCTGCCTTGCTCGTGGCCGTCTTTTGCGCAGCGGCTTTAGCTGCCGCTTGACTTGCGCATGTGGAAGCAGGACTACCACAACTTGCAACTTTCGCGGCTGCCGTTGCCACTGTCGCTGAGATTGTGCTTGCAGATGCCTTCACAGCAGAGGCAATAGTAGTTGCTGTAGTCGAAACCGTAGACGTAGGAGTTGTGCTTGCAGAACTTTTTAGTGCGGTGGTGTTTAGCCCTGTCTGTGGATTGCTAATGGCCGCGTTTGGGGTAGCCGTAGCAGTCATGGCATCGCCGGAGAGCGGATCGAGCATTGATGCTACAGCCGTGTGGAGAATGCCACCGCTCATACTAGCCACTTGTAATTGCGAGGCAACAAGCATGACAGCATTTGTAATAACGGGACCAGCCGCAATAATTCCCTGAGCCAGACCAGTTACCATGCCTATGCCCCAACGGCCTAAATTCGAGCCTGGGCCCTTTTTGGTAGGGCTCATGAAGCCGAGATAATCAGCAATGGTTTGTGCAATTTGCGCGACAGCGTTAAGAACAGCATCAGCGGCATCGACAATGCCATTGCCAAACGAAACCATGAGGTTGTTTCCCCATGTCCCGGCTGAAGAGGCAAGATTATCAAAAATCGGCTGAATGATCTGGATAATTGGCTCAAGATCGTTTGTCAGCGATTGGACAAAGGCATCAACTTGATCAACAACAGCGCGTACCGCAAATAAGAAACCATTAAATCCAGCAACCGCCCCCGTAATCGTGTTTTTTACAAAGTCTCCGAGCACCCCATTAGCAACCGTAACAGCATCATTAAATAGATGATTGATGATATCTGCTACTGTTCCTATGATGTCTTTTAAGTAAGCAAATGTTGTCCCAAGTAAACCGAGCAGCCCACTGAGCCAATCTGTTTTTGTACCAGCGTCACTTGCACCGCTGACGAAATTAGTAATTGCTGCAACGGCATCTGCAAATCCTTGAACAATCGGAGTGAGAACCGGGAGCAACTTTTGACCTATAGAGATCATAAGCACATCAATAGCTTGTCGTGCACGATCCATCTGGAAATTGAAACCCTGCTGAACAACATCCCAACCTGATACAGCAGCCCCACCCGCATCAAAAGCCGCAGACACAGCCTTAATATTAGCTTCCGTTGTTGTCAAGCTGTCTCCGGTGAGAGCGGCTGACAATTTTAACCCAACCAGACCACCCATAATATTCTTCAGTGCCGTCTCTGCTTGCACCGAACCGGCGGGGAATTTCTTTCCAACATGATCTTCAATAAGCTGCAAAGCCGCCGGTAAACCTTGACTGACTAGAGCGTCTTTCACCTGTTGAGCAGAGAGTCCTACATCTTTCATAGAGGATTGTGCTACTTTACTTGGAGCCTGCAATGCCACGAGGACATGTGCCAGGTTTTGGGCCGCTTGTTCGGCTGGTACACCGGCATTTGTAAGGGTATCCATGGCACCTGCCACTTGCGGAAAGGAAATTCCCATGGCACTTGCAATCGGGAGCACCTGTCCCATTGACGATGAAAGATCCTGAAGGTTCGTCTTCCCATTCTTGACAGTTGCGATTAAACCGTTCATAGCGGCTGTTGAATCAGATACCGGCAAATGGTAATCTGTCATAACTGTCGTTAATGCTTTTGCTACCGTAGTCAGATCAGCGTTTTCAGACTTTGCCCCACGAGCCGCAGCACCCAGCTCTGTCAATCCTGCTGCCCCATGCTGCCCCGAACTCTCGATATAATACATCGCCGATGAGAGTTGTTGCGTGGAGGTGGCTGTATCAACTGACATTTGTTTGATACCATCACCCACGGCTTTTATATTGTTTTGCGATTCGCCTGCACTCGTCACAAGCTGAGTAAGCGACTGCTGGAACACCCCGGCCTTATCTACAGCAACACCTAGTGCTACTCCAACACCAGCGGCAGCGGTAACGATTCCGCCTAGTGGTCCAGGGAGATTTTTCAACGCACCCATAACACCGTTTATGACAGACGATGCTGAATCAACTGCGGCGATGTTGATAACTAGGTTGAGTGCCGAATCACCTGCTGCCACTTTTTACCCTTTACTTATTTTCTTCGTTTGCTTCAGCGGTTGCGGCCCACTCAGCATAGATGCGTAATTTGTGCTTCAATGCTTTCTCGGCTGGTGCTGCTTGATATTCCCACCAGCCACCAAAGAGCGGCAATAATTTCTCTTCCACGATCTCTATAGGGGTAGTCTCACCAATTCGGAGCTTACCTCGATATGCCCGTTTGCAGAGTCCAAAAAATCCTCCTGCTCCTCCTCGGTCATTGCCGCTGCCATCTTGTCCAGTGCTTCAAGGATAGGATTGCTGTAGTTCGCTGGTAACTGTCGAATGCTCGCGGGGGTAACTGGCACACGTGTTCCATTACGCGATAAGGACCAATCCATAATCATGCGATCAAGCAGCGCATAGCGACCCGTTCCGGCGGTTGTCTCCATGTCGCCTTTTTTGCTGGTTTTGACATAATGATTCGAAACATATTCCTGATCGGCAACGGTAACGCTACCTTTTAGCAGGATTTGCTCGTGTGGTTCCCATCCCCACTTCTTGCGGAAGGTGTCGGCTGCTACTGCGTCGTTTGGGTCGGGAATTGTGATTGGCGCTTTGTCGTCGAAGGCTCCCATTATTGTTTCTCTTTCTTTCTATGGTTGAATATATGTTGGTAGGTAAAATGGCATGAAGTTGCTCTGGGGGCGGTTTTGTGGTATACTGTGGAGGTAAAATGTTTTGCCCCCGCAAGTGCTGATACACTTCGGAGGCGTGATAGCAAGGAGTTGACCCAAGCTATGGATAACACTGTACCCCAAGACACCCATCAAGACAAGCCCCTGACTACTTTTATCTATGGTCTTAAATGCCCTGTTGCTGAATGTATCAGATATGTGGGCAAGTCTAATAACCCTCAAAGACGTTTTCGAGATCACCTCCGCGATAAACAAGATACTCATAAGTCTCGATGGATTCATGGTCTTCAGGCACAGGGAATGATCCCTGCGTTGATCATCCTTGAAGAAGTTCCCTATGAGCAATGGGAGCATTATGAATGTCTTTGGATTCAAGTTTTCCATGATCAAGGTTGCCTCCTCACGAATAGTGATGAAGGCGGCAAAGGTGGCAATCCTACACCAGCAGTACGAGCTAAAATCAGTAAAGCTAACAAGGGCAAACAACGTGCTCCTGAGCATAAAGCAGCGGTAGCAAAAGCGAATAAGATAAGAGTAGTTTCCCCTGAAACAAGAGATAAGATGTCCAAATCCCATAAAGGACGAACATTATTAAAAGGACGAAACCATACTCCTGAAGCACGTGCTAAAATGAGTGCTACCCATCGAGGCAAAAAGCAATCCCCTGAACATGTTGCCAAGAGATCGGATGCTCGTCGAGGAGTAAAACGATCCCCCGAATCCATTGAAAAACAAGCGTCTACCCTAAGAGGTAGTAAGCATACGTCTGAATCTCTTGCTAAAATGTCTGAGGCTAAAAAGCTTTGGTATACCACAAACCAGAATCCGATGAAAGGCAAAGCCCATACATCGGAGACCAAAGCTAAACTCTCCGTTGCCAAGAAAGGCACAAAGCAAGGTCCATTGACAGAAGAACAGCGACGCAAGGTAGGTGATGCTTTACGCGGCAAGAAGCAAACCCCTGAGCATATAGCAAAAAGAGCGGAGGCAAGAAGAGGCACAAGCCTTTCGGCTGAAGCACGTGCGAATATGTCCGCTGCACAAAAACGACGAAATGCCATGAAAAAATTGCCTCCTTCTGATACACCTACACTCTGGGACTAAGATGCATAAGTGGCTGGCGGGACTTGCGTAACAACTACTAATTTCCAAGATCCACCCAGCGACGAATCATATTCACACACCCAAGTCGCCGCTGCTGTAACACTACCTTTGCTAGGATCACTTGTCACATCGAATCCACCGTCCGATTTAACGGGGAGGGTCCACGTCCATGACTTGTAGTACTGTGTGCCAGAATCAATGCCGATGAGTTGCCCGAGGAACTGAACAGCTAAGTATTGCTTAAGTCCCTGTCTAAACTGCTCGTACTGCAACATATCTGTAAAATCGAGCGTCATCGTTGCCATCGCAGATCGTTTGACCGGGTATGCGCGGTTGAATGTTTGGGTATTCACGAAGGTGAAGTGATCCTCATTGGGGACCTTGATGTCAACTTTCAGTTCCTCGACGTTCACATTTTGGGTGGTGAGTGGCGTGCCAGTGATCGCATCCAAATACAGTTTTGTCTGCCAGCCAACAATTGGCTCGTCATCTAAGTTGACACCGAGGGCTGCAATACGATTGACGCCAGTAAGCGGAGTTGTCGTCCTATCGCCTATCGGCAGCTTATCTTGTGCTTTGCCTTTTGCTGTGACGCTGATCTCGGTTTGAACTTTGGCGTCGAACGTGCCCTCATCGATTACGACAAAGGGATGAGTCCATGAGCCTGTGCCGTCATACCACTCAACTGCTGCGGTGTACTGAGATCCCCCACTCAAGAAGGTCAACGACCAACCGTAGACACCTGTGATAGCGACTGAGCCAGCGGTAAGACCTGTCACGGCGAGGCCCGATGCACCTACCGTCTTATACACATTGCTACTGTAGTATGTGCCGTTACCATTGCTTCCATTGCCGTTCATGGTAATGGTCTCTGTAGTGGCAGCACCATATCGATTCGTCCCGGTGATTGCGATGGAACCCACAGCACTGGAAGCGGTCACGACAAAGATCAGGATCATGCCCGGCGATGACGGCTGAGTAGTGAGCGACAGAGGGGTTCCACTTACCGCTGTAACTGCCAGCAACGAGGTTGGGGTGGCTGGAATGGATGCTGTAGTGGTCGGAGCGCCAAACATCACCCAGCACCACCACAACGACAGATTAGCATAGGCGTCCTGCTTGATCTCATCGATGGAGGTGTTCTGGACGAGCTGGACAACTTTCTTATCGCGCTCAATCAGCGTGTTGTGTTCATTTGGTGAGTAGATCTTCGGTGTCCTCTTGGACTTCATCACCCCAGGCAGTTGATACTTCCCGGCCTGGATGCCGTATACAGTGATAATGCCATTCGTCAAACCCGTGGTCGTGATGTTAGTAATCGCGGTATACGCGTTAGCGCTCACAATTTCAAAGTTGGCTAACTGCGAGCTTTGTACCTGCTGTGCGGAGAGCGCGGCCACGGTGAATGTTTCCGTGTTGGCAGGCGTGCCGGTCCCGGTAATCGTAAAACTACCCGAAGCTGTGAAATCAGAGAGCTTGACATGGAATCTCATGCCAGTGCTACCTGTTGGCGCAGTGATACCAGTGATGGTTGAGATTACGGCGGTTGAGGCTAGGAGAAGTTGTTCACCAGCAGCAAGTTCAAGTACTGCATTTATTGATCCACGCGCTGCGGTTGCGGTAATAGGCAATTTACATGCCCCCTTTCATATACAAATGTTCAGATTTATGGTATAATTGGGGGCATAAAACGGCTCCACATGCGCTTGTAACACATATGGAGCCTAAGCCCAAGAATCTATTAAGGAGATCCAAAGGACTATGCCCGAATTTTATCATGCCGATCAACTCCCCCTGTTCCCTTCTACTAAAATCTGTACTGCTTGCCACATCGAGAAACAGCTTGAAAAGTTTTACAAAGACAAGAGCCGCAAAGATGGATACACAATTCGATGTAAAGAATGTGATTATCTCGCCGCCCATGCAAAACGCGTATCTAAAAACCCGGAAGCAAAAATTGGGGATAGACATAAACGTCCACTTGTTCAGAGTGAAGAAGAAAAACGCCAAAGGCGCATTGAACGTTGCCGAGCGTATCGCCTTGAAAATCTTGAGAAGGATCACGCTCGAAAACGCGACTACTACGCGGCAAACAAAGAGAAGATCCGCGAGGAACAGAATGTTAAGAACCGTACTCTTGCCGCCGAAAAGCGAGCCGCGCAACCTGTAGTTGTCATACCAGAGGGTTACAAGAAGTGTGCTGAATGCAAGGAAGAAAAACTTTTTGAAGAGTTTTACAATAGCGGACAATCGAAAGATGGTTATAGTTATTACTGTAAGGGATGCTGCGACAAAAAACGTGGACGTAAGCAGATTGGCAAGATCCGCAATCGACGCAACCGGCCCATAACACCTGGGCATAAATGGTGTCATGGTTGCAAACAGGAAAAACCTGTTGAGCGTTTTTGGCCTGACAAAACAAAACGAGACGGATTGAATGCACGATGTATAGATTGTCGTATAGATTATGGTCATGTACATTGGGAGACAAACAAAGAAGAACTGAAGCGGCGACAACGAGAATGGTACTCCAGGCCAGAGAATCGTCTGAAGGTGCTTGCACTTAACCGCAAACGTTCGGGTCATGTCACCACACCAGATACCGTTGACTATGGGTTCATTCTTGAGCGTGATGGTGGATGGTGTTACATATGTGAACAACCTATACTGCCTGATCAAGAAGTCGAGTTTGACCACGTGATCCCATTGCAGCCCCCAAAGAAATCGGGACGTGAGCCGGGTCCACATCATGAGGACAACGTAAAGGTTACACATGGAGTTTGTAACCGAAGAAAGCACAACAAACTTTTGGAGGAAATGACACCGTTCCAGCGACGTGGCCCTACTGCCTAACATCATTTCTCACTCTCTTCACCTGCCTCATTGTGGGCAGGTGTTTTTGTTGCCTCTTTTACTGCAACAGGTGAGTCGCCAATATATAAACCTGCCCAGGTCCCGAGAGGCTTATCGTCAAGCGACGCATGGATAGTTATGGTTTGTGGTGGCGTTGTTTCCGTATCAGCGTCTTCTGGCGTAGTAGGCAGGAGGCGTGTTGCTAGCACTTCGTTGGTGTCAGTGTCAACGTCCACCTCCTGGCCTGCGTGCCACTCGCCAGGAACGCCGGGGATAGCCAGCGTGGAGCCGATGATTCTATATGTTTGCTTGTTCACGTTCCGCTCTCCTCTGCCCTATCTCTGTAAGTCTCTCAAAACGTGATCCCATTTGCCGCTCTATTCTTCGTGCGATGACATCTATTTCAGCATCAGAAAGCGTTGGAGGCACAGTGGCAGCAGCAATGATCTCACCTTCTATCTCGTCCACATCGACTACAAGCCGGGCTTCATAGACGCTATTGTTCACATCCACAGCGACCAAATCCACGCGCTTGATATTCGGTATCATTGCGCCTGTATCAGCGTCATAGGCAGTAGCAAGATAGGGCCTGCCGCCAAACTTGATTTTTATGCGATTTGGTATCATGCGCCTCCTTCTTCGCCAAAAATGCAAAAAGCCTTGAGTTTGTGGCTCAAGGCTCGAAATATTCCCGTCAACGCGATTCTCTATAGAGCTCATACCCCGCTACCATCGCATTTAGGCAATAAAATAAGCCGGAAGCTGTGGCTCACCGGCTCGTAATTGCAAAGATTATTATTTGCTTGATTATAGCACGTCGTAATGTGCTTGAATACTACGAAATAACTCCCGGCGGAGTGATAACAAAATACTCCTGACGAGTCATGATTTCGATCAGGTGTGCCCGATACCATGCCCCATTACGGAATATCTTGAGAAATTTTCCTCCACCTTGTCGAATCTGCGAATGATACACACTCCCTGCATTGCCAAGTGTCGCATGCGTCTGGAATGGCACAACCAGTGCATCACGCACATTGTAGATCGTCTGCTCTGCTAACTGGGCATTGTCCAGACTTACAATAGACAAGAGAAACCATGTCTGCTCATCAGAGACTTTGCCGCCGAAGCCTTTGTGTTGACTATTGTCCAGGTTGGCATATACCTCCAAACAGGCTGTACCGCTACCTGCTATTAAATCAGTGAGATCTTTTATTTCACCTAATGCAACTTGAGTATAGATAAGTGAGCTATTAGAATAGATGAGTGCTTGTGCAAAACTAACGATAGCTTGTCCAATGGCAAGCGTAGAGGGTGCATTTGGATAGGTAGACATTTATACCCCCATCGCTATGAATGCTGCGCTCAGCTTCTCATCCATTATCAGCGCAATCTGTTCTTCACTTGTTTGTAGAGCAGGGTTAGCATATGGTTCTTCCTTTTGATGGTATATGCGTCCGAGTGAGTCAGCCATCTCAGAGCCACCAGGGCCAAAGCCATATTCTAAACGTTTTGCTTGCGGAGCACCAACGCTTACAATTACTTCCATTGGTCCGCTGAGTTGAGCGGTTACGGTGTCAGCAAGCTCGCCCGTAGTCTCAGGCACAAGATAGCTTGAGAAATTGGAGAAGTGCGCCATTGCAGCGAGCGATGAAGAATCAAAAGCGGCACTGATAAGTGGTTCATCTGCCATTTTAATTTATCCAATCATTGCTAATCGTCGTGCTTGCCCCCACTTTAGCAGTTGCATGATCCACCTGGTTGTTGCCCACCCAGTTGTTATTCTCACTACCTGTTAGCGTGATCGCGACACTCTGCGTGAGCGTTGTGCCATCGGAGCCTTTGACACCGGAACCATCATCGCGCACAACGTTCCCTTCGATGATATTCCATGTACTCGCTACTGAGTTGTTATCTTGTATGACAATGCCATTGGTAGCATTAGCAATAGAAATATTGCCCTTCACTGTCGAATGGGACAGCCCACCAAGCTGCATACCGCCTGAGCCTGCATTTGCCCAACAGTTATTTCCGGTGATCGTGAAGTGTGAGCCACGCTGAATGTAGATGCCCGAGCCATTACACTGCTTTACATCGTTATTCGCGACGACGATGCGTGTACAAGCAGCAGCGCCATTTTCGAATTCAATGCCGTCAGACTGTCCATCAGTGACAGAATTTCCAATGACCTTTGAATTGCTGATGCCCTTAAACTGCATCCCTCGGTCACCGAAGTTGCCGGAAATACGGTTATTGAGCACTTGAATGTCGGTCACCGTGTCGCACAAGATGCCTTGCGATGATGAGCCTTGCCCGTTCCCTGAGAGATAGTTCCCGTCGATAATAATAGCCGCTGTATTAAAGCCACTAGAGGTCTGAGCATAGATACCTTTTTGATAGTTTCGACTAATTGTATTGTGCCGGATGAGCGCTCGCACAGTTGGGGAACACCAGATGCCATGCTGACTTATCGACTCAGTGATTTCGTTAGCTTCAATCGTGTTATCTTCTGATACACGCGTTCCAATTGCCGTCCCTGATCCATGATAAAATCGTGTTTTTTCCGCAATTGTGAGCGTATTCGTACTCACCGCAGTAACTTTGACCACCTCTGACTTTGCCCCATCGTTGATGCTGTAGGTTGCCCCGATCACAAAATTCGTGCCACTGGAAACTGGAACCGATGTTGAACCCCAGGACAAATTACCATTAAGAGTCACGCCAGACACACCGAAGCCTTCAGGAGAATGACGCAAGAGTACTCCGGCAAGATAATTTGCAGAAATGAGATTTTTTGCAATCAGGTTACGGGCTCCACCTTCAATCACCGCGCCGCTGCCCTCGCTATTGTCACCTGGAATGCGGTAGTAATTGTCATAAAGTGTGTTTTCCGTGACGATGCAGTCGTCCGAGTGAGTGAGCACACAGCCGCCCCAACCAGCATCAGCACAATAATTGCCGACTACGCGAATGAATTGTGAGTTCCATATAGAGACGCCCTGATCGTAGCCACGAATACACCGATTTTGCATGATAAGGCCATGCGTGCAAGCCGACGCAAGGTTATTGGCGTTAGTGTCAAAGCCTACACCGCACTTAATGCCACTTTCCCATATGTCATGACAGTAGCATTTGGTGATCGTAAATCTTGTGCAGTTAATTAAATGAAGACCATTTTGCTGATCCTCATTGCCAAGGGTATAACTGCCTACGGTGTTTTGATAGCCTGTCTGGTAGGTTGTCACATACGCGCCACCCGCTGCACCGGTTGAGGTGTAAGAGTTTGCGAGGTTGGAAGCTAGTGTAAGCGTATTACTGCTGATAGAACTAATCGCTATACCACGCTGTGAGTTGTTGTCAACGTTATTATTTTCAGTTGCGCCATTAGCCGTCAAACCGCCGCAGACCCACACACGCTCACCAACCTGGAATAACGCACCATTTGAGACAGCCACATTCGCTTGCCCGGATGCCGCATTACTCTGTAGATATTGCGTTACAGGCGCGTGATCCCCTGTAGGCCAACTTACATCAGTATGTCTGTTCCCATCAACTTCAAGCCCATCAACTGTAAAATCTGTGCAGTTCACAAGTGTTAGGACATCGTTGGTATTAACTAAAGCGTTTCCTGACCTTGCTCGATTGAGCTTGAGGTGTCCAGGTCCAAGAATAGAGAAGTTTGAAAGGTTTTGTACCAGAATGCCATCAACCATATAGATGCCTTGCGGCACTATCAGGGAAGCATTGCCATATTGTGTAATAGCCGCTGAGAGAGCAGTGAAAGCGGCATTGATAGGCGTTGTATCGTTTGATACGCCGTCGCCCTGCGCCTGATAGTCACGCACGTTGATAGTTATTGTTGGATTTCGCTGTACCGTTAATTGATATGGCATATTTACAGTGCTCCTAACACGGCTATGCTGCCTACCGTTGAGCCATTAATGTTCTGAGCGGCTGCAGTAAACAAGTGCAATGTAGTACACTTTTTGGGGTAAACCAACATTGCACCAGGGACAAGTACCAATGATCCGGCACTTGCAACAGCATCAAAGGCAAAGTTTGCATTGGCAGGTGAATTATTTTGGATGATGACACGATTCACTTGCTGACTGAAAGTAAGTGAGGTATCGCTCCCTGCGTTGGTTGCGCTTGGCGGACTTGTGAGTGCAATGTAATTGGCCTGCTCAATGTCTTGAGACGGAACTGGATTTGTGTACGATAGAGCAGCACTATTTATCTGAGTAATATTGCCTGGCTGAGTGACTCCACTTCCATCTACTTTCAGGGCAGTCATCGACGCAATACCTTGCACCGTGATTACATCACCTGATGCTGCCCCCGCTGTCCCTAATGCTGGTTGCTTTGCCGATGTAGCAGCACCCGTAGGCAGTGAGACAGTACCAGAGACATTGATCGAGCCATCGCTATTGACTTTGAGTTTATTGGCGTTCGTCGTGCTGTCTTGGACAATGGTGTAGCCAGGTGCGGTATTCGTTCCCACTCCACCGCTAGCAATAGTCACGATGCCAAGTTGACGTAGTGACCTGTCAGTAACGTCAACAGAACCGCTCACAGGCTGTACAGACGGAAATAAGGCTACATTGACTGTTCCCTGTATCGTCTGAACGGCAGGCCAGTTGTTGACACCGATACGCCCAGACGAATCAATTGCAAGGTTGTTCGATGTGCTTGGATCTTGAACATTGACAATTGTAGCCATGAATGATTATCCTTCTGCCTCTGCGCGTTGCTGTGGGTGGAGCAATCCAGCAATATCTGATTTGATGAGCGAGGCAATCTTTGTAACCGCCTCACCACCAATCGTGTGATCTTCGTGTTTGCAGCGTTCTAGCTCGGTAACGCGTGCCTCAAGTGCCGCCAAGCGCTTTTCACTGAGTACTATAGTTTCGACTAGTCCTGGGCCATCTACTGTTTGTGAGTCTTCAACAACGTTCATCAAATAACTCCTTCTATGAGCCACGTACGAGATCACACACGATCTCCATATGTCCATCCATAGGAAAATTTTCCGGTATGTTAATAACTCTGTAGTGATAGTAAGTATTGGTCTTTGGATCTATATTATTCAAATCTATAAGTAAATCAAGTTGCCGAATATCATAAATTGCTAATGTATACATCTGGAACCGTTCGTAAGGTGATGCTCCACCGTAATAGCTTGCTTCTTGTACGGACATGTTATCTTTTTGCAAATAAACATTCTGAGCGCCATAGACAGGCACGCCAGCCCTGGAGACTTTCACATAAATATCACTTGACATCTACATGATCCTCTTGTACTTTTTCAGGATATCTTCAGCCTCTTCCACCAGGAAATGTTTTGCCTTCGACGTGTCCCATCGCTGTGTGCGCTTGCCCATCGTCAACTGCTGCAAGCCAAAGGGGTTAACTTGCTGCACTAATTGTTCTGCAAGATAGAGCGAAGTTGCCATTTTTATATCGTCTGGTATAGATTGATATCCACCTGTGTACGTAGTACGCATTAGACCTTCACGGAGTATGACGGTGCCTACATTGAATCTATAGTATCCTTCTGCGTGTACAATAGATTCAATAGATAAGTCAACTTGATTAAATTGGTTAACAAAAGAAAATGCGTGTTCAATGTTGATAAGCTGTATTATAGGATAGCTTTTAAGGAATACCACTCTCGTTAGTGCAGTTCTGGCAGGTGGCAAGTGCGCTAATGCCAATTGCATCGCTTGTGTTTGCAATGCTTCTGTATATGGATCACTACTGCTACTACTCCCAGCTTCCGTCACCTCTTTGTACACAAAATTGACAGGTTCACCTGCGCTATGCCCATAGGAACAGGCCTCATGTAGCGTGAGCGTTGCTGGATAGGGATACACCCATGCGGTCACATTTACCCCACCTGGATTAATCAAGAGTGTTTCTTGGTTGCCACCACCAGGATTAAGAATAACT
>WNFH01001617.1_pt1 | contig 15326 bp, 13 predicted proteins | sample 5400411 | NCBI WGS metagenome assembly WNFH01 (sample SAMN13153347, study PRJNA577476) | soil metagenome | isolation source: 200 cm saprolite under Douglas fir tree site 2 hole 3 | place: USA:California | collected 2015-04-18
AATATCCGCGCGCGCGAGCAACTCATCCAGGCCGACATAAGCGGCATTATACGTCCGCTCGATGTTCGCATCCAGGCGCCGCTGATTATGATAAATCACCTGCATGTCGAACCCGGCGGCGCGGCGCGCCACTTTCTGGCCGATGCGCCCCATACCGACAATACCAAGCGTGCGATGATGCACGTCGTTGCCTAAGAATTGCTTCAGCTTCCAGCCGTGCCACAGGCCTTCGCGCACATACGCCTCCGCTTCCATGAGTCGGCGGGCGGTGGCGAGGATCAACGCCCAGGTAAAATCGGCGGTGCTGTCGTCCAACACCCCGGGGGTATTGGTCACCATCACCTTGCGCGCGGTGCAGGCTGGAATATCGATATTGTTAAAACCGACCGCGATATTGCACACTGCTTTTAAATTCGGGCAACGCGCAAGCAGTCCGGCATCGACCTTATCTGTCAGCGCGGTCATAACGCCCATTTTATCTTGCAACGCCCGCGCCAGTGTTTCCAAATCCATGGGGACATCGGGTTGATTGGCGGTGACGTCAAAATGCTGAGAAAGATAGTCGAGCACGTCCTGAAAGGTCTCCCGCGTCACCAGAATCTTCGCTTTCATACATTTCCCAGCCTAATCAACAGCGGTATAACGGAGTCCTCAGAATTTCTGAGCGCATCAATTCAGTAAAGCATTAAAATTATCTACCATAGAACGCGCCCGGCGCCCACATGGCGATCGCCGGGAATTCATATACCAGAAACATGGATAAAAATACCATAAAAACAAATGGCAAAGCGCCGGCAAAAATCTGATTCAATGTCACGTGTTTAGGCGCTACTCCCTTCAAGTAGTAGCACGCCATTGCCATGGGCGGCGTGAGAAACGAAGTCTGGATATTAAGCGCCACCAACACCCCAAAAAATACCGGATCGACGCCAAAGTGAGTGACTAATGGCAAGAAAATCGGCACGAAAATGATAATGATCTCGGTCCATTCCAACGGCCAGCCCAATAGAAAAATAATGAATTGACTCAAAAGCAGGAACTGTACCGGGCTCATATTCAAGCCGGTCACCCAGTCGTTAATCACTTGCTGACCGCCCAGATACGAAAACACCGAGGAGAATGTCCACGAGCCGACAAACAGCCAACACACCATGGCGGCGGTTCGCGCGGTCAGGAATACGGCTTGTTGAAGCCGGCTCCAGGTAAACTGCCGGTATCCCATGGCAAGCAGGATGGATCCCAAGGCGCCGAGCGCGGCGGCTTCACTTGGAGTCGCCAAACCAAACAGGATGGCTCCCAGCACGCCCAGAATCAGAAACGCCAGCGGGAAGAAGGAGGTAACCAATAGCCAAATGACTTGCTTAATAGGAACATCCGTTTGCTCCTTAGGCAACTTGGGCGCTAACCTTGGGTTCAGAAGCGCGCGCCCGATGACATAAATCATATAAAGGCCCGCAAGCAAAAATCCGGGGCCGAATGCAGCGGCGTATAGCTTAACCACCGACACCCCTGCCATCGCGCCATAAAGAATGAGCATGATGCTGGGCGGAATCAGGATACCCAGGCATCCTCCCGCCGCCACCACACCGGCGGAGAGTTTGACATCGTATCCGGCTTTCAACATCGCCGGGAAAGCGAGCAATCCCATCAGGGTAACTACCGCGCCGACAATGCCGGTCGCGGTCGCAAACAAGGCGCAGGTAGCCAAGGTCGCCACCGCCAACGAAGCGGGCACATGCTTGGCCGAAACTTGCAGAGTGTGGAACAAGCGGTCCAGGAGGTTCGAACGCTCCACCATGTATCCCATAAAAAGGAATAGCGGGACCGAGATCAGCACGTCATTGGACATTACCCCAAAAGCGCGCTGCACTAGGAGAGGGAAAATATTATCGCCCATGGCGTAGAGGCCGAATCCGACCCCGAGGGCGACCAGCGTAAAGGCGATGGGAAAACCGAGAAGAATGGTAACGATGAAAAGCCCCATCATCAGCATGCCAACTTGCGGATCAGTCATTTATTTTTCCCCTTGGTGTTCAACGTCTTTGAGAATTTCCTGCTGGGTCTTACCGGCGCGAGCTTCTTCCAGAATCAGCTCTTCCAGCTCCTCGACATCGTGCCGCCGCTGCGGCCACTGTCCGGTCTTAAGGGTTATCACGCAACGCGCTACCTCCGCCATCCCCTGCAGAATCAGAAAAAACGCGGCGAGCGGGATCAGCGCTTTAAAAGGATAAATAGGAGGCCCGGTCGGACTGGAAGCGCTATGTTCGTTTACCAGCCAGGACATATGAAAATAATCGTACCCGGAATAGAGCAGGGCAAACATGCCGGGGAAGAAAAACAATATATAAAGCACGAGATCGAAGCCGGCCTGCCAGCGCACCGGCATAAGCCGGTACAGCACATCGCCGCGCACATGCGCATTGCGCGATAGCGCATAGGCCCCCGCCATGATAAACATGGTGCCGTAGAGAATATATTCCGTGTCATACGCCCAGCCTGTCGGTGAATCGAAAAGGTAGCGCGCCGTTACGTCGTAGACCGTAACCCCGGTCAGAATCAGAATCGACCAGGCGAAGGTCTTGCCTACCCAGGTGCTTACGTCATCAACAAATAACAGGTATCGCTGCATTTATCTTCTCTCAGTTTGCGATGCGGCGCGCGTAACAACACATCCGTTTTTGGATGCTGTTCGTGAACCCGCCATGCAAAATAGACGTGACAAGAACTTCTTATTATGAGAAAGGCGAGGATCAATCCTCGCCCTTCTTTGCTTCACCAAAGCTTATTTCGAACTACGATTAGCCTTTCTTTGCGCCGCCGAAGAAGTGCTTGTAAGCAATTTCATTGTTTGCATCCCAATGGCCACGGAAAGTTGAAATCCTCTTCGCCCAGGCCTTTTGCGATTGATTCACCTTTTTGAAGAAAGGATCTTGCTCTAGGCGAGCAAGCGTCCTATCCCACGCATTGAGCTGAGCTTCAAGAATCACCTTGGGAGTTTCATAACTCTTCACCCCTTGCTTGTATATGACCTCCAGATCATCGGGATAACGTTTCTCCCACTTCCAGGACATATCGGAGGAAGCTGCTTCACTCGCGTACTTGAGGATCGCCTGCAGTTCTTTAGGCAGACTATCGTACTTCTTTTTATTGAAGATAATTTCGAAGCATTCCATTCTTTGGTGGAAGCTTTGCAGCATATACACCTTGGCGACGTCGGGAAAACCGAGTGCAAGATCGGAAGACGGGTTATTAAACTCGGCGGCGTCCAAAACGCCCCGGTCCATCGCCGGCACGATATCCCCGCCTCCCATGATGGTGACATTAATGCCCAACTCCTTCATCATGTCGGCCGCAAGCCCTACCGTGCGGTACTTCAATTTCTTCAGTTGGTCAACCGTCTTGATTTCTTGTTTGAACCACCCTAACGGCTGGGTCGGCATTGGGCCGGTCAGCCATCCGACCAAGTTAAGCTTGAGAATATCAGTCACGAGTTCGTTATAGAGCGCCTGGCCCTCCCCATAGTAGAACCATGCGAGCAAGTCGTTAGGCTCCCAACCCCAGGGCACGGCCGTGCCGAACAGCGAAAATGCCTTATTCTTGCCGTACCAGTACGCGCATACGCCATGCCCACCATCCAGCGCGCCGCTATTTACCGCATCCTGCATTTGCAATGCGCCCACGATCGCGCCTGCGGCCAGCACTTCCAGCTTAAGATGCCCGCCGCCCATTTCGTTCACCCGCCGGGCATAATCTAAGGCGTATTCATGGAAAATGTCTTTGCTCGGCCAAGTACTCTGAAACCGCAAGGTAATCGGGGTTTGCGCCTTGGCGATCATCGGGAAACCAACGGCGGTGACAGCAGCACCTCCGACCGTAGCTGCGGCTCGGGTTAAAAACTTACGGCGGGATTTTCGTTTCGTTTCGGTCAGATCGTTCACTCTCGCCATCTTAGTGTTTTTCTTACTCATTGTGCCCCCTTTTGGGTTAGTTATAAGCGACAAACACGGGACTATAGTATTGCGGCTGAAGCCTTATTTCACACTACAGAATACACTCTTGCTAAATGAAAAACGATGCTACTTTTTAACGTGCATGAAATCAAGCCGTCTGCCCCACGATAACGATATGGACGCGATAAGGCCCGTGTGCGCCCAAGGTTACGGTTTGCTCGATATCGGCGGTACGCGAAGGGCCGGACACGAAATTCACCGCGCGCGGCATGGTTCCGCCCTCGGCACGCAATAAACCCCAGGCATCTTCCATGGTCGCAACCAGGCGGTCTAACGGCAGTACGGCGATATGCGTTTCCGGCAACAGGCTGGTGGTTGCCGGCGTGGCGGGGCCGGAGAGCAGCATTAACGTGCCGGTTTCGGCGAGCGCGCAAAAGGCGCCGGTAATGCCGGTTAAATCCGACGCAGTTGCGGAACGCGCTTCCATATTAATCCCCTGGGCTGGCCAAGCCAGGTCCGCAAACTCAGGCCAGCATACCGCCCGGCGCGGCAAGCGATGCGCATCCAGATATTGCGCCACCGCCCGCGGCACGGCGGCGAGCGCGGCGACTTGTTCTATAGTGCTGCCCAGCATTAACGCGCGCGCGCGCAATCGCGTGCGGAGATCTCCGGTTATCGCCGGCCCCGGCCCGCGCGCATGCCGGCGAAAATAATTTTCCATTTGCTCGATTTCAGCCGGCGCCGGCTTATCCCGCCCCAAGGCATCGCCAATCCGTTTTAGAATGCGCGTGCGTGCGTTCATGGCGGCTTGCCGCTGCGCTGATAAAGCTCGCGGAAGGTGCGGCCGCTCGGCGCCGGCATCGCGCGCCCGTCGGTCCAGCCGCTCAACCCCGGCAGGCGGTGCAGCAATTTTTCTTTTCCGCCAAGCCGGCTAAAAATCCGCGCCGCCAGGCGCGCGCCGAAGCTGTATAGCCGCGGATGCAGCGCCGCCCACGACCACAATTTAATGGCGAGACGCTCGCGCCGGGGGCGCAAGCCCCGCTGCACCTGGCGGGTGCGCAAATGCCGCATCAAATCCGGCAACGGGATTTTGACCGGGCACACCACCGCGCACTCGCCGCAGAAGGTCGAGGCATTGGGCAGGTCCAGCGCGTTTTCCAGACCGACCAAGGCCGGGGTCAGCACCGAACCCATCGGCCCGGGATAAACCCAGCCATAGGCGTGGCCGCCGATATTTTGATAGACCGGACAGTGATTCATGCAGGCGCCGCAGCGTATGCAGCGCAGCATCGACTGTAATTCGCCGCCCAACAGATTGGCGCGGCCATTATCCAGCAGTATGACGTGATAATACGTGGGTCCGTCCGGATCTTCAGCCTGTTTGGGACCGGTAAAAACAGAAACATAGTTCGAGATACTCTGGCCGGTGGCGGACGGCGGCAGCAGGCGCAGCAGCGTGGCGACATCCTCCAGCGTGGGCACCACTTTTTCAATACCGGTGATCACCACGTGCACGCGCGGCAGCGTCGTCACCAGGCGTCCGTTGCCTTCATTGGTGACGATGAGCGCGGAGCCGGTTTCCGCGATAAAAAAATTCGCGCCGGTAATGCCCATATCCGCCGCCAGGAATCGCGGGCGCAGCACCTCGCGCGCCTCGCGCGTCAATACGGCGATATCCGAGGTCAGCGGCGTATGGTGCTTGGCTTGAAACAAGTCTGAAATCTCGTCCTTGTTCTTGTGCAACACCGGTGCGACGATATGCGACGGCCTGTCCTCGGCTAACTGCAAAATATATTCACCCAGGTCAGTCTCGGTTACCGCGATGCCGTCCCGCTCCAGCGCCTCGTTGATCGCGCATTCCTCGCTCACCATCGACTTGGATTTAACCGCCGTGCGCACCTGATAGCGCGCGGCGATTTCGCACACGATGCGCTGGACGTCGGCGCCGGTTTCGGCCCAGTGGACTTCACCGCCGCGCGCCACTACAGTGCGTTCAAACCGCTCCAGATAAACATCGAGATGATTCAACGTGCGATCGCGAATCGCCGCCGCCGCGGTGCGCACCGCCTCAAAATCGTCAAGCTCGGCAATGGCCGCGGCGCGGCCTTGGACGAAATTCGTCTGCAGGCGCTTGAGCGCCGACTGCAATTTTTCATTTTGCAGGCCTTGCGCCGCCAGCGGCTTAAAGTACATGGATTTTACTTGCACGATCAGGTCCCGTTCTTCTCCACCCCGGCAAGTATTTCCGCGATGTGATACACCGCGGTCTTGTCATCCCCGCGCCGGCGCAAGCGGCCTTCCATATTCAGCAGGCAGCCGAGATCGCCCGCCACCAGCGCACCGGCGGCGCTTTCGGCGATGTTGTTGCATTTGTTATCCGCCATGCGCGTGGAAATGTCGCCGTACTTGACCGAGAACGTGCCGCCGAAGCCGCAGCAAACGCCGGCATCGCGCATTTCTACTAAATGGGCGTCCGGCAGTTTTGCCAATAATGCACGCGGCTGCGCCTGCACCCCGAGCTCGCGCAGACCCGCGCAGGAGTCGTGATAGGTCAGGGTTCCGGCAAATGCTCCCGGGATCCGGTTTAGCCCGGCGATGCGGACCAGAAAATCGGTGAGTTCATAGGCGCGCGCGCTCAAGCGCTCGATCTCGTTAAGCTCGGGCCTTTCTTTAAAAAGCTGAGGGTAATGCACGCGAATGGTAGCGGCGCACGAGCCGGAAGGCGCCACCACATAATCGCAGTCGCTGAACTCGCGCAGTAATTTTAACGCAAGCAGGCGCGCGGCATCCGGATCGCCGAAGTTATAGGCGGGTTGGCCACAACAGGTCTGGGCCGGCGGCAGCAAAACTTCGCAGCCCGCGGCCTGAAGCAGCTTAAGCGCGGCAAAACCGATGCGCGGGCGCATTAAGTCCACCAAACAGGTCACAAACAGGCCGACACGCATACTTGTTTCTCGCATTAAAATGAAAATTAGCAGGCTGCTGAAAAACTCGTTTTCAGCAGCCTGCTAGGCGCCACAGGGACGTGCCGCATCATTTTTCAAACACACAAGTGTTTGAAAAATGGAGCAAAGCAAAAATCATGCTGTGCAGGATGCACGAATGCCGGTCGCTCTCGGCATCCTGCCTCCCACTTGCACCTCCCTGTGCGTCGCGAGCGCAGGGATGCGCAGGAGCGGCCATTTTTTGCTTTGTGTGGCTGAAAAAGTCCTGGATGGACTTTTTCAGCATCCTGTTAGCAATTAAGGTTGACGGCGGCGCATCTCTGTTGAATCATACCGCACATCAATCGCGATTTTATCCATCGACCGTGCGACCACAAAACCGGCAGGGCCCAGGCTTGACTAACAACAGAATAAAACCTTCCATCCAGGTCATTACCCGTATGACCAAACTCCTGGATGCCCTCGCGCAAAGTCCGCAGCCGCTCAGTTTGAAACAGGTCACGCAGGTCACCCACCTGCATCCTTCCAGCGCACATCGCATTCTAGGCTCGATGGTGCACGCCGGTCTAGTCGACCGCATTGAACCCGGCATGTACCGGCTGGGGATTAAACTATTGGAATTAGGCAATCTGGTGAAATCGCGCATCAATGTGCGCCTCGAAGCCTTGCCTTATATGCAGCAACTGCATGAGGAGCTGGGCGAGGCGGTAAACTTGAGCATGCGCCACGGTGATGAGGTTGTTTACGTCGAGCGCACCTCGAGCGGCAAATCCATGATGCGTGTGATCCACGTCATCGGCGCGCGTGTGCCGTTACATGTCAGCGCCGTCGGCAAGTGCTTTCTCGCGCACGACGGCGACAAGGCCGGTATGGAATATGCGCACCGCACCGGCCTGCCGCGTTTGACGGAAAATTCGATCAGCGACCGAAAAAAATTGCGCGAGGAGCTGGAGGGCATCAGAAACAGAGGCTACGCGTTCGATTTCGAAGAAGCGGAAAAAGGCGTGAGTTGCATCGGCACCGGAATTTATGGCGCGGACGGCAGCCTCATCGCCGGTCTTTCGGTCTCCGCGCCGGCGGACAGACTGAATAAAGACTGGGCGCTGCATATCAGGAAAACCAGCGAACAGATCTCGCGCACCTTGGGCTATAAAGCGCGCTGAAAGATGTAGGGACGTAGGGTGGCCCGTCGGGGCGTAACCCACCCTACAGACCAGGCAGGGGGGATTCCCGCGACAATATCTCAAACTTAAGGAGAAAACGATGAAACCCAAACCCGGTAATCTTTTGCTGGTCCTAGCCTCGCTGATGCCGGCATTGGCCTTGGCACAGTATCCCGGCAATTATCCGGCGAATTACGCCAACATCGCGGCGGCCGCCGCGAAAGAAGGCAAGTTGATCATCTATAGCGCCACCGATGCCAAGGCGGCCAATCCGCTGATCAAGGACTTCGAGGTGATCTATCCCGGCATCAAAGTGGAATACAACGATCTTAACAGCACCGAACTGTACAACCGGTTCATCAGCGAAGCCGCCGCCGGCGCGGGCTCGGGCGATGTGCTCTGGAGCTCGGCGATGGATTTGCAAATTAAGCTGGTCAACGACGGCTATGCGCAAGCCTACAAATCCCCGGAAGCGGCGCATATACCGAATTGGGCGCTATGGCGCGACCAGGCCTCCGGCACCACCTACGAGCCGATCGTGTTCGTTTATAACAAACGCCTGATGCCGGTCGAAGATGTACCGCAGACCCACGCGGATTTAATCAAACTGCTGAAGAACAAGGCCGATAAGTACAAAGGCAAGGTAACCACCTACGATCCGGAACGCAGTGGCACTGGTTTCATATTTGTTACCCAAGATCTGAAGAACTCACCGGCGTTCTGGGATTTGGCCAAAAGCCTGGGCGGCAGCGGCGTGAAACTGTATACCAGCACCGGCGCCATGCTCGAGCGTATCAGTTCCGGTGAACACTTGCTGGGCTACAACATCATCGGTTCTTACGCCAAGGCCCGGGCTGAAAAGGATCCCGCTATCGGTATTGTTTACCCGAAGGACTACACGCTGGTGATGTCGCGCGTCCTGTTCATCCCGAAAGCGGCGAAGAATCCGAATGCCGCCAAGTTGTTCATCGATTACATCCTGTCAAAACGCGGCCAGGAAATCATTGCCAATCAATCGCAGCTTTACTCCATTCGCGCGGATGTTGAAGGGGCAACCACTGCCGCCGGCCTTACTAAGACCCTGGGCGCCAGCCTCAAACCCATCGCCGTAGGCCCCGGGCTGATGGTTTATCTAGACCAAGCGAAGCGGCTGGAATTTCTTAAGCAGTGGCAACAAGCAATGGGCGGCCGCTGACCGTGCGCACCTCGATACCGCGCGTATCGGTGGTGCTGGCCACCGCCGTGGCGGTGATGTTGCCGCTGGGGTTGGTGTTCTATCAGAGTTTTCTTAACGCGCCGTTTTTTAACCCTAGCGCCAAACTGGGTCTCTCGGCTTACGCGTATGTCCTGAGCGACCCGGATTTCCACAAGGCGTTTGTTACTACCGCGGTGATCGCTTTCGGCATCACCGCCATCGCCGTGCCGTTGGGCGGCATGCTGGCATTCTTAATGGTGCGCACGGATCTGCCGGGCCGCCGCTGGCTGGAGCCGCTGCTATTGGTCCCGTTGTTCGTGTCACCGGTGGTATTTGCCTTCGGCTATGTCGTCGCCGGCGGGCCGGTCGGCTTCTTCTCGCTGTGGGCCAAGCAGTTATTCGGCTTCATTCCCTGGAACATCTATTCCATGTCCGGCCTCATTTTGATCGGCGGCCTGTCCCACGCGCCCTATGTGTATGTGTATTCCTCTTCGGCTTTACGCAGCCTCGGCTCGGATTTGGAAGAGGCGGCGCGCACCGCCGGCGCCGGGCCCTTGCGCGTGGCCTTGACCGTATCCCTGCCCATGGTGCTGCCGTCGTTGCTGTTCAGCGGCGTACTGGTGTGTTTCTTAGCCTTCGAATTATTCGGCTTGCCGTTGGTGTTGGGCGATCCGGAAGGCATCCTGGTGTTAGCCACCTATCTTTATAAGCTGACCAACAGGCTGGGCGTCCCCTCCTATCAATTGATGGCGGTAGTCGTGGTCGCGATCATGCTGGTCACCCTGCCGCTGGTGTATTTGCAGCGCCGGCTTTTAAGCACTTCCGGCAAGTATGTCTCGATTAAAGGCAAGGGATTGAATCCCCGCCCGTTGGAATTGGGTTCCTGGCGTTGGCCGGCGCTCGCGTTCGTCGGGTTGTGGCTGGGATTAACCGTGGTGGTGCCGTTGATGGGGGTAGGCCTGCGCTCGGTGGTCAGCGCCTGGGGCGAGGGGATAAATATTTTAGAAGTATTAACCCTCGATCACTTCCGGGAAATCAGCAATTACCCGAACGTGATCCGCGGCATTACCAACACCTTATTAATCGCGGTGATCGGCGGCGCGTTTTCCGTCGCCGCCTACAGCGCGATCAGCCTGGCCGCGCATCGCTGGCAGGGGGGTTGGTCGCGCCTGCTGGATTATTTGGTGTTGATCCCGCGCGCCATGCCGGGCTTGGTGGCGGGATTGGCATTCTTATGGTTATTCCTGTTTTTTTCCCCGCTGGTGCCGCTGCGTAACACCATCTTCAGCGTATGGTTGGCCTACACCGTGGTTTGGCTGGCCTATGGCATGCGCTTGATTTCCGCCGCCCTGCTGCAGATCGGGCCGGAGCTGGAAGAAGGCGCGCGCGTCGCCGGCGCTACTCCCGCCCAAGTCACCCGCCATGTGGTGCTGCCGTTGATCCGCTTCAGCCTGTTGGGCAGCTGGGTATTGGTGTTCCTGATCTTCGTGCGCGATTATTCCACCGGCGTTTACCTGCTCGGCCCCGGCACCGAAGTCATCGGCTCCTTGCTGGTGTCCCTATGGGGCGCGGGCGCCATCGACTTAATCGCGGCGTTATCGATGGTAAATGTTATTTTAATCGGCGCCGGGCTCGCCGTTGCCTTGCGTTGGGGGGTGCGTTTACATGGCTGAACTTAACGTGGAAAACCTGCACCTGCGCCTGGGAGACAACGAAATTCTCAAAGGCGTTTCCCTGCACGTCAACCGGGGCGAAGTGGTCGCCCTGCTGGGCGCTTCCGGCAGCGGTAAAACGACATTATTGCGCGCGGTGGCCGGACTGGAAAAACCCCACACCGGCCGGATTCTGTTAAGGGATAAAGCGGTTTTCGACAGCGCCGGCGGCAACGAGACGCCGGTGGAAAAGCGCAATCTCGGTCTGGTGTTCCAATCCTACGCGTTATGGCCCCACCGCAGCGTGTTTGAAAATGTCGCCTATGGACTCAAGCTCCGCGGCATACCCGCCGCGGAAATACGCACGCGCGTGGAAGCGGTGCTGGAACAAATCGGCCTCACGGCGTTGGCACAACGTTATCCGCATCAACTTTCCGGCGGCCAGCAACAACGCGCGGCGTTGGCGCGCGCGCTGGTCTACAATCCGCCGGTAATTTTACTGGACGAGCCTTTATCCAATCTGGACGCCAAGCTGCGGGAAGAGGCGCGCGCGTGGCTGCGCGAGCTGATTATTAAATTACAATTAAGCGCCCTGTGCGTCACCCACGATCAGGTGGAAGCCATGGCGATTGCCGACCGCATCTGCCTGCTCAAAGACGGGCGCATTGAACAAGAAGGCACGCCGCAACAAATGTATAGCGCGCCCATGACCTTGTTCGCCGCGGAATTCATGGGCAGCAACAACCGCCTGCGCGGACGCATCAGCGAGATGCGCGCCGGCAAGGCGCGGCTGCAAGGCGACGGCTGGGAGCTATGGGGACACGCGCGCGCCGAACTTAAGGCGGGGGAAGAAGCGACCGGCGTGATCCGTTTGGAGTGCGTCGCTCTGGCCGAAGGCGCGGGCGACAATCGCCTGCCGATGACGCTGGCGGCCTCTATGTATTTGGGAAACCTCTGGGAGTATTTGTTTAAGCTGCAGGATTTCTCGGTGCGCGCGTACGGCGACGCCGGCCTCGCCCCCGGCACCACCCGCTGGTTGGCGTTTCCGCCGGATAAGCTCTGGATTTTTTAAGCGATTCCTGCCTCACGCTTAGCACGGAAACAAAAGCCTACATCTTTAGTTAGATCAAGTTGAATTTTCTGGGAACTCTGGTATAGTTCCACTTTTGGGAACTTCAGGGTGCTGTTGATCCGTGAATTGGGCCAAAAGACCGAATGCGAATTGTTGGGCGCGACAAACTCGATGAGTTCGTCGGCGTTCATGCAGACGCTCGTCCATGGATCACGAACTGGATCGCAGATACCGAAGCTGCACGATGGGGAACATCCGCAGACATCAAGCGAAGTTACGCATTGGCGAGCTTTTTGGCAAAGAATGTGGTGATTTTTAACGTTAAGGGTAACCGCTACCGATTAGAAGTGCAGGTCGCATACAACACCGGAGTTATTGTGATTCGTTGGGCCGGCACACACGCCGAGTACACGAAACGCATGAGCCGAGAAAGTCGATGATCGAGCCAAAAATTATCAAGACCGAAGTGCAGTACCGGGATTATCTCGCAGAGATCGAACGTCTCGCGACCGAAGATCCTCGCCCTGGAACCCCAGATGGGGACCGGTTGGAGCTGCTTGCGAAACTGGTCGAGGATTACGAAAAGGAGCGCTTCAAGTTTGAACGCCCCGATCCAATCGATGCGATCCTATTCCGAATGAAAGAACAAGGACTTCGTCAAAAGGATCTGGCGCCGATCCTTGGCGGCAAAAATCGAGTGTCGGAGGTTCTCAGCCGCAAGCGCCCGCTTACGCTGACAATGGTGCGGGCACTCAGCGACTCGCTCCAGATTCCCGCCGAGCTTCTTATCCGCGAACCTGATCCTGCGCCGTATAAGATTGATGTAGACACTTCGGGTATCTCGGTGCGCCAACTCGAGAAACTGGGATGGTTCAGCAAGGAAGATGCGGCAAGACTAACAACGGCCGATATCGTTCGACGTTATCTAGCGCCTCAACGAGGACCACTGTACCTCAAGCATACTATTACATACGGCGCTACGCCCGCGACCAATAAAACCAACCTGGCCGTATGGGTCGGCAAGGTCCGCGAGATTGCGAAAGAGTCCCGCGGCGACCGTGGAACTTGGCACCCCGAGACTCTCAACGAAAATTTTCTTTCCTATGTCGCGCACTTCAGTTGGGCAGCCAATGGGCCGCGGCTCGCCAAGGAATTCCTGGCCGAAAAAGGTATAGCACTAGTCGTATTGCCTGCGTTACCAAAAACACGACTGGACGGCGCAGCGATGCTAGGCGAAGACGGTGCACCGATTATCGGTCTGACCATCCGTCATGACCGGTTCGACAACTTCTGGTTCACGCTCCTGCACGAGCTTGCGCACGCCTGGAAACACCTTTTCGATGGGGATCTCGCCATAACGGACGAAAACGTTCAGGATGAGCATAACGATGACCCCAAAGAAGCCGAGGCCAACCAAATTACGAAAGACGCATTTGTCCCCCGATCCGTTTGGAAACGCAGCGACGCATTTTTGCGCCCTTCGTTTGAAACCGTGCACGCATTGGCCGACAAACTCCATATCAACCCTGCGGTAATTGCCGGGCGACTGCGCCGTGAGCGCGTCGGCTACGACAAGCTGAGCCAGCTTGTAGGTCAGCGGCAGGTGCGTCGGTTATTTCCAGAAGTACGGTGGGGCTGATATTCGGTGAAGGCTGTCCGACACAAATACCTATAGTCATAGTGCGGCCGTGAATTGACTGGCTAGGCCGGCAAGCGTCATATTTTCTGAAATCGCATCGTGCGGAATTAGCACATACTTCCATGGCTTACCGCCGTTGCCGCAGGCGTGGTTAGTCGCGTAGTCGCACCACTTGATGGCTGCGTCTTTTTTCGCCAGCACCTCGGTATTCGTGTATCTTCCTCCGAGAGATACGAAATCGGTGATGAGTTTATTATAGATGCTGAGATTCGGCGCTAGCACGAAGAAGTTGTCGATGCCGTGCGCGAGGTGCAGGTAACCGATAAAGGCGCCCATCAGGCGCGTCTTGCCCACGCCGGTGGCGAGGGCAAAACACAGCGACGGAAACTCGCGCTCGAAGTCGGTGACGTTCGGGAACTCGCTTTGAATCGCCGCGAGCGCGGCTTGCAGGTCCGCGCCCTTGCGCGGCGGAACGCAGGTGGATCGCGGGCATCCTGCCCGCCAACATGCGAGCGAAACGCTCGAGCTCCTACTCAATCTAACGCTAAAGAAGATCCCGAACGCGGTACTCAAACGCTGTGAATGGGGCCATGACGACTACAGTCTCAAGGTCGAGAATCTCCAGCGAGCGGCGCTGCGGGGGCCGCAGGCTCAAGCGGCCGGCGATGGCATTAACGTGACGGTTCATCATAGAGACCCGGAGACTGTCCAATGCTATAATTCATATCATGAGTTCAAAGCTTTCCGCTACCAATCCCTACCTGCGCGATCCGGTTGTGCGCGAGCGCACGGTGCTCAAGTCGGTCGCCAGTTCCTCGGCCATCGAAGGCATCCTCGCGCCGTTCCAGAAGACTGCGCGCACCACCGCAAAATCCGGCTCCGCAGCCCGCGCCCGATCCGCGGGCAAAACCCGCCTCATCCCTGCCCGACGCCGCGCAGGGTACGAGCGATGATGCGGCGAAACACCGACACCATCGGCTCGTAATCGCGATCCAGTCCCGCGTGAATCGCGCCGATGTAGCGCTGCTTTTCCTGCCCCCGCGTTGGGGATCTTCTTTAGCGTTAGGTTGGGTAGGAGCGCGAGCGTCTCGCTCGCATGTTGGCGGGCAGGATGCCCGCGTTCCAACTGCGTTACACCGCGGAAGGCGGTGCACATAACCAGCAACGTGCGCTGCCACCCCACTTCATCACTCAACTGCTGAAGCTGCTCGTGGCTCAGATTCTGCGTGGTGACATAAATAAAATCCTGTTCGGTGGAATGACCGTGCTGCCAATAGACCACATCGCTCGGCGCATAAACGAAGCCCTCCAGCTTGCAGACTGCTTCGGCGAGCATGGCCGGGTTGTATTCTTTATTAATGACCCAATTGCCCCATTTGTCTTTTTCCAGCAGCGACGGCGCGCGGCGATAGTAACGGAATCCGCCGCCGCCTTTCCAGCCCACGGCTTCCGTGACGCCGCCTTGGTCTTCGCCGTCGATGACTTTCTTCAGGCGCGGGATGATATGTGTGTGGCAATGCTCGCCCAGTTCGACCATGATCCAGCGGCGGCCCATCTTGTGGGCGACTGCGCCGGTGGTGCCGGAGCCGGCGAAGGAATCAAGGACGAGGTCGCCGGGGTTGGTAGTGATATGCAAGATCGTGTGCAAGGTTGTACAGATCACGCTTGGGCCTTCGGATGGGGCCGACGACGCTTCTTTGCTTGGATCCA
>WNFH01001662.1_pt1 | contig 15326 bp, 11 predicted proteins | sample 5400411 | NCBI WGS metagenome assembly WNFH01 (sample SAMN13153347, study PRJNA577476) | soil metagenome | isolation source: 200 cm saprolite under Douglas fir tree site 2 hole 3 | place: USA:California | collected 2015-04-18
CATCCCGCCCGTCTGTATCGCCAGATCATTCAGCGCCATCTCCAATTTCGTAATGGCCGCGCCGAGTTCTGGATGCTCTCCAATCTTCGCTTGCAGCGTCTTCAGAATCTCGTGGGCACTGGCAACATGCGCTGCCGCCTGGGCTGGATCTTGCTCGGACTTCGGTTCGCTCGGTGTTGCCATGGCCACTCACCCTCCGCTACCACTGACACCGCACTCTGAGATGCCAAAGCGAATCCTGTGGTTGGTGGACAGGCCCCGGCCCTAACCAAGATTTAAGCAACCAGAACCAGTGAACGCCTGTCTGTTCAAAATTGAACACCCCCGCAAGATCAGGCGGAGGTCTACCGGCTGTACTGATTTCTTTTCTTGTCCTGATGCCGCTCCAGACCCAACTGAATCAACCGGTCAATCAGTTCGCGGTATGACACGCCAGAAGCGTCCCATAACTTGGGATACATGCTGATCGCCGTAAAGCCAGGCATGGTATTGATCTCATTCACGTAGATCTTGCGCGACTTTGGGTCCATGAGGAAGTCCACTCGCGCGAGCCCGGAACAATCGACCGCCTGGAACGCCGCGACCGCCAACGTCTGTACCTTCTTCATCTCTGTCTTTGTAACCTTCGCGGGAATTACCAACTCGGAACCTTCGTCGAGGTACTTCGCGTCGTAATCGTAGAACTCCTTGCAGGGAACGATTTCGCCGGCGACCGAGGCTTTCGGATCGTCGTTCCCCAGGACCGAGCATTCGATCTCGCGCGCTTTGTGCTTCTTTCCTCCGACACCTTCTTCAATCACGATCTTGCGGTCGAACCTCGCGGCTTCTTCGATCGCCGGGCCGAGTTCTTTGCGGTCGTGCGCCTTCGAGATCCCCACCGACGAACCCAAATTTGCAGGCTTCACAAAGACCGGATACTTCAGCTTGCTCTCGACCAGCTTCTGCACTTTCTTCGGCTCGCACTCCCATCGGCTGCGCAGAACAGCGACATGCCTCACGATTGGAAGGCCCGCGGCGCGAAAGAGGGACTTCATGACGTCCTTATCCATTCCTGCAGAAGAGCCGAGAACGCCCGCGCCGACGTAAGCGATATCCGCCAGTTCGAGCAGGCCCTGGATCGTGCCGTCCTCGCCGAACGTTCCATGCAGCACGGGGAAGATCACATCCACATTAATGGCGCGGTCCGAGCTGCGCCGAAGTGCCGACGCTTCGACCCGAAACGGCGCCAGCCCCGCGTCGCGATGAACCGGTTCGGGCGGCACGATCACCGATTCCCCCTGAGCGAGAAGGGCAGCACCTGGAGTTGCCTCGGGATCTCCCGCCCGCAGATGTGTGGGTTGGGCACTTTTGCCCGCCTCTACATCGCCCTGCAACAGCTGCTCGGCATGCTCGGCCGTCAGCCAGCGGCCATCCTTGGTGATGCCGATGGGAACTACTTCGTATTTCGCCTTATCGATTGCCTTCAGAACGGACGCCGCCGACAGCAGCGAGACTTCGTGCTCGCCGCTGCGACCTCCAAACAGGATGCCGACCCGGAGTTTTGCCATTTCCTTTCCGTCTGGCCGGAATCGGCCTGGGTGCAAGATCATGCAGGATTTTCGTCGCGATCATCGTATCACCCAGGCATTACGCAAGAGTTGACAAGAAAGGATGCACGCCCTTCCCTCCGCCGTCTGATCGGGTCAACCCGGCGCGAACGAAGGCGCGCTTGAAGAATATTTGAAAACGGCATGACGGTTTTTCGTAGTCCTTTACGCAATGCGGAGTGAAAGCACAGCAGGAAGCTGGCGGGGAGAACGGAGCGGGTTGTCGCCTTCCGTTTTCGCTTTTGCGACCCCTTGACAGGGGGAGGAAACCGGTGTGAAATTGCCCATACTTCCAAGGTCGTTGCAGATCCTTCCCCCAAGGACACAGAGACCAAGGAGTTCTCATCAAAAAAAATCCGTGGGGATCGCAAGGTTGGATGAAATCTCCATTCCCTGCATTCCGGTCGGGCGGATTGGGTAAAAGCTTCGCGTTCTCTCAGGAGTGGCTTATGAATTTGAGCAGCAAGAGAAAGAACATCCTGCCGATTTGGTCCGTAGCGCTGGTTCTCTTCACAGTAACAGCGGTTGCTTCGGCTCAGCAACACAAGAATGCACCTGCACCTGCCGCGCCCCGCGCAGCCGCTCCTAACAGGCCGGCGCAGGCGCCGCACGCAGCCCCAGCGCAGCACCCCGGCGGGAACCCCAACGCCGCCCAGCGGCCTGGGGGAGCTAATGCCAACAACCGTGGGCCGGGCGGAGCCAACAACCCCAACAACCGCGGGGGCGCTAACAATGCCAACAATCGCCCGGGCGGAGCCAACAACCCCAACAACCGCGGGGGCGCCAACAATGCCAACAATCGCCCGGGCGGAGCCAACGCCAACAACCGCGGCGGCGCGAACAACGCCAACAATCGCGGCGGTGCCAACAACGCCAACAACCGTGGACAAGCGGGCGCCAACAATCGCGGACAGGCGGGCGCCAACAGACCGGGTGGAGCGAACGCCAATAACCGTGCGCCGGGCGGGGCCAACCGCCATCAGCCGGCAGGAAGCAGGCAGGTGGCCTTAAAGAGCGGTGGGCACGCGACTCTCCGTAAGGACGGCAAGGTTCGTTCCATCCAAACCGCTCACGGCATGAGGATCGATCACGGCATGCGTGGCGAGCGGCGGGTCGTGGCTCAACGCAACGGCCGCCAGGTAGTCGCCATGGGACGGCACGGCGGATACAGCCAGCGCGCTTACTATCGGAATGGAAACCGGGCTTACGTCCAGCGCACGTATTACGTCAACGGACAGAGCTATGCCTACGCTTATCGCACCACTTACTACGGAGGCTATCCCTATTACGGTTATGCGCCCGCGTATTACTATGGACCGGCCTACTACGGGTGGGCTTACAACCCGTGGCCCCAGCCGGTTTACTACAACTGGGGTTGGGCGGGACAGCCATGGTACGGCTATTATGGGCCCTACTATCAGCCCTATCCGGCGTATCCCTACGCCTCGCTTTGGCTGACGGATTACTTGATCTCAGTGAACCTGCAAGCTGCCTATGCGGCGGCCGAACAGGGAGCGCTGGCGCCCCGGCAGTTTGGTCCGGAGTCATCGGATATGTTTGCGTCGCTGTGGTCGTCCGATCCTCTGGTAGCAGCGAGCTTGGCGGCCGGATATGGATCCGGTTCTTACCTGTTCGCGCCTGCGGCGGCAGTCAAGGGCAGCGGAACGCAACTCAGTCCCGAGGTGAAGCAGGCAATCGCTGACCAAATCAAGAAGGAGATCGCGGCGGAAAAAGATGCTGCGGCGAACAAGGGCAAAGAAAAGGACGCGGCCGGCGATGAGGTGCCCGCCGCGCTTGATCCGAACACGCGGTACTTCGTGGTGTCGAGCAGCCTGGATCTCACCACGTCGAACGGCGACGAATGCGCTCTGACTCAGGGCGACGTCATCTACCGCACCGGCGATACACCGGACGACGACAAGATGGTCGACGCAACCGTGAAGGCCAGCAAGAAGGACGAGTGTGCGATCGGCGCGACCGTCGGCGTTGAGGTCAGCGACCTGCAGGACATGCACAATGCCCTGCGCCAAACGATGGATGAGGGGTTGAAGAAACTGGCGGAAAACTCGGGCAAGAACGGACTCCCCACCGCTCCCGACACCAAAACGACGGCTGGCGAGGTTCCACCGCCCGCACCGGACTCAAACGTAGCGGATGACCTGCAACAGACACAGAAGGATGCGGATCAGGCGGAGGCGGAAGTCCAGCAGTCGAACTGAACTGTTCCAATCCCGCCCCACAATAGGGGCGGCGCGCAGTACCGAAGTTCGTGAAAGCCCGGGAGCGGCGGGCCGTCAAAGGCCGCCGCTTCCTGCCTTCCGCGAGGGAAATGAAAATACTCTAGGCGCTCCTGCCCGGCCGGGAATGGGAGTAGTACAGGAGGAAGCTCGCAATGCGCCAGAAAATCGAGATCGCCGCCCTAGTTGTCGCTTTGATTGTCGGATTCACGCCCAGCCTGCTGACCGCGCAAGTCGCCCTGGACGACCAACTTAAAGCGCAATACAACATGGTCAAGATGGGCGCCGATTCAAGCGGAACGGCGGTCGTGGAAGCGGGCACGCTGCTGGACGTCAAGAAGGGCGGAATTCTCGCAGTGCCGTACTCGGACCAGAGCTTCACTCCCACGAAGTACCAGGATGGAGTTGTCCATTCTCCCAATGCTCTCGTGCAAAAGGGCATTGGAGGCTTCATGAAGAAACTTGGGAAGGAACAAAACACCAAGTTCTTCCAAGTTGGCGAAAAAGTGTATCCGTCGCACATCGACGTGAACATGGCCAAGGACACGGTCACGATGGGCGTGGTCGCGTGCGACTCATGTAACAACACTCAGTCCTTCTACAAGACCGATGTGGTCTTCCAGTTCGCCAAGGGGCAACTCGCAAAAATGAGCGCGCCGCAGGTAGAAGATGCGATCTCGGGACTGCTCGCGATCGATGAAGGCGGCGACCAGGGTCAGGGAGGGAACGGCAACGATCAGCAGGGCAACAATCAAGGCGGGGGAGGGGGAGGAGGAGGAGGACAAGCGCAGCAAGGGCCACCACCGGAACCTCAGCAGATCGACAAAGGGCAAACACCCGATCAAGTGAAAGCCGCGCTCGGCCCGCCGGAGAAGATCGTCAATCTCGGCGCCAAGCAGATTTACGTTTACAAGGACCTCAAGGTCACGTTCGTGAACGGAAAAGTGTCTGATGTGCAGTGAGCGGGGTCAGAGCAAGGAGTGAGATGCGGCAAAGGTTGGCTACCTACACCCAGATGTCCGCTCTCCTGGTTTGCGGAATCTTTCTGTGCTCAGAATCAACCGGGCAGAATGCCGCACCGTCGTTGCAAGAGCAGCTCAAAGCCCAATACAAGTTGGTTAAGACCGGGTCTGACGCCAATGGCCTGGCGGTAGTCGATCCGGGAACCGTGCTTGATGTGGAGAAGGGCGGACTCTTAGGCGTAGCTCCGCAAAACGCAGTCGTCTGCCCGTCGAAGTTTCAGAATGGCGACCTCAAGGGTCCCAACGGTTTTTGCGCGGCGATGGTGAAGGAAGTCTCTCGCTACCTGCAGGTGGGGGAAAAGGTTTATCCGCTGAAAATCGACGTCAATCTGGAAAAAGACAAAGTTTCGATCCAGGTCATCGAGTGCGATTCGTGTAACGGGGTTCAGCAGCCGTCTTTCTACAAGTCCGAAGTCGTTTTTCAGTTCGCCAAAGGAGCTCTGCGAAACGCCAGCGTCCCGCAGGTAGAAGACACGATCAGTCAGGTGCTGGCAATCGACTCCGGTGGCGATTCCCAAGAGAACAATCAAGGCGCGCAGAATCAAGACAGCGGCCAACGTGGAGGACAAGGACAGCAACAAGGACCTCCTCCAGAACCGCAGCAGATTGAAAAAGGACAAACACCGGAACAGGTCAAAGCCACTCTCGGCAACCCGGAAAAGATCGTCACGCTCGGAGCCAAGCAGATTTATATTTACAAGGACCTCAAAGTTACGTTTCTCAATGGAAAAGTTTCGGATGTGCAGTGAAGCAACTTTTGAACAGGCCTGCTACAGGATCTTCTTGCCAAACGCCGACAGCGATAATTCGACCGCCAGATCCGCAGTCTGGTTGCGCTCGTCGATCACCGGATTTACTTCGACGATCTCAAAGCTCAGCATGCGTCCGTGATCGGAAATAATCTCCATCGCCAGATGGGCCTCACGATAAGTCGCGCCGCCCCAGACGGGCGTGCCCACTCCGGGAGCGTCTTCGGGATCGATCCAATCCATGTCGAGCGAGACGTGATAGCCGGCAGTGCCGCGTCCGGCCATGCGCAGGGCTTCTTCCATCACCGCGCGCATGCCGCGCTCGTCGATGTCGCGCATGGTGAAGACCTCGACGCCGGCTTTGCGGATATTTTCCTTTTCGAAGTTATCCACGTCGCGGATGCCCACCAGCACGCAATTTTCCGGCTGCACCTTGGGTGAAAAGTCGTAGATTTTGCCCAGTTCGAGGGGAGGCAGTCCCATGATCGCAGCGAGCGGCATGCCATGGACATTACCGCTGGGCGAAGAGTCAGGGGTGTTCATGTCGGTATGAGCGTCGATCCAGATGAGCCCGATCTTCTGGTTCTGCCGCCGATAGAATTCCGCGACGCCCGAAACCGTGCCCGCTGCAATGGAATGGTCGCCGCCGAGCACCATGGGGACTTTACCCGCTTCAAGAGTCTTCAGCACCAGCTCAGCGGCCTTGGTGCAGGTGGCAGTGATCTCTTTCAGATATTTCGCGCTCGCCGCGCCTTCCTTTTTCTGCTCGGGAATGGCAACCGCGATGTTGCCCGCGTCTTCGACCTTGTGGCCGATCGCTTCCAGCCGAGCTTCCAGTCCCGCCACGCGCACCGCCGAAGGACCCATATCCACGCCGCGGCGTGACTGGCCAAGATCGAGAGGCACACCGATCACCCGGATCTGCCGGGGAGTGATACTGGTGAACGATGCTCGTGTCGTGTGTCCCATAGAAGTCAGTTCTCGGTTCCCGGTTCTCAGTTCTCAGTAAAACCAGTTTCTTGCGTCCCCAGGCCTCACTGAGAACTGAGAACCGGGAACTGAGAACTATGGGTACAGTCTATGCAACATCCGCGGGAACGGAATCGTTTCCCGTACATGCTCCAACCCACAGATCCATGCGACCGCCCGTTCGATGCCCATGCCGAAGCCGCTGTGTGGAACGCTGCCGTACTTGCGCAGGTCAAGATACCACTTGAAGGCTTCTTCCGGCAGATTGTGCTCATGAATACGCTTCAACAGCAGTTCATGCGAGGCCATGCGTTGCGATCCACCGATGATTTCACCGTATCCTTCGGGAGCAAGCACGTCCACACAGAGAGCCAGTTCCGGGCGCTGCGGGTCGGGCTCCATGTAGAACGCCTTCACGTTTGCCGGATAGCGATGCACCATGACCGGCTTGTCATACTGTGAGGAAAGATAGGTTTCGTCGGGCGAGCCGAGGTCTCCGCCGTATTCAAACTTGTTTTCGAGCGCGCCTTGCGCGTGGCCTTCCTGAAGTTTCTGTACGGCTTCGTCGTAAGTGATGCGTGGAAAAGGTGCTTCGATTTTTTCCAGTTTAGTCACGTCACGTCCGATGGTTTGCAGGTCGGCGCGACGGCGCTCCAGGCATTGTTTGACGAGGAAAGTCAGCAGGCCTTCGGCTAGTTCCATGATGTCATCGAGCATGCCGTAGGCGACCTCGGGTTCGACCATCCAAAATTCCGTCAGGTGGCGGCGAGTTTTCGATTTCTCCGCCCGGAACGTCGGCCCGAACGAATAGACTTTGCCGAGCGCCATGGCCGTCGCTTCGATGTAGAGCTGGCCGGACTGCGTAAGAAACGCTTCTTCTTCGAAGTAGTCGACCGGAAACAGAGTGGTCGTGCCTTCACAAGCTGCGGGCGTAATGATCGGCGGGTCGGTGAGCGTGAATCCGTTGCTATCGAAGAAATCGCGAGCGGCGCGAATAATCTCGGCGCGCACCCGCAGGATGGCCGCCTGCCGCAACGACCGCAGCCAGAGGTGCCGATGCTCCATCAGGAAGTCGGTCCCATGCTCTTTGGGCGTGATCGGATACGGATCGGACTCAGGCACGCGCTGCACGACTTGCACGTTCGACACGTCGAGTTCGTAGCCGCCCGGGGCGCGCTTGTCCGCGCGAACTTTACCTTCGACGATCACGCTCGACTCCTGCGTGAGTCCTTTGATCGCGTCGAACACTTCCGGCGGGACGGCATTCTTCGGCACGACGCCCTGGATCACGCCCGATCCGTCGCGAAACTGGGGGAACAGCAACTTCCCGCTTTCGCGAAGGTTATAGAGCCATCCGCGGACGGTGACCGCCTGCCCTTCATGCTTGCCGATTTCTGCGATGGTGCTTACGGGTGCTGACATAAGATCAAAACCGTAAACCGCAGAGGACGCAGAGACCGCAGAGATTTTGGGGATTTTTCAATCGAATTTCTCTGCGCTCTCTGCGTACTCTGCGGTTAAATGCTTTACGAATCTTCCAGGGTGCGGAACGTCGCGGTCACATCCGCGCTCGGGCTCTTCTTTTCTTCGCCATCAATTTCGAGCAGCAGCGGCGGCGTTTGCGGGGCGGAGCGCAGCAATTCCATGGTCTCTTTCCAGTTAATCGTTCCTTTGCCCGGCCAGAGGTGCGAATCTTTGTCGGCGTGATTGTCGTGCACGTGGGTCGAGCAGATATGTTTCTTCAGCGTTTCAAAAGCTTCGGGGACTCCACCCATCATGTGCGCGTGGCCGCAGTCGAAGCAGACTCCAACGTCCTCAAACCGCGATGTCCGGATAAATTCCACCAGGCGCTCGGGCGTCGAAAGCTCGTTCGGAATGTTCTCGACCAGAATCCGCACTCCCAGCGGCTTGGCAAAAGCCCGCAGGTGCTCGATCGAGGTCATCGCTGCTTCGAACTTCCTTTCTTCGAAGGACTCGTTTTGGTTCCCGATGTGCTGTACCAGGAAACGAAACGGAATCTGCTCGGCGATTTCCAGTGCGCGTTTGATTTCGTCCATGGCCTCGATTCGGCCCGCGCGATCGGTGGAAGCGACGTTCACCGGAGGCGAACCGGTGCGGCCCCACTCGTAGTCGGCATACAAGGGCGCATGCACCGAGTTCAAGGGAATGCCGTTCGACCGGAACCAGTCGGCGATTTCACGGATATGCTGTTTGCGATTGGCGTAGTCGAAGTGCTGCCGCGCGGCAAAGATTTCGATCGCCTGCGCCCCGGCTTTTACGAGCTCATCAAGCAAGCCCGGATGGAGCCGTTCCTTCACATAAACGTAAGTTGACACCGCACGCAGCATCAGTAACCCACCGCCTTCCCGTTGTTGCGTCCGTCACTGGCGCCCAGGCGTTCACCAGTCTTGGGGTCAACCATAATGCACTCCGCATCGCCCCAAAAGTGTTGGTTCTTCAACTTGTGTCCTTTGGAACGCAGCAGATTCATTGTATCGGGAGACAGGCGGTCTTCCACGTCAATTGCGTCGGGGAGCCACTGATGATGAAACCTTGGTGCATTGACCGCTTCCTGGATATCCAGCCCAAGATCCACGACGCCCATGAGAATATTGGCGACGGTAGTAATGATGGTGGGGCCGCCCTCCGCTCCCAGCACCAGGAAGGGCTTCCCATCTTTCAGCACGATCGTTGGGGTCATCGCCGAGAGCGGACGCTTGCCGGGGCCGATGGAGTTGGCCGGCCCCTGAATCAGCCCGTAGGCATTGGGCACTCCCTGCTTAGAGGCGAAGTCGTCCATCTCGTCGTTGAGCAGGAAGCCCAGCCCCTCGGCGGTGACACGCGATCCCAGCGTGTCGTTCAGGGTGGTGGTAACCGCAATCGCGTTGCCTTCAGGATCGACCACCGAGAAGTGGGTTGTGTTCGTCTGTTCGTGAATGGCCACGGGCCGCAACCCGGCTACGCGTTCCAGTTCATTGAACACGCTGGGTCGCTTTAGATCCTTGCTAGCGCTGGCGTGGTTGGGATCGATCGACTCGCGCCAAGCCTCCGCGTAGCGCTTGTCGATCAACTGCGGGACCGGGATCTTCGCGAAGTCCGGATCGCCAAGGAACTCGGCGCGGTCATAGAAAGCCCGGCGGAACGCTTCCACGGTCAGGTGAATAGTCTGTGCGGAGCGGTTGCCGAGTTTGGCTAGGTCGAATCCTTCGAGAATATTGAGGACCTCAACCAGCGCAATTCCTCCTGAAGAAGGCGGCGGCACGCTGATGATGTCGTAACCGCGGTACGTTCCGCGAATGGGCTCGCGCTCTTTGACTTCGTAGTGGGCAAGGTCGTCGGCCGTGATCAGTCCGCCGCCTTTCGCCACGGCGGCAGCGAGTTCGCGCGCCATGGCGCCGTGATAAAAGTCATCGGGACTCTTCGCGATCCGCTCCAGCGTGCGCGCTAGTTCAGGCTGTTTGAGGATCTCTCCGGGCAGGTAGTACTTGCCGTCGCGTTGGAAGATGCGTTTCGACGTGGGGAATTTTGCGAGGTCTTCATCTCTCAGATCTTCCGCATCTTCCCAGGCCAGCGGGAAGCCATCGCGCGCCAGGCGAATCGCCGGGGCGATCACTTTATCCAGCGAGAGCTTTCCATATGTCTTCTCTGCATAGACCAGCCCCGCAACCGAGCCGGGCACGCCAATCGCCTTGTATCCGATCAGGCTTGCGTTTTCAATAACGTTGCCTTGCGCGTCGAGATACATGTTCTGAGTGGCCGCCGCCGGGGCTTTCTCGCGGAAGTCGATGAAGCGCACTTCGCCGTTTGCCTTCCGCAGCAGCAGGAATCCACCGCCGCCCAGATTTCCTGCTTGCGGATGAACAACCGCGAGGGCAAAGCCCGTGGCTACGGCTGCATCTACCGCGTTGCCGCCCGCTTGCATCATCTCGACTCCGGCACGCGATGCCAACTCATGCAGGCTGACAACCATCGCATGCTGCGCGTGCGAGGGACGCAGAGGTGCGGCGGCGAGGCTGGCGGTGAGCAGGGCAAGGAGCCCGCAAACGATATGCAACTTGTTTTGAATGCGCATGGATCAAGACGACGGGCTGCGTGCAGTTCGGCCGTCGCACAGCGAACTTAAGAGGCTAGCCCACCACGATTGCAGGAGTCAAACATGTCGGACGTTTCAAGCGGGTCTACTTTGCCCGCGGTCGTTTTGAGATCGCGTTCCTGCGCGCAGCTTTCTTTTTTCCTGGTGCTTTGGCGATCACCAACTCATATGACTGCCGAATGAGGTTTCCCAGTTTCTCCGAAGACAAGACGCTCGCACGCTCCAGGAGCACCCACTTGTACCGTCCGACGTATGGGGCCGGAGCAATCCCCTCAATCTCCAACAACTCCTGGAACTTCTCGGGGGTGCACTTGAATGAAATCGGCGCAAGCTTGCCCTTCGACAGGTCAACGACCGCAAAAATCTTCCTACGCACTTTGAAGCACAGGTCTTCGCCCCACTGCATGTTCTCAGTGGCATCGGCAAAGGAAAGGCAAAACTTCCGGATCCAATCAACGTCAGGCACGCCGTAATGATAGCGCGTCTGATAGAGCAGTCGAGACAAGGATTACCGAGCGTCCGCTGATTGCGATCAAGAGGCCGTCGGCTGCTGTTTGATCAGCGTTGCCTTGCTGTAGGCAACTCGAAATCCCAGCCGTTCTGCGTTTCGCTGGGAGGTCGTCCCACCCAAAGTCACGATGACCGCATATTCGCAACCCGCTTCCGCGGCGGCCTGCATTCGCCGCTCGAGCATGGCGGTCTGCAAGCCTCGACCGCGATACTCATGGAGCGTTCCGGCGCCGTATAGGCCGACGATTTTGTGCTCAGGGATGATCAGGCCCGCACCCGTGGCGACCAGTTGGCCATCGATCTCCGCCACGAACGTCAGGCTGCCGGGGAATGCGAACATCGGCGAGAGCATCTCGTCGAAACCCTCGGGTTCACCGCCGTCCGGGAAAAAACTTCTCCGAAGAATGCTGCTGAAGGCCAGTGCTTCGTCGGGCCTCCCGGCGCGAATTGTGAATCCCGATCGGGCGGAAAACTCTTCCGCGGGATCCAAACAACGAACCAGCACGTTGTTCAGTTCCGCTATGCCGTATCCTCGCTGCTTAGTGAGTTCCAGCAGGCTCGGGTCGCTCAGCGGACAGTAGTCCACCTGCGAAGGCGCCTTGCGCGAATAGTAGAAGTTTTCCAGTTGATCCATTTCAGCGGCGGTCACGGGCGAGGCGAACCCCATGCCGACGGCGCGGCCGATGGGCGATCCAAGTCCGGCAAAGATCATGTGGCCGCCGGAGATCTTTGCGACAGCGGCGCCAACTTTCGGCCGATTTTTCTGACACCATTCGGCATGGTGCACCTGCGGCATCTCCTCCGCAGACTCCAGGCGGCGGGCCAAAGCCCGATCCACGAATTGCACGTTGGTGATCCTTTCTGTTGTTGAGGGCAGGAGTCAAGGCGAACTCGCGCTCAGAGCGCAAGAGCACCAAAACAACAGCGGCCGAATTAAAGGACGGCGGTCATAAGCAGGAGATTAGGATACGACATTTGCGGGACTCACGCTGGCTTGGCCCGGAAGATCCCCTTGGCGGTCGGGTGCTCGTCCTACTTATGAAACATCACATTCACGTTGGGTGGGCGGAAAGCCACATTGTAGTTTGCGATTACGAGATCCGGCTTGCCTTTGCGAACAAGGTCTGATGAAGCCATTCCTATGGTGCTGACCCCAGAGGCGAAGAACGACCGCGCATACACGCCTCCCCCCTTGTTGAGGAACACCACCACTTGCTGGCTATCCCACAATCCCGCGGCAATATCTGGGCGTCCGTCGCCATCAAAATCTCCGCCTGCAATGGCCCATGCTCCCGGAAGTCCCCCGACCACCTGTCCAGTATCGAGAATCGCGCCCAAGAAGAACGTTCCGTCTCCGAGGCTGTAATAGATGTAGACACCGGAGTTCAATGGGGTTGCAATGGCAATGTCGTCGAATCCATCGCCATTGAAGTCGGCGACAATGGGAGTGCTTCCCTGGGTCAGGCCGGGGGCGCCAAAGCCTGCGTTTACTGCGTTAAAGGCTCGGTTTCCAGTGTTGAGAAAGACGAAGGTGTCGGTAGCGATGTCGAGGCGTCCGTCGCCGTTGAAGTCACCGATGGCATAGGTTGAAACTAGGCCGGAGAGTAATACCGGCGTGAACTGATAAGCACTATTCCCGTACAACACTTCTCCGAGACCGACGATGTCGGGGTGGCCGTCGTGGTCCATGTCTGCGACCGTGAAGTAACCCGAAACGGGCGGCGGCACTTCGATCGGAGACCCGAACTGCAGGGTGCCGTTATTCGGCCAGATCACGAGATTGCTGGCATTGCCGCCAAGAAGGTCGACTACTCCTCTGCCGGTGAGGTCAGCGAGCATGTACGAACTTTGATCGGTTTGGGCAGCCAGCTGGAGGGCGCCACTACCCTGATTCAGGAACACCGTGCCGGGAATATCGGAAAATGGATCGCCCCCCACGAGAATCTCGGGGAGTCCGTCGCCGTTGATGTCACCCGTCGCGGGTGGGGCCGACGTTAGAGGGCTCAAGGGAAGTGGAGAGAGGAAGTTTCGGTCGCTCCGACCGAGGGCAACCGATACGAAGTTAGATCGGTCAGGCACGACAACATCTGGTACGCCGTCCCCGTTGATGTCGGCGACGGCCAAACGGAATCCCTGAGGTCCAATTACATCTTTCGGCGTGAAGTTTCCGCGGCCATCCCCGAAAAGATACAAGATGTGCGACGGTTCGGTCTCTCCGTCAACGCCCGCCAAGTCTGGAAAGCCATCGTGGTCGAAATCGCCCGCGACAAACTGAAAAGGCTCGTATGCCAGTGGGGGCGTCAAGATGTTGCTCGCGGCACTGCTGAAGGAACCGTCTCCATTCCCAGTAAACGAGTAGGCCGTGATGCCGTTGCCCGACGGCAACTGCACCTGCACCACCAGATCAGGTTTGCCGTCGAGATTGAAGTCCAGGACATTGAAGATGCCAGTCACTCCATGCAGGCCGGCGGTCAGCGTATCCATGAATTGTCCGTTGCCCTGGTTCACCAGTGTATGAATCACTTCTGCGCTGGGCGCAGGATTGTATACCGGGTAGAGGATGTCGGGTTGGCCATCATCATTAACATCCGCAACGGCCAAAGTGGTGTTGTCTCCAGCGGCTGATGCGGCGAGTACCACTGGCGCTGCGAACGTTCCACCGCCCTGGTTCTTGAACCAGATCACGATGTTATGAACACCGGCCGGCGCCTGCACTGACAAGACCACATCCGGTTTTCCGTCGCCGTCAAGATCGGCAAGATACGGTGGTCCAGGAAAAATACCCTCGAACGGCGCCTGCCCTGCAAGCTGCTGGAAGTTGCCGTGGCCGTCACCCAGCATGATCCCCAGCGCAATTCCGGAGACGTTGCCCGGAATGATCGTAACCAGGTCTTCGGTTCCGTTGCCATCGATGTCCCCCACCGCCACGCTGTAGGGCGAAACGCCGGCTAAATACTGCGGCAACGATAGTGTGCCGTCAGATTGACCATACAAAATCGCGAGACTGCCTTGAAAATTGTCGACTGGGCCCTGCAGGATGACATCCGCCTTGCCGTCGCCGTTCACATCGCCCGCTGCAATATAGACAGGATCCAACTCGATCCCCACGAAGTAGCCTGGAACGGCTTGCATCACCAGCGGACCCTGCTGAGGCAAGTAGAGTGTGAACGCTTTTGCGTTGGAAGTCTTGGTTCCGTCGCGAACCGTGAACTGATGCGTTCCGAGAAATGTGCTGTAGGTGACGTCGACCACAGCAAAAAGTGTTTTCGAGTCCAGGATTGTCGTCGAGGTAGCCGCTTGACCGTCGACGAATACCTGCGCCTGTTGGCTGAAGTTCGGTCCGTAGATACGAAAAGCCAACGACCCGGTCGCGGTGCTTGGCACAATCATCTCGCTCGAGGGAGACACGGCGGACATGGACAGCCCTCCACCACCACCTCCTCCCCCACCGCCACCTCCGCCTGAATTGCCGCTCCCGCCGCAATTGGACAGGGCAACAGCGAGGACAAGGATGCTTGAGGTCCGGAAGAGAGTCTGAGGGGCCACGGCAAGAGGTGAAACAATAGCTCGTCATTGGATCAAATGTCCAGCGTGGAGAAAAGCAGGCTTCCAGCTCACACCTGTTCGCGCGCTTCTCCCAGCACCACGCTCACATCCATCTTCTTCCTGTTGCGGAAAATGGTGACATTCACTGTATCCCCTGCACGGTGGCTATTCATCACCTGGGCCAGATCCTGCTGGCTCTCGATTTTTTTTCCGTCCACGGCTACGATCAAATCGCCGCCGATCATGATCGGGATGTTGCCGAGATAGGCCCGCTCGCTGCCGCCTCGCAATCCAGCGCGGTCCGCAGCGCCGCCGGGAATGGCTTGCACGATCAGCAGTCCGTAGTCTGCGGGGAGGTTCATCTCGGTCGCCAGTTCGCCTCCGATTGGGATGGTCCGCACGCCGAGCGCCGGACGTCGCACTCGGCCGATGGTGACCAGATCGTTCAGCACGGCTTTCGCGGTATTGATAGGGATCGCGAAGCCGATACCGGCACTCTGTCCGACATTAGAGGCGATCATGGTGTTGATGCCGATCACTTCTCCGTGCCAGTTGAGCAGCGGTCCGCCGGAGTTACCTGGGTTGATGGCGGCATCAGTCTGGATTGCTTCTTC
>WNFH01001618.1_pt1 | contig 15325 bp, 37 predicted proteins | sample 5400411 | NCBI WGS metagenome assembly WNFH01 (sample SAMN13153347, study PRJNA577476) | soil metagenome | isolation source: 200 cm saprolite under Douglas fir tree site 2 hole 3 | place: USA:California | collected 2015-04-18
AAAGAGAGGCAACACCACAGATGAAGCACAGGATTGATATTGATGTAACGATCACCAGTCGGGAATATCTGATAGCATTCCCTGTGCTCGCCGATGAACAACTTACGTGCTGTCTGCAAGTCCTCATACGTTGGCATCTTCTTCTTTGGCTTTGAGACGGAGACATGGAGCCAGAGACGCCCATCTGGTTCCACCTTGCTTGACTCAATCACTTTGATCGCTTCGCCAGTAAGACGTTGCCACATGAGCCCGTCTTGGCGACGCTCGATAATATGCCAGTTGGCCGGGGCTGGCAGTCCACTCCACGTTTTAGTACTATCCAATTCAATCATCAATCTATCCTTCCTGCAGGGCCAGCCCGACGAACGAACCAGCCCCGCTCACTACACTATGCCGCATCTTTAGCGTTGAGATACGCTTCAATTGTGTCTAATCGAGATCTTGTAAGGTGCCCTGCACTTGTAAGAGTCGCATCAACAAGTGGTCCGGCAAAATCGAGAAACGCCTGCAATCTCACCTCGTCAGTGGCATCATTGCTAAAGCTGAATTGTTTCAAAGTGAGTGCACGCTTGTAGACCGCTTCAAAGTGCTTTCTCAGAGAATACGCCGGTTTTCCCTGTTGGGCTGCTGGCTGCTGTGGTGCCAACCCCGGAGCGGGTATCTGCACGGGAACGCTATTAGCACCTACAACGCGCCTTGGCGGCTGTGGCCTGCCCTGGACCGGTACATCTTTAACTTGGATCATCTCACCATTTCCAGCGTCAACGTAGTCGTCACTGTCATAAAGTACCAGACCCATTTGATCGCCGTAATGTCGCAGCGCGCGCTTCATGGCGTCCGTCTCAGCTTCTTTGTACGCTTTCTCGTGCGACTCTGCCGTAAATGGCTCAGTAACGAGCCCAACACCAGCGCCGGGGAACGTGTACGCGGCTCCCACAACTGATAGCTCAACATCAGCGGTGTACATATCGATCTTGCCGCGCTTCGGGTCGTCAATGACCATGTGACCTCGGGCAACGACCTTGTATCCCCAGCATCCGTAGCCGAAAATGCGATTCGCCTGGTCCATAGCGAACTTGCCAGAGATATAGGCCAGTTGCCGGTTGCCAGCTCCACGCCGATGCTTGATTCGTGTCATATCTAAAGGCTGATCTAGCAAGGTTGTTTTTTCATCGGTTAACATTGTCTTCCTCTCCTCGCAGGACAGCGTTGTGCCTGCCCTGCTACTATTCTTCTCGCTACGAAACTTTAGATACCGGCGTCAATCTCGTACTGCCAGCGCAAGATCGTCTTGGTATTGTGCCCGACCAATCGATAAAGGTTGTAATCCTCGCCTCTATCCTCTTGACCGGGAAGCAAATTATCCCCATCCCGGCATATCAGTTCGACGGTCCATTCATGCCCGTTCACTTTTACGATGCTGCCATCAAGGTACTTCTGCTTAGTAGTCATAACTCTTCCCTTCTAACTCATAGATACGGCGATTCTCTTTAAGTTGTGCCCACCAATCCTTGCTTACACACTCAAGACACTTTGTCCGCTTCGTGGCTGTCTCTACGCCCAACTCCTCGGTTGAACCACAGTAGTAGCATTTGTCCTGCTTCGCCTTACGCTTGCCCATTGTCACCCTCCTTCTTGCTTGCGTGATGTGCTCGTATGCGGTCCATCGCCGCAAACGTTGCGCGTGCTACATCGTCTCCTCCACTATCCACCGCTCAACAGACATCTTGACCATAACACGCCCCTGATCGTCAGGATCGCCGACATTGATAATCCGTAGCACGCGATACTTCCAGTGCGATAATCCCTGCGCTTCTCGGACATCTCCGACCTCTGGCAACTCTTCACCATCGTGAAAGCGAACATTGATATTAGATCGTTCTGAATAAGCCATCTCATCCTCCTGGCAGCCGAAGCCGCCTGATATGCTACTCTACCATCCAGTCTTCGCCATGTCGTTTCCCACCGCAAGAACAGTTGCACGTTGAGCCCCTTGCACTGGTACACTTGGCATCACACTTCACCTCAGGCTTGAGAGTGCCCTGTACAACACTGGACGTAACACCTCGTCGTGTACCGCATTTCGTGCATGTCGCATCTTTGTAAGACTCGATCATCTCACCTCCAACTTCGCGGTAGAAGTAGACCAGACGCCCTTTAATCGTGGTGATATAGAAGTGTGCCCATGCGTGCTTGCATCGGCACTTGAAAATGACTCGAACCTCTTTGCCTTCGGTGTATGTTGCTGTCGCCATCTGTTCTATCCTCAATTCATCTTGGAGATGGCAATACCACTCGTCGCCATCTCCGTTCGTCATTACGTCATACATTGTGTAGTGCCTGCAGATTAGCTATCTTCTCGTCTGCTATCAACTCGTAAAAATCGCCGATGAGAAACGTCTGTAACTTGTGCATATTGGCTTTCTCAGCTTGTGCAGCCCCGTCATCGATGATGTGCTGCATGGAGGCTTGCGCCTCCTCCATGGCCTCTTCAATCGTTGGCATCAGGCTACCTCCTGCACTACACGTCCAGCGAATTGACCGCTGCGGCTGCGGCCACTCATCGCATTACGCAGAAAGCCGGGCAAGTTCGCTTCAACGCTGCTCGTCTTCTTTGGCGCGCAACGCTCAGCCCTGGTTGCTTCCCACTCCTCACATTGCTTCGAGTAGTCCTCGACGCGAGCATTGAAGCTAACTGTTGCTACTTGCTCAGGTGTCTCGATGACCGCTTGTAATACCTCTGTTGGCTCAGGAGCGGCAACCTGAGCAGCGTGAATGGCAACTTTGCGAGCCTTGGCAGGAGCGATATAATCGCAGCGGCGAGCCCCTTCAATTTCTACGAGATCGATGTGTCCACAAGGCTTGTAGGCTGGGCAATCGCATGTGACACGGCCATCGCTGTACTGCCATACTTGGTAGTCATTGGTGACGAGATGCTTCTTGACGGTCTTTGTGCTGCGAACCACGTTGCAGGTGCAACCGGCCATGATGCCTTTATTGACTGTGTACCGGCGAAGAATAAATACTTGCTTCTGGCTCTTGCGGGTTTTTGTGGCTTGCTTTATCATGATGGTTACCTTTCTTCTGATTGGTTGCCTCTCACTTGTTACTTGACGGTTCCGGTGAGTGGCGTTTTTTGTTTTCGTTCTAGTACAATAATATACCACACAAGAATGTTTGTCAAGTGTTTTTGAACAAAAATAAGCCCAATTTTAAGGTATTGACAAATATTTGTTACACGCATATACTTGTAGCGAATAGTCACGGAAGGAGTGATAGACATGCCAGTAAAAGAAGTATGGATCTCTGGAAATGAGGCTGCAGAGATCGCCACAAGAAATAGCGGACATGCTGTATCGGCTGCTTATATTCGGCTCTTAGCCGGTCAGGGCAAAATACGGTCACGTGCAAAAAATGGGCGCGAGAATGAATACTTGAAACGAGATATTGACTTGCTAGTGGTGGAGGGCAAAGGAAAAAATAGGGACAGGTCTGCAGGTCCAACCGTACGAGAGAGGCGAGCACAACAGAAAGAACAACCAGCAGCATAGCCTCTGGCTACCCCTGGACATCCCGACCAAGAAACGATCAGGAGTAGCCATTAACCGTTGTCGAGATACCTGTCCAACGAGCGCAGAGGTATCTCTCAGTAGGAAGTATATAGCATGTTAGAAGAGACAGGCAACCAAGCAGCCACTACGTCAGGGTCCTTTGCTGGCTTTGTTCCACCAACACGCAACTACTTTATGATGCCCAACGAATGGACAGACATCACAGCAGATATGCAATCGCTCTATGACTTTGAATATGACCAGCTGCGAGAGTTTGCTAAAGCGAAGGGTAAGGGAGAGCCATTGCCGCCACGTTTGGGCAATCTGGTGAAAGCCTTACCTGAATGGAAACAAACGCAGGTTCGCCGCAAGCAAGAGAAAGAGCAGGATCAGGAAGCGCACGAACACATACCCGGCTCAGGCAGCATCACCAATTGGACACAGGCACGCCTGGCAGGGAATCAGCCGACAATCAACTATGAGCCATTGCCGCCGGTGAAAAAGATTCCCAAAGATTTGAAGAAGATCGGCAATGTTACCAGCGCACTTTCACCAGGGCTACAAGAGCGATTCAGACAGGCCAGAGAGAAACGTCAGACAGAGGCATGATAGTATTGGATAGGAGAGATTTCGAGAGGAGGGAGAACATTTCAGCGCCGCCTGACACCCTGGTTGCGTTCCAAGGTGTCGGCAAGCACTTTTCAAAGGGCATCCAGCAGAAGAATTGTACCACAGAAGGGGAGCACGAATGATGTTTAATCAGCGACTACAGCCAGGGTCAGAGCAAGTAGCCCAACGTTTGCGCTTGATCGACGTGCGCTTAGAACAGTTGTACCCTGGCTATCTCACGGCACTGCAGCAACTAAGGCAGCCACGCACGTGCTATCAAGATGGTGAATGGAACAAGTTTATGGAGCAAAGACATATCTGGAAAGGACAGGGCAAGGAACAATAATGGCGGACATTCGATATTATGACGAAACTTGTTTTGAGCTTATTGTAGCAAGTGAACTGCTGACAGATAGTCATCGATGGATAAATGGTATATCGCTTGTTGGCAGATATGTTGCCAATCCAATCTTTCAGGTCTACACACTTCCCGGTGGAGGTGATGTGTATATCATTATGACGATATATCACGGCACGATTACCTCAACCAGCAAAAAGGTTATTATCCACAGCGTCAATTTAGACGCGAACCCACCAGAGGCGACTGTTACACTCATAGCTTCGCCTGACACACAATTACTGATTCTTAAGCACGAGTTTGAGCCAGCAGAGGAGCAATGACAGATGACCAACACCAATCAACCAAAGAGCGAGCCAAAGCCACGCAAGAAGCGCAAGTACATCACGAAAGAGGAGAGGCGGCGAAGCTGGGGCCAGGGAATGCCCATAATACGATCTAGCAAATCTGATGAGAAGAGGGAAGAGAGCAAGAAGCCATGACCGATGCACTCACCTGTTATAAGCTAGGCTATAGCGCAGGGGAACGCCTCTACCAAATCTCTCAGCATTACCAACAAGCCGAGTTACGCAGAATAGCTAGGCAAGAAACATCCAAGGCGGACTTGCCGCTAACCATGCAATCTCACTACAAAGACGGCTTGCTTGCTGGTTATGAAGCAAAGAAGCAAGAGACTGATTCGTCAGGCAACGAATCAGAAAAGAGGCAAGTATAATCAACTGAATTGCATTTGATGCAAATGCAATAAAATGCAAAGAAAAGGGCCGCTAACTCGCATGAGAAGCGGCCCTACTACTTTACAAATCGCGACAAAACAGTATAATGATTATGATATGTTTTGAGAGGAGATCCATAGCTTAGAACAGTCAATGATGCTAAGGGTCCCCTTTCATTCCCCTGAGTCGTTCAATGTCCCGTTTCACGGCTCGGTTTTCTCGACGTAATAGCTGATTCTCTTTTGTCAATTCCCCCTTCCTTGCTCGTTCTTTTTCAATGTCTCGCCTAAGTGTGTCGCGCTCCTTGATGACCGATGCTACGAACTCCAGGTTCTCTAGCGCCTGGTCCGCACCACCAATCACCTCGCTACTATCAAACCAGGAGACACTAAAAAATAGTTCCCATGCTACAGGTAAGATAACCTCCCGTGTTTCTGCCAACAAACGGTACTTCTCAGCAAGCGCAAGAATTGTTTCTCTTCCAGCCCCACCCTTTCCACGCGTTGCATCTGAGAGAGTTTGTTTTACAATGCCAATACGCCGAGCCATTTCTGTTTGGTTTGTCCCCAAGATAGTATTCAGCGCCTCTACCCACCGACCTAACCTATTCAAGTTTTCCTTCTGTCTGAACGTCTTTCCCTCGCCGGTAGGCAAGTCAGACAATCTCTGCACCTCCATACTCACGCTCCATAATAGTCCGGTATCTCCTGACTACATTGACTATCAATCGGCTTGAGAACACGTTTTGTTGAATTTCAAGTCATTAGCATGATACAGCATGGTAGCGCAAGAAGACTAGAGAATGGTAGAGATTTCTTGTATCCAAGTAGGCAAATTGTTTGCCTCTAACTCACCATCTTTTTGTGAAGTGTACTTTTGTGGGGCTACAACGACGCTGCGAGGCTGTGTTGTGTGGTTAACAGGCGCTTCCATTTGCCGTAGCCGCTCCAGCCACGTGCACGTCTCTTCAGGAAGATCAAGGCCAAGGTGCGCGATACGATAGAGTGTGAGATTACTCACTGAATCAATCCCTCGCACAAGACGACTCAGCGTTGAACGTTGCAACTTCGGAGCAAGCATGTAAATAGCGCTTTCGCGGGATCGCTCATTCGTTCTCTCAACAACTCTGGACTGAGAGAGACCTGATTGCCGCACGAAAGAGGCTATCACCTCACAAAAACGCTTCCCGTCATAGTCTTCATAACAAATACCGAGCGGGGGCCGATGAAACATCACGGAACATTTCTCCTTTAATGATACTATTACATACAAAAATGATGTTAAGAAAATGATAACAAAATGATAAATACATGCTTGACAAGTCCGATAATTGCGGACTATACTTAGCAAGTTGCCGTTGTTAATACTAACAACAACCAGTATATCACACTCTCCTGGCTTTAGATGTCGTTTCTTGGATAGTTGATGTGTGGGTAAAGGCTTATGTATTTGTATATTTGGACATCTCTTAGTATTACTAGTATTTTCTCTTGGCGTTCTTGTCAGAGGTACGCCAGGACTCCACATACTCATCTCCCTCGTTCCACAGTCTTCAGTCATGGCGAAATCATGACTGCGTGGTCAAGTCTGGAACGATACGGTTCCAATTTTACACGAACAGAAACCGTTTACTTGCTTAGAGCGCGCCGAAAGTACCATAAAACTGATCTGCGCACAAGACAATCGCATCTAGAGTTTGCTCGCTGGCTTGTTGAGCATGGTCGCCTCAATGAAACCGAGGTGGTCTGACGCCAAATAAACAAAGCGGCTATATTCCACAGATCGTCAGATGCCCACGCGGCTGCGGAGAACTCATTACACCGAACGAGTGGAATCCGCAGACCAAGCGGTGCAAGTACTGTCCAACTTATGACATGGTGGCGAGTGCCACGCCTCTCATCTCATTCGCAAGCCAGAAGGGCTATCAGCGAGCCAAAGACCTGCAGTTTTTTTTGGTGGCAGGCAAAATAGCCAATCTCAGATTTTGTACAAGCTATCCTCTCGTAGTCAACGATGTGGAGGTAGGGCGCTACATCGATGATGCCAATTACGATGATCTTGAGCATGGCGGTATCCATATTGTGGAAGATACCAAAACTTCGAGTACAAGGAAGTTGCTGGAGTATCGACGGAGCAGGAGGCTCATGAAAGAACTCTACGACATCGAGATCGTGGAGTTGTAGCACCTAACGCCCTACGCGGCTGTTTCGCGTGACGTGTGGTAGAAGCGGAAAATTATGTTAACCCCGAATCAACCAAGCGAGCTACGCAAACTGGCTTTCAGGCGAGAAGCAAAACAAAGTTCTATTGACGCAGCCAAATCAGAGCAACTCAAAATACTAGAGCAATTGCGAACATCGCATGCCTGGCTCATGTCCTGGCTCAACAGAAATAAGCCAAAGACGCCTATTACCGATTGCCACCCTGCATCGCCCTGGACGCCGTATCTGCAACAAATTGCAGATACAGAGACATCATTACACCCTATCCTTGAAATCGCTATAACCAAAAATGTAGAGTTACCAATCACCGGAGACGACATCAAAGTGAGTGAAATTACACAAGATAAACAACCAAACAAGCGAACACCTTATCAGGATGAATACGATAAAATCAGTCGCATTCGGCGGGAGCTAATAGCACAATGCCAGGAACACATGCGCAATTACTATCATGCACAAGACCCAAAATGCATGCCGCGTGTGATCCGCATGGCACTGCTCAGTAAAATGGCGCTCGCACCGCTAGAGCAGGGGAAATTCTTTCCCGGCACTGGCATTGATGGCATAGCAGGAGTACTGGTTGAGGCCGACTCAACCCTTGGCGACCAAATCATCTGCGAATGAGGACTCAGTGAAACGATTCTTTCGAAAACACCGATTTATCAATCCTATACAGATTTATAGTTTTCATCGACGCAAGATCGCAGAAGACTTTCCCGTTTCCCTGCTACCAGAGGAAGATGAGAAAAGCATCCTGACGACCACGCAGTACAGGGCTGAGGCCATACGCTATGTCACAAAGCCAATGCCGACAGAAAGAGAAAGAGCCGTATGAAGCAGCAAAACAAGGTGGAATCGAATAATGATGAATTATTAAGAGTAAAAGATGTAGCCCGTGCCCTTCGCGTCGACGACACGACAGTGAGGCGCTGGATTAAATGCGGGGCATTAGAAGCAATCACGCTTCCGCACGCAAGCAAGCGCCAATCATATCGTGTACGACGTGATATCCTCGATAATATTCTCAACGGACAGGCGATACCCAATGGATCAGCAGGCCCTTATTAACGCATTACAAATGATTGAAAACTTGCTCCAAGTATACGGTGAGCGATTGGACCATCTCGAAAAGCAAGTGCAATCGCTCACCGAAGAAGTCAAACAGCAGCAGTTCCAGCGACAGGAAAGCGAGGAATGACGTGGACGCCAACATATTCAGTATCGATACTGAGCAATTACGTGCCATGGACACAGCGACCATCGAACGTATGCGCCAGACACAGGAGAGCAGCCATACCTGGCAGATGCAAACATTTGTGGTCTCGAACAATATCAACACCAGCGTTCGCATGGACTACATGGGACTCTACGTTGAGAGCACAATCGAGGTGCACAATGGACAAGCGTGACTATACATTCGGCACACAGAACGCAAATGGCGAATTCGATGTCTTCGCCAAGATCAGAGGCAACACGACAGGGACAGAAGGCTCAATGATTGTTCTCTTTCCGGCAACCACAAAAGAGGATATTGAAGCCACTCTCAGAGACATGTTGCAAAATGGAACACTCGCCAGAGACAGCGATGGCAAATATTACCTGCCAGAACAGGAGCAAAAACGGTGATGATCATTCTCACCATGCTAGCACTCCTGTTCTTCTGGCTCGTTCACGGGCTCTCATCTCACGACTTCGGATTAATCCTGGTCTGCGCGTGCATAGCCGTGTTGATCAGCGAACAAGCAAAGCAGCCAACAGGAAAGCCGGCACAGCGCTTATTTCATTGCTGTTGTTGCCACCAGTACAAATCGACTGATCGACAAAGCCCGATCACCACGATTGCCATATGTCAGCAGTGCGAGGATGAGATGGGGCCATTGAAACACCCGGAACGATATTGCGATTGAGCGTAGTAAAAGGCTACAAGAAGTAAATGAGGTAGTGGAGGATATAAAGGTATGAATAACTATGCATTTCCAAGCGCGACACAAAAGCTATTAGCAGCACTGCAAAAACACGAGGACGATCCGGCCCCGGCCATCGATGATTTCCTGCGAGACTTCGGTGTAGAATGCGCGCAACACTTCATGACAAGCTTGACCCGTGTACCAGGGCTATTTAGTGATGATGAGTTGTTGGAGCGAATGAGAGAGGGGCAGCAATGAGCACACGCGTAACCATTTGTATTTGCGCATATATCGCTCTTGCCTTATTCCTGGCTGCATGGCTGTTCATCCTGACGCCAGCGCTCTAGAGATCGAGGAGAAATCATGACCTTCACTGAAGAGCTACCAACACAACAAGCAACTATCATAACAAAGCAGTGCAGCAACGGTGGCTGGATCGCTTGTATTGCTGACGATCCTTGCAAGTGGGACTGGGGCTGCTCTGAAGCAGAGTCAATCGGCAAGTTGCATATCTCCCACCAGGATGTATTCGGTCCTATTCAGCGACAGGAGCCAGAATGAACCGCAGAGACCGAACTCTTTTTGCGCTCGGATTGATGGGCAGCGTACCACTGGCTATCGTGTTGCTGGCATTGAGTTTGGTGCTTGGCTGGCCTGTGTTGTTTATGCCGTGGATATGGCGAGAGTATTCGTGTTGGGAGACAGATGAATGATAAAGCTTACCACCTTCGAAGACGGTAGCGGCCACGTGCTGGAAATAGGCAAACGAATCACCGTCCACTTCTACAACGATTGGAAGCAACTATTCCAGATCGGGCACTGCAACTGGTATAGTTTCACATTTGTGTATATCTTTGCCGAGTATACACAAATTACTAAGGGTTATGAGATAACTTGTATTTTGCTGGGGCTAGGATTCATTCTGCACTATAACAGGGACTTCGAACATTCCGAGATGCAAAGACTTGCAGATGAGGCATGGGAAGAGATCACAGCAGAGAGAAATAGGGCCGAATCGGAGCTAGAAAATCGCGATTAAAGTTACTCACCCTAGTATTTTGAGTAATTTCGGGAATATTAGTAACTAATTATTTACAAGTATATTTGGGGAATCGCATGCGTGGAAAATATAGCGGGGCACTAAAGAGGTGTGCCCCATATCATTTGTTTTTAGCTGGCGGTTTGAAGGCGTTGGGCATCTTCCTCTTCCGCTTCTTGCGCCAATCGCTCAACATCTGCACGTCTAAATCGCAGGGGAGCATGTTTTCTAAGCGCATTAGTCCCGTCAACTCGCCGCAATTTCCCTCTATCTATCAGAGCATACAGATGCGAATAACTTACTCGCAATATCTTAGCTGCATCCTTACCGGATATGATTTCTTCTTGCTGGCTCAATCTGTCACCTCTTATCTTATGTTATTACCATATTTTGATAATATCATACAATCTTTTCCCTTCTTCCGTCAACATCATTGACTTAGGTAATAATAACATGTTAAAATAATAACATAATAAAACACACAAGCAAATTAAGTATGTGCGCGTCAAGTGGTCTATCAGAATGAGCCTGCGCAATACAGCGCAAAAGGAGGCAGAATGAGCACTCAGCAAGAACGCATTACTACCATGGCTAACGTCATGGTACAAGCCCGACGCGCCAATGAAGATATTGGCGAACTCCTAGCGGCATCGCTTCATGCCGCTGCTAGGCAACTTGGCAATGTTGAACATCTTGTAGCGGGTCGGCCCGGTTCCTGGGAAGCCGACATTGTACGACGTATGGCTTCGACTGGTGATTACAGTGCAGGCAATCCAGAACACATCACGGCACTCTCATCACTCTTTGTTGAGATGGGGCAAGCAAAAGAGGACGGTGGAGATGTCCTCTCTCAAGCCATGGGCAAGGCAGTCAATGAGCTTGGAGGACTCGACGTGTTTGCCGGTGTAAGTCAGTGGTACTGGGACCTCGTCAATATTGGATGCCAGTACTCGGATTATGAGTACCCGATGGGAGGGAGCCAATAAAATGAGCAACCCAGGAAACAGCGGACAACGCTACAAGCTTGCGACAGTCAACGACTGCCAAAGAGAAGGCAACACAACCATCACCACGCTCTCATGTGGTCACGACATCAGAATCGATCACGAGACCTACGAAGATGCAATGTGGCACATGGAGTATGAACACCAGCGGACCGGCAGGCGTCAGCGCTGTATGAAATGCCAGAAAGAGGCGCAATAATGCCATTGTTTGAAGCCCTACACCAATTACTAAATTTGGCTCTGGACGAGCTGCCCGAAGTCGAAGAGGGCCAGCAGTTCACCCTCGAACCTATCACCGATTGGGGTGTTACCATACATACTGGCAACCGTATCATCGAGATGGTGGAGTTCTGCGGAGATGTCATCGTACCATGTGGCGGGACTCACTATGCCGAGGGCTATAGCTTCATTGATTGTCAGTGCCAGAGTTGCCAAGTGTTGAATGCCATCCATGAAAAGCGGCTGGCGACAATGCAGGAAACAGGTGCTTAGTGAGCTACACTGAAATTTACGCTGTACGGCCAAACGGAGACATTGAAGATTACGGCGAAACACACAACGCCTGGCTTGGCGCTATGCACATCTGGACAAAGCTCGGCGAAAAGTATCACATTCGTGGCGAACATCCCTTCGACTTCTCACGCCTCTGGAAAAGTAGCAGTGTCATGAACGAAGCCGATCAATGGGTCATGGCAGGTACATTTGATAAGGTCATCATCCCAAAAGAGCAACTAGCAATATACGTTCAACACCTGCGCTCATTCGCCACTGAGTACCCTACATCCAACCTTACAGAACAGATTGCCATACTGGAACGAGCCATCAATGACGATGCAGTGCAGGGCATTTGCTTCAACCAGACCAGTGTGAATAGCAATCCCTGGTGGATTTACGACGAGAGCAACGATGACGAGGGGAAGCCATACAACATCAACCAGGATACGAAGCATTGGTTTCTTACGCCAGAGACATTGAAGGAGGTATAAAACAAAGCAGCAGGGCCATTCCCCATATCAGCCCTGCTACATTATTTCACCTTACAGGCAAATCACATCACAAGTACTATAACACAACTACACAAGAAATTGACGCAAATACGCAAGTTTATCGACAATATTGGCTATAGAAGGTAAAGATGAAGACACTTCGCATTCAATACAAGGACTACAATCCGAGTAACGTCGTTGGGGGTGAAACATTCGCTTACCAGAAAAATAATACCGGTGGATGGCTCACCCGTAAGGACGTAGAAGGCCACCTACAAGCGGCCTTTGTGCATGTTCTCAGCACCATGCAACCTGGCGACCAGTTAAGCATCACTATCGAAGTGCAACAGAAAAGTGAGGCTGAAGCATGAATGCACACACCACAACCCGCCTCACCACCCGGCAAATTAAAGCAATCTGCACCAAACATGGCTGGACATGCCAAATGAACAAAATACCATCTCACCTGATCGAAGTAGATCGCCGTATTGTTGCATCGCCACGCTATCGGAAAACGAATGCCGTAATGGTGGCTCGGTCTGCTGGTGGGGCAGTCTGGTTGTGTCTCGGCTGGCGTTGGGACATAGAAGATTTGAAAGAAGGACAGATCGTGGAACTGTTGAAGGCATTGGAACAAAACAGCGATAGCGAGTCTACAGGTTTCAATGGCACAACAGGCAGCCATGCTTGACACTGGTGGCAATCAGCGGTGCGCATAGCGGAAAATATAATTTGCACACTATTTCGAGGGAAACGCAACCATAAAATTAGCAGTAACACTCACCTACTACAAGCTCTGCAATAAGTATCTTTATAACCATCACCTTGAGAGATCAGGTGATGACGAGCATATAGAGCCTGAAGCGATTGCCTCTGAAGTGCAGGAACAAATCGAGAATATCATGCAACAGGAGAAACTTTCAGGGAAGATAACTATTACTATCGAAGTGGGAGAATAACGTTGAACAGAACCACAATTAAAGCTGGACTCGGAAGACTATACGGCGTAATCAACCCAGAAGACCAACCCGGCAAAATACTCAAAATGTGGGACGGAGACATTCTTCTCGCGCACTTAGAACTCGACAAAGCTTTTAATCTTACTGACAGATTCGAGATAGACGAAGACACCGGAGAAGAGATATTCAAACCCGGCCTCCATCTTGCTTTTACGCGTGACCTCCAAATCGAAACAGACGGCAAAGACTTGGATCTGTCCTGGCAATAGGAAGGCAGCAGAGCATGAGAATACCCAAATACCGCGCATTCGACAAAAACGGAAAGCACATGTACGAAGTCGTCGGCCTTGAGTGGAGTGCAGCATCTTCAGAACAACTCAGCAAAATGACGCTGCTCTCTATGGATGGACTCTACACCGTCCGAGTAGTGAACGGTAGCGAGACTATCAGCAGCAATTATGAACTGATGCAAGGCCACGGACGGACAGACAATCATGGCACTGATATTTACGAAGGCGACATTATACGCACCGACAACGAGCAACAGTACGCCGAACCTGTTGAGGAGCATTACTACGGCACAATTTACTACGACGGAGAAAAAGCCATGTATCGCATTAAACAACCAGATAGCACCTACGCCCCTGCGCTTTCAAATGATGCCATTGTGAGCATTGAAGTGATTGGCAACATTTGGCAGCAGGAGGCCCAATCGTGAAACTGCAAATTACACAATCGCAATACGAAGAGCTATCAGAACAAGCCAAACAGAGATTCCTCACCTGGACATTCGCAAAAACCGAAGAGGAGAAAGACTACACCTCTGCGTATCGCACCATTGGGCATCTTATCTGGTTTCTCGACGAGCATGGCGACAACTGGCGTGGTTTCCAAATCCAGCGAGATATGACAGAAGATGATGAGAACGTGCTCGTCAAAGAGGCGTGGTCTGTTGATGTCTCCTACGGGAAGTACACCACACAAGCCTATGAACTCTGTGATGCACTCTGGGGCGCAGTGAAAGTGATACTGGAGGGAGAGCATAAGCAGAAGAAAGAACCTTCTCGATTGCTACTATGGGATGGCAAGGGACCACTTAAACCGGAGGATATCAAAACGTATGAATAAATTGATTATCCACACCCGTTTCCCTGGCACCGTCGCTGCCCTACTCAAATCGCACGATCTTGTGGACGGCCTGCCACACTTACCAGAAGTAGGAGCAACCGAAGATCTGGAAGTGTACTATCCCGACGACGCTCTGTGTCAATCACTCGCATTCTGGTTCGCGCTGGCCGAGGGTTGTGGATTGGTCAATAGCTACAGGTTATGGCAACAATGGGAGATAGAGCAGCAAGTCGAACGCAGAAACAGAAACGAGCTACGATAGATGGATCTTTTAGAAGCAGCAATCATCACTGAAATTATGATATTGACCAACCAGGGTGGCATTACCAACTGGCAAGTCAACGAAGCACAAAACCGGCTCCGCTCCATTCGAGAAGACAACGTTGGCGAGTCGATTCTCTACGCCAGCGCGGACACGGCACGCTCTTTTCAAATCTACGCTGAATGCATTGCGGTTCTGGCCTTCATGCCTGGTGGCGTGACGTTCGCAGGTAAACACTTTGAAGCACCGCAGCATCTCCGGTATACAGAGGCTTGTGAGGAGCAAGCAATCGCCTAACACCCAACTAACTATTTCAGATTGGAGCATCGCATGGTCGCGACACATCACAACACTAATAACTATCCTGAACCATTACTGCAACCCGACCCACACGATGGCTGCATTCTCTATAGCACAGCGTATCTCTGCCATTGTCTCGGTTATACAGACGCAACACCGGAGTTGGTGAGGAGCTTTCGTTTACGCACGAGCAAACTGGAATACATGTTTCCAGAAGAGTATGGAGCACAGATAAAACGCCATTGGCATTACAGCAAAACGGACCAGGAGGAATGGCAACGCTA
>WNFH01001619.1_pt1 | contig 15320 bp, 14 predicted proteins | sample 5400411 | NCBI WGS metagenome assembly WNFH01 (sample SAMN13153347, study PRJNA577476) | soil metagenome | isolation source: 200 cm saprolite under Douglas fir tree site 2 hole 3 | place: USA:California | collected 2015-04-18
ATGGCTAATCCGTTGCGTACGTCCAATCCTGCGCTGAATGAGAAGGCATTTCGCGGCGAGGTCGCTGTCGGCGGCGAGGCGATGACCTTGCAGGGCACGGTGAATAAGACGGGCGTTCTGCTGTTGTGCGTGGTGGCCACGGCTGCGTGGACGTGGGGATTGGCGCACTCGGAGACGCCGCAAGCGACCATTCCGTGGATGATCGGCGGGTTGCTGGGCGGAATGGTGACCGCGCTGGTGACGATATTCAAGAGAAGCTGGGCACCGATCACCGCGCCGCTGTACGCGCTGCTGGAAGGATTGGTGCTTGGCGGCATCTCGGCGATGTTTGAGAAGTCGTATCCGGGCATCGCTATCCAGGCTGTCGGACTTACTTTCGCTACGCTCTTTGTCTTGCTGCTTGCGTATAAGACCGGCGTGATTCGCGCTACACAAGGATTCAAGATTGGTGTTATCGCGGCTACCGGCGGGATCGCGGTGTTTTATCTCGTGGCGATGCTGCTCGGTCTTTTCCACGTCAATGTGGGGATTCTTTACAGCAGCAGCCCGATTGGAATTGGGTTCAGCGTCTTTGTGGTGATTATCGCGGCGCTGAATCTGGTACTGGATTTCGACATGATCGAAACCGGAGTGCGCATGGGGGCGCCGAGGTACATGGAGTGGTATGGCGCGTTCGGGTTGATGGTCACGCTGATTTGGCTGTATTTGGAGATTTTGCGGTTGTTGGCGAAAGCGCGCCGGCGGTAGGGTAGCGCTCCTCACGCTCTCCCCATTTCAAGTTGTAAGAATATTTGCGGTTGAGATCCTTCGGCCCGGCTGGAAGGCGCCGGGCCCTCAGGATGACGCGCTCTTGTGTACGTGCTTTGTGCGTGATTGAAGGTTAGGAAGGCAGAAATCGATTTGTCAGCGCGAGCGGGTGGTGAAACTTGTGATGACGGCGGGGACGACGCAGGCTTGTAGTGGGGGCCAGCCGGGGTCGGTGGCGGGGTTGCGGCATAGGGTGGCGATTGCGGGGGTGATCTGGGCGGGAGAGACTACGCCGTCAAGCGGCTCGGCGTAGACGGTGTAGGTGCGAGCGAGCGGGAGATGATCGAGCTCGTAACTGCCGTCGAATTGGGCTGGGCCGGGTGCGGCACAGCTCCAGCCGGCGATGGTTGCGGCTATGACGGCGCCGCTGGCTTGGTCGACCGCGACCACGTGGGCGCCGAAGATGCCGGTTACGTTGGGCGGCGAGAGCGGCAGGGAGAGCGGATTGGCTGGCACGATGCGGCCGGTGATGACGCCGATGTTTACGGCGTCGGCGGGATCGGGATAGAGGATGCGGAGACCGGTGCGATCGTCGTCGCCGAGCGGGGCGTCGGATTGCTGCGCGCTGGGACGCGGACCGCTGAAGGTGCCGGGGGCGGGGGCGTAGGGATACATCATGGCGCTCCAGACGGCGGAGTGGCTGAAGCCGAGAAAATGGCCGAGCTCGTGGGTGAGGACGGATGCGAGGTCGTAGGCTTGTGGAGAGGTGGGCAACGCGGCGGGCGTTGCGAAGGTGACTTGCGCGTTGCTGGGGTCGAAATAAATATCGGCGTCGAGGATTTGGCCGAGCTGCGTGGCGGCGGGGCTGCTGCCGAGCTGCTCGCCGAGGGCGTCGGAAGTGATGACGCGTGTGAAAGCGAGGACGCCGGGAGTGAAGGCCATGTCGGCTTGATCGAAGCAGATTGAGTTGAGGCCGTCGGAGCCGCAGGCGTTTTGCGTGGTGGCGCGCGCCAAGGGTGCGACGGTGGCGGGCAACAGGGTGGTGCCGCTGACGCCGGTCCAGACAGCGAGCGATTGGGAAATGACTTGTTCGATTTCGGTGAGACGCGCGGCGGCGGTTTGATTTTGCGTGAGGATAGAGACTGGGCTGGTGCCGAGGGCTGCGCTCCAGCGGACGGCAATGCTGGAGGCCGCGCTTAGCTGATGGGCGCGCACGGGACAGGCGGAGCCGCCTGAGACGCCGGCAGGCTGGCGCATGTCGGGGACGAGCTGGTTGAAGGCGTAGCCTGCGGCGGCTTGAGCGGTCCAGGCGGTGTAGATCGAGGCAAGGATTACCGAGAGAATTTTTTTTCGCGCCGCTTTGTTTAGTTTTTGGCAGTGTTTTCGCATCAATCTTTCTCCATGCACTCGCGCTGCGTTTTTGCTTGTATCAGCGCTAATTTCTTTCTTCCAGGGCGCGGCGGAGCTTCAACTGAAAAATTCCCACGGGCAAATTGCGGATGCCGCCGTGACGGAAGGTTCGCGTGCGCGGGTCAAAGATGGGCAACAGTGCGGAGTCTTGCGTGACGGTTTCGATTCCGGTGTCTGTGTTGCGGGCGATGCGAAACGTGCCTTGCGCCCAGCCGAGCACGCGATAGGGTTCGCCGGGGCGCTCCCACAAAAATAGATAGACCTCTTCGCCCGGGCGGAAGACGGGGGGCGCCGTCGACGAGCGAATGGAGATGGCCGAAGGTGCCGCCGATGGTGCGCACGGTGACAATTCCGGAAAGCAGGCCTTTATTGCGCTCGAGGACTTCGAAGCGGGTTTCGGTCCACAGCTCGCCGCGCTCCCAGCGAAATTCGGAGCCGAGGCAGCGCAGCCGGGCGACAGCGGTGGACTGCTGCGCCAGATCCTCGAAGCGCAAGCGCGCAAAGGTGGTGGCGTTGGCGAACGCCGCGGTCATGCCCAGGAGCAGCAAGCCAGCCAGGAAACAGATCCAGAGAAATCGTCTGCGTTGAGCGAAACTCATCACTGCACCTCCAGGGCGCCGGTGGCGGCGGTTTTGTCGAGATTTGTGTTTTGAATGAAGAGGGTGCGGGCGCCCGGAATCGCGGCGGCGGAGACTTGCAGAGTCAGATGGATGATGCCGAGGCCGGCGGGCTGTTGGGCGATTACGGTGACGTCGCCGGGTCCGGTGACGGTGTAGGTCATGCTGGTGTCCAGGCCGCTGGCGGAGAAGAGACAGATGTCCGCGGCGGCGACTCCGGTGGCGGGACGAAGTAAAGCAACCGGATTTCCGGCGAGCGAGCAGGAATTGGCCGCGGTGGAGAAGACGCCGAGCGCGGCGACGTTGAGGTCCAAGTCGGCGTTCGGGAGGGAAACGCCGGCGGTGGTGGGGTCGACGACGACGATGTCCTTTGTTGAGGCGTAGGGTGCGGCGCTGGTGAGCGAGATCACTTCGTCGGAGGCATTGGGCGCGGCAACGATGAGGGAAACGCTGTTGGAGGTGGTGGCATTGGGGTTGCGGATCTGGACGGAGAGACTGCCGGGGACGGAGACGTCCGCGGCGGTGACGGGTGCGGTGCATTCCGTGACGGAGTTGCACGTGGTGGTGCGGGCGGTGCCGGCAATCAACAAAACGGAGCCGGGGCTGGTAGTGGATGTGGCGAAATTGCTGCCGTCGACGCGGAGGGTGAAGCCGTTGGCGGTGCCGGCATAGGCGCTGGCGGGATGCAGCGCGAGGATGTTTGCGCCGGTGGCGATGGTGAGGTTGGCGAAGCCGGATTGCGATGGATCGTCGTTGCTGATGGCGACGATGGTGAACGTATTTGGGGAGGGTGCAGAGCCGGGAGCGGTGTAGACGCCCTTGGGGTCGATTGCGCCGCACGCGCCGGCCAGCGAGCATGCGGTGCCTTGGATTTGCCAGACCACACTTTGATCGCTGGTACCGAGGACGGTGGCCGAAAATTGCTGCACGCCCAGCGGGGCGAGCGTGACGGTGGAAGGCAGAACGGTTACGACATCGTGATTGATTACGGTGATTTGCGCGGTGGCGCTGCGGGTGGTGTCGACGACGCTGGTGGCGCGCACGGTGACGGGATTGGGAGTGGGGATTGCGCCCGGGGCTTGATAGTCGACCTGGAGATTGTTGCCGGTGGTTAGCGGCTGGCAGGGGATGCTGGCGACGACGCAAATCTGACCGACCGTGCCGTTTCCGTTGGTGAAGGCGTTCACTGTCCATACCACAGCGGCGTTGGCGCTGCCGAAAACCTGCGCGGTGAACGTGATGCAGTGATTGGCGGCGAGCGTGGCGGTGCCGGGCGATAGAGTCACGCCCACGCCGGGCTGAATTGTTACGTTGGCCTGTGCTTTTCTTGAGGGGTCGGCTTGCGGCGACACGGTTATGGTGACCGTGTTGGGACTTGGTGGCGTCACAGGCGCGGTGTAGGTCGCGGAGGTTGACGTTGCGCCACCGCCAGAGGCTTGCGTCGTTACTACTACCAGCACTCCGCAACTTGTTCCGCTGCATCCCATGCCGGAGAGCGTCCAGGAGAGCGCGGTACTGGGATTCGAGCCGAGGATCGGGGTGAGCGTGGCGGCGATGATGCTGGAGCCGCCGGAGGCGACGCTCGACGGCGCCGAAAGCTGCAGGGAAAAATTGCTGGTGATGGTGACTGCTGCGGAAGCTTGCTTCGACGGGTCGGCGACGCTTTGCGCGGTCACGGCGACCGTTGCAGGGGCGGGCAGAATTTGCGGGGCGGTGTAGTTACCGTTGGCGTCGAGCGAGCCGCACGCGGCGGGGCAGGCGGAGGCGGAGATGCTCCAGCGAATCGAGGTCTCGGGGTGGCCGTTGCTGGTGATGGCGGCGCGGAACGGCTGGGTTGCGCCAAGTTCTACGCCGATGGCGCTGGGCGTGAGCGCGATGGCTATGTCGCTGGTGATGGTCAGCGTGGCGGTGGCGGATTTCGTTGGGTTGCTGTTGCTGGTGGCGGTGATTTGTACCGTGGGGACGAGCGGAAGGTCGGCTGGGGCGGTGTAAACGCCTGCGGTGGTGATGGTGCCGGTGACGGGACTGCCTCCGGCGATGGCGTTGACGCTCCAGGAGACGGTGGTGTCTGCGATGCCGGTGACGGTGGGCGTGAAGGTTTGCGTGTTGCCGAGGAGAACTAAGGCGGTGGCGGGCGCTATAGTGACGGTGACGGAAGGAGGCGGGGGCGGTGGTGGCGGGATTACCGTCGAGGCGTCGCTTGCGCCTCCGGTGCTGCCGGCGCAGCCCAGAGTGTAGGCGGCGGTGGCGAAAAGGATGAGAAGTGGCAGCGCGGTAAAACGCGGCTGCGCCTCGTTGTCAGATTCGGTGCGAGCGGTTAGCGGGAGGGGCCACATGGTGCGGCGAAATGCAGGCGAAGGGCCAGCGGAGAAAGCGAGGAGCGACGCCCGGACTGACTTGCTCGCGTAAAGGGAGCGACGTTGTAAAGCGCTCGAATTGGGGGTGTTAGGTTGGGGTTTCACGAGAGCTCAGGGCGCGACGGTGCTTTGCTGCGGCGACGAGAACTGGCGCGTCTCCCGTTTTGGGTCGTTGCCGAACGAAAGTTGTTCCATTGTGAATCGAGCATTTCGGCGAGTCGTGCGTTTCGCTGCGGGATTTGTGCTAAAGATGTCGTGCAGGCGAACCGTGGCATGTTCCGCGGCGTCTTGTAGTTGTATCGGGAGGGCGAGCGCGGTTGGCTCGCGCGTGAGAACGGATGCAGGAGCTGGTTCTGATCCAGCCAATTCGCGCCGCGGAGGACGAGTGGAGCCGGGAGGCGGCGCAGGCTGCCAAGAGGCGCGATTTCGAGGAGAGGCTTGCGGAGTGCGGACCGCTAGCCTATCGCGTGGCGCGCGGGGTGTTGCGGAACGACGCGGACGCGGAGGACGTGGCGCAGGAAGCGTTGCTGCGGGCGTACCGCCGGTTCGACCGCCTGCGCGATGCGCAGCGGTTTCGCGCGTGGCTGGTGCGCCTTGTGTTCCGGCTGGCACTGGATCGCGCTCGATCGACGAAACGGCGCGAGGTGCGCGAGACCGAATGGGCGCGGCCAACGAGGCGTCCGGCCCCGGCCACGGCCGAGGATCTCGCGGCGTCCAGCGAATTTCAAGAGCACTTCGATCACGCATTGGACGCGCTGCCGGATAAGCTTCGGTTAGTGCTGCTGCTTTCGGCCATGGAGGGCCATACGCTGGAAGAAGTTGCCGCGATGCTGGGTTTACCGGTCGGCACGGCTAAATCCCGATTGTTTGCCGGCAGAAAGAAATTAGCGGAGAAGTTGCAATGCTATGTGACGAATATAAAGAAGCGCTGATCGACGCAGCGGCGCTGGGGCAAACTGAAGACGAGCTTGCGCCGAAGTTGCGGGAGCACGTTGATGGGTGCCGGAATTGTCGGTTGGTGCGTGCGGCAGAACAATCGCTGCTCACCGCGATCGAAGAAGGCCTGAAGAGACGTGTACGCAACGATGTGCCTGCCGACTTTGCGCTGCGCGTGCGCAGCCGAACTGCCGAACAGCGCGTGACGAGTGGCGCCCGGCGTCTGCAACTGCAGTGGGCTGCAGTTGCCGCTGCGATGGCGATGGCTTTTGTGGTGTTTATGGTGCGCGACAGCTTGCGGCGCGGTGCTGAACCGAGTGCGGTTGGACCAGTTGCGGTGGCCGTATCGTCGAGCGCAGGTGCTCACGGAGGGTCGCTCAGTGCGGAAAAAGCCTTCGAGGGAAATGACCTGCGGGTCTCGCCGAAGAGGCGTTCGTCGCGGCGCCCGACGCGTGGCGTGGTCGAAGCAAATTTTCAACCTCTGATTCCCTCTGATCAGGAAGAAATTGTCGAACTGCTGGTGCGGAAGTTGCGAAATGGTGAAGTCGACGGGCGAATTCTGAGATGGGACGTTCAGCCGACAGAGGCCCAGGATTGGAACATTGCGCCAATGCAAATTGAAGCGTTGGGCGCGATCTCCGCTGAGTCTGGTGGGGACAGGATGCTTTTCGATTCATCGAGAGCCACGGATAGGAGAACGGAATGAAACGACTCGCGACCGCAATGAGCCTCTGCGCCATTTTCGCCTGCAGCCAAGGCGTACGGGCACAAGAAAAACCAAAAACGGAGGAGAAGACGGAATCCCGGAGAGAGATCACGCCGATTCGGGTTCAGGTTGTCCTTGCGGAGTATGACGGCGAAAAGAAGATCAGCAGCTTGCCTTATACGTTGCCGCTCAATGCAGAGAACCCCCGCGGAGGTAAGGCGTCCATCCGGATGGGATTGCGCGTCCCGATCGTAGTCTCGGGCAGCGAGACTACGAAACAAATCCAATATCAAGATTTAGGAACCAATCTTGATGGTTGGGCTGGAAAGACGGACGATGGCGGCTTTGACCTTCACCTGTATGTGGAGAGGTCGTCCGTTTATTCTTCCGCCGGCCAGAAGTCAGCAGGTGCGGGAGTAACGGAGGTGAGTACGCAGCCAGTAATTCAACAGTTCAAGAGCGAGTTTGATTTGCGGATTCATGAAGGGCAAACAATGCAGTCGACTTTGGCTACGGATCCGCTATCTGGGCGCGTGACGAAAATAGAGGTGACAGTGAATAAGGTGAAGTGAGGAGCGCAATTTCGTGTTTCAAAAAAAAACGCGGGAGTGCTACGCCACTGCTAGGTCGCGCAGCAATCTCCCGCGGCATCGAGTTAGCTGAGCGGACTACTTGCCTTTGCGGTCGTGGCGCAGGTCTTTGCGGTCCTTGTGCAGGTCGCGCTTGTCCTTGTTGATGTCTCTCTGATCCTGGTTGCGGTCCTTGCGGTCGGCGCGCAAGTCCTGCTTGTCTTTGTTGATGTCTCGTTGATCCTTGTTGCGGTCGACGCGGTCCGCGCGCAGATCCTTGCGGTCGGCTTGCACCTGAGCGCTGTTGACGCCATATTTCGCGTCATCCTTGCGCACGTCGCGCTTGTCTTTGTTGATGTCGCGCTGGTCCTGATTGCGGTCCACGCGGTCTTTGTTCAGGTCGCGGCGATCGTGATTGATATCGCGCTGATCGGCGTTGCGGTCGGCACGATCCTTCGCCAGGTCCCGCTTGTCCTGCCGAATGTCTTTCTTGTCGCTGTGGATGTCCTGCTGCTGCGGGGTTGGATCCGAGCTCTGTGCGTAGGCACCGCCAGCAAGCAATCCGGCAACGCCGAGCACGAGCGCACTTCGCCTCAGTAATGATTGAGCGTTCATCATCTCTCTCCTTTGAGAACGTTCCGAGACCTGTTTCGGATTCTTCCGGAAAAACACTTTTGCCCTAAGAAAGTTTCGGGTAGGCGCTGCTGCGTATTTAGGGAGATCGCTAAACTACTGTCTAACCATGGACTTACGGAAGGCGTCGAGGATGCCGTTTACGAACGAGCCGGAATCTTCCCCGGAGAACTTTTTGGCGAGGTCGACCGCTTCGTTCAGGACGACTTTGGGCGGGGTGTCGGAGGAGCGCAACTCGTGCATGGCGAGGCGCAGGATGGCGCGATCGATAGCGGCGAGGCGGTCGAAGCGCCAGTTTTCCGCGTGCTTGATGATGATTTCGTCCAGCACGGTCACTTCTTTTGCGGCGCCCTCGAATAGACGGTTGGCAAACTCGCGAGTGGTGTCGGCGGCTTTGGCGCCGCGCCAGAATTTTGCTTCCAGCTTGGCAGGATCTTGCTGGCTCATGTCCCACTGGAAAAGCATCTGCATAGCAAACTCGCGGGATTTGCTGCGGAGGGACATTTTACTTGCGCCGCGACTTTCGGGATGAGGGAGTTTTCGGTGCGGCGGAGGAAGATTTTCCGCCGGCGAGCTTTCGCGAAAGATGCGCCATTTCGATGGCAGCGAGACCTGCTTCAAAACCTTTGTTGCCGCCCTTGAGGCCGGCGCGGTCGATGGCTTGCTCGAGGGTGTCGCAGGTCAGCACGCAGAAAATGATTGGCAAACCGGTGTCCATTTGCGCGAGCTGCAAGCCGCGCGAGGTTTCGGAGCAAACGTAATCGTAATGCGCGGTTTCGCCGCGCAGAATGCAACCAATGGCGATGAGCGCATCGTAGCGGCTGGTGGCGGCGAGTTTTTTCGCGGCAAGCGGAAGCTCAAACGCACCCGGAACACGAACTACATCGACGTTTTCGCTTGCGGCTCCGGAGCGCTCGAGGGCATCGAGGGCTGCGGTCAGCAGGCGCTCCGTAATAAAGCTGTTGAAGCGGCTGAAAACGATGCCAAAGCGCAAACCGGACGCGGTCAATGCGCCGTTGATCGAGCTGGGTTTGAGTTTTTTGGCCATCGCGATTTTCGCTACTTGCCTTTAAAGTCTGCTTTCCTCTTTTCGAGGAAAGCCTTCGTGCCTTCGCGCATGTCTTCAGTTGCGCAAGAAAGCCCGAACAAAGTGGCTTCGAGGAACAGGCCTTCTTCCTGAGGCATCTCGACGCCGCGGTCGATGGCTTCCATGGTGTACTTCACGGCGAGGGGAGCATTGGCGATGATCTTTTTCGCCATGGCTTCGGCTGCGGGCAGAAGCTCCGCCGGTTCGTAAATGTGATTAACCAGGCCGATGCGCTGCGCCTCTTCGGCGGTAATCATTTCGCCGGTGAGACAGAGCTCGTGCGCGACGCCCTTGCCGCAGAGGCGCGCGAGGCGTTGCGAGCCGCCGTAGCCGGGAATGATGCCGAGTTTCACTTCCGGCTGGCCGAGCTTGGCGGTCTTGCTGGCGAGCCGGATGGTGCAGGAAAGCGCGAGCTCGCAACCGCCGCCGAGCGCGAATCCGTTGATGGCGCAGATCGAAGGCTTCCCAAGAGTTTCGAGGAGATGGAAGACGCTCTGGCCGAAGAGCGAAAAATCCTTCCCGTCTACCGGAGTGCGCCGCGCCAGCTCGCCGATGTCGGCACCGGCGACGAACGATTTTTCTCCCGCGCCGGTAAGGATCAGCACGCGGACAAAGGAGTCGTCGCGTGTGTCGACCAGCGCGTCGCGCAACTCTTCCACCGTCTTGCGATTCAGCGCGTTCAGCACCTTCGGGCGATTGAAGGTGATGTATGCGATGCTGTCCTTCTTTTCAAATAGGATGTTTTCGTAGGCCATGTCTTCGTGACAATCTCAAAATTTCATTGCTTTGGGCTTTTGCGGATCGGAATAGTCATAAAAGCCGCGCCCCGCTTTGCGGCCATTCCAGCCCGCCAGCACCATGCGCTTGAGCAACGGCGGCGAGGCAAAGCGGCGCTCGCGGAATTCGTCGAACATGATATTCGCGATGTAGTAGGTGGTGTCCAGGCCGACGAAATCGAGCAGCGTGAGCGGCCCCATGGGATGTCCGCAGCCGAGCTTCATGGAATTGTCGATGTCTTCAATGGAGCCGACGCCTTCTTCGAGCGCGCGAATGGCGTCGAGCAGGTACGGGACGAGGAGGCGATTGACGATGAATCCGGTGCTGTCGTGGGCGCGCACCGGGGTTTTCCCGAGCTTGGTTCCGAACGCAACCATCTCTTCATACACCGCTGGATCGGTGGCAATGGTTCTCACAACTTCGACGAGCTTCATCACCGGAACGGGATTGAAAAAATGCAGGCCGACGAAGCGCTGGGGCCGCTTGGTGGCCGTGGCGATTTCGGTGATGGTCAGGGAGGAAGTGTTGCTGGCAAAAATCGTGGAGGCGGGGCAAAGGGCATCGAGCGCGCCGAAAAGCTCGCGCTTGGCGGGAAGCTGTTCGATGATGGCCTCGACGATTACGTCGCAGTCCTTCAAATCTTCCAGCGCGGTCGTGCCCTTCAGCCGGCCGCGAATCTCATTTTTTTGCACTTCGGTGAGATTACGTTTTTCTACCAGGCGGGCGAGATTCTTCTCGATGCTTTTCAGTCCTTTGTCCACAATCTCCGGGCTGACTTCGCGCACGATGGTGGGGAAGCCGGCTTGCGCGGAGACTTGCGCGATTCCCGAACCCATCAAGCCACACCCAACGACGCCAACTTTTTGAATCGCCATTCTGTTCCTCTGTAGGAGATGCCGCGGTAGTCGCCGGAGAGCGGCCAAACACCCGCAGGAATATCGTTTGTCAGCAGGCAAAAGTGTAGCAGAAACGCTGCGAACTAGTGGTAAAGGGCCTCAACGATCATGGCGATGCCTTGGCCGCCGCCGATGCAGGCGGTCGCCAAGCCGTAACGCAAATTGTTGCGGCGGAGCTCATTCAGGATTGTGATGACCAGGCGTGTTCCTGAGGCGCCGAGGGGGTGGCCCAGGGCGATGGCGCCGCCATTTACGTTGGTTTTGTCGCGCTTCAATCCCAAGACTTTCTCTACTGCGAGGTACTGCGCGGCGAAGGCCTCGTTGACCTCGACGCGGTCCATCTGGTCGATCGTGAGGCTGGCGAGCTTCAGCGCTTTTAGCGAGGAGGGCACCGGTCCGATGCCCATGACGCTGGGGTCGACGCCGGTCACGGCCCAGGAAACGATTCGGCCGACGGGCTTCAGGCCTTGTTCTTTTGCCGTTTGCTCGCGCGTTACGACCACCGCCGCGGCGCCATCGACGATGCCGCTGGCGTTTCCCGCGGTGACGATGCCGTCCTTCTTGAAGGAGGGCGGTAATTTTTCCAGGATTTCCATGGTGGTCTCCGGCCGGCGATGATCGTCTTCGCTGACTACGATGGTCTTTTTCCCTTGCTTTACTTCAACGGGCACCAACTCTTCTCGAATGCGGCAGGCTTTGTACGCGGCGTCCGCTGCTTGCTGGCTGCGCAGGGCGTAGGCGTCCGCGTCCTTGCGGGTGATTCCTTGCTGCTCCGCCAATTTTTCTGCGGTTAGCGCCATGGGCAATCCGCAGTAGGAGTCGGTCAAGCCGGCCATCAGCGAGTCTTCCAGCGTGCCGCCGCCCAGCTTCAGCCCGCTGCGAGCGCCGCGAATTACGAAAGGCGCCTGCGTCATGTTCTCCATGCCGCCCGCCAGGACCATCTTTGCTTCGCCGAGGAGGAGACGTTGCGCGGCCTGTGCGATGGCTTCGATCCCCGATCCGCAGAGGCGATTCACGGTCACGGCGGGAGTTTCTGTCTTTAGCCCAGCCTTCAGCCCCACGTGGCGCGCGCCGTAAAGTGCGTCGGCGCTGGTCTGCATGACATTGCCAAAAATCGCGTGATCGATCTCCGCAGGGTCGGCGCCGGAGCGGCGGATGGCTTCCTTGGACGCATGCACGGCCAAATCGATAGCGGACACATCGGAAAACGAGCCGGTGTAACGCGCCATGGGCGTGCGTGCTCCGGCAACAATCACCACATCAGTCGGGAACATAACTTTCCTCTCTTATTCGCAGTTAGTGTTTGGGGCTTTCCAGGGCCACGACGGTGTCGCCGCCCCGTTTGCGCGCTTCTTCAACACTTAACTCGGCGCGATTGATCAGGTCTGTAACAATGTCCTCGCTCTCGTAATCCGATTTAGCCACGGCTTCGACGATTCCTGCGCTCAGCGTGACTTGCGTGGAATCCCACGGGGGCCTCAGCCCAGACGCCGCGCGGCGCAACTTATCTGCCAGGTTCTGCGCGCCGGCCAGGCTGGTGTCCGGCAAAATGAACGCCAGGGACCACGAGGTATATTTTACCGCGACATCGTTCTGGCGCACGATAGGCTGCAAGGAGCGCGCGAGCTGCTCGAGAAAACGCTCCACCGGCGATTCGCCTTGCTGCCGCAGAATTTCCGCGCCGCGGTCAATTTGCAGAATGGCCAGAGAAAGCGGCGTGCCCTGCGTGCGCGAGCGATCCGCTTCGGTCAGCAGGCAACTCTGGTAAGAACTGCGGCTGAGCAATCCAGTGCGTTCATCGGAGACACCCATGCGCCGCACGAGGGAGCGCAAGCGCGTGTGGCTGACGCTCATGAGCATCTGGTCGCCGATGGCTTGCAGGAAGTAGGCTTCGTTGGGCTTCCATTTGTGAGCTTCGGCGTGGGCGACGATCAGCATTCCTGCGGGGCTTTGCGTTTCTTTGTCGCTTAGGCTGACTCCGAGCGCGGTGCCGATACCCATCTCTTTCAGAATCGAGCTGTCGGCGGCCTTTAGCGTCAAGCCGCCCAATTCGTCGGGCTGCGACTTTTCCATTTGCGCGAGCAACAGAACCACTTGGGCGCCGGGAGTGGCACGCATTCCACCCGCACAGTATTCCGCGGCCATCTCCGGCGGGCGTCCGGATGCGCCAAACACGGCCAGTGCGCGCGAACAATGCAAATAGGCGCCGACCTCGTTGACGGCAGTGTTCAGCATGGCGCGGGGCGTCTGCTGGCGAAAAATCTTCTGGTTGATTTCGGAGATTTTTGCCAGGTCGCGCAGCGTCTCCGCGGTGTACACGCCGGTTTTCTGCGTAATGACGGAGCCTGGGGATTCCGGGACAGCCTCCACTTGGCGGACAGGCACTGCTGGTTCTGCTTTGGGACGCGACGAGCCCGCCGGCCACCAATTCGCGGTTTGATACAAAGTCCGCAGGCGCGTGTTGCGTTCCTCTTCGCCAGGGAACGTCGCGGCAATCTTTTGCAGGCGCTCCAGCGCCTTGTTTTGCAGCGAATACTGCAGGAATATCTCGGTCTGGACGATGAGATCTTCGAGGGCCTGCATGTGCCGCGCGTCTCCACCGATCGCTCCCGATGTGCTCACCGTGTCTGCAGTCGAGGATTGCGTGTTCACCGAACGCGGCGGACCGGCGGTTCCGGACTTGCTCAGGCGGCTGCCGAGGCGTTTCAAAATTGAATCGTCGACACGCCCTTGCAATTTCTCGAGGCGCTCCTGGTTGCGGTGATCGTAGGGATCGATGTCGAGCAGTTTTTCCAGCGCGTCGCTTGCTTTCTGAACGTTGCCAGCGTTCAGATACGCGTCAAAAAGTTTAATCAGAATCTCAAAGTATTGCGTTTCGCGATTGGCCTCGTTGTAAAACACACCGCAGAACTCTAGGATCGCTAGAGATTTGGGGTGCTTCCCGCCGACGCTATCCAGTTGCGCGATAAAATCATTCTGCTTGCGGTCCGCATACATGCGGTTCTTGATCATTTGCAGGATTTCCACGGCCTTGGCGTCTTGCCCCGCTTGGCCGTAGGCATCGACCAGGTCGAAGAGTCGCCCTAATCCTTGATTTTTTTCTTTAAGCAGCCGCTCCAAAATTGCGCGCGCGCGGTCTGGCTGGCCGCTGCGCACAAGCGCATCGGCAAAGGTGTCCAAAAAAGTTGCGTCGCTGTCCGCGGCCGCAAATGGCTCCAGCAGGGCGGCTGCCAGCTTGGCATCGCCCGCTCGCAACGTGGCCTCGGCGTACAGAAGCGCCACGCTACGCTCCTGCGGCGCCAACTTGTGGGCGCGTCCAAACAGTCGCAGCGCCTCCTCGGGCGTGCCGGCGGCCGTCGCCAATTGTCCCGCGCGCAGAAATGCTTTTGCCGCGAGCGCGTTCTTGCCCAACCGCTCGGCGGTTTCCGCCACGCGAAGCTGCCGGGTCAAATTCTCGGGATCGAGCTGCGCCGTACGCTCGAGGCAAAACAGCGCATCTTCCTGGCGGCCTGCCTCCGCGAACAAGTCCGCGGCCTTGGCGTATTGCTCCATGGCTTCGTCATTGCGGTTTTGTTTTTGTTGCAGGAACGCGTAGCGGGCGATGCGTTCGGGAGGCTGCGGGGAGGCGGCGCCGCGCAAGAAGCGGTTATAAATCGCCAGGGCCTTGCTCTCGTCGCGCGGCTCGACGAGCATGTCGAACAGCAATCCGTAGTATTCCGAGGCACGATCCGGCTGATCCGCGCGCGCGTACAGGTCCCCTAATGCCTGCGTCGCCTCCTGGTGCTGCGGCGCTTCGTCGAGCACGGCTTTATAAGCCGCAATCGCCTCCTCGACGCGGTTCTTCTCCAGGAATCGCTTGGCGCGATCCAGATGCTTGCTGACGTCTGCGGCCATGCGTCGCGGTTGCCTTTGCGGTTTTCTTGAAAGCGAAGCGGGTCGCTGCGCATTTCCTGCGCAAGCAGCCCCATTGTCACTATATACCGCTGGGGCGAGGCACGGCAAAATGCATGCAATCCGCGATGTAGTATGCAGCAAGTCCCGGGCATGCCCCGCTGTCCTCCTTTTCCCTTGACAGAACCCGCGATGATATATATTGTTCCGTAAATATCGTGTTAATTGAACAATTATAGTTGCCGCTGGATTGCTGAGAAATCGGCACTCGGGAAATCCAGTCCCCCCGTGAGGCCAATACGGTTCTTCGTCGCCAATTTGCGGCGGTAGCAGCGGCGTCTTTGCTGGTTGGAGGACCATCGCCTGCCAAAGTCGTGCCGCTGGGCCTGGTCACGCACGCCGAGCGTGCGCACGTGGGTAAAGCCGCGGCTTCCGTCGGAAGCACAATATACGATGGCGATCAGCTCTCTACGGAAGCGGGAGGCGTCTTGCGCATCACCGGCCCTGGCCTCACTCTGCAGCTCGACGCGCAGTCGATCCTCATGCTCCGGCATCCTGCCACTACAGAGGAGCGCATTGAGGCTGACCTCGCATGCGGCATAGTAGTCTTCTCAGCGGCGCGGAACGGCAGCATCAGCGTTGTGGCAAACGATGCCTTGATCCGCCCGGCAGCCAATGCTGCCACCATGGCGCA
>WNFH01001625.1_pt1 | contig 15298 bp, 14 predicted proteins | sample 5400411 | NCBI WGS metagenome assembly WNFH01 (sample SAMN13153347, study PRJNA577476) | soil metagenome | isolation source: 200 cm saprolite under Douglas fir tree site 2 hole 3 | place: USA:California | collected 2015-04-18
ATCCCTGCTTGATGTGCGACGGCTTCCGGAGAAGCACGTCAGGCTCGGTTTGTCGTCGAGGCGATCGCCGGTCTTGACCTGTTGGGAATGACTAGGCGCTGTGTAGCCAGCGGCGGGGGAGCTCCACTCAGGCCGGGCCCCGGGTTCGAGGCCCGCAATCACCGGAATGCCACCCGCCTCTGCGTGCGAATACGGCGCAACGCGGACATCGACCCCAGCGACGTCAAGCAGCTTGCTCCTGGCGAGCTACCCCTCACCATTGGTAACGGATGCCTGCTTTGCCGCCAACGCCGAACAGGTGTGCTCCCCCGTAAACATCGCCTTGCACGAGCGAGCTCCACCCGTTCCCAAAATTGAAGTTCAGCGCGAGGATGCCTTCTCCGCGCATCAAGCCTTGATCGGCTTGCACCAGCAGATTGTTCCCCTGAAATGCGTTCACCGGAATGAAGCCGCCTTGGACCACGACGTCGTTGTAGGCGAGAGTGGTCAGCGTCGTTGTCATGAGAACGCGATCGCTTAGAAGGGTCGAGGTGCCGAAACGGGCGCCACCTTGTACCCTGAAGAGATTGCCGTCGGCTAGGCCAAGCTGGGCCGCGCCCGACCCATAACTCGACTTGGTATATTGAACGCCAACCGTCGGCTCGATCCAGAAATTCGGATAAAGGTCGAACCTATAATTGAAGTTGCCGACAACGGTGCTATTCAGCAAGCCGACCGATCCGGCGCCTGAAAAGGGGAGGAATGGGTCAGGTGGAATATTGCAGACACACTGACCTGCTCCCGTGGTGGCGAGGAAGTCATTGAACGTCTGATCGACCGTGAGAAAATCGAACTTGGCAGTAAAATCAGTCGAAAATCCTCCACTGAAATAAGTCGCGTAGAGACCCACCGTCGGCCCCGAAACATTGGCGTTTAGGCGACTCACGCCCGTACCGACTTGGCCTGCCGAGGGTCCTGTCCGATCTGTCGGAATAGCGGTAGTGTTCAGCTGCAGCTCGGACGATGTGTAACCCGCCGTCACCCCTGCGATGAAACCATCGTTTGCAAAAAAAAGGCCCCGAGAAGTGAGATCAGCGCCGGCCACAAAACCAACCGTGCTCGTCCGGCTTTCAATGTTAAGCGCGAGATTAGGCTGAACTCCATTAAAAGGGATGAGGGGGAAGTCGGGTTGTGCCGAGAGTCTGCAACAGTTTAGGATGGCAGGCCCGGCAGCGTCCCTCTTCTGATAATCGCCATAAACTTGAGCCCAGGTCCCAAATCGGACGGCAGGTTCGATCGGCAAAGGTAACAGGGCCGGAGGCGGTGGAGGCTCCTTGCGCACGACCGCGGCTGGAGTCGGTTTTTCCCGCGGAACTGCGCGCGCTGGCTCACGCACGGGAGGCCTCGTTGGCTGACAGGCTCCGTCCACCCGCGAAAATCCCGCCGGGCAGCGCTCCTTCTCTTGCTCGCGCCGCTCGACAATAGATTTGCCTATTTCCTTCGTGGTCACTTCTGTCGTCGTCTGGGATAATTCGCTAAGCGACTGACTAGCCAACGCGGCGCCCGAAAAAGCTCCGCTCGACCCATCAGTGCACGACCCGTTTGCCAGAGCAACGGGTCGTGAGGGATCCGTTATGCCAAAATTTGCGGGGCAAAATATAGTTTGCGCCTGCACGTCGGCCGGATACCCGACAGCAAACAAGCCCGTAATGCCCAAAGACACCGCTAGCTTGAAAAACCTCGGAATGACACGTCGCATGCCTTCCTCCGTTTTAACACGGGTTATTATTACATCTTCGCTAGCAGGCAATTGTTACTTCTTCATTAACAACTTTAGGGCGTAGCACGCAGCCAAATGCAGATGGATGCGAGCTTGACGAAGGCTGGATAGTTGGCCGCGAGCTTGTCATAAGCATCAATGACCGCTCTTGCGCTATCAGGCGTCGCTCCTTCTCGGCCAACGCCGCCTAGAGATGCAGCATGAACGGATCGGCATCTCGACCATGCTCGGCAACGATGAATGGTACCCTTTGCGCCATTAGGGCGGCGACGAAGGCGACATCGCGGGACAGGCGGTCAAGCTTGGCAACAACTACGCTGCACTTCGCTGACCTAGCAGCTGAGAGGGCCGCCGCCAGCTTCGGCCGACGTTCCAGGGCATCGGCCCCTTTGCCGGTTTCCGCCTCCACAAAACTCGGCGATGATCGAGAGAGATTCGGACTCGGCGAAGCGCTGAATAGCGGCGCGTTGCGCATCGATGCCAAGGCCGAAGCGCTGCTGTCGTTGCGTAGAAACCCTCAGTATGCGACCACTCGCTCCATGTTCAAAGGGCATACCACCGTTTGCCTTTGGTCTGGATGATAGACGCCTAGAGATTTGACTATCCCCCTTGCCGAATTTCGCGACGTTTTTCAGCCTCCGCCCGCGGAATGAGATTTTGATGCAGCTGAAAATAAATACTCGAGCTGCTAGTTCCGCGGACGGGTATCGCTTTTTACAACCGCGCATGTACTCGAAAAAGCTAACCTTTTGCTCGCGCCTAATTGCAAGTCAGCAGCACGATTGCTGCTAAAGCTCAAAAAACTCGAGCGAGCAGAAAAAAAATCCCTAAGTGGAAGTGGGGCCGGTCTCCGGACGAAAGGGCGCTGAGGATTGACCCACCCCCCATCATTCGGACGGCCGGCCACGGGCGAAAAACACCCCTGACAAATTGTCAGGGGTTTCCGGCGAGGGAGAGATAACGCTCTGCGGCCTCAAGCCAGTCCATTAGGCGGCCTTCAATGGGCCGCCGCATACGTGATCCTTTCCTCCGAAGGTGCCTTTCGATGCGATGAGGAAGTCGTTTAGATTGCCAGCCGTGACGCCGTTGAAGGCGAGCACGATCGGCTTGTGGCATTCGCGCAATGCCTTGAACCCGGCCAATTGGCGAAGGTCTAGGTGGGCGCGCTGGCGGCCGCCGCTTTTGCGTTGGCACCCGAGCCCGACCTGAACTCGATCTCCTGATAGCCCTTCGCGGCTACGTCTTTGATGATCCCGACGAATTTCGGCGTGCCGCCGTTGTAGACGAAGTAGCGGACCGTGCCCTCTTCGTGGCCGGCGACGTTGGAGTTGTAGCCGGTGAACCACGACTTGGCTTTGCGCATCAGCATGATCTCGTACATCTTGGCCACATGTGCGGTCCAGCGCTCTTGCGCCTCGCGCGTGGCGTCGGCGCGGATGTAGCCGTGGTCCCACATATATTGGAGTAGGTCCATGCACCAGTTAACGCCGTTCTCGATGCCGCGCGGGAAATTCGTCGAAGCGGACGCGCTTTGCGGTCCGGTCGGCATCAAGAGATTCGGAAAGCCATGGACGAGCATGCCGAGGAAGGTGGACGGCGCATGCTTCCATTTTCCAGCCAGCCTTTCGCCGCCGATGCCCCGGATATCAATCAGATCATAGGCACCGGTTATGGCATCGAATCCTGTGGCGTACACGATGATGTCGAATTCATAGTCGCGCTCGATGGTTCGCAGGCCCTTCTCGGTTACGCGAACGAGCGGCGTCTCGCTGATATCAACGAGATGCACATTATCGCGGTTATAGGCCTCAAAATACTTCGTCTCCAGCGGCAAACGTTGCACGCCAAAGCCGTGATCCCTGGGGATTAGCTTTTCGGTCACCTTGGGATCTTTGACACGGCGGCGGATGCGATCGGCGATATATTCTGACAACTCGGCATTGGCGGCTTCATCCATGAAGATCTCACGAAAATTCGCGAGCCAGATGCCGAAGCCAGGCTCATCATAGAGCTTGTCCCACAGCTCCAACCGTTCCTCGCGCGTTACTTCGTAGAAGCCGCGGCGGTCAGGCCCATGCAGGAAGCCGCCCGGCGTGCGGGCGCAGGCGGCAAAGATCTCATCATAGCGCGAGCGAATGTCGGCCATTTCCTCCTCTGAGATCGCGCTGTTGTTAAGGGGCGCACTCCAGTTTGGCCGGCGCTGGAATACGGTGAGGTCGCCGACCTTGTCGGCAATCTCACCTATCAACTGAATGCCTGTGGCGCCGGTGCCAATCACGGCCACTTTCTTATCAACGAGGTCGACCGGCTCATGCGGCCAGTAATAGGTGTGGAACGAACGGCCCTCAAAGTCATCGATGCCTTCCAGTCGCGGCATAGTCGGTGCTGAGAGCAGGCCTATTGCGAGAACAACGAAACGGCATGTCAGCTTGCGGCCGTCCCCAATCTTCACTTGCCATAGATCTCGCGCTTCATCGAAGTGCATCGCCTCGACCTTGCAGTTGAACTGCATATGCTTACGTAAATCGAACTTGTCGGCGACGTAATTAAGGTAGCGCAAATTCTCAGGCTGACCGGAAAAGCGCTCTTTCCAGTGCCACTCGTCGAGCAGTTCGTGTGAGAACGAGAAGCCGTAGGTGTAGCTCTCGGAATCAAAACGGCAGCCAGGATAGCGGTTCCAGTACCAGGTTCCGCCGAGATCGGCAGCGGAGTCGAGTAGGGTGGCGTCGATGCCGAGATCGACCAGCCGCTTGATCTGGTAAATGCCCGCCACGCCGGCGCCGACGACAATAACCTCGTAATGGGTTTTGGCCTCTCCCATCATTTTCCGCTCTGGAGTTCTACGTTGCGTCTGATTGGCTCGATTACAATCTCTTTTTCCGACGCAAGCAACCGCCCGCGACCGAAAGAGCGACGCGCGGTATATGCAGACCAGCCAAGCGATTTGCGTTGAGGCGCTGCCTGAACCTCATCAGTCCTTGCGACGCGATGAAGCTCAGACGGAGGATCCGATCGAACGTCTCAAGAAAATCTCCGCGAGCCTCAGGGCCACCACCGCAGGCGCTCAGGCAATCACGACGAACCAAAGTGGATTCTTCTATTTAATTTCAGATCGTTGCGTATGAACCAGGACCACCAGTCCGGCGCCCATGAGCTCCAGAGATTTAACCACCCCCCACCTTCAGCCTGGTCAGTGCGATCGGCTAACCGCGTTAACCTAACTTTTTTCAACTCGGCACTACCGGACCGGCGCGGTGGATCGCCCCGCGGGGCGTTGGATTCGCCAGAGGGACCCGCCAAAGTCCCGACCCATTTTCGAGCGTAGTGCTGTTCCGCTCTGGGACTGCAGTGCGCCAAGCCGTAGCTCTACCCCTGCCGATGCAGAAGGGATCGAAGTGCGCGGCGCTTCCACGACGCCATCCGCGCTGGTGGGCGCCCCTATAGTTACGGGCAGGTGTTCGGTCGCTTTTAGGCGATGCCGAGACGAAACCGCCTAAAACTGACGATCGCCAAGGCTCGAGCAGGCGCCGTGCCGCGACCGCCGGCGCCAGGCAGACGAGGTGGGAAGGCGCTGAGGAGGCCACCTTCCCACCTGCGACGCGGAAGGCGCCGTGGAGCAACACCATCCCGCATCGGAGAGGCCGACCAAAAACCTCCCCGCACCCTTGTCGCGTCGGGCAGAGATCAAAATCTACCGTTTTCGCGTCGGGCAAACTGCTTTGCGCGCGATGCGGCAAGCAGTGTGTCCAAAAACAGGGGATTGCCCGACGCGGCATAAGGTTTTGCTTAAACCGTCTCCGATGCGTTCCGGTCGTCGAGGGGGCCACCGTCCCCAGAACGCGAATAGGTCTGCCCCCGGTGGCCCTAGAGATGCTGACCATGGCCTGGTGACTTAGTGCCGGCCGGGAACGAAGTTGCGGTTGGAAAGATCACGCTGGACGAGGCCGGCATTGACCGCAAGCTGTCGTCCCGTGCCCAGAAAATGGCCGCGACGCCTCGTTCCACCCCTTCCGCGTTGGCAGGGGTGGAATCCCGATAAAAGGCGCGCGCCAAAGACATTTTCTTCCGGCCAGTCCGTGACGGCACTGCCAGACGAGCGCGCTTCAAAGCGCCTGTCAGTCCGGCAAAATGCACAGTGGCCGCCCCTAGTCCCGGCTCGCTCTATCCCGGTGTCGAAAGCGGCGGATTCAAGCTGGTCCTAGAGAGCAATGCGCTTGTCAGCCTGGAACTGCAGATGCTCGATCACACCATGCCTCTGTTGCTGAAGCGCGGCTGGCACCTTTTGCGTGCGCCAGACGGGTCGGGCGGCTTTATCACGTCCGATCAGCCATTTTGGCTCATGTGGAGCAATCCTGCATTGCGAACGGGTCCCGATGCTCCCGGTCTCGCGATGACCGGAACGGACGTCTACTTCCCGATATCTCCTCAGTTGGCTGTCGTCGGGGCATTCGATGTAGGGAACACCATCGAGGATGTTGACGAGGCGACCGTCGCAGTCGCCAACAGCGCAATGACTGCCGGCGCTGATAGGCAGGTCTATGCACGCGACCATAAGTTCTCTTATGCCCAGACACGCGAAGAGACGGCCCGCAGGGGCGATCAACTCATCTCGGACAAGCGGTTTCCTCCCAAACGAGCATGAACAAGGTGTGGAAAACGCGAGCGCTCGCACATGCTACACTCTTGCATGAAAAATCCTCAATGCAGGTAAATTACTCCATGTACGGATGTAAAATTGGGCTCTAGCTCAGCGTCCATCTTAAGCGTTTATGTCAGGCCGGAGCTGCATCACCCGTAAATCCTGACCATTTCAAGGTCGAGAATGCGAAGGAGCGTCAGCGCCTCTCCTTCCGCAGTCCGGACGCTTTGCGCTCGGATGTCGAACTGCTCAACGTGCCTGCGGTCGAACCAATAATGCGCCGGTTCCTTTTTGGCTGCGCCGATCCTGTTCACGCCCGCAAGCGCTATTGACGCACTCGACCTAAGATCAATATCGTCTCGGACGCGGAGCCCGCCGGCACCGATACTTGGCCACTGCCACCGCCTGCCTGTGAGATCCTGCGAAACGAGCATGAGGGGTTGACGAGTGGTTCGCATGACCCTGATCACCGTAGCCGTCAGGCTCGCGGCAAAATCCTGGGACAGCCGCACGATCCCGTCGAGCGAAATATCTCCCAAGCCTTCAATCCTCTGGCTTATCATAAAGGGCGGAAGGATGAGGTCGGCAGAATATGCATCCGCGAGACGTTCGGCATTCTTCGATCTTTCGTCGGTAGGCCGTCCGATGTCATCGGATCTGCACACGAAGGACTGACCGCGGTGATGATGCCAATGACCGAGCTCATGGCCGGTACTGAACCGTTTTCGGTGCGGTTTCGTTTCATCATGGACGTAGATGATGGCGCGGTTCCTGAAGCCGATGATCTGCGCCTCGCTTCCGACCAGTCGCCGGTACTGCACTTCCGCGCCGACGCAATGAGCGATCGCTTCGAGATCGATGTCTTTCGGGTCGGATATGCCGAGATCGGCCAGTAGCTGCTCGCCCGGGCGCAACGGACTATCCTTTGAGGTTGCCGTTCTCGTCGATCATGCCCAACCGAAAACAGGCGTCAAGAAAGCTGTCCAGGTCTTCTTCGGCTTCAATCTTCTGGTTTCGGGCGGCGAGCGTCATTTCGCCGGTTGTTTTTATATGCGCCGTGACGGCCGCAAAAACTTCACGCTTCCTCGAAAGTTCGAAAGCGACGAGCGTTGCCGGCGGCCGCCCCCGTGACATCGAGACATGCTCGCGGGCAGCCTCGAATCGTCTCCGTTTTGCTTTGGTCTCATAGGAAGCAAGACTGCTCTCAAAATTGCTTAAAAGATCCGACGGTTCAAAGCCGATGTCAGCAAGATACTCATCCAGCTCGCTGCCTTCGAGTTTCTTTATGTCGTCCAAGATCTCGTTCACGAGCTCGGCACGGAGTGATAGCTCTCGATCTGTACCCATCATAGTATTCCTTTGTTGATCCACTTCTTGACCAACTTTTTCTTCCTCTTCTGAACCGTTTCGTATTTCGTTTCGTCCCAACCGAGCTCGCTGAGCGTCTCCGCCCTTGTCGCCCGGTCGTTTTGGCACATCAGCAGCATCTGCAGGTCCTGATCGTGCGAACAGAGCGAGTAGAGTTGTTCGGCGAGCACGGCGTTCTCCTGCGAGACAGTCAGGTCCTGCGCCAGTTCGATGGGATCGTTTCCGTCGGTTGATGCGACGGCGCGTTCGCCCTCGAACCGGCGGATGGTAGCCTTGTGCCGGGTCGCGTTGAACGCGATGCTGTTGATCGCCCCCCAAAGGAAATTGCAGGTCTCTTCGGGGCCTTCGACGGCCAAGTCGGACTTCAGCCAACGCTCATAGGCACCGTGCAACAGGTCCTCGGCGCCGAATACCGGAGGACGGGCCTTGAGCCGCGATTGCACGACGAGCTTCTTCCGCTGATCGGGGGTCAGGTCACCTAGCGCGGCCGCCCTCGTCTGTTTTGGGGTGTGCTGGTCCAATCCGGATCTCCGTTGCCAGGACGATAGCTCATGATTCGGACATTCCCGGACGATTTTTTTCGTTCGCGCGTCCGGATGCGCTCACTTCGGGAGCCATGGTCACCAGACGACGGAAAAGGACCTGCCATGAAGAATCAAATCGTACCGATCCACGGCGAGCAAGACCTACCCAAGGGGATCAACCGCAGTAGGGCCCTCCCGGATCCTGTCCTGGGCGCACAATGGGATTCGATCGTGATGGACGATCGATTGAAGAAACAGTTGCTTTCTCAAGCAGTTCTGAATTTCTCGCTGCGGGCGAAGGTCGACCGGAGCGTGATCCCCCTGCATGGGGTGATCATGCTCGTTGGTCCTCCGGGGACTGGAAAGACATCCCTGGCGCGCGGACTTGCTCATCGTGTTGCCGAGACCTTCCCTCGATCGGGATTCCGGCTGCTGGAGGTCGAACCGCACACCCTAACCAGCTCTGCGATGGGAAAGACGCAGCGCGCGGTATCGGACCTGTTCTCTCAGGCAATCGCCGAAGCGGCAGCGGGCGGTCCGACGATCGTGCTTCTCGACGAAGTCGAGACCCTCGCGGCCGACCGGTCGAAGATGAGTCTTGAGGCTAACCCGATCGACATTCACCGGGCGACCGACGCTGTTCTGGTACAGCTCGACGCCTTGGCCGAACGGTACCCGGACCTTCTCTTTCTGGCGACAAGCAATTTCCCGCAAGCCGTCGATGCGGCGTTCATGTCGCGCTGTGACCTCGTGATGGACGTGCCCATGCCGGACCGCAAGGCCTGTGCGCAGATCCTGAAGGACTGCCTTACCGGACTTGCCAAAACCTATCCGCCCATTTCGAGATTGACCACAAATCCGATATTCGACCGCTGCGCGGAGGAATGCGTGGGTCTCGACGGCCGTGCGATCCGCAAGATGGTCGCGAATGCGCTCGCGTGCGATCCGGAGACGGCGCTGAATCCTGGGCGGGTCACGATCGACGACCTTTATGCGGCCGCGCGGGCCGCGAAGGAAGCTCGCGCGCAAAGAGGCAAGATCTGATGGGAACGGTTGCCAAACGAACCATACGGAGTACCCCGCACCGGGACGCATTGCAGACATGGGCCGCAATCGTCGAACTGCTTACCCAAGGCAAGCGGGATGCGGCACGGGCCGAACTTCTCTCGGTAGGTGGAATTGCCGCCAGCGTCATCGCCGACCAGGCGGCGAAGACCGGAGCCATTGTCGTTACATGCGACGGCCCCCGGACAAGGATTTACTGCCTCCACGACGACGACGCGATCGACGGCTCGGACGCGAACGAAGATGCGCTGGGATTTGATCCCCTGAAAGGCGATTGGGCCGTTTCGCTGCCTTGCCATTCTGATGATCTCGCCTGGGTCCAGGGCGCGCTTAAGAAGCTCGGCACACGCATCACGGCGCGCGACATGACGTCGACGGTAGAGGCTGAGCAAGGCAATCAGTCTGCTAAGGGACCTCTCGTCATGGATGTAAAGGGGTTTCTGGGATCATGACTGTCGTCGCCGCCTACTCATACACGCATTCCGTGACGTACGTCGCGGACAACATCCTGAAGAGCCTGAAGGACATTATCCGCCTAAGCGGGCTCGACCCGTCTGAATTCGTCGGAGATTGGCAGACCAACATGCTCGCCGTCCAGACATGGCTTGCTTCCAGCGATCTTGAGAAAGTGATCCTCGAAATTTTCGATCCCAAGACAGACGAACTGATCTTCCGATGGGATGTTGAGATCGCATACGGCTGGTCCAGCGGAGATGGAAGCTTCTGGACCGACACCGAACAGCTCAAATACGCGATACGCAAGGCTGGTCTCGTTCCTACCGAGGCGCGATACCATTTTCTTTTGCGCACGAAGCCTGGTCGCCCGGACGTGGCCGGCTGGGGAAAGGGAAGCTTTCGCTCGACGGATGGCATGGTGCGGCAAAGTCTCGGCACCACGATCGAACACAGCGGACTGGGCGCAAGCGCGTCGTACCTGAGGAGGGCCTGATGCTTACCGTCGACGAGGCGTTTCGTAAGTTCAAGAGCCGGCTTGAGCTTAACGACAAGGAACAGAAGAACGCATAGGCGCGTCAGCAGGAGGTCCGGGACTATCTCGACACCCAGTTCAAGATCGACCGCAGCTTCCTCACCGGCTCCTATGCGCGCTGGACCAAGACGAAACCGCTCAAGGATATCGACATTTTCTTCGTCCTCAAGCCGGCCGAGGACCACTATCTGTCCAAGGCTCCTTCGGTCGTGCTGACTGACTTCTATGACGCGTTGTTCGAAAAGTACGGTGACAAGGCGAAGAAGCAGAACCGCTCGATCAACGTCGACTTCGGCGTAAAGGCGGACGCCGAGGACAACACGGATTACCGCGTGATCAGCGTCGACGTCGTCCCAGCGTTCGATAAGGACAGCGACTTCGAGATTCCGGATAACGAACTGGGCAAATGGATAAAGACGAATCCTCAGAAGCATGCCGACAAGGCTGTTGCTGCTCATCAGGCCTATTCCAGCGAGTGGAAGGGGCTCGTCAGGATGGTGAAGTACTGGAACAACAATCCAAGACATGGAGAGAAGCCCGTAAAGCCCTCGTTCCTGATCGAAGTGATGGCACTTCAATGCCTGCACGGCGGCTGGGGCGGAAGTTTTGATCGAGAAATGCAGGGCTTCTTCGCGACCCTGGCCGACCGCATTCAGGACCAGTGGACAGATCCGGCCGGGCTGGGCCCGGCCATCAGCAACGGCATGGACAACGCACGGAAGGTCAGAGCTGGCGAGCTTCTGCGTGCTGCGGGTCGGGACGCGACGCTCGCAATCGATTTGGTCCGGCGGGGCCAGAACGGCGAAGCGCTGCGGGCGTGGCGGGCGCTTTTCGGACCCAAGTTTCCGCTGTCTTGATTTCTCATGAACGATGACAGCGGCAATCTTATTCGAGAAAGACAGCTATGGCTGATGCGGTGACAGCCCGTTGGCACGGGGACAACTACCAGGCGCGTGTTTTCTGGGAGAACGCGTTCAACCTGCTCTTGCCTCAGTCTTGTGTGGTGGAAGTGACGTTTGAGGCCGATGGTCCCAAGGCGTTCGATGATGTCGTCGTCAAATACGATCCGCCGATCGCGCGGTCTGGACCGGACAAGGTCAGCGCCGACTACCATCAGGTCAAATGGCACGTCCAGACCGGCGGCCGCTTCGGTTACGAAGACTTCGTCGACCCCGATTTCATCGGTGCCAAGTCGTTCTCACTCTTGCAGCGGCTTCAACAGGCAAGGAAGACGGCTCCGAAGTCAGCGCATTTCTCGTTCCTAACGACCTATCGCATCAAGGACGGAGATCCCCTCGCCGATCTGATCTCTGGGCACGACAAGACTGTGATGGTCGAGCGCTTGTTCGATGGTACCAAGACCGACAAAGGCCGGATGGGCAAAGTCCGAAGGCGTTGGCGGGATCATCTGCAGCTTGCGACCGATGACGCACTGAAAGAAGTCGTGCAGGGACTTCGTGTGCTCGACGGACACAGGTCGCTTGAGGAGTTGCGGTCGGAAATCAACTTCAGGGCGACGGTGGTCGGCATACTGGCCTGCAACACGGCGGACTCCGACTTCCGCTATGACGAGCTGGCCCGGCAATTGAAAATAAGACAGCTAAGTGGCCTGACACGGGACGCGTTCCTTCAGATATGCAAGGACGAGGGACTTCTGCTCGATCGGGCACCTGATAATGATCCATTTGTTCCGATTGCGATCCGCAGTTTTCTCGGCCCGGCCGCGGATATTGTCGGCGCCGCCCAGGAAGACACCCTTCTGTTGACCGATGACTTCCGGCAACGGTATCTGCAGGACGGGCGCGACTGGCAGAAAGATATTCGTCCGAAGGTCGAAGGATTCTTACGAGAGGCCGTACGGAAGTCGGCCCGGCTGCGCCTCATCTTGGATGCGCACGCATCCATCGCATTTCTTGCGGGCTCCGTGTTGGACCTGAAATCGGGCGTTCAGACCAAGCTTGTTCAAAAGGGACGGGTTGGCTCCAGGGTCTGGACCGCTGACGATGGATCAGCCGCAGGAGCGCCACTGTTCGAGCTTACCGAGGAATCCTTGGGATCCGGCCGCGAAATTGCAGTCGCTATTAGCGTGGCGCAATCCATCGAGGCCCAGACGCGAGCCTACGTCTCGGACAAGCTGCCGAAGGTCGGCACCCTGCTGTCGTTCGCGATACCCGGGGGACCAGGCAGCCAGGGTGTGGCCGGGGGCGGGCATGCCACTCGTCTTGCGGAGCAGGTGTCGAACCGCATCCGCGCGATCAAGGCCGCGCACCCCGACGCCGTAGTCCATCTATTCGCCGCAGTCCCCAACAGCCTTCTTTACTTTTTGGGCCAGCAGCATCAGGGGATCGCTCCCTGCGTGGTTTACGAGTTCGATTTCGACCGCGCCGGAAACAGATCGTATCATCCGTCATTCAATATTGATTGAACCGAAGACGCTCGTTAACGGCGGCTGGCCCCCGCAAGGAAACGCGTTGGTTGTCGGAGACCAAAGCAGTCTTTAGGCGCTGGACTGGTTGGCTGAGCCGGGAGGATTCGAACTATCAATTGGAATCTCCGACGTCACGCTTATCGGTTGAAAAGGGAAACCGTTTTCGCAATGCGCCTCAAGTGGGCTTTTTGTATTTAATTCCGAACTTTTTGCGTATGAAGGAGTCCTACCGGTCCGCCTCCTAAACGCGCCAGAGATTTGACCGCCCCCCATCCGCAAGAGGCGTCGCTCACGGTGACCACTGGCGGCAGGTTCAGAACTGAAGCGGCGCCTGCCGTTCTGAAACCCGCTTGGCATCTTTGTGCAATTGCGCCTCTCTGCAGCAGCGCGCCGCAAGGTACGGGCGCCGCGTGCCATGGGTGCCGTCGTGCTTGCTTGCAGCTTGGCCTGTTTCGGACCTGCGGCCGACCTTCAGGCCGGAACACTGCTTTCGCCCGGCGGCGCGACGCTGGTCAGGAAATCCGCCGAACCGTTCGGGCTTGTCGCATACCCGCTATCCTTTGGAGGCTTGCGCGAAAAATGGCTCGGCGTTGAGCGCAAGCTCGACGACGAGAGGGTGCAGCTCGCGCTTTGCGACGGCGACCGCGATCGTTGCGCATCTCCCGCCGCGCTGCAATTTCTCGCCATCGTGGACAGTGCCAGAGAGCGCGATGGCCGCGCCCGGCTCGGCCAAATCAACCGCGCCATCAATCTCGCGATCCGGCCGATGAGCGATCTTGCCCAGTACGGCGAAATCGACGTCTGGAGTTCTCCGCTCGTTACATTTTATCGCGGCGCAGGCGATTGCGAGGATTACGCGATTGCAAAATTCGTCGCGTTGCGCGAGGCCGGCGTTCCTGCAAACGATCTCCGCATCGTCATCATGCGCGACACCATTCATGGCGATGTTGCTTGATCACTTGGGCTCGGAGGGATTGGCGTAAGCTCTTTCAAATAGCGGCAAGGTCATCCGCGAATTATCGCCGACTGAGCGACAGAAATCGTCGCTGCACCTTCGCAGTTGCTTCGGAATGCGCGTTGGCGACGGAGACCGTCGCGTCTCGCTAGGCGACCGCTTTATCGTCGCGTGTCGTTTCTCCATTCGTGTGTTGTCGAACGCAATGCCTGCGCTCATCGTGTCAAAACCGCGTGTCCGACAGCTTGATCTACAGGGCGCGCCCGCCCGTGTCCGCGCGCCGCAACGGTCGGAACGTGACACGCGACCTGCGTCAGTGATATCCTTGGGGTTGTCCGCCATCGATTTCGGAGATAGGCGACGACGGGAGAGCGTTCCCCTCACACGGGAGAGGTCCAAGGTTCGATCCCTTGTGCGTCCACCAGGAAAGCCCAATAAATAAGGGCTTTTTGCAGCGCCTAAAAAATCTAATCGGCAGTATCGCGCAGAACGTTACGCAAACATGCGCCTCTGACCCGTGGAAAATCCGTGGAATTTGTTCGCGGGCTGTTCCGCTTTTGAGGCGCGCGGCAATCATCGCCCTCTATGTCGCCGCCCTCGCCGCAATCTGCGCTTGGCTGGTGTCCACCCCGAATGTCCCGAGCCACTGCAATCACCCCCGTGCTCAATTCCTGCCACCTGGACGGAGGATTGAAATGGCGTCGACGCATCTGAATTTTCAATGAAGCAATTCCCCAACGGGGAAGTTGGTTCGACGTTCCCCGAACGGCGGACAAGCAAATAAATCCGGTTGGCCGCGCTGGCGACTCGCTTCCCTATGTGGCAGGAGTGGAGGCTATTTCATGGGGATTTGTGAATGAAACGATACGGTAAGCCGACGGTCTTCTTTGGCGCGGCGCTCACTGCCGTCGGACCTATGCTCGGCGCGGCGCCTACAGTTTGTAATCCTCCGGTCGAATTATGCGCGGCATCTGACGTCGCGTATCTGCCGGATGAGCCAGCACCACCGGATTCTCCACTGCTGATTATAGCGCTCTCCGTAGCGGCATCAACAGCAGCGGCACCGACTTTGCGCCTGTCGACGATCACATGGACGGCCGGCTAGGAGCCCGTCCAGATAGGCGTTGCGATGGGCATTGTTGCAGGTTAGCCGGCTCAGGCAGCGTTTGCGAGGGTGAACAGCTTCAGGAGGTTGTGGGTGGTGCAAATCATGGCCCATTCGGCACGCACTTTCTCTACGCCCCGCAACAGGAACTGGCGGAATCCGCGCGCCTGTTTGATCTGTCCGAACACCGGTTCCACTACTTGCTTTCTCAATCGGTAGGGTGTTTCGAAGCCACCGTCGTCGATCTTCTTTCGCATCCGTTGGGTCAGCGGTCCGCCGATTTTTCCGTTCGCTGCTGTCGGGTGCTTGGCGCGTCCAGGCGCGACATAGCCGTCGACGCGATGTGCTTCGAGCGCTTCGAGATTGGATTCGCTGCAGTAGCCGGAGTCCGCTGAGGCCTGCTCCGGCTTGCGGCCGAGATTGTTCGCGATGGCCTCGATCAGGGGCACCAGTTGGCCCTGGTCGTT
>WNFH01001634.1_pt1 | contig 15264 bp, 17 predicted proteins | sample 5400411 | NCBI WGS metagenome assembly WNFH01 (sample SAMN13153347, study PRJNA577476) | soil metagenome | isolation source: 200 cm saprolite under Douglas fir tree site 2 hole 3 | place: USA:California | collected 2015-04-18
GGCTCTGACAGAAGGCAATCATCTCCGCCGGCGTGGCCGTCTCTCCGGGCTTGATCACGACGAAGGCCAGGACCTCCTCCCCCATCAAGGGATCGGGCATCCCGACCACGGCGGCCTCCGCCACCTTGGGATGGGCGTAGAGCACCTCCTCGACGTCGCGGGGATAGATATTGAAGCCGCCGCGTATGATGAGGTCCTTCTTGCGCTCGACGATATAAAGAAACCCGTCGGTGTCGAGGCGGCCCATGTCGCCCGTGTGCAGCCAGCCACCCCGCAGCGTCTCGGCCGTCTCCGCGGGATTCTTGTAGTAGCCGACCATGACATTCGGCCCCTGGACGCACACTTCTCCCACCTCGCCCGCCGGCAGCATGCGGTCGGCCTCGCCCTGGATGCTCACGCTGACTCCGGGAATGGGCTGGCCGACGGACCCGAGCTTTCGCGCGCCGGAGAGGCGATGAGCCGAGACCACGGGGGCGGCCTCCGTCAGCCCATAGCCCTCGAGGACTCTTCCCCCGAACTTGCGCTCGAAGGGCTCGACGATCTCCACGGGCAGCGGCGCGGCTCCGGAGCCCCAGGCGCGCATGGTCGACGTGTCGAACCGCCCGGCCTCGGGATAGTTCAGGAGGTAGATCAACATGGTGGGCACGGCCGACATGGACACCGCGCGGAACTCCTGGATGGTCGTGAGCACCTCCTCGGGATTGAACCATCGCAGCAACGCGGCGCGCGTGCCGAGGATGTGACCCGCATTCATGACCGTGAGGCCATAGGAGTGTGACAGGGGCAGCACGGCCACCGCCCACTCGGACCGGTCCAGCTCGTACAGGCTGGCCGCCGCGCGGGCGTTCGACTCGAGGTTCCCATGCGAGAGCGCGACCCCCTTGGGTACCCCCGTGGTGCCCGAGGTGTAGAGGATGACGGCCAGCTCATCCGGCCGCCGGGGCACCGCCTCGAAGCGGTCGCCCTCGCCCGCGATCTCCTCGGCAAAGGACCGCATCGTCCCCTGCCCGCCGCCGTCCACGAGCAGCACGTGCTGGAGACTCGGCAGCCTCCCCACCTGCTTCTCGACCTTCCAGACCATGTCCGAGGAGGTGATGACGACCTTGGCCTCCGAGTCGGCGAGTATGTGCGTGACCTCCTCCTCGCCGAGCAGGAAGATCACGGGCACGATGACACCGCCCACGCGCAGGATGCCGCCATAGCTCTGGATGACCTCGGGGCAGTTGGGCAGCATGACCAGGACGCGATCGCCCGGCTCCACCCCGAGACGTCGGAGGGCATGGGCCACGCGGCACCCCGCGCGGTGCTGGTCGACATTGGTCAGCCGTCGCCCCGCGAAGGCGAGCGCGTCGTATTCGCCGAAGCGCCTGATGTTCTCGTCGCCAAGGCGGGCCAGGGTCATGGGGTCTTGGGACAGAGCTCGCGGAGCGCCGCCAGACGTGCCCCGGGCGTCGGATGGTTATCGAGCCAGTGGGACCACATGGGCGCCAGGCGCTCGAGGTCGAGCCGCTCGATGAGGGTCATGACCCTCGTGCAGCCACGGCCGGGACTTCCCGGCAGCTTGTCCAGCAGCTCCACGGCATAGCGGTCGGCCGCGAGCTCTTCCTGCCGATCATAGGCTCGACGGCGGCCGAGCGCTTGGCCGTCGTCCGGCTCGATCGGTGAGCCCTTGGCGGATCCTTTCGGTTCGACCTGTCGCCTCGCCTCGCGGCTGGTGAAATGGCCGAGCTGCACGTGACCGATCTCATGGGCAAGGGCCGTCCGGAGCTCGTCCTGATCGAGGCTCCGCAGGGCACCCGTGGTCACCACCAGGCCGAACTTGCAGCGAGGGTGCGCGCCCACACCCAGATCGATGGCCCGAAGCGTCTCGATGCCCAGCGCCACCGCGCAGCCGTCTTCTGGACCATGCCAGATCCCAGAGGCGGCCAGCAAAGGCGCCAGGGCGTCACGGAGCTTGGCCTCCTCCGGGCCGGTGGGGCTGCGGAGGGGAAGCTTGCGAGAGGAAGCGCACCCCACGAGCAATAGGCATAACGAGAGGAGTACCAGCAATCTCATGAGCCTCTTTCTTTCAACTACTTAGCACGGCCGGACGCGGCCAGAACCGTATACCACGAGAGACATAACGCGACGCGATAAAAGTCTTGACTTCCATAACGCAGAGCGTTATTATCGACCCGTGGAAGGACCCCGCCGGGGTCCGATGCCGCGATGGCCGATCACGTGATGCAAGGAGGAGCATGGTGATGACGACAACGATGCAGGGCAACGAAGTGTTCGCTCACATGACGGGCCGGGCCGTGGAGGCCTTCTCGATGGTCGCCGAGGCCAATCAGAAGATCCTGCGCGACCTGGTGGATCTCTCCGCCAGCACCGCCAAGGAAGGCGTGCGGCTCTACGCCGAGCTGCAGTCCTCGGCCGTGGAGGCGCTCAAGGAGGGTCAGGACTATCTCCTCAGCCGCCAGAGCGAGATCCAGGATGCGCCGCGGGACCCTTTCGCCTTTTACCAGAAGGGCGTGCTGCAGTCGGTCGAGGGCGCGCAGAAGGCCTTCAAGATCATCGAGTCGAACGCTCAGGCCATGACGCGCTCGGCGGAGCGGCTGCAGGCGACGGCGGAGCAGACGGGCAAGGAGATCCAGGCGACCTTTGCCCAGGTCTCCGGCCGGGTGAAGTCGCTGTACTCGCCTCTGGCCTGAACGGTCAAACGGAGAGCAGAGAAACGGCCGGGCTTACCGCCCGGCCGTTTCTCTGTGCAGCCCTCGCGCGACCGCGCACTCTATTCAGCCCTCGCCTCACGCCGACCTGGGCCTGCGGCCCCGGCCGACGTTCAGCTCGAACTACTTCTCTCGCCGCTTCTCGAGGCGGTCTTCCAGCGCCCTGAGCTGCTCGCGGAGTGAGGACACTTCCTGGCGCAGGGCCTCGGCATCCTGAGTCGGCTCGGCCTTCTTGTCGGCCTTGGACTCGGCCGGTGGCGCCGGCAACCACCCCGACCGCGCGGCCCAGTCACGAAGGACGCGATCCGCCTCGCGCTGGCTCGTCATGACTCCCTCGAGGCTCGACTTCAACGACTTCTGCACGAAGTCCTGCCAGGCCTCGCCGTGCTTGATGAGCTGGTGGAGAAAGGCGGTGGGAAGGCCGGCGCGGTGGCTCCGCTCGTTCTCGAGAATGATCTGGGCAAGGGTGACCGAGGTCAGGTCCTCGCCGGTCGAGACATCCACCACGGAAATCTCCTTGCCGGCGCGGATCAGCTCCTCGAGCTCCTCGAGCGTGACGTAGCGGCTCTCCTGGGTATCGTAGAGCTTGCGGTTCGAGTAACGCTTGATGACATACGACATACCTGAAGTCTAACACCCCGCGTCAAGCGCCTCAAGGCGCCGTCCTTCCCTCTGCTATACTCACGCTCCGAATCGACCCCCCCTCGCAGCCACGAGAGTCAGGAGGCCACGCAATGCAGCTCAAGGGACGCACGGCTCTGGTCACAGGCGGCTCCCGCGGCATCGGGCGCGCCATCGCGCTCTCCCTGGCCCAAGAGGGCGCTGACGTCGCCGTCAACTACGTGTCGAACGAGGGGGCGGCCAAAGAGGTCGTCGAGCGCATCCACGCCATGGGCCGCAAGTCCATGCTCGCTCAGGCCGACGTGGCGGACTATCCCGACACGTACCGGATGGGGCAGGAGGTGCTCAAGCAATTCGGACACCTCGACATCCTCATCAACAATGCCGGCATCAATTCCGACAAGACCTTCGTCAAGATGGATCACGCCTCCTGGCGCAAGGTGCTGGCCATCAACCTCGACGGCGTCTTCAACTGCACCAAGGTCTTCATCGACCAGATGCTGCAGCAGGGCTGGGGCCGTGTCGTCAACATCACCTCGGTCATCGGCCAGATCGGCAACTTCGGGCAGGCCAACTACGCCGCCTCCAAGGCCGGGGTGGCGGCCATGACCAAGTCGCTCGCCAAGGAGCTGGCCGCCAAGGGCATCACGATCAACGCGGTGGCCCCGGGCTTCATCGAGACCGAGATGGTGTCGGGCATTCCTGAGAAGGTGCGGCAGAAGCTGCTCGGCCAGATCCCCATGGGCCGCTTCGGCAAGGCGGACGAGGTGTCGCGCGCCTGCGTCTACCTCTGCTCGAGCGACGGGGACTACATCACGGGGGCGGAGCTCTCCATCAACGGCGGCTTGTTCATGTAGTAGTTCGAGCTGAGACGGGGCCCGCTCTTCGAGCTGAGCGGCTCAGCCGCGAGGCGAGGGCTGAGTAGATCCCACAGGCGAGGAGCCCGGCGAGGCGAGGGCTGAGTCAAGTCGTTCGAGCTGAGACGGGGCCCGCTCTTCGAGCTGAGCGGCAAAGCCGCGAGGCGAGGGCTGAGTAGATCCCGCAGGCGCCTCGCGTTCGAGGGAGTGCTGAACTAAGTCCGGTCGGGACTCGAGAGACCGAGGGCCGTCAGACCGAGCATGCCGACCACCGCAGCCCCCTGCGCGGCCCAGGCCCAAGGCGCCAGCATCCACAGGGCGAGGGCTCCCGTAGTCTGCCGCGATGTCGCCTCGTAGTCCACGCGCGTCCTCGAAGGCATCACCAATGCCTCGCCGGTCAGGACCTCCTCACCCCGCTGGTTCGAGCACACGGTCTTGAGCCGCACCCGGTTCCGCTCGCGGTTGGTCTCCAGGACCTCGACCCGCGCCGTGATGACGTCGTTGAACTTGACAGGCTTGAGGAACTTGAGGTCCTGGGACAGATAGATGGCCCCCGGACCCGGCAGCCGCGTTCCGATCACTGCGGAGATGAGCCCCGCCGTCCAGATACCGGGGGCGATGGGCTCCTTGAACATGGTGGAGGCGGCGTAGTCGCGGTCCGAGTGCACCGGATTGTAGTCTCCGACGGCGTCCACGAACTCGGCGATATCCTGGTCGGCGACCCGCCGCGTCAGCTGCGCGCTGTCCCCCACCTGGATGCTCTCGATGGTGACTCCGATCACGCGCGGTCCTTTCGAACGGCGGCGGTCAGCTCCTCCAGCCGTTTGAGCATCGCGTCGATGCGATCGTCCACGCCGTCGATCTTCTCCTCGAGGGCGATGATCTGCTTCGCGATTCCCACCACCTGGCTGCGCGAGGGCACGCCCAGCCCGGCCAGCGTCGCCTCGATGTGCTGCTCGGCGGCCTTCTTGACGGGTCCCGCCTGATTGAGGAAGCCCTCGAGCTGCTTGCCCATGGCCTGGGCAAAGCTCTCGGTGCCCATGGCTTGCTCGAGGACCTTGGACCACGCGGCGATCCACTGATCGAGGAACTGCTTCCATTGCGACATGAGGTCGGGCGAGGGCTGCCCCTGTGTCATGACCTTGGACCAGGCCTGCATGCCCTGGTCCATGAAGGGCCGCCAGAAGGCCTGAGGGTCCGGCGACTGTCCCTGCCCGGCCATCTTGAGCCAGGCCCGAGTCCCTTCCTCCACCTGCTTCTTCCAGAGGTCGAAGAGCTGCTGGGCGCTCGTCTGGTCCGCCATGGGATGTCCTCCTACGATCTCGCCTCGAGCCAGGAGGCGACCTTGGGCCAGCAATGCACGGACGCGCCGCGGCCGGCGATGAGGGAGATGTGGCCACCTGGTAGCTCGACATACTCCGTGTCCGAGCTGCTCACGGCCTGGACCAGCGGCCGCACGCAGCCCGGGGGCGCGATGTTGTCCTCCTTCGCACCGACGGCCAGCACAGGACAGCGGATGCTCTCGAGCCTGACGGGCCGCCCCTCCATGCGGAGCTCGCCCTTGATCAGCTTGTTCTGCTGGTAGAACTCCTTGACCCACTGGCGGAAGAACTCGCCGGGAAACGGCAGATACTCGTTGGCCCACTTGTTGAGCGCGGTGAAGCCGGCGACATAGTCTGGGTTCCAGAGATTCCACCAGAGGTTCAGGTTCGTCGAGACGTCCATGGTCGGCTTGAGGAGCTTGAAGCCCATCTTGACCATGTCGGCCGGGATGGCCCCCAGCGTGTCGACGTACTTGTCCGCGTCGAAGTAGCGCGGGTCCAGCCAGAGACCGAAGAGCCCGACCTTGGAGAAATCAACGGGCCCGGCCATGTCGACATAGTTCTTCAAGGGGAACTCGGGCGTGCTTCCGATCCACGACAAGGACAGCGGCGCGCCCATGCAATAGCCGAGGACCGAGATCTCCTTGGCGCCCGAGGCCTCGAGGGCCTTCCGGGCCATGCGCGGGAGGATCTTGGTCACGGCATGCTCGAGCGTGAGGTCATTGTCCTCCGGTCCGAAGACGCCCCAGTCGAGGAGGAAGAAGTCGAAGCCCCACTCGGTCATGTGCTCGATGAACGAGCCCTTGCGCATGAGGTCGAAGATATAGGGACGGCTGATGCCGAGGTTGGGCACGAAGAGGAGGGGCGTCTTGACGGTACGCCTCGATTGGTAGCGATAGAGCCGGGACTTGTTCTTGCGGTAGATCTCCTCGCGAGGCGTGGGCCCGATGTCGGGCTCCTTCGGGTTCATGATCATCTCGCTGAAGTGCTTCATGCGCAGGGCATTGCGCCTGAGCTCCTCCTGCCAGCGAGCCACCACCTCCGAGGACATGCCCGGCAAGTCCGGCGTCATCGTGAACATCTCGTCTTTCATGGAGGTCCTCCAGCTCCCATGCTACTGCGTGTTGACGCCTCGCGTCAACCGATTTGGCGGTTCCTTGAAAGAATCCGCGACCCAGAAAAGAGGCCGTGACCACAACCATGGATCGCCATGGGCACGCTATGATAGCACTCAGCTCCGGAGACACGACATGAGCAGCCAGCCGTTCTTCGTTCCCGCCGTCATCATCCTGGTGGCCAGCATCCCGCTCGTCCTCGGTCTCGTACCTCGCCACCGAGCCTACGGCATCCGCACACGCAAGGCACTGGCGGATGACCGGACATGGTATTCCGTGAACCGCTTCGGGGGTGGACACTGCTGGGAGCGATCCTCTTCTACCTTGTCATCGCGTGGCTTTTCCCCGGCTCCACCCGCGGGGGAGCCAGGCTCTTCCCCTTGTCGCTTCACCTGACTGCCTTCGTGGGTCCGCTGCTGTTCGGCGTCCTGCTCATCCGGCAGTATGCGAGGCATCCGTAGAACGGCGACCTCGAATGGCACTCGCCGGGTACTTGTGGTATTCAGATCGCCACCGATGGAACGGAGCACCGACCGCATCCTGACGACCCACACGGGCAGCCTGCCTCGCCCCGACGAGCTGACCCGCACGATGTTCGCGAAGGAGGAAGGCGTCCCCGTCGATCCCGCGGCTCTGGCCGCGGGGATTCGCTCGGCCGTCACCGAGGTCGTCCGCAAGCAAGCCGAAATCGGCCTCGACATCATCAACGACGGCGAGTTCAGCAAGCCAAGCTATGCGACCTACGTCAAGGACCGGCTCGCGGGCTTCGAGGGGGCGAGCCATCCGCTCCAGTACCGCGACCTCGTGGACTTTCCCGGCATGGCCCGCCGCGTCTTCGGAGACCCTGGCCGCGCGCGACGCAAGACCCCCGCGTGCACCGGCCCCGTCGCTCTCCGCGACCCTGACGCGGCCCGCGCGGATGTCGCCAACCTCCAGGCCGCCCTCCCCCATGTCGCCGCTCGGGAAGGATTCTTGACCGCCGCCTCTCCCGGCGTCATCTCCCTCTTTTTCCACAATGACCACTATCCGAGTCACGAGACCTATCTCTTCGCCATCGCGGAGGCCATGAAGCACGAGTACGAGGCGGTGGCCGCGGCGGGATTCGTCCTCCAGGTCGACTGCCCCGATCTCGCGATGGGACGCCATATCCAGTTCGCGGACCTGAGCGTCCAGGAATTCCGCAAGATGGCGCAGCTGCACCTCGAGGCGCTTGACCACGCGCTCGCCAAGGTGCCCCCGGACCGGGTGCGTCTGCACCTCTGCTGGGGTAACTACGAAGGCCCGCACCATTACGATGTCCCGCTGGCCGACATTCTCGATCTGGTGCTGGCCGCCCGGCCGGGCGCCGTCTCCTTCGAGGGCGCCAACCCGCGCCATGCCCATGAGTGGCGCGTGTTCGAGAAGGTCAAGGTGCCGGAAGGCAAGCTCATTGTCCCCGGCGTCATCGACTCGACGACCAATTTCATCGAGCACCCGGCCCTGATCGCCGAGCGCATCGAACGCTACGCGCGCCTCGCCGGCCGCGAGAACGTCATCGCCGGGACAGACTGCGGCTTCGGGACCTGGGTCGGCCAGGCGGCCGTGGACCCGGACATCGTCTGGGCCAAGCTCGGCAGCCTAGCGGAAGGGGCACGCCTGGCCTCGCGGGAGCTCTGGTAGGACCTCGCAGTTCGAGCTGAGGCGCGGCCTGAGTAAAATGCCGCAGGCGTGGCAGTTCGAGCTGAGCGGCGAAGCCGAGAGGCGAGGGCTGAGTGAAGACGCGACGAGGCGAGTGCTGAATTAAGGGAGGCTCTCATGGACTACGGACTGTTCACGATGCCGTCGCACCCGCCCGAGTGCGGCCTCTACGACGGCCACCAGTGGGATCTCCAGCAGCTCCGCTGGGCCGACGAGCTCGGCTTCAGCGAGGCCTGGATAGGCGAGCATCACACGGCGCCCTGGGAGCCGCATCCCGCGCCAGATCTGATCGTGGCCCAGGCCCTGTTGCAAACCAAGCGCATGCGCATCGGGCCCGGCGGCTTTCTCATGCCCTACCATCACCCCGCCGAGCTCGCCAACCGCGTGGCCATGCTCGACCATCTGGCCCAGGGGCGGCTCAACTTCGGGGTGGCGGCGAGCGGCCTGCCAAGCGACTGGGCCATGTTCAACGTGGACGGCAACTCGGGCCAGCACCGGGAGATGACGCGCGAGGCCCTCGACATCGTCTTGCGGCTCTGGAGCGATGAGGCCGAGTTCGACTTCAAGGGCAAGTACTGGCACGTGACCAAGACGGGAACGATGCTCGACACGCTCCGGCCGCATATCCTGCCGCTTCAGAAGCCGCACCCGCCCATCGGCGTGGCCGGGGTGAGCAAGGGCTCCGACACCCTCAAGCTCGCGGGCGAGCGCGGCTTCTGGCCCATGAGCCTCAACCTGAACCCCGCCTACGTGGCGAGCCACTGGGAGTCCGTCGAGCAGGGCGCGGCCCGGAGCGGGCGGACGCCCAAGCGTTCGGACTGGCGCCTGGTGCGCGAGGTTTTCATCGCCGACACCGACGCCGAGGCCCTGCGTCTCTCCGCGGGCGGCATGATGGGGCGCATGATGCAGGAGTATTTCCTGCCTCTCCTCGCCTCGTTCGGCTTCACGGAATTCCTGAAGCACAAGCCGGACGTGCCCGACTCCGACGTGACGCCCGAGTACTGCGCTCGCCACAACTGGATGGTGGGCTCGCCCGCCACGGTGACCGAGCGGCTTCACGCGATCTATGAGGAGGTGGGCGGCTTCGGCACGCTCCTCCTCTTCTGCTTCGACTACTCGGAGAACCCGAAGGCGTGGCGCCACTCCATGGAGCTCTTGGCCCGCGAGGTCATGCCGCGCTTCAAGGATCTCGTGCCGAAGTAGGGCTCGGTCAGAGGGGCTTGCGCCGGGCGCCGAAGAACCCGCCCTTCGGCCGCGCGTGCGCGTGCCAGTGATCGGGGATGTTGCGCATGTGGTCGTCCACGTAGTACTCGCCCATCTCGGTGGTGGCGACGTCGTGCAGGCGCGCCCGCATGTGCTCGAGATGCTCGGGGGGCGGGGTCTTGCCATGCCAGCGCCAGACCACCATGGGCACGTCGCACACATCGCACTCGGCGATCCAGCACACCTCGTCCTCGTGGTACCAGTGGGTCATGCGGACGGCGCGGCAGAGGTCGCAGCCGTCGACACGGGTGAGCGCTGAGGTCACCGCGACTACGCCGGCCCCACGAAGCCGACATACGTTCCGCACGCGTGCTCGGGGGGAACCAGCATGGCCTGCTCGCCGGTATTCCGGACGCCGCGGGTGGGCGGCGGCACGCCGTGGTCCGCCATCCAGCGAGCGGCCGCCTCCATGCTGCTCGTCCGATACAAGACCTGGAATGGCCCCGGGCCACGCCGGCTGAGCGCTTCGGCGGCGGGACCGGGCTCGGCGGGCTGCGCCACCGTGAGGCCGGTGGGACCGAGGTCGAACACCGCCATGTCCGCCTTGATGACGGCGCCACGCTGGATGGGCGGCACGGACATCCCGAGCACCCGGCTGTAGGCCTTGGCCGCGGCCGCGACGGCGGGGACGGTGATGTAGACGCGCTCCGTCCGGAGAACGCCGTTGGGATGGTGGCCGGCCTGAGGCAATTGGGCCCGTCGCTCGGCGAGCGGAGTCAGATGCTGAATGAAGAGAATGGGGAGCGGATGGTCCGGGCCGAGCACGGCCGTCTTCCATTTGAGATCGCCTCCGGCCGGAGTCCGGCGACCGCCCTCGCTGGGCTCGCTGACCTCGACGCCGCGCCGGCGCATGGCCGCCACATCGGCGCCCAGATCGTCGCTCTGCACGATGACGAAGCGGAGCCCGTCGCCATGGGAGAGAAACTCGAGCAGACCGCCGCCGGGGCCCGAGGATGACAGGTATTCCTGACGATCGCGCACGCTCATCACCTCGAGATAGTCCTCCTCGTGATAGGCGATGGCGTTATGCGTCCCCCGGCCGGTATGGACGCCGCCCGGATAGATGTTGAACCCGAGGCGTGTGTAGGCCTCGATGCCTCGCTCCAGGTTGGCGACGCAGATCATGACGTGATCGATGCGGGTCAGCACGGATTGCATGCCCTCCTGGGCAAAGAACGTTCCGCTTCGAGCGCCGGCTTTGCCGGCGCAGTTCTCAGATTGCTCGCCTCGGACGGCGGGGCCCCAGCCCCACGACGTCCTGCGGCTCGCACTGCGTCGGGGGGAGGCTTCGGAAGGGGGGCGGAGCCCCCCTCCGAGCTATCTAGACCTGGAAGAGGCTCCCCATCTTCATGGCGAAGCCCATGTCGCCTTTGAGCTTGAGCTTGCCCGACATGAAAGCCGTCTGGCCGTTGAGCTTGCCGCTGATCATGTCCAGCCAGTCCTGCGCGGCCATGGTGATGGTCAGGTCGGCCGCGGGCGCGGGGCCCGTGTTCACCGTGCAGGTGCCGTCCTTGATCACGGCATGCCAGGTGCCGCCGCCGTCGCCGCCGATCTCGTACTGGATGGTCTTGTTGACCCCCGCGGCGTTGGCGGGTTTGAACTTGGTTGGCATCAGCTCGAAGGTCTCTTTGACTGTCGGCATGTACGCCTCCTTGAGGATCGGGACTAGAACGTAAAAAGGTCCATCCCGCCCGTCACGGTGAGCACGGCCCCCGTGATGTAGCGGGCGCGCTCCGAGCAGAGGAACGCGATGGCATGGGCGACGTCCTCGGGCTGGCCTTCGACCTGCATGGCCACTCGCTTGACCATCCGATCATAGAGCGGCGAGAGGTTGGCGTTGGGTCCGATGATCCCGGGCGCGATGACATTGGCCGTGACATTGTAGCGCGCACCCTCGAGCGCCACGGACTTGGCGAAGCCCACGAGGCCCATCTTGCCCGTGGAGTAGGCGGCTTGCCCGAAGCCGCCCATGAGGCCGGCGATGGACGCCATGCAGATGATGCGTCCCCACTTGCGCTCCCGCATCCCGGGAAACACCGCCTTGGTCACGTTGTAGGTGCCGGTGAGATTGATCTGGAGGTTCATGTCCCAGTCGGCGTCCTGCATGTCCTTGAGCTGGCCCATGGTGTAGATGAAGCCCGCATTGTTCACGCAGATGTCCACGGGGCCGACCTCGGACTGGGCCCTGGCGATGATCTCGGCCAGCTGCGGGCGATTGGTGATGTCAGCTTCGTACCCGCGCGCCGTGCCCCCCTGGTCGCCGATCTCCTTGGCCGTCTCCGCGGCGCCCTGGGCATTGAGGTCGAGGACGATGACCCGGCAGCCCTCGGCGGCCAGAGCGAGGCAGTCGGCCTTCCCCAGACTGCGGGCGCCGCCCGTGACGAGGGCGACTCGGCCCTTGATCCCGAGATCCATGGCTTACTTGCCCTTGAACTGGGCGGGCCGCTTCTGGAAAAAGGCTTGAATGCCCTCGCCCGCGTCCTCGGTCTTCAGCACCTTCTCGAAGGCGCGCATCTCGAGCTCGAGGGCCCGGTCGATGGGCGCCTGGATGCCATCGTCCACCGCCTCGATGATGAGCCGCGTGGCGATGGGGGGGCGCTTGACGATCTCGCGGGCCAGCGCCTTGGCGTCGTTGAGCGTCTCGCCGTCTCTCGACAGTCGATTGACGAGGCCGATGCGATAGCACTCCGGCGCGGGGATCTGCGTGCCGAGGATCAAGTACTCGAGGGCCCGTCCCCGCCCCACCAGTCGCGGGAAGCGCTGGGTGCCCCCATAGCCCGGAATGATGCCCAGGTTGGACTCGGTCTGCCCCATTCGCGCCGTCTCCTTGAGGATGCGGATATGACAGGCCATGGAGATTTCGCAGCCGCCCCCGAGGGCATGGCCCTGGATGGCGGCGATGACCGGCTTGGAAAAGCGCTCGATGCGCCGGAGCACGGAATTGCCGAAGCGAATGAAGGTCGTCACGTCGGGACCCGAGAAGGCGGAGCCCAGATCGGCGCCCGCGCAGAAGATCTTGTCTCCCGCTCCCGTGATGATGAGGCACTTGACCGAGGCGTCCGACTCGGTCTCGGAAAGCACCGCGTCCAGCTCCTTCATCAACGCCTCGCTTATCGCGTTGGCGGGCGGGCGGTTCAACGTGACGACCGCGAAGGCCTCTTCGCGCTCGAGCGTCATGGTTTCGTACGGCATCAACGGTCTCCTCTCTAGGGCGATGAGGGCGGGCGCGCAGAGCCCGCACGGCCACGCATGATCTTCTCGATTCAACCTTCTGGAGAAACGGCCACGCCCTGGAGAAAGATCTCCGCGACCGCGGGAGCGGTGTCGGTGAGCTGGTAGCTGCGCTTGCCGAGCACCCAGGAGGTCGCCATCTGGTCCATGGCGCCGAAGAGCATCTTGGTGGCGATCTTGACGGGCAGATCCTGGCGGAACCGGCCCTGGGCCACGCCCTCCTCGAGCACGGAGCCGATCAGGGCGAAATAGGCGCCGATCTCCTGGCTGGAGGCGCCGCGGAAGAACTTCTGGCCCTGGCGGAGCTCGACCTGCACCACTTCCGCCAGCTCGGGGTTGTCCTCGAGCATCCGAAAGTGCAGGGCCACGAGGCGTCGCACCTTGGCGATGGCGTCGGACTCATCGGCGATGGCCTTGCGCAGGCTGCCCACGAACTCCGCCATCTTGTCCCGGAACAGAGTGACGAGGATGTCGTCCTTGGTCTTGAAATAGAGATAGATGGTGCCCGCGGCGATCCCGGCCTCGCGCGCGATGTCGGAGACGCGTGAGTTGTAGTACCCCTTGCGGGCGAAGACCCGCACGGCGGCCTCGATGATGTGCTGGGACTTGTCTGGATCACGCATGATGGCTGACTGAACCGCCGTTCATTCTATGCGCGGTCCCCCGGACAGTCAATCCGGTTTCCAAACCCGGGCTTATCCAAGGGTTTGCGATGCCCTCGCGAGCGAGAATGTTCCGCTTCGAGCGCCGGCTTCGCCGGCGCAGTGCTCAGATTGCTCGCCTCGGACGGCGGGGCCCCAGCCCCACGACGTCCTGCGGCTCGCACTGCGTCGGGGGGAGGCTTCGGAAGGGGGGCGGAGCCCCCCTCCGAGCTACTTAGCGGCGGGCGAGCAGCGAATCGACGAACGAGCGGAGACGAACGAAGTCGTGGAGCGAGAGATTGGCGAAGACGAGGACGGCGCCGCGCGCGTCCACTTCCCAGACGACGGCGCGGATCTGCATGGGCCCCTGTCCGTCCTTGGGCGTGAACGTGGCGGCGACCATGTCACCAGGCGTGAGTCCGGTCTCCGTGGTCACCCGCGCGCCGACGGCGGAGAGATCCACGGTACGGCCCTTGGTGGTGGTCTCGTGCCCCTGGACCTGAATCGGCAGCTCGAGGCCGACACGCTCGGCGCGCCGGCGGAGATCCCAGGTGGGCACGAAGGCCTTGACCTTCAGGGCCGCGGCCGGCGGCAGCGTGCCGAAGTCGACCCCGATGCCCCCTGGATCGCGGCGCACCACTTCCGCGGTGACCTCGAGCTCACCCGCCTCGCGGGGCAGCGTCACCCGGAGCTTCACCGCATCACCCACCGCGACGTCGGTATTCACGCGAAGCTTCATGCCGGAGAGGCTGACGTCGATGACCTCGCCCGTGACCAACCGACCGTCAGAGGACTGGATGATGGCAGGCCACGGAACGGTGACGCGCGGATTTCTCCGGCGCTCGCGCGTGGTGGGTGGCTCCGCACGAGCACCCTGAGGCCCGGACTTCGTCGAGGGGCTCATAGCTCAGTACCCTGACCGCGATCAGGGATCCTGTCAAGCTTTCGGGCGGGGCCCTTCTTGACCCTTGGAAGGGCGGCGCGTACGATGCAGCCCAATGACCATCAAGTACCGCATCGGGATCATGCCGGGCCCGTGGCCAGCGGGCAAGGACGGCGGCGAGTTCCTCTTCACCCTCGGCGACTTTTGCGAGAAGTCCGACATCGATTCCATATGGCTCTCCGATCGCCTCTCCTCGCCGACGCCGGTGCCCGAGGTCATGACCTCGCTGGCCGCCATCGCCGCGCGCACCCAGAAGCTCAAGTTCGGGCCGAGCGTGCTCGTTCTACCCTATCGGACACCGGTGGTCGCGGCCAAGGAAATGGCCACCATCGACTGGCTCTCACGCGGACGGCTCTTTCCGGCCGTGGGCGTGGGCGTGGAGCTGCCGCGCGAGTTCGACGCTTCGGGCGTGCCCTTCAAGGAGCGCGGCCGGCGGACGGACGAGGCCATCCGTATCCTCCGCCTGCTCTGGACCCAGGACGAGGTGTCCTATCAGGGTGAGTTCTTCAAGCTCGATCGCGTCACCATCTTTCCCAAGCCCTGGCAGAATCCGCCGCCCATCTGGATCGGCGGCAAGAGCGAGGCCGCCCAGAAGCGCACGGGGCGGCTGGGCGACGGCTGGATCCCGTCCTTCATCACGCCCGAGGAGTTCCGCGTGGGCGTGCACAAGGTCCAGGAGTTCGCGGCCGCCGAGAAGCGAGAGGTGCCCGAGGACCACTTCGGCACGCTCATCAACTTCACGGTGGCGCCGAGCGAAGCCGAAGCGCTGGCCGTCGCCCAGCCCTATATCCAGCGCAACCGCGTGGACGAGGCGACTTTGCGCGCCTGCACGGCCTTCGGTCCCATCGAGGTGCTGGCCGGTCGCATCGACGAGTACGTGAAG
>WNFH01001637.1_pt1 | contig 15256 bp, 13 predicted proteins | sample 5400411 | NCBI WGS metagenome assembly WNFH01 (sample SAMN13153347, study PRJNA577476) | soil metagenome | isolation source: 200 cm saprolite under Douglas fir tree site 2 hole 3 | place: USA:California | collected 2015-04-18
CAAACGACAACACCTGTGTCTTTCGACCCCCTCTCTGGAGGCAAAGCAGAAGACTGATCTCCTGTTTTTGCCAGCAAAGGAGTTGGAGGCTTTTCCTGAACTGCTTGTTTCTTGTAACGAGCCACCAGACGTTGACCGATGTTGAGACTGGCATTCCGGTCGGCATTTCCACGCATCGAACATGCTGGACAAAGCACCAGGGGCGCACCGGACGTATAACCTTCCTCCAGTTGCCCCTGCGCATAACGAGCAACAAGGCTCTGGCAACGAGCACATTCCCGACTGGTATTCCAGGGACTCACCCGACTCGTGATGATCCCTTCGTTCCACGCCTTGTACTTCGCGTATCTGAAGATGCGCCCTTTCATCCAGAAGGCCCGTTTGGTGTTTCCGCGATGGCTATACTTGCCCCTGGTCGGCTTGAGATTGCCCAAATGCTCAAACACCAGGATGCTAGCCTGGTGTGCTTGTGCAAACTGGATAATGCGTTTACTGACCAGATGCGCGTGATGGTCATCGCGTCTCTGGATTTTCTGCCAGAGGTCAGCATTGTCCTGCTCGTGCTCTGCGATCATGCCAGTCTTGTGCCGGTTGCGTGCGATCCGTCCTAACTGTCGCTTCCTAAAGCCGGATATCTCTCTGCCACCGCCAATAAAGCAGGTGGCGAGGATCGTACCTTCAACTGTTTGCACGGTGCATACGGCAATCTGTTCAGTGAGATTGAGATCCACGGCGCAGATCCTGGTGTCTGCATGCGTGCTCACCTGGGTCTCGATCTTCTGAGGTCGCTTGAATTGCTTCTCAACCGGAGTATGTAACCACCACTGACCGCCCCGCTGAATAAGCGTGGGACTTCCCGCTTCGGCCTTGGTCGGCAGTTCGCGACCAGTGAGGCGCACTTTGAGCCAACTCCAACAGCTTCCTGTCCAGACTTTGAGCAGGATGGATGATCCCTTGCGTTCTTTCCACTGGCCGAAGTAGAAGGTGGCTGACTTGTTCCAAGAACGCGGCGGGACGGGTGGCCGCTCCAGGAACTTCTTCCCTTTGGCCATCACCTTTGCGCGTCGAATGCGCCACTTCTTCAGGTGGGCATAAAACGAGCGAGCTGATCCCAAAGCCGCATGGATGGCTGCCCGCCGGAACATGGCCGGAATATCCTTGCCGATCGAGGAAAGTGGCATGACAGGGTGGGGGTTCTTTTTCGTGGCATGGGTCAATTTCTCCAGTGCCGGGAGCGCGTCCTGGTCCTTGAGATCCAGGATCTTCTCGTGGTCTTGAATGACCTCGAAATAGAAAGCAGCCACCTGATTGAAAAGGACTTGATTGGCAGCAAACCACGCGGCATGCTCTGGTTGGTAATTCATACCCTGCCTGATGGTCGTGGTTGCTTTGGCTGCCATGAATGCTTCCTCTGAGTGAGCTTCACGTAAGTAAATTTGTTCTAGTTGCATGATACTGCATCTTGTATTGAATAGCAAGGGCTAAGAGGCTGTGTGTAAAGTGGTATAAAGCAGCTTGGGAAGGGCATCGGCGAAAGATGGGAAATGTCTTGTCAAATCGCTCTCCAAGGGGTTCGAGGATACCTTTACACACAGCCTCTAAAGCCACAATCGCCTGACCACGGGTTAAAATCCCGTGGCTTGCGGCGGGCTAAAGCCCTTTCACGTCAGTATAGCACGTACAAGGGTAGCACGAAAGGGCAGTAATTGACGTGTGGTAGCAGGGTGTGAGGAATAGAGGTCTGTCACCACCGCCGATGGCCTATTTGGACTATTCTTATACAGGTGAAGGGACAAAGTCGTAACATCGAACGTATGTATAGGTAGAGGTGGTAAGAGCTGGTAACAGTACTCTAGCCCTCGAATCAATATGTACAGTATCAATAACAGTAAACATCCGGCACGACGTTTATCAGGGGGTGCTCGATGTATTGATGGAAGTGGATAGGACTCAACTCAATTTTTTTCATGGATGAGGAGAAAACTTTTTATGGCAACAACCGGAGAATTGCGGGCGATTATCGAGGAACTGCAAATGGTTGACATTGGCGATGCTGCGAGTTACCTGGGAGAGGAAATTATCGTGGGAGAGGAATCTACTATTCCTGGGCAGCAGACAACTGTGTCTTGCCCTATCTCAGTTCAGCAAACCAGTTGTAACGCTCCCTTTTGTAATTGCGCCGTATAGCACTAATTTTTGTGTTGTCTGCGTAGGGCATTTCGGTCTCTCGGGCCGAAATGCCCTACGCTCTTTTTAAATGTTGTATTTAATATTTAGCCTCTAAAAGTGTCTTTACACGTTTATCCGCATTCGGCATGCCGCTGGTCTTAATTTGCTTCACGACCGCCTGGACATCGTAGGCTACACGACGAATCTCGGCCTCCCAACTTCTAGATTCCCAACTAACGATGCCATAAGAGGCGCGGTGGTCTTCATCGCGCGGAAGCCCACAACTGCCAACGTCGACAAGTAACAGGTGCCTCCATTGCCGTGTGTAGGCAATATGCAAGTGCCCGAAAGCCATAGCGCCAATATTCGCATCCAAACCGCCCAGGAAATATTCCAGTGTGCTATCGGATGCATTGGGAAAGATGGCATCTTCCACATTAAGCGGATTAGCATGCACGATGAGGAGATCAGTGCCGCCTGGATTGGCAATGTGATGGGAGCGTGGCAAAGATGCAAGGTAGTCAATACCAGCTTGCCCAATCTGTTCTCGTGTCCAGGCCGCTGTACTGCGCTTCTTTTCGCCTTTCTCGGGTGCCTGGGTGACTACTTCCAGGTCCACGTTCCCTTGCAGAACCGGGCAGTTGAGTTCTTGCACAATTTCGAGAACTTGCCGGGGGCACGGGCCGTTCAGACAGAGATCGCCCGCGATGACCAGTTGGTCGATGGCAGGCTGGCGTTCAAGGTCTTGTAGCACTGCTTCAAGCGCAACCTGATTCCCGTGAATGTCAGAGATGATAGCGATACGCATGTGATATCCTTGTAACAAGACAACCGGATACTATAGAACCATAATGTAATATACCGCAAAAGAAGGGCATAAACCAAGTTGCAGCATAGCGTAGGTGTTATCTCCGATACTCATATTCCGCAGTTCAAAAAACTACCTGAAGCAATCTGGGAGCATTTCACCGGAGTCGAATTGATTATCCATGCCGGCGATCTCTCAGTCCTTTCCGTTATTGATGAGCTAGAGACCATAGCGCCCGTTGTTGCGGTACAGGGTAATGTAGAGGAGGAAGAGGTGATACTGAAACTGCCGATTAAGCGCGAGGTCGTGGTTGGGTTTTGTAGAATCGGCATTGTACATATTCTGGGGGATTCCCATAATCGCGTGAAGGTGGCGCGCCAGGAGTTTCCTGAAGCACGTGTGGTGGTGTTTGGGCACAGCCATATTCCCTGGAATCAGGATGTGAATGGACAGTTGATGTTTAATCCAGGGAGTGCGACGGATCGCCGACGCCAGCCAAGGTGTAGTATCGGGTTGTTGTATGTGGATGATGAGGTGAAAAGTATCCGGGGAGAGATTATATGGTTGTAAAAACGACGTCGGCGATCCAGAACAATAGCCCCAGTAGCAGTTCTCCCAGTCCAGCAACACATGCTATTCATACTATGATGTGTACTGCGATCATGAGAAAACCTCCTTCTCAGTCCCTGCGGCAACAGACGCAAACAGGTTGAGTCTTACTTTACTTGCGCAATCTTCAAAAAGGCACACTCCCTGAGTCAATAAAGTCTGCTATCCTATTCTTGCTCAGCAGAAGCGGAAGTGGCCTGCAACCCTGAGTAAGTTAACAAAGTACTGGTAATGTGTCGCAAAGTGCAAATTGGAAGCATAACCTATCTCACAGAGTCGCTGTTTGCCAATACTCAACAATATAATTTCCCGGCACAAGGCTGGAATTTTAACTTCTTCGCGGAAATCATCGTAGAAAAATCTAAATTCGCAACGTCTAATCGGTAATGGCGTAATGCTTTTTGATGAAGAGGGAGCTAATCATTTATGAACCTTTTTCATGGCCCGCTTTGGGATACTATCCTCCAGATCTTGCGTGATCCGATCTTTGCACTCGTCTTCAGTGTTTTCCTGGCGATACTGGCGAGTAGAGTGGTACGAAGAGTCATCAAAGCTCTTTTATATCTTGGTGCACTGGCGACATTTATCTGGCTGGTCACCCACAATAAATCGTTCGCGGAAGTGTGTATCGCGATTGTGGGTGCTGCCTTCAAAATTCTGCTTGTGCTGATTGGCGCACTTGCCCTTATCATCGTCGTAGCGATTATCTGTGTATTAATAATGTTCATTATATCGAAGCCGTCCCCTTCCCGATTGCGCAAACTGTCTTCACCATGGAATATTCTCTCAGCATCACAGGCAGCTGAAGGAACCTTCCCTCTAAGCAAAAATAGAGAGATGCAAGCTGAACTGGCGATTGGACATGTTGACGCCGAGCATGCAATAATACTACTGCACGAGAAAGGTCAGCGTGCTATCAAGCTTACACATGATTTTTTTAGCATTTTTGAGTACTTAGTAGACGACATTGATGAAGACCACCCCTTTAGGGCATTTATAAGTCTATTACATATCTACTTTTCGGGACTGTCGGTTCACATGGCATTGATCAGAGAGATTCACCGGGCTTGCAATGAGGAGATTATGGACCTGGTCTCTATTCTGCCAGCGATCTTCCTTGATGCCGATGTACAGATACTACATGACATGGCGTCGGCAAAGACATTTCTACCAGACAAGGATGAGTGGCAGAATTTGATGGATGATGCAGATACCTCAATTCCCTACGTTCTTCTGAGGTTGTTCTGCCTACATCGTAATTGGAAAGAGGTATGTACGATTCTGTACAAGGGCTATCGCTACGTGACGCTGCTGGATGAGTACAAGGAAGCGCTTTAGGCCTTCAATGGATAACCTGAGCGTACACTAGGGGGCACGAGTCCGTCAGCTCATTGAGGAGCATGGGTGCCAGCTCCTGTTTTTGCCCGCCTCTTCTCTCTTCTTGCTCAGACCACTTGGTAGCGATGCTAGCAAAGAGGCTAAGGAAGATATTATCTCCTCCCCTCAACCTCCTCAGGCGGCCTGATATACTCCTGCCCGCCCATAAACGGGCGTAGCGCCGCGGGGATACGCACGCTGCCATCGGGCTGCTGGTGAACCTCGAAAATTGGTATCAAGATGCGTGGCGAGGCGAGAGCCGTATTGTTCAAGGTATGGACGAATTTCACCTTCCCATCCTCATCGCGATAGCGTATATTCACGCGGCGGGCCTGCCAATCGTGGAAGTACGAACACGAATGGGTTTCCCGGTACCTCCCCTCGCTGGGTATCCAGCATTCCAGGTCGTACATGCCGACTTTGCCGTCGCCCATATCTCCAGTACATACATTCACCACGCGATAGGGCAGTTCTAGCTCCTGCACTAGCTCTTCCGCGTTTCTGATTAACTGTTCGTGCCAGCGTACCGACTCCTGGTGATCGGCCTTGGAGATCACATATTGCTCGATCTTGTTAAACTGATGGATGCGAAACACACCACGTGTGTCCTTGCCATAGGTACCCGCCTCTTTACGGAAGCAGGGGCAAAAGCCGACGAAGGTTAAAGGCAAGTCTTCGGCTCTGAGAATTTCATCCTTGTACATACCTGTGATCGATACCTCGGCAGTGCCAACCAGGAATAATTCTTCATCATCGATAGCGTAAACCTGGTCACGCCCCTTAGGGAACTGCCCGCTGCCGATAAAGCAGAAGTCTCGCGCCATAGCTGGTACGATCAACGGCGTGAAGCCTTTGCGTGCAATACGATCCATGGCGAAATTCATCAGAGCCAGTTCGAGACGTGCAGCATCCCCTTTGAGTGAGTAGCTGCGCGCGCCCGCGATCTTGACGGCCCGCTCAATATCTACAACATCCAGTTTTTGCATCAGCGCGTAATGGTCGAGCGGCTCAAAATCGAACGACGGTTTCTCGCCCCAGTACCTGATGGGCACGTTGTACCTCTCGTCCTTGCCGATGGGAGAGCTAGGGTCAGGGATGTTGGGCACAAGTAGGAGCAACTGGTAGCGTTCTTCCTCCAATTCGTGCAGCCTCGGTTCCATGGCCTTGATCTGCTCGGCGAGTTGTTTCCCTTCCGCTATAAGCGCGTCACGCTCTGCTTTGTCCTTACCTGCCTGCTGGATGCGTTTCGAGATTTTATTCTGTTCAGTACGAGCCTCCTCAACCTGGCGCTGCACTTCGAGCACTCGACGATCAACATCTAAAAGATAGTCGATGTCAAGCGTGTTGTATTTGACCCGCGCCGCTTCTTTGACAATGTCTGGATGTTTGCGAATAAATGCGAGATCTAGCATAATAGAATTTGCTCCTTCTTGTAACAAATAAACAATAAAAAAGCGCCATCGTCCCTTGCGAAGGACGACGACGCGCAATGCGTGTAAGCCGTGGTGCCACCTTGATTCTTTCAATTTCCACCCAGGGTAATTGAAACTCACTGTTGCCTGGTAACGGAGGCGACCGTTGGCGCTTCTAGAGCTGGCTCGCGGGTGGATTTCCCTTCTTCTAGCTGCTGCATTGCACCGTCCTGCAGCTCTCTGTTGCCCGGCAAAAGGTACTCGTCCCGTTCAACGCCTGTCTATTTGTTAGTATCAGCATACCAGTGGTTTTGTTGTTTGTCAATAGCGAACGGTTTCATAATGTTGTGTTTCTAATTTCAGCCAAATATACCACTTGACAAACCAGTTGTAATCGATTACAATTGTTCTGTAATCGATTACAACTTCCAAATTATTTTCTACACTCAAAATCTCTAAATTTCTTACACCCATGCGCGTAGTTTCGGAATTCATGAATGATCCAGAATAGGGTGATCCATGAGTTTTGAGATTGTTTAGGGAATATGCCCGAGTAGCATTCGACGGGAATGGGCGTCTGGCATTAAGCATGTGAAAGGGGGTGTGCGAAGCAGCGAGTCAAGATAGTAGTCACTTGCTCAATACGACAAGCGGACAACGAGATGAACGTAAGTGTTTCATCTTCGATCTTGTAATGTACATCTATCTGGAACTAGTCCTAAGAGAACAGAAGGAGGAAATCCTCAATGCGTAAGTCGGTGTTGACTTTGAGTGTAGTACTGGTATTGGTGGCATTGATCCTTGCCGCGTGTGGGGGATCGACAACTACCAGTGGTCCCAAAACCATTAAAACTATCGGCATGACCGTTCAGGCCATCAGCAATCCCTTCTTCGTTGCTATGTTGCACGGAGCCCAGGCAGAGGCCAAAAAGATCGGTGCGTCAGTGCTATTGGAGGACGCCAATCACGACCTTGGAGTGCAGACCAACGAGATGGATGACTTCATTCAGAAACATGTCGATTTGATCCTGCTCAACGCGGTTGATTCTGCTGGTATCGCTCCAGCGGTTCAGCGAGCGGTCCAGGCTGGCATCCCGGTTATCGCGGTAGATGTGGGTGCACAAGGCGGTGTGTCCGCCACTGTCGCGTCGGATAACGTCGCTGCGGGACGGCTCGCCTGCCAGTATATGGCCGACCGGCTCAAGGGTCAGGGCAAGATTGCCATTCTTGATGGGCCGCCAGTAACTGCCGTCACTGATCGCATAAAGGGCTGTATGGCAGTCCTGGCTGCGACCCCGGGCCTACAGGTAATGGCAAGGCAGGTTGGCAATGGCGACCGCACCACGGGTCTTGAACTCGGCACATCCATTCTGACCGCCAATCCACATCTTGATGCCATCTTTGCTATCAATGATCCCGAGGGCTTGGGCGTCGAGTTGGCGGCCAAGCAGGCCAATCGGAAAGACGTATTCATTGTTGCTGTTGATGGTTCGCCAGATGCCGTTACCTCTCTTAAGGCCCATGGTCTCTTTGCAGCCACCTCTGCGCAGTCGCCATACACTATAGCTATAACTGGTGTGCAGCTCGGCGAGAAGATCCTCGCAGGTCAGAAGCTAGACAACACCAATATCAAAGTGCCGGTGTCGCTGGTCACTCAAGATAATGTCGATAGTTACGGTGGTTGGCAATAGTCTTGAAGAGCTAAGATAGCAACCTGAGGCTCCAATTATGCGCAAGAAATGGCTCGTAAAGGTGCTATAGGGTACGCACATTCCGTTGAAGCGTTCTATTATGTGGTTGAGATTGGGCGGCCCATTATTTGAAGCGAAGTTTCGAGAATGAGGCCGTCCCTACATCCTAATCCATAGCTAGCACGTCTTGTAGTCTTGTAGAAACACTCTAAATCTGAAGTTGTTGTCAATTAGACAGCGTCGTACTTTCATTAACGACGTAGAGCAGGCAAGAGAATAGACATGGCTGAGAGTGCAAGGGCAGATAGCCCAATCTTGCATATGAAGCACATCTCAAAAAGCTTTCCAGGTGTACAGGCCTTGCGAGATGTGCATCTCGATGTACGTCGGGGAGAGATCCACGCGCTAGTAGGTGAGAACGGCGCGGGGAAATCGACCTTGATGAAGATCCTGGCAGGTATCTACCATCCAGATAGCGGCACGATTGAGCTTGATGGGCGGCCAACGGTTATTGATAGCTCGCACCAAGCGCGTGCTCTAGGTATCGGCATCATTCACCAGGAATTGAATCTTTCGCCCAATCTCACAGTTGCTGAGAATATATCTATGGGTCGGGAGCCATATACGTTTTTAGGTTGGATTGACTTTCGGACGATGGAACGCAGGGCCAGCGAGGCACTGGAACAGGTTGGCGCAACCTTCTCTCCCTCTACTCTTGTAGGACGCCTTAGCATTGCCCAGCAGCAACTAGTTGAAATCTCCAAAGCGTTGTCTGAGCAAGCGCGTATCCTGGTGATGGACGAACCAACGGCGTCTCTGTCCGAACGCGAGACACAAAAGCTCTTCGAGATCATGCATACCTTGCGCAGCCGGGGCATCACCATCATCTACATCTCGCATCGCATGGCTGAGGTGTATAAGTTGGCCGACCGTGTGACTGTCCTGCGTGACGGGCAATATGTCGATACCCTGGAAGGCCAGGCTATTACGGCCGACGCACTGATCCAGCGCATGGTTGGGCGGCCTCTCGGCGACTTATACATTCACGATGTGATCGAAGCCGGGGATGTAGTGCTAGAAGCACTTGATCTAAGCGACGGTCGGCATATAGGACCTGCCAGCCTGACTTTGCGTCGAGGAGAGATCGTCGGCCTCGCCGGTCTAATCGGTGCAGGCCGCACCGAGCTGGCGCGTCTCATCTTTGGTGCGGATCGACATAGTGGTGGCGAGATCTACGTAGAAGGTGTGCGTGTCAACATCAGTCATCCCATAGATGCTATTCGTGCAGGTATTGGCCTTGTACCGGAGAGTCGCAAGGAGCAAGGACTTTTCCTTAAGATGGCGGTGCAGGAAAACATCGTTATGAACACCTTGTCCAAGTTGACTGTAGGGGGTTTCATCGATAAGCGGCGGGTACGGCAGACTGCTCAAAAGTATGTAGACGACCTGAATATTCGTCTTGCCTCGTTAGACCAGGAGGTTGCCAGCTTGAGCGGTGGCAACCAGCAAAAAGTTGTCCTGGCGAAATGGTTGACCCTTAACCCGAAGGTGCTGTTGCTTGATGAACCAACAAGAGGTGTCGATGTGGGGGCAAAGGCAGAGATCTACCGTATTATGAACCGGTTGGCACATGATGGAGTAGCAATCCTGATGATCTCGTCCGAGCTGCCAGAGATCTTGGGTATGAGCGACCGTATTTTAATCATGCGTGAGGGAAAAATCGTAGCCGAACTGCCCGGTCGCACTGTCACGCAGCAGGAGATCATGTCTCATGCTACTGGCGTCACATCGCATGTGTAACACTGCGTATAGGGGAGGGGTACAGTGCAGGTTCCGAGCGTTGCTGGACCTTTCTGAAATGAAGGAATAAGAAGGATGAATATACACAGGATAAAAGATATGCATGTTGCTGATAGCGAAACCACACCAGGCAAGACGAAGGCTGCGGGGATAGGTGGCGTAGCTATATCCGTGCGAGGTCGCGTTTATCGGTTGTGGCAACAACTAGGTATAGCGCTTGCGTTCATACTGCTGTGCGTGATTATGTCGTTCACTGCCCCGTACTTTCTGGATTTCAGCAATTTACTCAATGTCGCTCGCCAGGCCTCGATCAACGCTATTCTCGCTGCAGGCATGACCTTCGTTATCCTGACCGGCGGCATCGACTTGAGCGTTGGATCGGCCCTGGCGGTGGCGGGTGTGCTGTCAGTATGGCTAGCGGCGCAAGGTGTCCCCGATGTAGTTGCTGTGCTGGCAGGTATCGTCACTGGTGGTCTGTGCGGAGCGCTTAATGGCGTGCTGATCGCCAAGTTCAAGCTGTCCCCGTTCATCGTTACTCTGGGTGCGCTAACCTATCTGCGTGGTCTGGCATATGTCACTACTGGTGCATACCCTCTCATCAAGGATGATCTCGGCTTCGCTTTCCTCGGCAATGGCTCTGTAGGTCCCATCCCCTGGCCTGTTATTATTGCCCTGGTAGTCTTCGTCGTCGGCTACATCGTACTCAAACGTACTACTTTTGGGCGTCACGTCTATGCCATTGGCGGCAATGAGCAGGCGGCTCGCCTGAGCGGGATCAACGTTGACCGCACCCTCATTTGGGTCTACGTTATCAGTGGTATATGTACAGGTATAGCAGGCATCATCTTTGCCGCCCGGCTCTTGAGTGCTCAACCAACAGGAGGCCAGGGCTATGAACTCGATGCTATCGCTGCTGTCGTCCTTGGTGGCACCAGCTTCGTTGGCGGCGTAGGATCAATCATTGGTACGCTTATCGGTGCACTCATAATCGCTGTCCTCAATAATGGTCTCGTACTGATGAATGTGCCATTTTTCTACCAATTGATTATCAAGGGTGCCGTCATCATCATCGCTGTCCTGCTCGATCGTATTCGTGCCAGACGCGCTTCCTGATTTATTATAGTTGCCAGACCTGGACATTGCTGAATGCAATATCCGTGGAGTTGGTGTTGCTCTCGCTGAAAACACCGATCTTACCAGAGCCGAACGTATTGTTGCTCACGCTATCAAGATACTGCCCATTGATGTAGAAGAAAATGTTGCTGCCGCGAGCAACGACTGTCATGGTGTTGGTCTGATTCTGACCCTGTTTAATGAGCGTGGAAGAGTTGCTCAACAGGTTCTTGGCGTGGGTACCCTGGTTATCTACATAGAGGTAGAGATCGTAGGCTCCGCTCTGACTGATACGGAAGAGGTAGAACTTAGAGTTCACAGGATCAGCACGGAAAATGATACCACCCTCGTCCCCTTGTATGATGGTCATCTGCACTTGAAAGGCGAAGTTGCCAAAGGTTGGAGCCCCAGCGAAGCAGGGTTGAAAGAAGCCTTTCTGAGGCATGACGGAGTGATACTGCCCTCCCGTATAAGCACAACTTCCATTTTGGGCCGAACTTGACGCGGGAAGTTGGTCCCAGTTGTTGTTGCTTGGGGAAGTCAACGGATCGCTGAGGACTGGAGTTCCACCTGTCGCCTGGCCGAGGATAGCTTGCAGCGCAGTTGCAGTCGCGGTGGTTGCCGCTGCCGCAGAAGCCTGAGCTGTAGCAGTAGCGTTTGCCTCCGCCATCGAGGTTGCCAATGCGTTTGCGGTGGCCTGAGCGTTTGCCTGTGCAGTTCCTGTAATTTGTGCGTTTACGGCGGCAGTTGCCTGTTCACGCAGTTGTTGAGGGCGGTAGATGCCCGCATAGTAGATGAACCCGCTGCCTGCAAGAATGAAGACTACGATGACGATCAGCAGGATTATAACAGTTGTTGAGAGCCCTCGCCTCCTTGGTGGTGGCTGGGGTGAGGGTTGCTGCGGATACTGCTGGCCTGCCTGTGGATACCCCATGTATTGTGGAGAATCCGCGTATGCCGCGTGGTTTTGGGAGAGATAAGGCCGATCCTGTTGCTGAACCTGGTCAGGGTAATTTGGATAGCTCCCGCCTGATCCTGCTGGAGGGTAGTTTGGTGATGACGATGAGCCATATGGTCCAACCTGATTATAATTGGGATTCGATAGAGGTGTTGGGTTGGGCATAGGGTAGCTAGGTGTTGGAGGTGTTGGGAGCGATGATGGTGCTTGCATGTAATCAGTAGGAGAAGCAGGTTCATTCACAAAACCAGGCTGGCTATAATACTGCCCTGAAGGCGCTGCGATAGATACTGTCAATACGAGGTCACCAACTGGTCCGCCTACCCAGGTAGGCTCACCCTGACCCTTTAGACGAATCTCTTCGCCGTCGCGAATACCTGCACGCACAGGCACTGTAAGACGACGTCCTCCTGGAAGCGTGACCGTTCGGCTGCTGCCAGCCTGTGCCTCAGCCTGGCTGAGTGCTAACGTCGCACGAATGTCGCCGCCTTGTGGTCCTTCATATGCCATCTCTTTCACCTACGCGCAAATTTGACCATTTTGAATAAGGTCTGTTCTGTAGCCATGCACGAGACCTAGTATAGCACATCAGCACTCAGCCTAAAAGAGTCAATTTCCTGGTTCCGGGATTATACCATGCCAAGCTCCCACTTGGCATCCTCGGTCATTTTATCGGGCGACCAGGGTGGATCGAAAGTCATATTGACTTTGCAAAAGTTGACATTCTCGACCTCCCCCACGCGCATCTCGACTTCGCTAATCACATCTCCGGCCATAGGACATCCCATAGAAGTTAGGGTCATAGTGATTTCAACTTGCCCTGTATCGTTGTTGATATCAATATTATAGATAAGACCCAGGTCGTAAATGTTGACAGGAATTTCCGGATCATAACACTCATGTAACGCATCTATAACTTCAGCTTCATTAATCTCTGCCATCGTCTCTGGCTCCTTTGCACTTTAAACCAACTAAATTAGTAGGAATTGTACTTTACTACTATAGCTCATATTCTAAGGACTTGTCAAAGTCGAAAGCTAGATCCTATCCTGTCCATGTACAACGAAATAAATCGTTCCACGTCGACTCCTACCGAGGTCAGCATATTTGAGACGTGCAGGCGTTCAAGCGACGGATCGATATCTTCGGTGCGTTCGAAGTAGGCGACGGTCTCTCCTAAAGTGAGGCTACCTGTCAGTTCGACATCAACATACGCCGGCTCCCAGGTAATCAGTTCTGGTTGGAAAGCTGCTGCCAGGCAAAGAGGATCGTGCATCTGAAAAGATGTTAAACCCCTCGATTGCCCAAAGGTAGAGATGTAGGTATCGACCATCTGCTCGATGAGCCTGTTGACAGGGCTACCGGTGGATGCCAGCATATGTACCTGCTCTCGTTGGAGTAGGGTCTTTGTTGTGACATCGAGTGATACAAGGTGCAAGGGCCAGCCTGCATGAAATACTATTTGAGCGGCATGCGGGTCCGCGTAAATGTTAAATTCTGCTGCCGGCGTTACATTGCCGGGGACGCGCAAAGCTCCGCCCATAATCACCACTTCGCGCGCATATTCGGCGATACGTGGCTCCTTGCGCAGTGCCAACGCGATGTTTGTAAGTGGGCCAATCACCACAAGCGTAATTTCTCGCGGCGCAGCCATTATCTTCTCGATTATGAGGTCTACAGCGTGCTGCTTTACAGGCCATAGTGTTGGCTCAGGAAACTCGATACCTCCAAGTCCGTTCTGTCCATGAACATAATCAGCAATGACGGGTTGGCGTAAAAGTGGACGAGCACAACCGCGTGCTACCGGTATATCTGTACGCCCTGTCAGTTCCAGCAGCGTCAGTGCATTGCGTGTGGTCAGGTCAACGTGTACATTTCCACTGACCGTGGTAATGGCTTCAAGCTGTATCTCGGGTGAAGCGAGCGCGAGAAAAAGCGCGAGTGCGTCATCTATACCCGGGTCGGTGTCGAGAATAATACGGTACATGGCAAATCCTTCTCTGTACATACCGAAGGTGGCAGGGCTTGCTTTTTCTTATCAGTTCGATGGTATGATAATCACAATTACTGAGTTGCGACAGAAAAAGAACATTGCCGATTAAACAAAATATCCGGCTAAGGAGTTTGCCAGGTCTGCATCCTGCAAGTATGCGCTATGGTGCCCCTGGATTGATCTGAGCATAGAAAAGCACTTCGCCGTAAGTATCATTGTCCTCGAAACGCATCAACTTCCGCTCGCGTTGGCAGACCCGATTGTGCCCCAAACTTCGTCACTTTTAACGCACTGGCGTACACTGCGAATTGCAAAGCGTTCTCCAGGCTCTGTTGCTCGGTCAAGGCCACAGTGAACGCGCCTACAAAACAATCTCCGGCGGCGGTCGTATCAACAACGTGAACCTTGGGAGCGGCCTGATAGGTGGTCTGCGTATTACCTGTTCCGTCGTCCCTGGCAAGTATCGCTCCCTGCGCTCCAAGTGTTATAACGACAATGGGTATACCCTTTTCGTGAAGCGCCGTAGCCACTAAGCGAGCATCTTCATGATTAGCTATATTGGTACCCGCAAGGAAACTTGCCTCGATCTCATTGACGATCAACACCTGTAGTTGTCTTAGTACCTCCCATGCCACTGGTTGGGCGGGCGCGAGATTCAAAATGACGGGAATCCCCGCATTGTGTCCCGTGGTAATCAAGGTTTTAACGGTTTCCAGTGGAATCTCCAGTTGTAGCACCAGTGCCCGTGCCTGTGTGATAGCCTCAAGAATGTGTGTGAGCTGCACCTGGTCCTGGCCTACGCACATGTTAGCGCCGGAGGCAACGATGATGGCATTTTCGCCATCAGGGGCAAGAAAGATAAAAGCGACGCCACTGGCTTCTTGATGGTCGATAACAACGAGTCCCGTATCGATCTTATCAGCCACCAGTGCTTTGAGTAGTTGCTCACCAAAGGGATCTGTCCCCACGCGCCCTGCCATTGCTACTGGTGCGCCCAGCCGTGCCATGGCAACAGCCTGGTTGGCCCCTTTCCCACCTGGGACGAGCTTGAGCGAGCCTGCACCAAGCAGTGTTTCTCCCAGTACTGGAGGGCGTGGTACATGTACAATCTGGTCCATATTGAGGCTGCCAACAACGAGGATAATGCTATTCGTCATAGTATTCTCCTGATCAACGCAATAATGTAGATGAACGAAATACTCCGGACAGCCGTAGGGCCCGATTTATCGCGGCCAGTGCCGATTTATCGGCCAGTGGCGGACTGTTCCGCTAGCCGGAGTATTTGGTTAATCCGCATAATCTGTGCAATTATCCTGTCAGGAAGCA
>WNFH01001661.1_pt1 | contig 15254 bp, 12 predicted proteins | sample 5400411 | NCBI WGS metagenome assembly WNFH01 (sample SAMN13153347, study PRJNA577476) | soil metagenome | isolation source: 200 cm saprolite under Douglas fir tree site 2 hole 3 | place: USA:California | collected 2015-04-18
GCTGTCAACAGAAATACAGGTGCGGGGTTCGTGCTCGTGGATCGTGTTCGTGTTGGCAGGGGAGACCGGAATGAAAGATGAAAGGGGAAACGGGATTCGCTTGGCTAGTTGGAGTCAAGCTGAGAAGATCGCGTGGTGTACTAATTCGATTACTTCCTACTTATGCCAAGGAGCAAGACCACGAAGTTGGACATGAGAACAAATAGCAGAAGTTCCAGACTATTTTCTTTATATGTACGCTACTTACAGCCCTGTAAACTATTGTCGCTGCCGGAAGTCTAATTGGGTAGAGGCTCAAGAAGGCTTAAAGGTAAAAGGAGGGTTTTATGAACAGATTAAAAACGATAGTGGCTCAAGCAAGACGCCAACTTGATTATGACATCCATCATCATGCCAGTCGTAAAAAGATCGCCAGGGATGACCAACGTGTCCAGGAGCTCTTGAATGATATCCATCAAGATCGGCGAGATCTCCACTGGTAGGATTAACGCCTGAATTATGATTGGCCTGGCCGTCGGTATGCCAGTCGGCACACCGGCGGTCAGGCGCTCCCATTCATTCTCCCTTTTCCTTTGTCAACCTAAATCGACTTCATAGAAGTAATCCAATCCGCAACGAACCACGAAACCTTCCCGGAATCGGATTACTTTGATCCGGCAAAAAGGCCCAGTTCTTTTTGCGCTGCGCGGAGAACGGAAAAATCTACCAGCTTGGCAATTGGCAGAGGCTCTTTGATTTTCAGCGGTTGGGCGATGGTGAGGTCGAAGTTTTGGCGCAGGGTTTCCTCATCGGCCCCGCCTATGTTTTTAGGATCAATGGCTTTTACCGAAACCGCTAGCGCCGCTTCGGTCACGTCTCTCGGATAGCCGAACTCCTGCATCGCGATGCGGATAGTTTCCTCTTTTTTGTTAAGCATGAAAAGCATCGCCTTGACCATGCCCCGTGTCCAGCGTTTGACCTTGTCCCGCTCCTGAGTGAGCTTCGCATCCGAGCTGGCGAAACCGCCCCAGGGCCAAGGCGCCATGTCGGCCAGCAAAACGAGTTCGCTGAGGCCGCTCTTCTTCATTAGAAAAGCCATGTCCGGGTTGACGGTCATGGCCTGAAGCAATCCGGCCTGCAAAGAGGCAACGCTGGTGTCTCCGCCGCCGACCGCAAGGAAAGTCACGTCCCTGTCTGGATTCACTCCATTTTGCTGCAGCACCATAGTGGCGGCGATCTCAGTGTTGTTGCCGGCGGCGGATACCCCGACGATCTTTCCCTTCAGATCGGCGACTTTCTTAATCTCCGGCGCACTCACAAAGACAAAAGTCGATTTGTAGAAGGGAAAGAAGATCGCCTTAACTGGAGCGCCGGGCGATGCCACTCGCATCGCGGAGCCGGCGTTGGCAACGACGTCGAGTTCGCCGCTCATGAGGGCCGTGATCACGACGTTGCTCCGCACCAGTATCCATTGGACCTCCAGCCCTTCATCTCTGAACAGGCCGCCGCGGATGGCGACAAACAGCGGAAGCTGACCGAAACTCTTGTCGGACAGCGCGACGCGAACCCTATCGGCCGCTGCAGCGTCAGGGGGCGGAACTAAACGAAAGCAAAGAAATGAACAGGGCTGCGAGAGGCGAAACCAGACCGAATCGCATTATACGACTGTACATATGAGGTGTCCCTTGCTTCAACTATGCCCACGCCGCTCTATTTGTAGCCGAGTATTTTTCCATAGTCGCGCGCCAGCCGGTCCATGTCTTTGGCCTGTTCCTGATTCATCTAGATCACCTGCTTTCCCTGAACGTATTCATACGCCTTGGTGCCTGGGACGAAGGCGGAACTCTGGCCGGAAAATTTTTCCCACCCCTCCTGTCCCTCACGGCTCGTCAGGAAGGCGGAGAAAAGGTGGCCCGCATTCGGATGGAGCGCCCCTTTGACGACGCCGACATGATAGGCGGGTGAGATGACCGGCTCAAGCCCTTCCGCGAAAACAACCGGCGCGCCTGTCTTACTCGCCCTGCCCACCTCATCATCGCTGATGGTCCCGACCACGAGGATCTCTCCCAGCAACAGCCGGTTGTAAAGCGCCGGCATGGTGCCCAGGCTGGGCTCCAATTTGGCGAGCGCGGCCACGAACTCCGTGGTTTTCTTTTCGCCCCACGGTCCCAGCGCCAAGCGCGCCAGCTGATGGGTGGCGGTCGGCATTCCCAGCTTCCCGCCTCTCCACATGGGATCCAAAAGATCCTCCCATCTTCTGGGAACATCCTTGGCCGGCAGAACGCTCTTGTTATAAGCGGGCAGAACGAACTGGTTGGCGAATGAGAGCGCGCCGCCGTCATACTTGATGACTTTTGCATCGACGCCGAGCTGGGCGTAGTCAAAGGGCTTGTGGAGCTTTCTCAACCAGAGCGTCCCGTGGTGCGCGTCGGTGACGGCCATGATGTCCCATTCGGGCGCGACTCCGGTCGCCGCAGTTGCGATCAGCTTCGCGACATCCCGGGTCATGTTTTGCGACGGGTTGAATCCCAGCTTGATGCTGAGGCCGTACTTCTTGTTGAACGCCTGAGCCAGAGCCTGAGCGCCTTCCGGACCGAGCGTGGATGGCGCGTACAATTCCAAGGCCGCTTCCTTCTTGGCCGCGGCAACGAGATCGTCCACTGGCGCCGCCCGGAGCGGGATCTTCGCCGGCGCAAGAAGCACGAGAACAAAAGTCAGTCCTAAGAGCCATCTGTACTTCATCGCTCGCCTCCTTTACTTGATCCCCAACTCCCTGTTGACCTCTCGTTGAAGGCTGAAGTCGAAGACTTTCGACGCTTGCGCGGGCTAAGAATTAGAGACTTTGCTCAAGAAGGTCGTCGCCCGGGCGAGAGACCAGCTCACGAGCCACAGTGGATGGGGCCGAGCTAATAAATAAGATTGCCCGCGCTATCGCGGATCAATCCTCGACCATTCAAGGATGAGGGAAGATTCTTTGAACTGATCTCAAGTTCACTGGCTTTGATGTGCCCGTGGAAAGTATCCACCTCAACCATCTCTTTCTTCTCGCGCCAGACTCTCTTCGGTTGCTTTCCGCTGTCCACATCCTCCATCGCCTTGCGCAGGATTTTGCGCAGGAGGATTACGCCGCGGTCCGAGGTCGCCAAATGCTCCGCGGCGCGATCGGCGATTTTCCCCTGAGACTCCTGCAGGACCAGATCTTCCAGCGGCGCGATGCCTTCCCAGGCCGAGTATCTCCGTTTGTCGTAGTCTTTCTTTTCAACCGTTCCCTCAAGCGTCTGCGGCAGGCCCCGGTCGGCGGTCGCCATTTTTTTGGGTATGAAGTTGCCTGTGAAATTTCCCTTGCGCACCAGCGTGTAGCGGAAAATCTCAAAGTGGGTGTCATCGATAATTCGGAGCATGCCTCCCGCCTCCCGACGATCATCCGTGAAATCCGGAGGCAGGCCGGCGTTCACTCCTGAAAAGCGCCAGTGTGTCGGCATGGCGATGCTCCAGGCGTTCACGAACTTCATTCCGGGATCGCCTGTATCCCACACGGCCACGGTCTTCATGCCGTAGTCGGTCTCCAGGAAATCGAGCCGCGAGGGAACCCAGCTTCTGATGGCAGCGTCGTTGAACGGCTTGAGCTCTTCAGGAACTTCCATTGGCACTAAGCTATGCAGGGCAAAGGCATGACCCATGTCGGCAAAGTTTTCCATCCAGTTGAGATAGTTGTAATTGCGGATGTCTCCTTGCTTCAGATGGACTTCGCCGTCGCTCCGGGCCAACACATCGATCTTAGGCAGGGGCGGCGGGCTCTCCTTGTCCGGCCCCATGTAGGTCCAGATCACTCCCGCCCACTCTACGACCGGATACCAGAGATGGCGGATCTTTTCCTTGTGCTTGGTGCCAGGCGGCTCCAGGGGCATATCCACACATCGCCCTCTCACGTCGTAGGTCCAGCCGTGATACGAACACATGAGGCCCTTTTCACGGATTTGTCCGTACTCCAGCGAGGCGCCGCGGTGAGAACATTGGGCGCCGATCAAGCCGGGATTTCCTTTTGCGTCGCGGAAGAGGACCAGATCTTCGCAGAGCATTCTGACAGAGACGGGTAGCTCTTTGAGTTCCCTCGACAGATAGACCGGGTGCCAGTACCTGCGGAGCATTTCTCCCGCCGTCGTGCCCGGTCCGGTGCGAGGCAGCTCCTGGAGAAACTTTAGGCGACTCTTGGCTGTGGAGTTCGTCTTCGACGTCGTCATGGTTTGTTGTGTGCTTGATCGCATCGTCGCTCTCATTTTTCTAACCTCTAAAAATCTTTTTCTTTGATGCCGAGCTCGCGGTTGACTTCTCGCCGCAAGGTAAAGTCAAAAACGCCGGACGGGGCCACAGGCTGAGGTAGCTTGAGAATCTGAGCATCAAGGACCAAATATTCCTTGATTTCCTCCTCCGAAGGGATGCCCGTCACGGTGAATGCGGGTTTGGACATACGATACGACTCCAGAGCGATTGCCACGTAGGTGTTCCACATTTTGGCGAGCATTTCGCTCACGTCACGCTCGTTTTGTTCGAAATAGAGCCCTGCCTGGGCCGTTGCGCGCAGCAATTTTTTGACCAGCTCAGGTTTTTCCTGAAGGGTTTTGACGTTGACCGCCAGGCCGTTCTGCAGGCTGGCGAACTTGTCGATCGCGCTGTCCAGGACATTCATCTTGTATTTGTCGCGGCCGATCAAAACCCACGGCGGGCTGATCGCCGAAACCTGGATCGTGTTGCTGACCAGAGCTTGGAGTTGCCGGCTCTCCTCTCCCGCCTGGATGGTCGTGATATCTTTGTCCGGATCGAGGCCCCCCAGGCTGATCAATTTTCTCGCGGCTGTGTGCTGGCTCCCTCCGAACGTTACCGTGCCCAGCACTTTTCCTTTGAGGTCCTTAACCGACTTATACTCGGGTCGGGCGATAAGCCAAAAGAGCGGACGGCGGAGGCTCACGGAAACCGCCCGCAAGGGGGCGCCTCGCTGGATCGCGCGCATGGCGCTGCCGATGGAACTCAAGCCGACCAGGTCGCCCGTGATCCCGGCGGCAATCGCCGCATTGGCGGACATTTGAACCAACTGCGGCTCCAATCCCTCGCTGCGAAAGAAGCCCTTTTCCTTGGCGATGAAAAACTCGATCGAGGTAATGCCGCTGCTCGAATAGCTGATGGTGACTTTTTGGAGCGGCGCCTGGGCGAAGACCTCGACCTGGGTGATGAGGACTCCCAGGAAGCAAGCTGGACAAAAAAACAAGAGCTTTCTCATTTTTCCCTTCGTGAAAACTTACTCCCTCTTGCCTGCGCTGCCGATCTTGGCATGACTTCCTACAGCCGACGTCACTATACTTTTCCCCAGACCTTGCGCGCAATCCTCGCTACCAGTTCAAGCTTACGTTGCATGTCGTCCCACGAGAGGAGATTGCCTGAAGCGGCGGAGGCGAAGCCGCATTGAGTGCTGACGGCCAAGTTCTCAGTCGGCACGTACTTGGAAGCCTGATCGATGCGGCGCAGCAGCTCACCTTCAGACTCGAGCCGCGGCTCCTTGGTCGTGATCAGGCCGAGGACGACGCTCTTGCCTTTCGGCACGAAGCGGAGCGGCTCGAATCCGCCCGCGCGCTCGCTGTCGTATTCCACGAGGTATCGGTCCATCTGCAATGAGCCGAAGGCCTTCTCTGCGACCGGTTCATAGCTGCCCTCGGCTCCCCAGGCGCTGCGTTTATTCCCGCGGCAGAAATGAATGCCGATGACTGTGTCGGAGTCTCGCTTGATGCCGTGAATCATGGCGTTGTCCGCGGCAATTGCCGCCTCCAGCGCTGCCACCGGGTCGACGCCGCTCTCTTTCAAAAGCGCGCGCCGCCGAGGATCAAAAAACGTCGAGTACGACGGCGCGTCGAGTTGAACGTAGGAGGCGCCTTCGTCGATCAGTGCCTGGACTTCGTCGCGCATGATTGCCGCAACGTCCTGAAGCATCTCGTGGATCGTGGGATATACCTTGTCGGTCACGCCCGGTCTGTATCGGGTCATTGCGTGCTGGGTGGCGGCCGGTGTGCAGACCTTGAAAGGCCCGGGCGCATGCTGTTTCATAAAAGGCGCTTCGCCGGGAGTGAGCCGGCCTTTTTTGCGCAGCTTCCCGCCGACGACAAACTGGAGATTGCCCTCTTTTGAGACCGCCGCCAGCTCGCTTCCTCGACCGCGCCATTCGAAGCTCACGGTCGGTCTACCGGCGACGAGGCCTTCCACGGCCTGGGTCAAGTCCGCGGTGAAGATGTCCCGGCGATATTCACCGTCCGTGAAGACGTCGACGCCCGCAGCTTTCTGCAGCTCGAGGGCTTTGAGGATGGATCGATCCTCGATCGCGCACAGTTGCTGGCGATCCAGCTTCCCTTCGCGATAGGTGGCCCGTGCCTGGAGAAGCTCCGGCGGGCGCAAGAGGCTGCCGATGTTGTCCGCTCGGAAATGGGTAGCCATGAGTTAGCCGGTTCTAGCTCCGAAGGGTTTTCTTTTCATCACTTGATCCCCAGCTCGCGGTTGACCTCTCGCTGAATGCCAAAGTCGAATACCTTCGATGGAGCCATCGGCTCCGGCAACTTGAGAACCTGGGCGTCCTGGGCCAGATAGTCTTTGATCTCCTCATCGGTGGGCATGCCTGTCTGAGTGAACGCAGCCTTGGAGGAACGATACGATTCCAACGCGGCTTGGAAATCGACTCGATAGAGGCGCGCCAGCATCTCGCTTGCTTCCCGCTCGTTTCCCAAGAAGTAACGGTTTCCCTTGGCCCTTGCCCTGAGGAGTTTCTTGATCAGATCGGGCTTCTCCTGGAGGAGCTTGATCGGTACCGCCAGGCCGTTCTGGATGCTTGCGTACTTATCAATCGATGTCTCAAGGATATTCATCTTGAATTTGTCGTGGGCAACAGAAACCCACGGCGGGCTGAGCGCTGCTACCTGGATCGAGTTGCTTACGAGCGCCTGGAGCTGCAGGGTTTGATCACCTAGCTGGATGCTGGTGAGTTCTTTATCCGCATCCAGGCCGCCCAACGCCAACATGCTCTTGGCCGTGGTGTGCTGGCTCCCTCCAAGGGTTGAGATTCCGAGCACCTTGCCTTTGAGCTCTTTGACCGAACGATATTCCGGTCGAGCTATAAGCCAGAAGAGGGGGCGGCGCAGAGTCACCGCTATCACACGCAAGGGTGCTCCCCGCTGGATGGCCCGGATGGCGCTTCCGATAGACCCCAGGGCATCCACCTCTCCGGAGATGGCGGCGGTGACCGCTACGCTGGCGCTCATTTGAACAAACTGTGGCTCCAATCCCTCCTCGCGGAAAAAGCCCTTGTCCTTGCCGAGGAACAGGTCCATGGAATTGATCCCGCTGCTGGAGTAGCTGATGAAGACTTTCTGGAGCGGCGCCTGGGCGAAGACTGCTCCCTGCGGCAACAAAGCGACGATGCAAAACAAAACAGCGAAGATATTTCTCCTCATGACTTACCTCGTCGAGTTCTCTCTTCCAAAAGCCTTTCCCATTTTTTTCTCACTTTATCTTTCAGCTCCGCGCTGTGGCCGCTGACCGCGGGAAACTTGTCGCGCCATTCATAGGGTCTCGTGGCATCGATGAGGGCGCGTGAGTTGAAGCCTTTTTGCTCGCGTGGTATCGGCGGATCCAGAGGGCCGCTCCAGCATCGTTCGACGATCTCTATCGATTGGGCCGGGTCGGAGCGGCTGCACATCGCCCAGATGACGTCGTCCGATTTGGTGATGTCGATATCGTCGTCGACCACGACCACATATCGGCCCAGATAGGCCCCTGCGCGGCACTGGCTCGCAATCACCGCGGCCTGCCTCGCGTGGCCCGGATAGCGCTGCCGGATGGAAACGACCGTCAAGAATCTTCCCGCGGCCGGATGGACCCACACGCCCTTGATCTCAGGAACACCGGCGTCATCCAGCGCGTTCCAGATGTGCGCCGAACGGATCAAGCAGTGGTGCAGGTTGTCGCCGCTCGACGGCCGGAGCAGGGGAAAGCCGCAGAGGATGGGATTCCGGCGGTAATAGACCGCACTGACCCGGATGACGGGTTCGTTCTGACTGCTCGTATAGTAGCCGGTCCATTCGCCGAACGGCCCTTCGACCGTGGTCTCTCCCGGAATGAGTTCCCCTTCGATGGCAATCTCCGAATCTGCGGGAAGGGGAAGACCGGTCAAGGGGCCTTCGATGAGCTTCAGGGGCTCCCCGACGATCCCGCCGGCATAGGCGTATTCGCTCACGCCGTAAGGGACGTCCGAAGAGGCGACCAAAAAGTAGATCGGGTGATGGCCGAACGAAATCGCCACGGGGCAGGGTTTGCCGGCCGAGAAATATTTGTCGCGATGGACGCGCCCATGCTTCCCCGGAGACATATGGAGACCGATGCGATCCTTGCCATAGAGCATGACCCGATAGGTCCCGACATTGATCCAGCCGTCGTCGGGGTCGCGCGTCACGACCAGATCGTCGGTGCCGATGTAGCGCCCGCCGTCCAGTTCATGCCAGCGCGGCACCGGAAAGCTGAGAAGGTCGATCTCGGATCCCCGCATGGCAGTTTCCAGCAGTGGGCCGTCCGCGACCATCTCCGGTTTTATCGCCTGGATCTCTTTGACTTTGCGGCGCCACTGCTGAATGAACTCGAAATCGCTCAGCCCGGGATCCATCCCCAGGGTCAGAGAGAGCCGGCCCGAGGATGAAGTCAGGTTAGCCGCGACTCTGTGCCCCTCCGGATAGCCGACGATTCGGTCGAAGAGAAGGGCCGGGCGGGCTTTTCCATGGTCGCCGAATTTTTCGTTGACAAGCTCGGCAAGGGTTGAAAGCTCGAGATCCCAGTGGACGCCATCGATCTTTTCCAGTTGGCCGAGCTTTTCCACCCGATCGAGCCAAGCGCGGAGGTCTAGCATGATTTCCTCAGAGGCAAAAATTTTATAACGCACCAGAGCCGGTTTGTCTACTTAGGGAAGGCTGCATGGCTATCGTTATCTTTACGGGGAACCCGTCCCTTCGCACCAGCACCTCCTCTCCGGGAAGTCTTAGCTGCTCGCTTCGGGCAGCATCGAAACTCTCCGCCAAAGAACGGTGGCGGATCAGACATCGATGCTGCTTATCCTTCGATAAGCTCAGGATAGTGAGCAAAGTCGAACTATCCTCAGCTTCGCAGAGAGTTCCCACGACTCGGAGTCAATCTTCGCTCAGGGACAGGGAGGTTCCCCGGGGACGGAGAAGGAGGCTGAGTGGGTTTCCTGAGCGGGACTATTGCAACCTCTGCCTCTGGCAGATGTGGCATGAAGCAGCGGGGAGAGCTCGAGGGGAGCGTGTCGGCCACAAAGCGTTGGCTGATCCGCCTCAGGCGGAAGTGAGGCTGCGGACGTAGAGACGAGAAGATTCGGCACAGGCCCTGACCGGGGGGGGAATAAGCACATGCGGCTTTAGGTGGTGGCCCAAGGCACCGGCCGTCGGCCGCAGGCGAAGGTGCGCTCCCCGAGGGAGCTCTGGGAAGCCCATCGTGAGAGACCGTGGAGCGAAGGGAGCCCCGAGGCCCTCGTAGGTTTTCACCACACTTTTTGACGGAGGACCATTTTATTCTTGACAATTGAGAGCTTAAGTTAATATAAGAAAAAACAAAAGAAAATCTTGCCAGGCCCCTGGCCTGAGATGGAATAGAAGGAGGAGAGGGCTATGGAACTATGGTTATTTCTTCTACGGTGGATCCATTTCCTCGCGGGCATCACGTGGATCGGAATTCTCTATTATTTCAATTTTGTGCAAACTCCATTTTTCGCTGAAACGGACCCAGCCGTTAGGAGCGGCGCCATTCAGAAGCTGGTGCCCCGCGCCCTCTGGTGGTTTCGCTGGGGTGCCATGGGGACTTTCCTTGCGGGCATCCTAATTTATATGCACAAATTGGCTGACCTGGGAGGAGATGTGTTTTACACGTCGACCTATGGGTTAGCTATAACCGTGGGCGGTCTCTTGGGTACAGTGATGTTTCTCAACGTTTGGCTTGTGATCTGGCCGGCGCAGCAGGTTGTCATAGCCTCAGCGACCCAGGTGGCTCAGGGGGGGCAACCGCTCCCCGACGCAGCGCCGCGGGGTCGGCGCGCGGCCCTTGCCTCAAGAACAAACACCCTCTTTTCGATACCGATGCTTTTTTACATGGGGGCTGCCAGCCACTATCCTTCATTGGTAGGGCAGACGAGCGGTGGCGCTGCAACATGGCTGATCATTATAGTCTTGATCATCACTGGTGCGGTCGAAATCAATGCGCTGGTGGGAACACAAGGCGCCACAAAAAAGCCGCTCGACACAGTCGGTGGAACCCTATGGTCGGGATTCATCCTGGCGGCTATTTTTTACGGGCTTTTCTTGCTCACCTGAAGTTAGCGGAGAAAAGCAGCCAAATCCGGGATAGCCGATTTAAGAAACGGCATGGGCGGCATCGATTTGCTCTGGCGCTTCGGGACGTAGCCCGGAGGATAGGTGGCCCGAAGTATTCTCGCCTCCAGGAGTTCTTGTGAGGCGCCTTTTAAGGCCGGGCCCAACGAGCCCTCCTTAGAGGGGTCGGTGTTGTGACACGCCACGCAGTTGGCCTGATAGATCTGCCTTCCACGCGCAGGATCGGCCGCACGCGCTGTTTCTACCGGACGATTGGAATCCTTGCCACAGGCGCTGAGAAGAAAAGTAAGACATAAGACCGGATACCACCTTCCAGCAGCGCCGCGCATGCGCTTCCCGTATCCAATCCATCTCATGCCGGAAGACTTCATCGTTGCTAAGTTACTTTTCTGCCGTATCGCTCGAGGTCGTCTCAACCGCGCTGTCTCCTTGCCAGCCTGGAATGGTTACATCGGTGATGGGATCAATAGAGAAAATTTGGCGGCTATGATAAGTTAGCTTCTACGAATGGTGCGAAAGGGGGGAATCGAACCCCCACGGGTGTTAGCCCACAGGATCCTGAATCCTGCGCGTCTACCAAATTCCGCCACTTTCGCACATCATGCAAAACATTTTTCGCTTTCTATCTTACTTGGGCATTGATTCTTGTCAAGCTAATACCCGATCTTGAGATATAAACCATGAGCAAGATTCTTCTTATTGAGCCCCACAAGCTGCTGCGGCAGGCTATCACGCTTTCCCTTTTTCCGGAACACGAGGTCGAAGTCCGGGAGAACCCTAAGGGTCTTCCGATGGAATCTCTGGCCAATTACGATCTGGTCGTTGTCGACGCGGCGGCGCTGCGAGCGAGCGGCCAATTGTCGCCCGATTTATCCCGCGCGATACAGGGCTCCCGCGCACGCGTGGTTTGGCTGGAGGAAGACGGCGAGACTCAGGGGGTAAAACGCGAGAACGTCGTCGTAGTGAAAAAACCCATCGAAAGAGAGTCGTTTCATGCCGCGCTGAACCGTTTCCTCTCTCCTCAATCGAGTCGGGCTGTGGAAAAGAGCGGTCCATCCGCCGCGGCAAAGACGAAAACGGATACGCCTAAGAAGGCCGCCAAAAAAAGCCGAGATGAGGGGCCGCAACAGGCAACGCTGCAGTTTATTGATCTTGTCGATGTGGTGGAGGAGTCCTCAGCCAAGAAGGAAAGGAAAGGTTCGAAAAAGCCGAAATAGCCTCATGGAATTACCCAAGTCCTATTCGCACAAAGAGATCGAGGGGAAGTGGTACGCCTACTGGTCGGAGCGGGATTATTTCCGCCCAGCTAATGCGGCAGGCCGCAGCTTCTCTATGGTGATTCCGCCGCCCAATGTCACCGGATCGCTTCACATCGGCCATGCCCTCAACAACACTCTCCAAGATATTCTCTGCCGCTACAAGCGGATGGACGGATACAACGCCCTGTGGATCCCGGGAACGGATCACGCAGGCATCGCCACCCAAAACGTAGTCGAGAGGCAGCTCGCTGAAGAAGGGCTGACGCGAGCGCAATTGGGGAGAGCGAAGTTCGTCGAACGAGTTTGGGCCTGGCGGGAAAAATCCGGCAGCACGATTTTGCGCCAACTCAGGGCGTTGGGAGCTTCCTGTGACTGGAGTCGCGAGCGCTTCACTATGGATCAGGGCCTCTCTCTGGCAGTGCAGGAAGTGTTTGTCCGGCTTTGGGAAGATGGATTGTTGTACCGCGCCGAGCGGCTGATCAACTGGTGCCCGCGCTGCAAGACCGCGCTGGCTGACATCGAAGTGGTTCATGAGGATATTGAAGGACACCTGTGGCATATCCGCTACGCGTTCGCCGATTCTCCATCCGACGGTATTACGGTGGCGACGACCCGCCCGGAAACCATGCTGGGCGACACGGCGGTAGCCGTTCACCCCGAAGATCAACGCTACAAACGGCTGATCGGAAAAAAAGTTTCCCTCCCCATTGTTGGCCGGGAGATCCCGGTGATCGGAGATTCCTTCGTCGACCGGGAATTCGGCACCGGCGCTCTCAAAATTACGCCGGGGCACGATTTCAACGACTTTGAGATCGGGGAGAAATATGGACTCAAGAAGATCAGCATCTTCGATGAGGAGGCGAAAATCCGGCCGTCGGCCTTCGCTGAGGACGGGAAGGAGCCGGCTTGGCTAAAGCGCTACCGCCTCAAGGATCGCTTCGAGGCACGAAAGCTCATCGTGGAGGAGCTTAAAGAGAAGGGGCTGTTGGAGAAGGTAGAATCCTATCGCCATGCCTTAGGGCGATGCTACCGCTGTCAAACCGTCGTCGAGCCGTATTTGACGCCGCAGTGGTTTGTGAAAATCAAGCCGCTGGCGGAGCCGGCTATGGCTGCGGTCCGTGAGGGAAGAGTCCGAATCATTCCCGAAGGATGGACCAACTCCTACTTCGCCTGGATGGAGAACATCAAGGACTGGTGCATCTCGCGCCAGATCTGGTGGGGGCATCAGATTCCGGCCTGGTATTGCGTCACTTGCGATTCCGGCCACATCGTGCAGAGCGGGCAGGGCGATTTCATCTTGACCAAAGAGGCAAAGCCCATCGTCGCGCGCCGAGAGCCGGAAAGCTGCACGCGGTGCGGCGGCGGCAAGTTTGTCCGCGATCCCGACGTGCTCGATACCTGGTTTTCTTCCGCTCTCTGGCCGTTCTCGACGCTTGGATGGCCTGAGAAAACCGATGACCTTAAAACTTTCTATCCTACCTCTGTCCTTGTCACGAGCTTCGATATCCTCTTTTTCTGGGTGGCCCGAATGATCATGATGGGTCTAAAATTCATGGGGGATGTTCCCTTCAGGGATGTCTACATCCATGCGCTGGTGCGGGACCAGGAAGGGCAGAAGATGTCGAAGTCGAAGGGCAACGTCATCGATCCATTAGAGGTTATGGGGCGATACGGAACCGATGCCTTGCGCTTTACGCTGGCGGCACTGACCGCAGTGGGGCGGGATGTGAAGCTGGCAGAAGATCGGATCGGCGGGTACCAAAATTTCGTCAACAAACTCTGGAATGCTACGCGCTTTGTGCTGATGAACGTGAGCGACGGCGCACGATCGGAAGAGATCTCGCTGGATTCCTTCCATAATAGACAGTTGAACCTGGCGGATCAGTGGATCTTATCTCGTTTGAACAGCACTATTGACGAGGCGAGAAGGGCGATCGATTCCTATCGCTTTAATGATTTTGCGCATCATCTCTATCAGTTCACTTGGCACGAGTTCTGCGATTGGTACATCGAGATGAGCAAGCTTTCGCTTAACGGGACTTTGGGCGATGATCCGGTCAAGACTCGGACCGTTTTGATCGCGGTTCTGGAAAAATTGCTTCATCTCCTGCATCCGGTGATGCCCTTTGTGACCGAGGAGATCTGGCAAGGCGTAGCGGCGGGGAGAGGGAGCATCATGGTGCGCCCGTATCCCCAGGCGGACAATCGTTGGGTTCGGCCTGAGGTTGAGAAACAAATAGATTTCTTGATTGAAGTTATTCGGGCCATAAGAAATCTCCGGACTGAGATGAACTGTCCCCCTTCGAAACCAGTCCGAATCATTCTCTTTGGCTCCGAAGAGGATATGGCTCTTCTTCGATCGCAGGAAGTCTATCTTCGCGCCCTTGCGCGCGCGGATTCGGTGGAATATTTAACTGCGGGAGAGAGGCCGAGTGGCGCCGCTACGACCGTGGTCAGGACGGTGGAGATTTACCTTCCTCTCGATCAAATGGTCAACCTCGGAGAGGAAAGGGAGCGTCTTTTGAAAGAAATTCCGAAGGTGGAGGAAGAGCTGGCGCGAGTTCAAAGGAAACTCGGCAATCAGGCGTTTTTGACTAATGCCAAGGAAGAGATTGTCCAGAAGGAGAAAGTGAAATTGCAGGAGTTTGAGGAAAAGCTGCAAACGCTGCGCAGAAGCCTGGGGCGGATCCAGGAGCTATACGAGGGGGAAGGGAGGGCGTAGTCATGGATGTTCTTATCACTCCTGAAATCGAACAGCTCATCAAGACCGCCCTGGAAGAAGATATCGGCGCGGGAGATCTTACGACGCTGAGCACGGTGCCGGCGGAGCTCCGGGGTAAAGGGCTGTTCCGGGCCAAGCGGGACGGCGTCGTCGCCGGCCTCTTTTTATTGGAAAAAATCTTTTCGCTCTTGGATGCGCAGGTGAAGGTCCGTTGCCTCACGAAGGATGGAGAGCATGTGAAGCAGGGGACTGTAGTGGCCGAAGTCGATGGGCCGGTCAGAGCGCTGCTCATGGGCGAGAGGACTGCCCTGAACTTTCTCCAGCGTTTGTCGGGAACGGCGACGTTGACTCGGCGCTACGTGGATGCGGTCAAAGAGTTTCCCTGCAAAGTCATCGACACGCGCAAGACGACGCCGGGCCTTCGCACTTTAGAGAAATATGCCGTGCGCATGGGCGGCGGCTCCAACCATCGTCTCGGCCTTTATGATGCGGGTCTGATCAAAGATAATCATATCGTCGCCGCGGGCTCGATCGCCAAGGCGGTGGAAAAGGTCCGGCGCCATGCCCCATTTATGGCGAAAGTTGAGGTGGAGTGCTCGGACCTGAAGCAGGTGCAGGAAGCGCTCGACGCGAAAGCCGACGTCATCATGTTGGACAACATGGGGACGAAAGGGATGGCCGAGGCGGTCAAGCTGATCAACAAGCGGGCCTGGGTCGAGGCCTCCGGGGGAATCACCATCGAGAGGATACGCGAGGTAGCGGAGAGCGGGGTCGATTTTATTTCGGTCGGCGCCCTGACCCATTCGGCTCCGGCCGTTGACTTCAATATGAAGGTTGCATCGCCAGCCACAAAAAATAATGGTTGAAGGG
>WNFH01003499.1_pt1 | contig 15253 bp, 11 predicted proteins | sample 5400411 | NCBI WGS metagenome assembly WNFH01 (sample SAMN13153347, study PRJNA577476) | soil metagenome | isolation source: 200 cm saprolite under Douglas fir tree site 2 hole 3 | place: USA:California | collected 2015-04-18
GGCGAGGGCGTCACCGTCTTGTCCAGCTCCCACGCCGGCGTCTCCATCGCGGTGGGCACGAGGTAGTCCATGAAGCTCCCGCCCTGGATGTTGCCGTCCTCGTCGTAGCTGATCTCCTCCAGGAGCGCCGGCGCCATGCCCATGGTCAGCCCGCCGTGCACCTGGCCGTCGACGATCATCGGGTTGATGATGTTTCCGCAGTCGTCCACGGCCACGAAGCGGCGGATCTTCACCATCCCCGTGCCGCGGTCGATGTCCACCACGCAGATGTAGCTGCCGAAGGGGAAGGTGAGGTTCGGCGGGTCGTAATAAGACACGGCCTCCAGGCCTGCCTCCATCCCCTGCGGGTGGTTGGTGTAGGCGGCCAGCGCGATGTCCTGGATGGTCTTCGACCGCTGCGGCGAGCCCTTCACGGAGAACTTGCCCGTCTCCCAGACCAGGTCGTCCTCGGCGCACTCGAGCAGGTGCGCGGCGATCTTCTTCGCCTTGTCGCGGATCTTCCGGGCCGCCATCGCGCCCGCCGCGCCCGCGGTTGGCGTGGAGCGGCTGGCGTACGTGCCGAGCCCGTAGGGCGCGGTGTCGGTGTCGCCTTCCTCCACCTGCACGTGCGCCGCCGGGATGCCCAGCTCCTCGGCGACGATCTGCGCGTACGTCGTCTCGTGCCCCTGGCCCTGCGACTTGGTGCCGAAGCGCGCGATGACCTTGCCGGTCGGGTGCACGCGGATCTCGGCGGAGTCGAACATCTTGATGCCCAGGATGTCGAACTGCTTGCTCGGCCCCGCGCCGACGATCTCGGTGAAGCTGGAGATGCCGATGCCCATCAGCTCGCCGCGCGCGCGCTTCTCCGCCTGCTCCTTGCGCAGCTCGGCATAGCCGATCTTGTCCATCGCCTTCTGCAGCGCCGCCGGGTAGTCGCCGCTGTCGTACTCCCAGCCCAGCGCCGACTTGTAGGGGAACTTCTCCTTGGGGATGAAGTTCTTCATGCGCAGCTCGGCCGGATCCATCTTCAATTCCTGCGCGAGCACGTCGGTGATGCGCTCGATGCAGTGCGCCGCCTCGGTGACGCGGAACGAGCAGCGGTAGGCGATGCCGCCGGGCGGCTTGTTGGTGTAGACGCCGTCCACCTCGGCGAATGCGCGCTTGAGGTCGTACGACCCCGTGCAGATCGAGAACAGGCCGGCCGGGAACTTGGACGGGTTGGCCGCGGCGTCGGTGTAGCCGTGGTCCGCGACGGTCTTGATCTTCAGCGCCGTCATCGTGCCGTCCTTCTTCGCCGCCAGCTCCGCGTGGATGTGGTAGTCGCGCGCGAACGAGTCCGCCTGCAGGTTCTCCATCCGGTCCTCGACCCACTTCACCGGCTTGCCGATGACGACCGAGGCGGCCACCGCGATGACGTACCCGGGATAGACGGGCACCTTGCCGCCGAACCCGCCGCCGATGTCCGGGGAGACGATGCGGATCTTCTCCTCGGAGAGGCCGACGTGGCCGGCCACCAGCGCGAACACCGTGCGGATGGCGTGCGGCGCCTGGGTGGTCATGTAGACGGTGAGCTTCCCGGTCACGCGGTCGAAGTCGGCCACGCAGCCGCAGGTCTCGATCGACGCGACGTGGATGCGGGGGATGTACATGTCCTGCTTCACCACCACGTCGGCCTGCGCGAAGGCCTGGTCGGTCGCGGCGCGGTCGCCTGCCTCCCAATGGAAGATGCGGTTGTCCTTCTTGTCCTTCTTGTCGGTGCGCAGGACCGGCGCTCCCGGCAGCAGCGCCTGGAAGGGATCGACCACCACCGGCAGCGGATCGTAGTCGACCTCCACCGCCTCGACGCCGTCCGCCGCGGCGTAGCGGTCGGTGGCGATCACCGCCGCGACCTCCTGCGCCTGGTACATGACCTTCTCGGTGGGCAGCACCATCTGGGTGTCCGACATCAAGGTCGGCATCCAGTGCAAGTTGTACTTGGCCAGCGTCTCGCCGGTGATCACCGCCAGCACTCCGGGGACTTTCAGCGCCTTGTCGGCGTTGATGGACTTGATCTTCGCGTGCGCGAACGGGCTGCGCACGATGTCCATGTGCAGCATGCCGGGGAGCTGGATGTCGTCGACGTAGTTGCCCCTGCCGCGGATGAAGCGCGGGTCCTCCTTGCGCTTCATCGAGTGGCCCATCCCGCAGACCTGCGCGCTCGTCTTCAGTGCCATGATTTCCTCCTTTAAGGTCGCGATCCTCTCGGGCCGCGAACATGCATAGCCGCTAAGCCGCCTGCGGCGGCCGCGGCTACCTCTCCCTCAGCTTCGCGGCTGCGTACTGGATGGCCTGGACGATGTTCACGTACCCGGTGCAGCGGCACAGGTTGCCGGAGATCGCCTCGCGGATGTCCTGCTCGCTGGGCTCCTTGGTGCGCGCCAGGAGCGCGCACCCGGTCATCAGCATGCCCGGCGTGCAGTAGCCGCACTGCAGGCCGTGCTTCTCCCAGAACCCTTCCTGGACGGGGTGCAGCTTGCCGTCGCGCTCGAGGCCCTCGACGGTCGAGACCTCGCGGCCGTCGGCCTGCACCGCCAGCACCGTGCAGGACTTCACCGGCTGGCCGTCGAGCAGCACGGTGCACGCCCCGCAGTGGGTGGTGTCGCAGCCGATGTGCGTGCCCGTGAGCCGGAAGCTCTCCCGCAACAGGTGCACCAGGAGGAGGCGCGACTCGACGTCCGCCGCGCGCGCCGCGCCGTTCACCGTCACCGTGATCTTGTGCGTCGCCATGTCACTGACCTCCCGCGCGCTGGACTGCCTGCTTCAGGGCCCGCCCCGCCAGCACGCGCGCCATGTCGCGCTTGTACTCGACCGAGCCTCGCCGGTCGGGCGTGGGCGAGCTTGCGTCCGCGGCGCGCCGCGCCGCCTCCGCGATCACCGCGTCGGTCGGCCTCTTCCCGATCAGCGCGTCTTCCGCGTCCTGCGAGCGGACCGGCGTGGGACCGACGTTGGTCAACGCCAGGCCGACGTGGTCGAACGCGCCGTTGGCGCCGAGCGTCACCTGCGCGGCGGCCGCCGCGGTGGCGTAGTCGCCGACCTTGCGCTCGAGCTTCACGTAGGCGCCCCCGCTGCGCGGAGGTGGGGAGGGCACGCGGATCTCGGTGAGGATCTCGTCCGGCTGCAGCGCGGTGGTGAACAGGCCGAGGAAGAACTTGTCGATGGGAATGACGCGCTCGCCCGACGGACCGACCGCGACCACCTGCGCGCCCAGGGCGAGCATGGTCGCTGGATGGTCGTTGCCGGGATCTCCGTGCGCCAGGTTCCCGCCCACGGTCGCCAGGTTGCGCACCAGCGGATCGGCGATGACGCGCACGGTGTCGTAGAGGATCGGATAGCGCCCGCGGATCAGCTCGGACTGCTCCAACGCCGACTCGCGCGTGCGGCCGCCGATGCGGAGCATGCCGCCCTCTTCCTTGATGTACTCGAGGCCCGGGATGCGTCCGATGTCCACCAGGTGCTCCGCGTGTCCCAGCCGGAGCTTGAGCAACGGCAACAGGCTCTGGCCGCCGGAGAGGACCTTGGCGCCCTCGCCGTACCGGGAGAGCAGCGCCACCGCCTCCGACAGCGTGGCGGGCGCGTGGTAATCGAAGCCAGCAGGGATCATGTGACCCTCCTTTGCGGCGATCAGCGGAACAGCAGGTAAAGCAAGACTGCGGCGGCGGCGACGGCCACCCAGAACGCGGGACGTCGGATGGCGCGGCTCGCGGCGAGGCCGGCGACCTTCGCCCCGAGCGAGCCCAGGTCGAGCGCCTCGGGCGCCGCTCCCCGGGAACCGGCCGCGGCGGCGACCGGCGCGGCGGAAGTCGCGGGCGCCGTGGCGGCGGGAGCCGGAGCCGGCGCGGCAGCGGCGGTCTCCAGCTCGGCGCGCATGCACTGCGAGAAGACCTGGAAGAGGTGGTCGCTCACGTCCTGGACCATGCCGCGGCCCATCTGCGCCAGGATGCCGGTGATGTTCACCTTGGACGCGGCGGTGACCTCGGTTTCGCCGGGCGAGACCTCCTTGATGGAGCTGGTCAGGCGCAGGTCCGCACCCCCGCGGCCGCGGATGTCCTGGCCGGTGGCGACGATCTCGGCGGTGCGCGTCCCTTCGTCGAGGCGCTCGAAGACCACCTTGCCCTTGTAGCTGGTGGAGACCGGGCCGACCTTCACGGCCATCGTCCCCGCGAACGTCTTCTCGTCGATCCGGTCGGTGATGGCGGCGCCCGGCATGCAGTGGGCGACGCGCTGCGGATCGGTGAGGAACCCCCACACCGCGGCGGGCGGCGCCTTGACCACGAACCTCTTGGTGATCTCGATGGCCATCGGTCACGCTCCCGCCGCCGCGGGCGCGAGATAGCGCTGCGGGTCGGCGATGAACTTCTCCCGGCAACGGGAGTTGCAGAAGTAGAAGGCGCGGCCGCCCTGCTCGGCGCGGTGGCGCGCGTTCGCCACCGTGACGGTCATACCGCAGACGGGGTCGATCTCCGGGCGGGCTGCGGGCACGGGCTCGGGCGCGACCGCCTCGGCCTGGGCCCGGCGCAACTGGACGATCTCCGCCAGGATGCTCAGAGCCACCTCTTCGGGGAGGCGCGCGCCGATGTCCAGCCCGGCGGGGTTCTTGATCGCGTCCAGCGCCTGGCTCGAGACGCCGCGCGCGAGCAACGTCTCGCGGAGCTGCGCGAACCGCTTGCGGCTCGCCACCACGGCCAGGTACGCGGGCCTGGCGGCGAGCGCGGAGGCGACGGCGTCCTCGTCGCTCTCGCCCATGGTCGCGACCACCGCGAACAGGCGCTCGCTCCCGCGGGCCGGGGCAGGCGCGTCCGCGCCGGCCGCCTCCACCCGGTACCCCATCGCCTTGCCGAGTTGCGCGAGGGCGCGCGCGGCCGGCGATTCGCCGTACAGGAGCAGCCGCGGCGCGGGGAGCATCGGCTCCAGGTAGATGTCCACCGTCCCTCCGCTGTGGCACCGCATCGGCAGCGCCACGACTCCCGGGCGCAGCTCGCGATCCGGCTCGGGCGACAGTGACACCAGCCGCGGCTGGCCGTCGAGGAGCGCGCGGGCTGCTTCGCTCTTCACGATCGGCTGCGTGCAGTTGCCGCCCAGCCAGCCGTGGTAGCCGCCGTCCGCGGTGATCACCGCCATGTCGCCCTGGTGCGCCGAGCTGTACGACTCGCGGCGCACGACCGTGGCGAGCACGAACGGCTCGCCGCGCCGGGCGAGATCGGCAGCCAGCTCGAGCAACTCGGCCCTCATCGCGCCTGCCCTCCTTCGATCCGCGTCCGCACGCGGTCGAGGTCCTCGGGCACGTCCAGGTCGGCGAGCGCCGAGGCTGGCCAGGCCATCTCGACGGCTTCCGAGCGGTGCGCCTTCACCACCCGCTTGCCGCATCCGTCGCCGTCGAGGGCGCCCAGCTCGTTGAAGAGCGGACGCCCGTAGAGGATCGGCGGCGCCAGCACCTCGCCGTAGGTCGACACGACCAGCGGCGCCTCGTCGGCGCGATACCTGTCGACGAGCGACCGCAGCATGCCGGCGGTGACGAACGGCATGTCCGCCAGCATCAGCACCGCGCCCGATGCATCGGCCGGCACGGCGGAGACGCCGGCCCGGACCGAGGTGTTCATGCCGCTCGCGTATTCCTGATTGAGCACGGGCGTGCACAAAAGGCCCTGGAGCTCCGCGAGCGCGCGGTCGCTCTCGTGCCCGAGGACGACGAGCACGGGGTCGAGCCCGGCCTCGCGCGCGGCCGCGACGGCCCGGCGCAACACGCTGGTGCCGCCCAGCCGCAGGAAGAGCTTGTTGCGGCCCATCCGGCTGGAGGTGCCGGCGGCGAGCACCACGCCCGCGACGCGGCCGGAGCGGTCATCCTTCATGGATGCCTCCCCGCTTCGCGCGCAGGTGCCCGGGCTCGCGGCCCGCGTTCACGGCGAGCATCTCCGCGACGATGCTGACCGCGACCTGCTCCGGACCGTCGGCGCCGAGGTCGAGGCCCACCGGCGCGAACAGCTTCTCGGGCTCGGTCGTGCCGAGCTGACGCAGGATCTGCTCCTTCCGCGTGCGCGGCCCGAGCAGGCCCAGGTAGGCGAGCGGCTGGCCGAGGAGCGCGCTCAGCCAATCGCGGTCGTGCTGCAAGGCGTGCGTCTGGACCACGGCGAAATGGCGCCGCCCGAGGTCAAGCCCGCCGAGCCCGTCTCCGGCGCGGCGGAGCAGGAGGCGCGCCGGCGGAGGGAAGCGCTCCGGGGTCAGGAAGGCGCGCCGGTGATCGACGACCGTCACCTCGAAGCCGGCTTGTGCCGCCAGGGCGGCCAGCGGTCGGGCGTCGTCGCCGGCGCCGAACACCACCAGGGCCGGCGGCGGGCGGAGCACGTCGAGGAACACGGACCGGCCGGCGAGCTGATCGAGGCGGCTGTCGCCGGTCTCGAGGAGCTGCGCGGCGCGCTCGGCGGCGGCGCGGTCCACCTCCGGCGTGCCGGTCGTGCCCGACAGCTTGCCGCCAGCGAGCACCACGGAGCGGCCCGCGCCCTCTCCTTCCACCACCGTGCACACCGCGAGCGGCGCGCCGGCTTCGATGGACTCGCGGACCCGGAGGCCGGCGCCGGAGACGAGCTCGCCTCCGGCAGGCTGCACGAAGATGTCGACCGCGCCCTCGCACCCCAGGCCCAGCCCCCAGAGCGTCTCCTCGTCGGAACCGGTGTCGTAGTGCAGCAGGCGCGGCGCGCCTTTCCGCATGACCTCCAGCGCGATGGCGCGGACGTCGGTCTCCAGGCACCCGCCGCTGACGCCGCCGAAGGTCGCTCCGTCCTCCGACACCAGGAACTTCGCGCCTGGCCGCCGGTAGGCCGAGCCGGAGATGCGCACCACGGTGGCGATGGCCGCGGGTACGCCCGCGGCAGCCAGGTGGGTCACCCGGTCGAGGATGGCCGCGGTCTCGTGCCAGTGCTTCACGAGGAGCCCCCGATGTGCAGCCCCCCCTTTCTATCGTCGAGACGCTCGAAGGATCAACCTCGAACGGTCCCGAGCGATCTGAGCGTCAAGGCGTGGAGCCCCGCGCCTTCGCCGCGGTGAAGATGGACTTGGGGATCCGCACGTGGACCCCGACGTTGCCGTCCACCAGCTGCGTGACCTCGACGTCGCAGGCCACGCTGGCCAGCATGTACGCGTCGTCCTTCGACAATCCGTGCTGGGAGGCGAGCAGGTCGACTGCCTGCCGGACGGCCATCTTCGCGGCGGACCAGAGGTCCCGATCCATGCCCATCGCGATCCAGTGCGTGGGGGTCTCGGCCCGCGGCCAGGTGAGGTGCAGGTCCTTGCGGACCACCACCCGGAAAGTGCCGACCAGGGACGTCTCGATGGCCGTGATGTCCACCTCGCCGTTGCCCTGGGCGGCGTGGCCGTCGCCGATCTCGAGGAGCCCTCCCGGCACGTAGACGGGCAGGTACAGCACGCTGCCGGCGGTCAGGTCCTTGTTGTCGAGGTTGCCGCCGTGCAGGCCGGGCGGCGCGCTGTCGATGCGGCCCATCGACGGCGGGGGCGCCACGCCGATGCTGCCGAAGAACGGCCGCAAAGGGACCTCGATGCCTTCCGCGAAGCGCGCGACCATCCGGCGCGCGTCGAGCGGGATGATCCGCGTCTTCGCGTACGGGAAATCGTCGGGCAGGAATCCGCGGCCGACGCCGAAGCCGTTGTAGGCGTAGGGGATGGCCAGGTCGACCTGGTCGACGTGCACCTCGAGGGCGTCGCCCGGCGCGGCGCCCTCCACGAAGATGGGCCCGGTGAGGATGTGCCCGCCCGGTCCCTTGTCGGTGACCGCCTTGTGGATGTCGCGCAGCGCGGGCTCCACGTCGGCCGGCGCCACCCCTGCCTTCTCCAATCGCTCCGGGCTGGAGGTGATCAACGTCCGCACGATGACCGTGTCCCCGGACGAGATGCGCAAGGCCGGCTTTGCTGCCGCGTCGTAGTGTCCCCAGGCCACGGTCGTGGGCGAAGGATCGAGGCGGTGCGTCCTGGGGGCGGCCGGCTGGGCCGCGGCGGCGGACGAGACTAGCGCGCAGGTCAGGGCAAGGCGGACGGACGTCATTCGGCCCTCCGGTCGGATGTCGTGGCCAGTCTCGCGCGCGCTGCGGGGGACGTCGAGGCCTGCCTACGTCCGGTCGTCGGGCGGGCGATCCCGCTCTCCGATGCAGTGGCTCGCCGAGTTCTGGGATACGCTCTGGCCCATGGCCGAGATCGCGCCGTTCCGCGGAGTGGTCTACGACCCTGCGCGGGCCGGATCGCTGGACCGGTTGCTCGCGCCTCCCTACGACGTGGTTTCGCCGGCCGAGCGTACGCGGCTGGCCGCGAAGAGCCCCTACAACTTCGTCCGCGTGGATCTGCCGGAGGGCGAGGGCGGCGAGAAGTATGCGAACGCCGCGCGCGAGCTGTCGCGCTGGCTCGAGCAAGGGGTCCTGCGCCGCGACGATCGGCCTGCCCTCTACCGCTACCACCAGCGCTTCGCGGTCGGTGGAAGGGAATTCACGCGCAGAGGAGTCGTGGGACGGGTCCGCCTGCGGCGCTACGAGGAACGCGTGGTGCTGCCGCACGAACGGACGCTCGTAGGCCCCCGGCTGGACCGGCTCGAGCTGACCCGCGCCACCCGCGCGCACCTCTCGCAGGTGTTCGCGCTCTATTCGGACCCGCAGGGCCGCGTGGACGCGGAGTTTGACGCGCTCGAGTCGGCCGCCCCGGAGCTGGAGGGGCGCACCGACGACGGCACCGTGCACCGCGTGTGGCGCCTCACCGACCCGGCGGCGCAGCGGCGGGTGGCGGCGGCGCTCGCGGACGCCCGGCTGTACATCGCCGACGGGCACCACCGCTACGAGACGATGCTGGCTGTGCGCGACGAGCTGCGGCCCCTGGCCCGCTCGCCGCGCTCGTCGATCGAGTACGGCTCCCTGTTCTTGACCAGCATGGAGGACCCGGACCTCCTGATCCTTCCCACGCACCGGGTGGTGCACGGGCTCCGCGGGTTCGAGCTGGACGGCTTCCTCGCGCGCCTGCGGGAGCGCTTCGCGGTCGAGGAGCTGCGCGGCGCGTCTCCCGAGCAAGTGCGAGACCGGCTCGCTGCAGCCGGCCGGACCTCTCCTGCCTTGGCGCTGGTTTCGGGATCCCGCTCCTTCCTCGCCGTCCTGCGGCCGGGCCAGGAGGCTGCGGTGCCGGGTCCCGCGCCGGTCCGCCGGCTCGACGTCGCCGTGCTCCACGCGCTCATCCTCGAGGAGCTGCTCGGCATCGACCGCGAAGCGCAGGAGCGGCAGACCAATCTGAAATACGTGAAGGACCTGGCCGGGGCGTTCGAGGAGGCCCGCCGGGACGGGGTGCAGGCGGTCTTCCTGCTGAATCCGACCGGGGTCGCACAGCTGCGAGCAGTCGCCGACGCCGGTGAAATCATGCCCCAGAAGTCGACGTACTTCTTTCCCAAGCTCGCGTCGGGCCTTCTGCTCAATCCGATCGACCCGGCGGAGGACGTCCCGGAGGGGTCATGAACCGCTGCGCCGCCGCGCTCGCCGCCGCCGCCGCCGTGTTCGCCGCCGTTCCCCTCGCCGCCCGCGCCCAGGCCGCTCCCGCCAAGCTCGCGCAGCTCGACCCGCCGCCGGCCGCGGCGAGCGGCGCGTCGGGATCCATCGATCCGGAGGCCGCCACCCGCGCGTACCTCGCCCGGCAGACCAGCGCCGAGAAGGCCCGCTCGGACTCCTACTTCGAGGAGGATACTGGCTCGACCTGTGGAGCTTCGTCTGGACGGCGGCGGCGTACCTGGTGCTCCTCCACACCGGCGTCTCGGCGCGCATGCGCGATTTCGCCGAGCGGCTGACGCGCGTCAGGGCCCTGCAGATCGGCGCCTACTGGGTGCAGTTCCTGGTGGCCGTCGCGGTGATGACCCTGCCGCTCACCGTCTACCGGGAGTTCGTCTGCGAGCACCGCTACGGGCTGTCGAACTTGACCTTCCCGGCCTGGCTCGGGGAGCTGGGCAAGGGCCTCGCCCTCTCCGCAGTCCTGGGCGGACTGGCGATGATGATCCTCTACGCGGTCGTGCGGCGGCTCCCGCGCACCTGGTGGCTGTGGGGCGCCGTGGCAACCGTTGGGTTCGACGCGTTCTTCGCGCTGATCGTCCCGATCGTCGTCGTGCCGCTCTTCAACAACCCCAAACGGCTCACCGATCAGCGGGTAGTGGCGCCGATCCTCTCGCTCGCCCGCGCGAGCGGCATCGGCACCCACGACGTCTGGGAGGTGGACGCGTCGAAGCAGTCCAAGCGGATCAGCGCGAACGTGAGCGGGCTCTTCGGCACGGAAAGGATCACGCTCAACGACAACCTGCTCAACCGCGCCTCGCTCCCCGAGATCCAGGCGGTGATGGGGCACGAGATGGGCCACTACGTCTTGAATCACATCCACAAGGGGCTGCTGCAGTTCGGCATCGTGATCGTGGCGGGGTTCGCGCTGCTCGCGGCGCTGTTCGAGCGGCTGCGCGCGCGCGCCAAGGTGGCAGGTGCGCGGGATCGACGACGTGGCGGGCCTGCCGCTGGCGGCGCTGCTGATCACCTCGTACCTGACCCTGCTCACGCCCGTGCTCAACACGATCATCCGCGTGCAGGAGTACGAGGCGGACCTGTACGGCCTCAACGCCTCCGCGCAGCCGGACGGGTTCGCCCAGGTCGCGCTCAAGCTCGGCGAGTACCGCAAGCTCGATCCGGGGCCGATCGAGGAGTTCGTCTTCTACGATCACCCGAGCGGGCGCACGCGCATCTACAGCGCGATGCGCTGGAAGGCCGAGCACCCGGAGACCTGGAGCGCGCCGGCGGAGGCGCGCACGCCGCCCCGGCAGTAGGTCCGCCCGCGCGCACCGGCGCCGATGTGCTCCGGATGACCACACGAAGTGCGCGTATCCATGTGCGGCACGCGCGCCTATCAAGCGATTTCGTGCCGAGCCGATTTTTGTGTCGTGGATGCATTGGCCGCCGCCGCCTCGCCCCAAGAAGCCCCTGCCGAGCACCTCCGCGTGCTGCTGGTGGAGGACTCGGACACCGCCCGCGCGAGCGTTCGCGAGTCCATCCGCCACATGGACCCGCGCATCTCGATCGACGAGGCGGTGGACGTCGGGGGAGGGCTGCGGGCCCTGACGCACCAGCGTCTCACATTGCTCGGCAAGCTCGAGGCGACGGGCGCCTCGCACACACCCATCGTGGTCCTCACCGCGCTCAACGACGAGGCCACGGCCGTCCATGCGCTGCAGAACGGGGCGCAGGACTACCTGGTCAAGGGGCGCTTCGACGGGCCCATGCTCCTGCGGTCGATCCGGTATGCGATCGAGCGCAAGCGGGCCGCCGTGCTGCAACTCCGGATGGTGCACCTGGAGCGCATGGTCGCGCTGGGCACGCTGTCGGCCGGCGTCGCGCACGAGATCAACAATCCCCTGGCGTACATCCTGGGGAACCTGACCTGTCTGGGGGATCGGCTCCCGGACCTGGCCGAGTCCGCCGCGCGCGACCCGGGCGCGGCCGGCCGCGTGGCGGCGGAGCTGCGGGAGCTTTCGGAGATGGTGCGGGACGCCCGCACCGGGGCGCAGAAGGTGCGCGACATCGTGCGCGACATGCGGGCCTTCGCGCGGCGAGACGATCACGACCTGCGCACACCCGTCTGCGTCGACTCGGTCCTGGAGCAAGCGATCAGCATGGCGTGGAACGAGGTGCGCCACCGCGCGCTCCTGGTGCGCAGCTTCGAGCCGACGCCGCCGGTCTTGGCCAACGAGACGCGACTAGGTCAGGTGTTCCTCAACGTGCTCATCAACGCTGCCCAGGCGATCCCGGAGGGCGCCGCCACGCAGCACCGCATCGTGGTCGCCACCCACGTGTCCGAGGGCCAGGTGGAGGTCCGCATCGAGGACAGCGGGGTCGGCATCCCTCCGCAGGACCTGCAGCGCGTCTTCCATCCTTTCTACACCACCAAGCCCGTCGGGAGCGGCACCGGCCTGGGCCTGTTCATCTGCGACGGTATCGTGCGCAGCATGGGCGGATCGATCGCGATCGACAGCACGCCGGGCAAGGGGACCCGCGTCCACATCCGGCTGCCGGTCCATGAACCTCGAACCGGCGAGCCGCGCCCCCTGCCCGCGGCGGCGGTCGCCCGGCGGAAGCGCGCGCGAATCCTCGTCGTCGACGACGACGCCCTGGTCCTGCTCAGCATCCGCCGGCTCCTCGACGAGGAGCACGATCTGGTCACCACGACCAGCGCGCACGAGGCGGTGCGCCGCGTCCGCGAGGGCGAGAAGTTCGACCTGATCGTCGCCGACCTGATGATGCCGGAGATGACGGGCATGGCGCTGCACCAGGAGATGGCCGCGCTCTCGCCGCGCCTGGCGCAGCAGATGCTGTTCATCACCGGCGGCGCCTTCACGCCCTTGGCGCAGCAGTTCCTGCAGACCGTCTCGAACGAGCGGTTGGAGAAGCCGTTCGACGCCCAGGAGCTGCGCGACCTGGTGAATCGTCTCGCGTGAGGCCGTAGGCGTTACCGCGGGAGCGCGGCGGATTCGCGCTTCAGCGCCGCCCAGCGGGAGGCCAGCTGCGCGACGTCCCGGATGGTCGTCTCGGCGGCCTGCGCGAGCTGCGGCGTGGGCGCGACGTCCGCGGCCTGCAGGGCCTCGAGCAGCTCGGTCAGCCGCGCGTTCCAGGGGAGCAGGGCGGGCGTCTCCTTCCGCAGCCAGGGGCGGCGTTCCTCCTTCGAGCCTTCCAGCTCCGCGAGCCGGCGGTCCAGGTCGGCGGCGCCGGGCGCGCCGGCGTTCCGGGCCAGGTTCGCCCGCAGCGCGCGCAGCTCGGTCAGCGCATCGAAGTCCTGCTGCGTGGCCTGCGCGACGCGGAAGGAGAGGTCGAACTGCTGCCGCAGGCCGTCGGCCGGCGTCTTCACCCGCGGGTCCATCTCGACCTGCAGCGGCTGCGTGAACGACGCGCCGTCGACGGTGAGGCGCACCGTGTAGGCGCCAGGCAGCGCCCAGGGACCTCGCGGCTCCCGCGGAGTGTCGTGCGGGACGGCGGCGATGGGATAGGAGAAATCGAGCGCCGCCGGAGCGGGCCAGTGCAGGTCCCAGACGAACCGGTGCAGCCCGGCCTCCGCGGACGGCACGCGCTGCGGGCGGATCCACCAGCGCGGCACGTTGCCCTCGTCGCGCGGCGGCTCGGCGCGATCCGAGCTCGAGAAGCGGCGCACGACCCGGCCGTCCCCGTCCAGCACCTCGAGCACCACCGGGCCCGAGGCGGGCTGCGCGAGCCAGTAGTCGAGGACGGCGCCATCGGGAGGGTTCTTCCCGGCCGGCTCGTCGGGCGGCAGCGGCGTGTCGGTATTGGTGTCGAACCGGACTCGGAACGCGCGCGCCGGGCGGAGCAGCGCGGACCTGGCCGCCGTGAACTCGGGGAACTGCCGCAGCGGCGTGACGTCGTCGAGGATCCAGAACCCGCGCCCGTGCGTCGCCACGGCGAGGTCGCCGTCCTTGACGATCAGATCGCGGATGGAGGTGGCGGGCATGTTCAGCCGCAGCGGCTGCCAGCGCTCCCCGTCGTCGAACGACACGTACACGGCCTGCTCGGTCCCGCAGTAGAGCAATCCCTTGCGGGCCGGGTCCTCGCGGACGACGTTGACGATGCCGCCGTCCGGCAATCCGCGCGTGATCTCCTGCCAGGACTTGCCGCCGTCCTGCGTGCGGTAGACGTGCGGCCTCAGGTCGTCGAGCCGCAGGGTGTTGATGGCCGCGTAGGCCGTCTGCGCGTCGAAATGTCCGGCCTCCAGGATCGACACCTTGGCCCAGGGCCGCAGCTCGCGCGGCGTCACGTTTCGCCACGACTTGCCGCCGTTGCGCGTGACGTGCACCAGCCCGTCGTCGGAGCCCACCCAGACGGTCTGGCCGTCCACAGGAGAGGGCGCCACGGCATAGATCACACCGCGCTGCACGGGCTTTGCCTCCTCCGTGCCGCGGTACTTGCCGACGTTTCCCGGCACCTCCCAGGTCTTGCGCGTCAGGTCGGGGCTGATGCGGGTCCAGCGGCGGCCGCCGTCGCGCGTCTTCCACAGCGTGTTCGAGGCGAAGTACAGGGTCCGCGGGTCCTTGGGCGCGAACACCAGCGGCTGGGTGCGGATGGTGCGGTAGTCGGGCCGCGGAGAAGCGACCGGCGAGACGTCCTGCGTCTGCCCCGTGCGCCGGTCGTGGCGCGACACCTTGCCGCCGTACACCACGTCGGGGTCGAGCGGGTCGGGCGCGCCGTACCCGTACTCCTCGAAGCCCGCGGGGTGCCACTCGCGGAAGGTGATCTCCCCGTCACTGCCGCGGCTCGAGACGCACGCCGAGCCGCTCTCTTGCTGGCCGCCGCAGAGCCGGTAGGGGAACGCGGCGTCGGCGGTGACGTGGAACATCTGCGCGGTGGGTTGGTTGTACCAGGAGCTCCAGGTGGAGCCGCCGTTCACGGTGACGATCGCTCCCTGGTCGGCGGCGAGGAGCATCACGTCCGGGTTCACCGGGTCGATCCAGATGCGGTGGTAGTCGTCGCCGCCCGGCGCGCCGCGAAACGCGGCGAACGTCTTCCCGCCATCCGTGGATTTCCAGGCCACCACGCTGGCGGTGAAGACCACGTCGGGGTCCTTGGGATGCACCTTCACCTCGGCGAAGTCGTCCGCCCGCTCGGCCACCCGTTCGTCGTCGGTGCTGCGGGACCAGCTCTCGCCCGCGTCGTCCGACCGGTACAGGCCGCCGCCGGTCTTGGCCGCCACCGTCGCGAAGATGCGCCTGGGCTTCGACGGCGCGATTCCGATGCCGATGCGGCCCAGGCGGCCGTGCTCGAAGTCCGGCAGCCCCTGGGTGATGTGTCGCCAAGTGGCGCCGCCGTCGGTCGACTTGTAGAAGCCACTGCCCGGGCCCTCGAAGTGGCCGTTCTCCCATGGCCCCTCGCGCGATTCCCACAGAGCGGCGAAGACCGTCCGCGGATCCGAGGGGTCGAGCACCACGTCGGCGGCGCCGGTGTCGGCGTCGCGATAGAGCACCTTCTCGAAGCTGGCTCCGCCGTCGAGCGAGCGGAACACGCCGCGCTCCTCGTTGGGCCCGTAGGGGTGACCGAGGACGGCGACGAAGAGCCGGTCCGGGTCGCGCGGATCCACGGCGATCTGCGGCACCTGCTGCGCGTCGCGCAGGCCGAGGTGCCGCCAGGTCTTCCCGCCGTCGGTGGACTTGTAGATGCCGTCGCCGGTGGAGAGA
>WNFH01001640.1_pt1 | contig 15248 bp, 16 predicted proteins | sample 5400411 | NCBI WGS metagenome assembly WNFH01 (sample SAMN13153347, study PRJNA577476) | soil metagenome | isolation source: 200 cm saprolite under Douglas fir tree site 2 hole 3 | place: USA:California | collected 2015-04-18
TGGGAGTCGCTCCTCCAGGTACACCTGCTTCACGCGGTACCCGCCGATCTCCATTCCCAGGATCTGGCCGGCCACGCGGCGGGCTTCCTCGACGGTCTCCGCAGGTCGGATGCCCCCCGCCTTGCCGCGGCCGCCGACGAGGACCTGAGCCTTCACCATGCAAGGGAGCGGAGGATTGACGATGTCCTCGGGCCGCGACGCGAGGATGCCGCGGGGAATCGGGATCCCATACCGAGCGAAGATCTCCTTCGCCTTGTACTCGAGGAATTTCATCGCGGTCTCCTCGGACGATGACGGAGGAATCCTTTAGACTTGCCTTCGGCGACGGCGCGTCAGATCGGAGTGCCCGTGCTCATGACGAGGTCTCGGAAAGCCTTCATGATCTTTTTCGTCGTCGGCCCGGGCTTCCCGTCTCCGATCGACCGCCCGTCGACTTCGACGACGGGGGCGACTTCCGCGGCGGAGCCGGTGATGAACGCCTCGTCCGACGCCCAGACGTCGTACAGCGTGAAGAATTGCTCCTTCGCCTCGAGGCCCAGGGCCGGTGCGAGTTCGAGGACCGTCTCGCGCGTCACCCCGGGAAGGTTCGTCGATGTGAACGGGGTCACGATCGTATGGTTGCGGACAATGAAGACGTTCTCCGCGCTCGCCTCGGACACGTAGCCGTGGATGTCGAGCATCAGCGCCTCGTCCGCTCCGTACTGGTTCGCCTCGACCTTCGCCATGATGTTGTTCAGGTAGTTCAGAGACTTGATGGAAGGGCTGAGGCTCTGGGGCGGGACCCGCCGGTAGGAGGACGTGACGACCTTGAGGCCGCGTTCGTAGACCTTACCCAGGAGATTGATGCTCGGCTGGGCGATCACGATGATGCTGGGGCCGGACTTCGCCTTCCTCGGGTCCAGGCCGAGATCCCCGGGTCCCCGGGTGATGATCGGGCGGATGTACCCTTCCTTCATCTCGTTGCGTCGGCACGTGTCGAGGATGATCTTCGCGATCTCGTCCTTCGTGTGGGGGATCTTGAGGTCGATCGCCTTCGCGCTGTGGAAGAGCCGGTCCATGTGCCGTTCGAGTTTGAAGACCCGGCCGTTGTACGCGCGGATCCCTTCGAAGACCCCGTCTCCGTACAGAAGGCCGTGGTCGAAGACGCTGACCTTCGCCTCCGATTGAGGATAGAACTTGCCGTTAACGTAGACACTTAACTCCATCCCGAGGCCCCCGACGACGCGTGTATCATTCCTTTTCACTAAAAGACTTTGGTCTCCAATCCAGGAGGCGCCATCATCGGAACTGCTGTCCGGTGAGCCGCTCGAACAGAGTCACGTAGAGGTCGCTGACCTGCTTCGTCACGTCGTCCGGGAGCGCCGGGATCTCGGGCTCCGGCTTTCCCGCCGCTCGCGCGTCCATGAGGGCTTGATGGTAGCCGATCTTCCGATAGTACTGCCGGACGAACTCCTTGCTCAACTCGACCTGGCGGCCCTGTTCGTACTCCTTGAGATCCCAGAACCGGTCCTCGTCCGCGGTGCCGAACGTGTCGACGAGCATCAGACGCCGCTCGCCGTCCATCGCGAACTCCTTCTTGCCGTCGACATGGATGAGCCCTCTCCGCTCGACGTCCTCGTTGAGCCGCGAGTCGATCTGGAGGACCGCTTCGACGAGGTCGTTGTACTCGGCACGGCTGAGTTTCGAGATGGCGAGTGCCTCGTCCCTCGTGAGTTCGCGATCCACCTTCTCGAGTTTCGTCGTCACCTCGACGAACGGCTCCGGCAGAGGCTCGCCGTAGGCGGGGATGTGGCCCGCGGGGAACCCCGCGTCCTCGGGTTGGATCCGCCCCGCCTTGATCCGATCGTGGAACGATCCGGCAACGTAATACCGCGCAATCACTTCGAGAGGGATGAGGAAGTTCTTCGTCGTCGGCGTGATTTTGTCGTAGTCCGGGATCACCCGGACGCGTCGCACCCGCATCCGGTTGGGGCCTTCGAGCCGGAGGAAGTGTGTCCGGATTCCGAGGCCCTCGACGACCTCGAACCAATGGGCGGAGGTGCGACAGAGGGTCTCTCCCTTGTGGGGCACCAACGTCGGGATGACCTTGTCGAACACGCTGATCTGATCCGTGAAAAGGAACTCGAGTTCCCGGGTGGAGACCTCGTAGACCTCCTTCACCTTACCCTTCCGAAGGAACCGAATCGTCCCGCCCCGGACGCGGAAGATGGCCCGCCCTCTTAGGGATTTGGGTTCTCGCGATATTCGAGGTATTCCGCGACCTCGGTCGCGAGTTCCGGAGCGAAGTGCTTCCGAAGCAGGTGCAATCCCAGATCGATCGAGGCGGTGATCCCGCCGGCCGTGGTCACGAGCCCGTCCTCGACGATCCGTTCCTCGACGACCTGAGCGGTCGCGCGCAACTCGTCCATCGCCCTCCGATGCGTCGTGGCCTTCCGGCCCGCGAGGAGGCCTGCCGCCATGAGGATGAGGGCTCCCGTGCACACGCTCGCCACGGGCTTTTCCGTCCCGAAGTCGAGGAGGGACCTGAGCCAGTCGGAATCCTGCACGACCTCTTTCCGGCCCGACCCCCCGGGGATGATGAGCAGGTCGAGGCCGCCGAGTTCCCGTTGGACTTCGTGGGCGAGGAACTTCATGCCAAGCTCGCCCGTCACCTGTTCCTTCAGGGCCCGGAAGCGCACGGTCAGATCGAGGGGCGGATGGAGCTGTTTCGCAGTCGCGAGGACGGCGTACACCCCGATCGCGTCGAGCTCCTCAACCCCGTCGAACACGAAGATGCCGATTCGCACGGGGTTACCTCGGCCCTACCTCATGTTAGTCCGCGACGCCGGCGTCCGCCGGCGTCATGAGGCCCTGGCTCACGAGCCAGCGTCGGGCCTCGTGGAAGTCGGATGTCTCGAAGTCGACGTGCTCTTTGAGCTTGCCTTGGGAGTTGATCCCGAGGCGCGTGCCAGCCTCGGTGAGCAAGGGCACGTCCATCATGCCGTCTCCGACGGCGAGGATCTCCTCCTTGGGGATCCTCCACTTCGCGGCGAGCTCCCGTACGATTTCGCCCTTTCGCCGAGGACTCACGTGGACCGTCACTTCTCCAGTGAAGACGCCGTCCTCGTATCGGAATTCGTTGTTGTACACGGCGTCGGCATCGAACAAGGCGAGGGCCGATTCCGCGACCTCGCGCGGTCCGCCCGTGACCAACACGACCCTGATCGAGTGTCGTCGAAGCCATGCGACGAACTCCTTCGCGCCGGGGATCGGCCGGAGGTCTCGCGCCGCCCGCAGGATCTGGGCTTGGTTCAGCCCGCGGAGATGCTGGGCCCGCAGGCGGAACCCTTCTTCCCAGTCGATCCGTCCATCGATGCCCGCGCGGGTGATCGCGGCGACCTCGGCCTCTTTCCCCACGAGGGCGGCGAGTTCTGGCAGGAATTCATTAGAAATCAGGGTGTTCTCTAGGTCGAAGACGACAAGCCTCAGGCAAATTGCCCTAGCTGGCTAGACAACAACTTCTATTTGAGTCCTTTCTGAGGCGTCCGAGCCATGGAGCCGGCGCACGAGGCGGAGAATCAGAATACTTCCATGTCTCCGTGGACCACGAGGCCCTGGTCCGTGATGCTGTACGGCTTTACGGACCGCGGATGCTTGAGCCGCCGCATCTTGATCACCTGGATCACGAGCTGGACCTCGCCGTTGTCCCGTTCATTGAAGCGAAGGCTGATGACCCCGTCGGAGACGTACTCCACGAGGCCGTCCCGCGACGACCGCGGATTCTCGTCCTTGACCTCCGCCGTGAAGACGCACGTGGCCCCTGTCGACTTGAGCTGCTTGCACAGGGCGAACAGTTTCTCCCGCCGCTCCTTGTCGTCCGCGAAGAGCATGTTAAGCAGGCTGACGGAATCGATCGCGACGCGGGACGCCCCGCTCCGCTTGATGAAGTCGGGGAGTTCGGAACGGATGCGCGTGACCGTCGTCTTCGCGTCGACGGGCTCGAGTTTCACGATGTGGAGCTTCTTGTCCTTCATATACCGCTTCAGGTCCCACCCGAACGAGGCCGCGTTCGCAACGATGGAATCGACGTCCTCCTCGAGGGAGATGAAGACCGCCTTCTCTCCGTTGATGAGGCCCTGCATCAGGAACTGGAGCGCGAAGGTGGTCTTGCCGGTCCCGAAGGAACCGAGGACCGTGATGATGTGGCCGGCCGGGACGCCGCGGCCCAGCATCTCGTCGAGTCCGTCGATCCCGGTCAAGACGAACCCTTCCGGGATCCCTTCCTCGGGCGCCTCCGTCTCCTTGGCCGCCGCATCCGATCCCGCCATCTCAGCACCTCAGGAAATCCGCTCCATGTATACGACGACGAGACCGTGGCTCGCGGAGACCATCGTCGGGAAGCGCGCGATCTTGTCTCTCGGAAGATGGGGGAGGACGCCCGTGAACTTCTCGAGGTACATGTACCGCTGGCGGGTGCTCGAGCGGGGGGAGGACCGCCACTCGAACACCAGGCATCCATCCGTGCTGTCCATCAGCAGGTGCTCCTGCCGGGGCTCGAGGATGCCGCGCGTCAGGAGGAGGTATACCAGGCCGTCCCACCGCTTCGCGGCCCGCGTCAGCCCCTTCAGCATCGTCACCAGGTCGCGGGCCTCGACCAGGTCCGAGATTGCGAGGTCTGTCAGGGAGTCGATAACAACGACCGAATCATGCGCGTTCTCGTCGAGGAAGGAGACGAGCTCCTCGAGGAGGTTCGTGGACGGCTGGTCGAATACCTCTTCCTGCTCCGTCCACGAGGCGGGCACGACGCTGTGGCGGAAGTAGGCACCCGAGAAATCCTTGAACACCGTGCGATCGCGGAAGGCGTGATAGTAGTCGCCATTGAAGGACGTCGCGAGTTCTTGGAGGATGATCTCCTTGGACCGCGAGAAGGTGACATAGCACACATGATCGGGGACCTCCGAATCGCCGCAATGATCGCCGAGGTAGTAGCGCCGCGATTCGGGGCGCTCTCGCACGAGGGCGGTCTTCGAGGCGGCCGTGTAGATGTACTCCTGCATCCCGGCCCCGATGTCCCCCGACAGGAGGATCGTCGATCCGCTCGGGAATCCCCCGTCCACGATGCTGTCTAGGTCCGCGATTCCCGTTGGAACCTTCCGGACCGGCACGCGTTCGAGCGGCGGTGGCAAAGCGTCTACGCTCAGGTAGGCGCTCTCTCGCGTTAGAGACATCCCAATCGACCCGCCAATCCGGCCGGGCCCCATAAAGCACTTTTGTAAAGCCATGCCGCGAATTTCGTTCCCGCCGATTGTGCAAAGTCCTTGAGGGAGACGGCCCGATTTTCATTCTACTTAGAAGATAATTGTCAGGTCATCCGCGACGAAGCAGGACCGAGACGGTCCCGGCCTGTCGCACTCGCCGTCTCGACAAGGTGGCGTCGGGCCGGGTCATTATCAGGTTCCGACAGCCATATCGGTACGTTCATGTGACCCGCTCACGCTCGCGGGACCGTCTGGAGGACCATGGCGCGCATCCGGAACCCTCTCGCAGGATTCGCCATCACCATCTTCGCCGGCCTGGGGCTCTCCTTCCTCATCGGCGTCCCGATCCTCTTCTTCCCGCAGCCGGAACTCGTGTACTTCTACCTGCCCTTCGCCTTGTTCGGCATCGGCATGTACGCGGGGCGCAGCGGCTTCCTCGGTGCCCTCGGTTTCGTGGGTGGGACGATCGGCAGCTTCGTAGGCGTATACCTCTTCCAATCGACCTTTGTCCCCCAGGGATGGCCCTTGTGGCCCGCGGGCCTGGCGTTCCTCTTGGACGCCGCGTTCGGAGCCGCGTGCGGCCTAGGCGGCCTCGTCTCGGGCAAACTCGGCCTGCGCCGGATTGAGCGCATGTCGGAGACCGGCCTGAAGATGCGGCGCTGCTTGAAGTGCGGCGCGAAGGTCGGCGTTGCGGCGCGCAAGTGCTGGTCCTGCCGAGCCTACCTTCCGCCGACCGGGTAGGCGTCTCAGATCTTCTTCATCCGACCGAGGATGGGCTCGTAGATCAGGCCTTTGTCGAGGAGCGCATTGATCGATTCCTCGAGGGAATCCTTCGATAGCCCGGTCGACGCGGCGCGCTCGAGGATCCCCTCCCAGGGGGCCCCCTTGCCTTCCTGGTCGAGCGCCGCGATGATCTCCAGGACCTTCCCTTCCGATTCATCCGCCTCCCGCACGGGCTCCTCCTTCACCGCGGGGGACGGCGCCTCCGGGACCGGTTCGCCGGGAGGAGGCGTCTCGCGGTATTCTGGCAGGAGGTAGCGCAATCCCTCGGCGAGCATCGCGGTGTATCGGGACAAGTCGACCTTTCCGTAGTGATTGACGGCCTGGACGATCCCGTCCGCGACCGCCTCCTTCACGCCGATCTTCACGAGGCCCTCCTTCGTGAGCGGGTCCATCTTCTGGGCCTCCGACATCGCATCGAGGCGCCTCTGCAGGGAGCGGCAAGCCTCGAGGATCCAGAAGTCGCGGACCCCTTCGTCGACGGACTTGATCGTCTCGGGCCGGATCGACGTGTAGGTCGTCCCCGGCTGCGGGGAATAGATGCGGCTCTTCCCGACGATCGCGCCGAAGACCGGCGGCCGGAGCTTCGAGAGCGCCGCCGCGGCCTCGGGCTGGTACTGGCCCGCATACACATGGAAGGTTCCCGTGGGATCGGAGACGCGGGCCCGCCACATGGGCTGTCCGTCCGTCCCGACGTTCTCGACGTCTGTGATCACACCGACGACGAAGACGCGGTTCACTTTCGCGCCGAGCGGGGTGACGATGTAGGAGGGCGGTCGTTCGCCCGTGCCTTCTGCCTCCAGGTTGGCGTCGTTGTACTCGGAGGCGAAGAGCCTCCAGGCGACCTCCCGGATCATGCGGGTCCCTCCAGGCCCTCGAGCATCTCACGCGCCTCCGCCTGGACGTCGACCTTGAGCAGCTTCGCGGATTCCACGATCATCATGAGCCCGTAGTCGTCCGAGGTGGCGTTGCCGCGGGCCTCGATCGGCTGGGCCACGAGCAGGTTCGCGAGCTCGTCCCGGACGATATCCGTGGACATCGCCTCCTTCGCGGCGGCGATGCACGCGTCGAGCGTCTTGTCCAGGAGCGCCTCCGTGAGCTCTCGATCGAAGACCGCGGTCAGCGCGCCGGAGCCATCGTCGAGGACGGCCTTCACGCGCAGGTCGGGTTCCCCTTTCACCTCGCCGTGGAGGCGGCAGGCGCCCTTCCGGAGGACCCGCCGGCACTCCGGGCAACGGTAGACCAGGCCGGATCCCTCCCGGAGGTCGATCAGGATCCCCCGGACGGTCACGTCGGCCGCGCCGCCACGTTCCGCGAGGTCCTCGATCCACATCCGCGGGCTCACATTCAGTTGCTCGAACGGAGGCAGGAGGTCCGCCTTGAGCCGGGTGATTGTCGCGCGTTCGTCGAAGCTGATCTGCGGGATGCCCCGCCATGACTTGACGTAGGCGCCCTCGACCCGGAGGACTTCGTCCTCCTTCAGCTCGAAGTCCTTCCACGCGCTGAACTGCGTCTTGCCCGTCTCGTCGGCCAGGACGCCGGAGAAGACCGCCTTCGGCGCGCCGTCGACCTCGACCTCGCGTCGTTCGACGGACAGGACCCGCGCGGTCACCGCGACGTTGGATGCGCCTTCCCGCAGGTCCGCGACGCGGACCGCGGTCGGCCTCCCGACGTACGGCTGGCCCAATCCGGCTTTGTACTCCGGCAAGGCCGTCGGCGCCTCTTTGGCGACCGCCGTCCGGATTCCGAAGTTCACCTGGACCTGTCCGCGGTATTCCTTCGTGTAGGCGTTCTGCACGCGGACCACGTCGCCCTTCGCGATCGGGACGGGCAGGGGCTCCCACGCGGTGAAGGGGATCGTCGTCGTCGGATCCCCCAGGAGGCCGTACAGGATCCGCTTCGATCCGCCTTCGATGGTCACGTCCTTCTCATTCACACTCACGATCCGCGCGAGCAGGTTCACGCTCTGTTCCCCCGGCATCAGTTCCCGCAGGGTCTTGCTCACGCCGGTCGCGAGGGTCGCCGGGTTGCCCCCGTGCTTCTTCACGATCGACCGCTTCGCCGTGTCCAGCGACACGCGGTAGACGTTCAGGTAGCTCGACAGCTCCCGCTCGATCTCTTGCTCACTCACTTTGTTCCCGAGCGCCCGGTTGATGTCATGCACATGGGGCGCAAGTTCCTCCTTCACAGAAGTCACGTTCCTGAGGCGTGTCTGTTTCTCGCCTCGTCCGTACGGATGATACCGTCGTATAAAGGGGTTCGGACGGGTCGCCGAAAGTACTCCCCCGCGAGGGCCGTTCGGAAGGTTCATCCAACCGCCTCCCTTGGCATCCTCCGTGGACACGGACGAGATGCTCCGGGCCGTCCTTGACTTCCTTCGGACGTGGCGGGAGCAGGCGCCCACGAAGGTGCCGGCCTCCTGGGGCACGATCTACCGCGACGACCGGTTCCCGCTCCTCCACGTGGCGAACCTCGGCTGGGTGTCGCACCCCCCGAAGGAAGGCCCGACGAAGATCCGCCAAGACATGGCCCGCGCCTTTGGCGGGTCCGGGGTGATGCACGAATCCATCCTGTTCGAAGACGCGGACCGAGCTTTCGAGGCCCAGGACGGGTTCGTCCGCCTCGGCTTCCGGCCGACGGCGGAACTCGTGCTGGCCAAGGTGGGCCTTCCGGATTGCATCGTGAATCCCGATCTTGTGATTCGCCCCGCCGCGGACGACAAAATCGCGGACGACTTCCGCGCAGTCATGGAAGCGACCGAGGCCGGCTTCGGCCTCTCCCGCGAAGTCATCGATCAACTGTGGAGCGTGTGGCGGGAACGTTCCCGACGGGTGGGAATGCAGCCCTACGTCGCGTACCTGGACGGCACCCCGGCCGGGACCGTGAGCGTATGGCCTCGCGGTAAATTCGCCTGGATCGACGACGTCGCGACCCATCCCGACTTTCGGATGCGCGGGATCGGGCGCACGATGATCTTCGAGGCCTGCAAACGGGCGATGGAAGCCCGCTGCGAGTGGCTCGTGTTGATCTCGAATCTCTTCGACACGCCGCAGGAAATGTACAAGACCCTCGGCTTCGAGGCGATCGGCGAAGTCCGAGGGTTCCTCCGCGAAGGTCCCTGAGGCCGGGACACGAGGACGACCCGGGTCGGGAAATGTTATAGTCAAATAACTATAACTTGCGAATCCTTCTTAGGCGCCGTCGGCGGTCGCCCCGCCGATGGACCTCGGCCTGCGCGGGAAGGTGGCCCTCGTCGCCGCCGCCAGCTCGGGGATGGGCCTCGCGACGGCCCAGGCGCTCGCGAGGGAAGGATGCAAGGTCGGGATCTGCGCCCGGAACCAGGGACCTCTCGATAAGGCCGCCGCCGGGATTCGGAAGGAGACGGGTGCGGAGGTCCTGGCCATCCGGGCCGACATGTCTCGGGCCAGCGATATTGGCGCCTTCGTGACCGCGGTCACAGGGTCCTTCGGCGGCGTGGACCTTCTCGTGCCCAACGCGGGTGGACCACCGACGGGGCGGATGGACGCCTTAACGGAAGAGCAGTGGTCCCAGGCGTTCGAACTCACGTTCCAGAGCGCGGCTCGCCTGATCCGGGCCTGCCTCCCGTCCATGCGCTCCCGGGGAGGTGGCTCGATTGTCGCCATCACCTCGATCTCCGTGAAGCAGCCGGTCGACAACCTCGTCCTGTCGAATACGATGCGCGCTGCGGTCGTGGGCCTCGTGAAGACCCTCGCCCGGGAGCTCGCATCCGACCGGATTCGGGTGAATGCGGTGGCTCCCGGCTGGATCGCCACGGACCGCTTGATGGACCTCATGCGCTCCCGCGCGGAGCGGGAGAAGCGCCGCTTCGAGGACGTGGTCGCCGAAGGGACCAAGGAGGTTCCCTTGGGTCGCTACGGCCAAGCCCGCGAGGTCGCCGATCTCATCGCGTTCCTCCTGTCGGAGCGCGCGTCCTATCTCACGGGAAACATCATCCAGATCGACGGCGGACTCTACCGAGGCATCCACTAGTCGATTCACGCGTCGCGCTTGGGCTGCTTCGCGGGAATGTTTGCGCAAGACCAGCACGACCGGCGCGAGGTGCTGTTCCAGGCGCGGCAGATGTGACACTGCCAAGTCTCCGGAGACGGCGCAGTGGATGCGTACGAGGGACGACGGGAGATCGCGGCGCCGCAGGACCAGCAGACCGTCAGTTCGGCCTCGTTCGCGACCGCGCAGTGGGGACACTCCCAGCTCGGACCGAGGACCCGAGGCATCTTTCGCATCCGGAGGCGCCAGTCGATCCACGCGAAGACGACGCCGCCGACCAGGAGAACGAGAAGGACGCCTGGCAGGAGATCTTGCACGTCGTCCGAGGTTCCCGTGCGGCCGTAATATAGGCTCTCGGCCGCGTATCACGGACGATACTTGCCCACGCTTACGGCTCACTGGTTGAAGGTCTCGACCTTCTCGTAGGTCTGCTTCAGGTACTTGATCAGGACGTCTCGGTTCCGCCGTAGGTGGCTCTCGTACCAAATGCGGACGAGGTCCGCGAAGAGCGTGTGCAGGTCGTCCACGTTCGTGCGGTCCACCGGTTCGTCGTAGAGCGTGTGGATCGTCCAGATCCGTTTCCACCCGCTGTACTTGTAATAGTGTTCGCCCTCGCAATACTCGAACGTCACCTTGAGGTGGAGTTTTCCGTCCACCTCGACGTAGTTCACCTTGAGGGCGTCGCCGACCCGACCCTGGTCCATCGAGCGGTCGAGGAGCTGGATCGTCTGGACCGCCGCGGGGTTGAAGCCGGGCCGCCAATGCCAATCCCCGTCCGGGAAGGTGTCCGGGAACACGCCCCAGTTCGTGTACGAGGGCTCGAGCGCGAAGTGCACATTGATCTTGTTGAACCGCTTCCAGACCTTCCAGAAGTCCTCGATCAGGGTCTTGTTGAGCTCGAGGCGGGCGACGTTTTGTTCCCCGACGTCCTCGATGATTTCCCGAGTCTTCTTCTCGAGCTCCGCGTCCAGGGAGGAGAACCAATCATCCCCCTTGGCCTTCTTCGCCGCCATGGCCAAGTCCCTTCTCTCCAGCGCCGAATGAAATGTCTCGCTATATAGGTATTCTCACCGAAAGTGGCAATCAGCTCCCACTAAACGGATACTTTCACTCACCCATCCGCTGTAGCGGTCTAAACGCGTGCGGCGATGGCATCCCGATTCATTGCGCTCGCGACCACAATGGTCGCCTACCGTGCAAGGTTCTCATACGAGTTAGTGGACGCCTTGAGTCCCAGACGAACTCTCTGCTCCTCGCGGCGCGCCAGGTGGGGGACGAAGCGCGATTGAAGCCTCAAAGACCGGAGCCGCAAGGCTCGCCGCGCCGAGGACGCACAGCGCCAGGGGCTCAACGAGGCCGAGTCTGAGGTAGTAAGCGGCATACAGCAAATGCCCGAGGACGACGGAAAACCCGAGGACCCATGCCGTCGCCGCCGCTAAAGGGCTTTCTCGGCGATAGGCCACCACGAGGGAAATAATGAAGACGAGCAGAAGGACGGCGGTCACCAGGAAAACCGAGGGTGGCACGAGATGCCAAAGGACTTCGACCCCTGCGATGACCGCGCTCAAGACCGCGCCTGCATTCAGGAGTTCGACCACGCCGCGATTCTGGAGGGGACGCCGGAGAAGCCCGGGGACGATCCGGGTTCCGAAATAGCCCGCCATTGCGCCGAGGATCCCGAGTTCCGCGGCCTTCGACAGAAGCCCGAGTCCCTCCACGCCTTCCGGCTCGACGCTGAAGGGTGCCGGCACGATTCGCGTCGCAGCATAGAGCACGAGAAAGAAGACCGACAGCGCCCCGCCGGACCACCACGCCGCCCGCTCCCACCGCAACGCCAAGGGAATCGCGAAGACCTGGACGGCGCCCGAGACCGCGAAGAACCACATTGAGGGCGCCTCGCCGACGTGCTCGAGGATCGCGAACCAATGGAGGAGTCCGTCCGCGTAGAGCAGGCTCAACCCGCCCACGAGGGCGAAGCCCCGCCCCGACGTGAGGACTCCGGGTGTGACGAGTCCCAGGCCGACGATGAGAGTCAGGAGGAGTTCCACCGCAATCGCGATCGCGTCCGACGAGTGCACGATGGACGTGGCCTGCGTCGCTGCGTGCCCATGCGCCGGCGGCACGGCTTGAGGGGCCTGCAAAATGTCCAAAGCGGGGACGGCCACGGCGAATACCAGTGCGACGAGGATTAGCGACCAGCCTACTCCGACTCTCCATCCGGGCCGTCTATCCGGTGCCGCGGCCACGGCCATGCTGGGCCAGGCAGAATGCGTGGGGACCATTTATCGGACGGAGGCGGGCTTCGACCATATATCTGTTGTAACTAGGCAGTGGTATGATTAGATAGACGCGCCCGTTCGCGAGTGACCGCACCGCTCAGGTTCGCGCCACGAACGGTTCGGAATGCCGAATGGCTGACTCCCCCGGGGGCTTTATAGGAAGGATCTCGCTCCCTTTCGATGCGGAAAGTCCGCCGGGTGCGAAGGATTTCGTGACAGATGTCTTGTTGATCGCTCTCGGATTTGCACTCATGCCCACGGGAGCACTTCTCTTGTACACCGCTAGAACGAAAATTCGAGATTGGCAATCCACGGCCTTGGCGGCCTTGGCTGGCGTGGTGCTCTTTCTGGGGATCGCCCACGCGGGAACGGCCATCCTTGTTGGGAGTGTCGCCTTTAGGATCTTGACGACGCCCGCCCTTCCAGCCGCAACGGCCGCCGCGGGCGTCCTGGCGGGGCTCGGTGTCACCTATCTCCTATGGGCTCGATGGGGCGCTCGTGCATCCGGCCTGCTCACCCTTTCTGTGGCGTACTTCGCCGTGCACGCAGTCGCGGATGGTTTCGTGTTGGGGGATGGCTTCGCGGGGCCTTTTCCGATGGCTCTGATCCTCACACCCGCCCTTGTCTTCGGCCAGGCGCTCCACCGTTTTGCGGAAGGTGCCTTGATTGTCGCGCCGGCGATCTTCATCAGATGGACACCTCGGAGAACCCTCGGATTGCTTTTTTTCGGCGTCGTCACAATTCCCGCCGCCTTTTTGCCGATCGCCCTGTTCGCATCGCCCGCTGACCTTTCCGTCGCGGCGACGGTATGGGCGGCAGCCCAGGTGTTCACAGCCGCCGCTGAGATTGGATTCGCCGTGCCCCTCATCGTGATTGGCCTGCTCCCGCGCGTCCTTCCGGCCCAGGGTTTCCGAGCGGCCGCTTGGGTGGCCATCGCTTTCCTCGTGATGCTCCTCATTCACCTCACGGGCGAATGACGAGACGAGACCGACAGGACAGCCGACAACCGGGTCGCGGGAGATCGAACATCAAACTCAGTCCAGTCCCCGGGGAGCAACAAAGGGGACGACCCGAATCTGGAAGATTGCTGATCACTCGTTAGCAAAAGCGACGGTTGGGGAGCCGATCATCCGGCGCCGCATATGATTTGAATGTGCATCTGGTCCCGGAGGACGACCGAATAGGACGGGGACATGGTCGTGCCGTCGACGACCATCCAGACGCGATGGCCCGACTGGGCTGGGTGTCCGAGGACCTGTTGCGCATCGAAGGTCTGCCCCCAAATCCGAAAGAAATCGCCCAAGGTGTAATCCCGGAGTACCCGAGACTCTTCATGGATCGTCCCCAGCGCGTCGTGGGTATGGAGGGGCGCCATCCCTTCCATACCGTATTGGTCTAAGCTATGATCCTGCCAGAGGGTCGGATCGATGCCGATGCTCGCAGGAATCGTCGCAGCCTGACCGTTAATCGTTATTGTCAATTGAGGATGCCAGTGCATCGCCATGCCGCCGGCAGGCCCGAGGGCGGGAAGGTACGGAAGTCCAAGCACGAATCCCATGACCGAGATCGAGATCACTGCGACCACAGCAAGAGTAGAACGCCTCACATGGAACGCGGGCGCGGCCTTGCGGTGTTCTCGACGGAAGGCACGCCGCGCCTCCTCCGAGAGGACGACCGATGGCTCCTCGCGAGGGTGCACGTTCGCAACGTGCCGTGCCAGGTTTTCCAGGTTAACGGATGCGTGACAAACGGGGCAGTTGCGCGACGCCATTGACCAGATAGAGGCCCCGCGGACGCATAAGTTTTTGTCCGACTATTCGGCTTGGACACCACCAGGTCGGTGGCATTATGTCGTCATTTATTCCGCCGGCCCTACGTCCGCACAGGCGTTGCATCCGGCCATGCCCATAACTCGCCCAAGTCTCTGGCCGTGAACGAATCTGTCCCGATGGCACCGCCCGAGCCCCAAGAAGCAAACACGAGATGTCGGCATATTTCCAAAGCGGACAACGGGACGAGAGCATGCTCGGTTGGCAACGAGCAGCGGGCAGCGGTGAGGACTCGTTCTCGGCAATATGTACGGAACCCTCAAGATGAACGCTGGGGTACACGACCGAGGCGGAGGTCATGGAAGCGAGACGGTCGAGCCCCTGGCTCTGGCCCGTACTGGCGATTCTCGTCGCCATGGGCGTGCTGATCCTCCTTGCGGTCGTTATGAGTCCGCTCGGCGGCGGATACTACGGGATGATGGGCGGCGGCTGGGGATGGGGAATGGCCATGATCCCCATGATGTTCGTCCCGTTCGTGGTCCTCGTCGTGCTGGTCCTTGTCTTCGCCGAGGCGTTGAGTCCGCGCGGGGTGCCATTAACGTACGTCCCGGCGATTACGACGCCCATGCCGGCGGGATCCGCGCTGGAAATCCTGAACGCCCGCTACGCCCGAGGCGATATCTCGCAGGACGACTACCTCCGGATCAAGACGGACCTGACTGGGGACGGAGGGAGCCAGGATGACGCCGGCTGACACGGCCCTCACCGGCGGTTCCTGACGCCCTTAATTGATAGTACTGACGGGCAGAATTCCCAAAATAGGTATTTGTCAGCGAAATCTGGAGGCGGATCCGATCTCGCTCCTCCAACGATTCCGCGGAAGCTTTCCAGGGCGATGGAGATGGAGGCCGTCATCGATCCCTTCGCCGACCGCATATTCGAATCTTCTGACGTTCAGAGAAAGGGCGTTCGTTGTCGCGCTGCGGAATACCGGGCGCATGTTTAAGTGCGAAGGCATGAACGTTGTTGCATCAACCGGGGCCTGCCCCCAGGAGGAGTTAGACCCCACCATGGCATCGAAGAAAAGCAAGACCACGAAGAAGGCGAAGAAAGGCAAGCGCTGATTGATTCGCACTCGCTGATCTCGTTATCAT
>WNFH01003476.1_pt1 | contig 15245 bp, 12 predicted proteins | sample 5400411 | NCBI WGS metagenome assembly WNFH01 (sample SAMN13153347, study PRJNA577476) | soil metagenome | isolation source: 200 cm saprolite under Douglas fir tree site 2 hole 3 | place: USA:California | collected 2015-04-18
CGATCTTGCCGCGGCGTTCGACGAAGATCTGCTCCGGTCGGTTGACCATGATCTCGGTTACGTCAGGGTCGCGAAGGAGTGACTCCAGCGGCCCTAGGCCGATGACCTCGTCGAACAAGATCTCGACCAGGCGCTCCTTGTCGGAAGGGGTCACGACCGCCGCGGGAGGCTTGTTCCGGAAGTGTTCCTCGGTCAGCTGCAGGAGCAGGCGGCGGATCCCGGCTCGGTTGTTGATGTCGATCTGGGCGGTGTGGTGCGAAAGCAGCTGGGCATGGATCTCGGCCTTCGCCGCGGCCAGCGCCGGACTGAGGTTGATGACCTGATCGGCGAGCTCGGGCGCGACGTTCGCGTACTCGCTCGTCGCGGCAGCCGGATTCGGTGGAGGCATGGGTGCGACGGCTGGAAGCGGAGCCACGGCCTGCTGCACCGCCGCCGTTCCGGGTGGCACCGTGGCCCCCGGCGGCGCCTGCTGGTAGCGGCGGTCGAAGCGCTCAGATAGCTTCATTCGATCCGCTTCCTGATCGAGGCGCTGATGCGCATCCGCGCGCGGACGGCGGCCTTGCGGACGGCCTCGTCCGGGTCGCTGGCCAGCATGCGCATGCCATCGGCGCCGAAAGGCTCACCGGTCATCGCCAGCGCCCGGCACGCGGCCACTCGAATCTGTGTTTCGCATTGGCGGTCCAGGGCCATTCTGACGAGAAGGGGCACCTGCAGCGCATCTCTGCGCAATCCACACGCCATCAGGACGGTCACCTTGGTCGTGGCTGAGATCGGCTCTCTCACGAGTGATTCGAGATCGATGTCAGAGGCGGCCTGCGAAAGCGCCTTTGCCAGCCGGTACGAAGGCAGGCGGTCGGCGCGCGCCAGCAGGGCGGCGACCACCCGCCGGCCGCCGGCGTCGGCGAGAGAGCGGATCGCCACGTCGCGCACGGCCGGGCTGGGGTCGTCGAGCATGTCGGCGAGCCACGGCACCGCGTCGGGGAGTCGCAGCGCTCCACACAAGCGAGCGGCGGCCATCCGGACCGCCGGGTCGGGGCTGGCCAGTGAGTCGAGCAGGTCAGTTTCCAGGCCGCTGCGGCGAAACGCCTGCGTGACCGCCAGCTGAGCCATGAGACCGTTCCCTGCGCTCACCAGCGCCGCGGAGATCACTTCCGACACCGGACCCGGCTCCGCCAGCACCTCGGACGATTTGACGTTGAGGACCACGCGCGGGTCGCCGCCGAGCGCGGTCGCCAGCACGCGTTCGATCTTGGAGGCGAGGCGCGTTCGAGGAGCTTCCGGTCGGATCGTCCGCCGGGTGGTGCGTCGTAAATCGAGTTCAGGCGGAGGTTTGCTGCTCAAGCTGTACCGGCAACCGAGGGTCGATCTCGGGGGACGTTGGTACATTATCGGCGTTTTGAACGCCCACGAGGTTAGCGATGGCCCCGGGGCGGGAGAGGAAGGAGCACAGATGGCTGCGGGCGGCGGGCACGGGGCGGATCTTCCGTCGGTCCTGCAGCTGCGCGTACGCATCCTCGAAATGTCGTCGGTTTTCGCCGAGCTGTCCGACGGCGTCCTTCGCGCGCTCGCCCGGCGCATGCAGACGATCCACCTGGCCCCCACCGACACCTTGCGAGTGGGCGGCAAGGGCGGCGACGTGGTTATCTTCCTGGCCTCGGGGGCGGCCGAGCAGTCGATCACCGACGGCTCGGGCAAGCTCTTGCTCTCGACTCGCCCGGCTCCTGGCGACCTGCTCATACTCCCCGCCCCCCGGACAGGCGATCGCTACGTCACGAGCATCAAAGGCATCGCCGACTCGATCCTGCTCACGCTCGATCGCGACGGGCTCCTGGACGGTCTGGGTCAAGATGTCGACAAGGTCGCCATCGCGCTGGACAAGCTCTGGGAGCAGCAGGTCGCGGCCGCTGCCGCCACCCAGGCCCAGGTCGCCACGCGAACCTCGGCCCCGATCGTGGGGTTCTTCTCCGCCAAGGGCGGTTCTGGCGTCAGCACCCTGGCTGTGAACACCGCGGCCGCGTTGGCGAACCGTTTCCCTCGCCAGGTCCTGCTCATCGACCTCTCGGCCCCGTTCGGCCACGCCGCCCTGTTTGCCGACCTCGTCGCCACCGGCTCCATCGCCGGCGCCTCCAAATCGGGTGACTTCGAGAAGAACCTTCGGGGCGCGATCGTCTACCACAAGACCGGGCTGGGCGTGCTTCCGGGGACCCTCCGCCCCGAACAGGTCGACCTCATGACCGCAGAGCTCACCACTCGCGCGCTCGATGTGGCGGCCACCTGGCACCGGTTGGTGCTGGCCGACCTGGGCACCTCCCTTGGCGAGGCGGCCCTGATGGTGATCGAGCGGGCCGAGCGGCTCGTCGTGGTGATACCGCCGGAGATCGCGGCGATGACCGATGCCCGGCGGTCGCTGGCGGTCTTTCGCGACATCATGAACGTGCCCGACAGCCGCCTCGAGCTCGTTCTCAACCAGCGGGTGCCCGGAGCGCCGCTGGACCGCAGCGCCATCGAGTCGATCCTCAATCACAAGATGTCGCTGACGGTGAACTTCGACGACACGCGGCCGGAGGATGCGACTCTGGCCGGCAGCCTGGTGCTGCAGCGCGATCCCTCTTCCCAGGTCTCGCGAGGTGCGAACGAGCTCGCGCGCTTGATCGTTGGGAAGTTGAAGCTCGATGGATAATCCACACGGACGCACCCAGGGACAAGCTCTGGTCGAGTTCGCAATTGCACTGCCGATCCTGATCCTCCTGGTCGCGGGCGTCCTCGAGCTCGGCCGCGGCTACTCGTATGCCGTCGCCGTCTCCGACGCGGCGCGAGATGGGGCTCGTTATGTGGCAGGCAAAACCGCCACCACCAACGGTCCAGGGATCGCGGCGATGTGCAACCTGATCAAGGCTGACCTCGCGGCGGTGACGACGAACGTCAGCTGCGCGACACAGGTCGCCGCCGCACCGCCCTTCAGGCCGGGAGTGGATTACACGGTGCCCGTCGGCGGCCAGGCGGTGGTCGCCGTTTACTGCGGCGCGAGCGCCGACTGCGCCGGCAGCGCCAACCTCCAGGTCCACTCGGAGATCGACGTCTATGTCTACTACGGGTTCAACGACCTCAACATCCTGGGCGGCCTCGTCACCCTCTCTGGTTCGAGCAAGACGACCACGTCCTGGTGAGGCGGCATTCCGGCCAAGCTCTGGTGGAGTTCGCGCTGATCGCGCCGGTGCTGCTCCTCATCATCGGAGCCACTGTCGACCTCGGTCGCGGCCTCCTTCTCTATTCGCTGCTGGAGGGAGCGTCGCGAGACACCGCCCGCCAGGCGGCCCTCGTCGACTACAGCGGATCCAACACTCTGCCCCCGGCCTGTACGGCCTTGGCCACTCCGTGTTCGTTGACCGCCCTGGTCAAGAGCGCCCACCTGCTCGACCCGCTCGGCGTGCAGGTCATGTACCTGGATTCCACGGCAATCGGCTCGGCGCCGTCATACGGGACCTACACCCCGAACGCCGATCCGACGCAGCCGGGCACCATCGCGCTGGCCGGCGGCTTCACCAACAACACCGTCTACGTCTTCATCTATGAGATCGACTCGACGGCCGGCAACCCGAATCCTCGATGGAGCTGCCCTACCTGCGCGGCCGCAAACGGCGCCTACGTCCGCACGCCAGGGCATCAGCGCGTCGTAGTCGACCTGAAGCTCAGCTGGCAACCCGTCCTCGCGCATTTGCTCGGGCTGCCGGCGGCCATCACATTCGACTCGCAGTCGGTCGTGCGGATGGAGTTTTGAGTGGCTGACGACTCTCCACGCCCCTCTCTTTTGATGTGGGGGAACTCCCCCCCGAAGGCGCCGGGCCTAGCAAAGCCAGCTCCCGGCGCACCCCCCTGCCAACCCTCTCCCCGAAGGGGAGAGGGAGCACGGCAGTCGGGGCAGGTGATGGTGCTGGTCGCCGTCGCCCTCCTGGCGCTGATCGGCTCGGCGGCGTTGATCCTCCTCGCCGGCTCGGTGGAGTGGCAGAAGAACCAGCTCCAGGAGCTTGCCGACTCGACCGCGTTGGACTCCGCTTTGACGATCGGCATCAGCTGCGACTCGACCAAGGCCAACGTGGTGCTCAAGGAGGCGGACGACTTCCTGGCCACGCGACGCACCAAGGTGGGGCCATACGGCGTAGCGGCGGGCACCTGCGCCACGCCCTACCAAGGCACCGATGTCTTTACCGGCGGGCTGAGCGCGACCTACAACTACCCATATCGGGCGCATCAGCAGCAGGTGGAGGTGATCCTGACGTTGACACTTCCGATCTCTTTCGGAGGCGAGCTCGGGACCACCAACACGACCGTCACGCGCCGGGCGGTCGCGCAAGCGCTGCCGGGTTCGGTGCCGGCCATCTCGGCCAACTCGCTCACGTGCGGAGGCGGGCAGGTCAACATCGGCGGCGACGTGGTGGCACAAAACGCGATCACCCTCAGCGGCACGTGCGCGCTGTACGCGCATCAACGCTTTGACGCAGCGTCGGGAACTTACTCCAGCGTGGGCAACGTCCGCGCCTACGCCGACGGACAGAGCTGGGTCGGCGGAGGAGGTAGCTGTTCCGCGGGTGCCAACTCGGGCTCCAGCACCGCCGTCTGCGCCGATGGCTCGGAGGTGTCCGGCCACGTCAACCCCGCCTGCGGGACGAGCGGGACGAGCCAGCTCTTATCTGCGGGCGGCGCTGCGATCAACCCGAATCCATGTGCGGCGGGTGTGGCGCCGCAGCCGGTCTTCGCGCGCGGAACCGGGCTCCCGCCGGACCCCAACACCGACGCCACCGCGATCGCAACGCTGCAGGGCACTGGAGGCGCGGCGTGCACATCGGGCGCGGCTTACCCGAACATCGTCGTGGGTGGGACCACCGTCGGCACCGGCCTCGCGCCCGCTCCGGCGAAAGATCCCAGCGGGTACTACCACTTCAAGCCCAGCTGCTACGGCTATCTGGACCTGGGCGCCCTAAGCGGCGGCATCTCGAACGTCCAGGTGGGGCCGATCGTCAACGCGAAACACTTCATCACCCCGACCCTGCCCGCGGCGAGCACGGCCGGCACGCTCCTAGTCGCGGACGTGCGGTCTGACGCCACTCCCGGCCGATTCCTGGCTCCGGCCGGCTGGCTGCCGGCGGGCGCTCCCAGCCAGGCCGGGACCAGCCCCCGCACCGAGATCTGGTACTACCCGAACAACCCGGGTGCGGTCCCGAACCCCACGTTTACCATCACCCCGGCCAGCATCGACTCGACCGCGCAGGTGTCGGAGTGGCGCAACGTGGCGACCGTGCTCCCCCTGGACCAGACCGGAAACTTCACAGCCGCCGTCAACCAGCTGACCGCGACCGTCTCGACCGCCGGCGCCACGGCGGCGGCGAATGAGCTGGTGATCACAGACGACGGCGTGCTCGGGGGTGTGGCAGGTCAGGTCCTCAACCAGGGGGCCTCGTGGAACAGCCTGGCCAACGATCCGACCGACGGGTTCAGCGCCGAATACCGACTCGACCTCCCAGCCGCCGTTGCGAGCGAGACGGTGACGAGCACACAGCCGACCACGTGGGCGCTCGTGATGGCCACGTTCAAACCGGCGCCTGTTACCCCTGCCAACGCGGTCCTCGACCCCGGTTTCTATTACTTCAACGGCTCCGGATTCGCGGGCGGAGGCGGCCTGTGCCTCAATGGGGGGATCTTGCTGGCCCGGGACGTCACGCTCGAATTCGTCAACCAGGCCGGGTTCTCATCTGGAACGTGTGCGGCCGGCGGCGGCGCCGCTTGCGCCGGCACCTGCCAGTTCGGGTCGACGCCATGCTCGGTCTCGGTCTGCCCGCCCAACGCTCTCGCCGATCCACTCGCCCCGCTGGGCGGCAACACCTGGTTCGCGGCCCCGTGCTCGCAGGCGCCGCCGGCAGCTGGAATCCAGGACACGAGCTGCTCCGGATCGTGGTGCCCTGCCGGCGACCGGGCGTGCCAGAACCTGCTCATCTACTCGCCCGCGAGCAGCACAGGCACGATTTCGCTCAGTGGCTCGGCCGTCCATGCGTGGCTGCTGGGTTCCATCTACTGGTCCGGCGCCTGCACTTACGCGATCAATGGGACCAGCGTGATCGACGGCTCGCTGGCCTGTGGTTCGCTCACGATCTCGGCCGGTGTGGGGGCCGGGATCGGGGTCGGGAGCGACTTCGGGATCGGAACCGCCAACGTCGAAGCGATCCTGATCGAATGAAAAACCGGTGCACTTCGCGCATCATGTGCACCGTGAATCGCTCCGTGAAACGCCCACTTAACGCCCTGATCAAGCACTCACATGTCCTCTGAGATCAGGCGGTCGCGACGCGGCCGGACCTACATCATCATCGGGACGGTTCTCGCCGTCCTGGCATTTGTGACCGCCGCGGGGGTCGCCAGCCTGCCCTATCTCTTCTCGTCCGCGGCGATCGGCACGAAAGTGGTGGTCGCCAAAAACGCCATCGCCGCCCGCACCCAGATCCAGGCCTCCGACCTGACGACGGCGGTGATCACGCCGGTCCCGAAGGAAGCGTTCTTCGACATCAAATCGGTTGAGGGCAAGGGCGCCCGGGTCGACATCCCGGCCGACGCCCCCATCACGGCCAACCTGATCGCGCAGTCGCCAGACCTGCTCAGCAGCAGCGACGTCACCTACCTGCCCATCCCGCAAGGCTTTGTCGCCGTCCAGGTGCCGACATCAGAGCTGGTGGGCGTGGGCGGCTACGTGCAGCTGGGCGACCGCATCACGGTGCTCGCCACCATCAACACGTCGGTTTTCGGGGCTTCCCCGGGCGTGTCCGTTGTGCGCACCGTGTTCAGAAACCTCTACGTAATCAGGGTGGGCCCGGCCTCGGCCTCCAACGCTCCGACGCAGCTGACGAGCAGCCTCACCGTGCTCATGACCGCCTGCGACTCCGAATACATGAACTGGTTGCTCACCAACGCGATCCTCAAATACACGCTCGAGTCGTACAAGGATTACGAGACGGCGCCGACTCAGCCCGACTCGAACTGCCCTACCCTCGCGTCGGCAGGCGGGGTCGGACCGCACGACGTCGACAAGAAGTGGAATTTCACGTCATCGACCACGAAGTGATCACCTAGCGATGCCACTGGCGATCGTGGTCGTGTCGGTGGCTGCCGCGCTCGGGGTCATCCTCGTCATGTACGGCATCGTCACCCGCAACCGCGCCAACATGGAGTCGGAGAGCGGCCCGAGCGCTCGCGTCACGTATCGAACTCTCGCCGACGTCAGGGAGCAGCTGCGGCGCCGGTTCGAGCCCACCGGAGCGCCCGTGTGGATCGCCGCCCAACAGGCTGCCAATCCGCTGGCCGCGGATCTCGCCAGCGCTGACCTGGCGCTGCGCCCATATGAGTTCCGCATCCTTCAGCTCGGCGCGGCGCTGGCGTTCGCGCTGATCGCCTTCGCGCGCTTCGGGGTCAACCTGGCGGTACCGGTCCTTGCCGTCGTCGGATACGTCCTCCCCGCCCTCTACCTTCGCAACCGCCGAGGCCACCGGCTGGCCAAGTTCGAAGCCGGCCTTCCGCGCGCCATGGAGCTGATCGCCAATTCCATGAAGGCGGGCCAGTCGGTCTCGCAATCCCTGGGCGCAGTGACCGAGAATGCGGGCCCGCCGGTGGCGGAGGAGTTCCGCCTCGCGCAGCGCGAGGTCGAGCTCGGGGCGTCGGTTGAAAGCGCTCTGAGCAACATGGTCAAGCGCATGGGCAGCACCGACCTCCGGCTGATGGTGATGGTGATCACGATTCAGCACGCCGTCGGTGGCGACCTGCCCGCCATCCTCACCACCCTCGCCGACACCATGCGGCAGCGGGCGGAGATGCGCGAGGAGATCATGGCGGCGACGGCTCAGTCCAGGGCGTCGAGCTTGCTCATCACGCTGCTTCCACTGGTGGTGGCCACGTTTTTGTTTTTCGTCGTGCCCGACTATTTCCGGCCCATGTTCGTCAACCCGCTCGGGTGGGTGATCCTCGGTTTGTGCGCGGGGCTGTTGGTGATCGGCAACGTGATCATCAGGCGGATGACGGCGATCGTATGAACGTTCTTCCCATCCTCCTCGGGTTGGCCGCTGCAGTGGGCGTGTGGCTGGTCGCGACGGGTGTCAGGAGCACGCGCACCGCCGACGCGGCCTCCCTCGCGCGCCAGAGACTGGCGCGCCAGGAGCTCGGCCTCGGCCAGAGCGCGATCGCCCTTGCGCTCGAAAAACCTCTCGGCGAACGGCTGACCGCGCCGATCCGGGGTTGGTTGAGCAAGCAGATGAAGCGGGTGACCCCTGCCGGCCAGGCCGCCAACTTCCAGCGCCAGCTCGATTTCGCGGGCAACCCGTTTGGGCTGGACCCAGCGGGGGTGCAGACGATCCGCGTCGTAGCCTCGGCCGCGCTCGGAACCATTGGCCTGGGCCTGGGCGTGCTGATCGGGTCCGCTGTCGCCATCGCGATCTTCGTGGTGCTCGGCCTCGCGCTCGGCTTCTACCTTCCGATCGCCTGGCTCAACCAGCTCGTCCGGGAGCGGCGGGCGGAGATCGAGGCCGCGCTTCCCAACGCCCTGGACGTGATCGCCATCAGCATGGAGGCCGGTCTGGGCCTGGATCGGGCCGCGGAGCAGCTCGTCCGCCACCAAGAAGGGCCGCTGACGCTGTTGGTTGCTCGCGCGCTGCGTGAGATCGAGCTGGGCCGGCCCCGGGCGGACGCCCTGGAGGAGATGGCCGAGGCGACCGGGATCGAGGACTTCGTCGCTTTGATCCGATCGATCCTCCACGCGGAGCGCACAGGCGTGCCCATCGCGCGGACGATCGCCGCTCACGCGGCGCAGATGCGCGTCAAGCGCCGGCTGAAGATTCGCGTCGAGGCCGCACGCGCGTCGCTGAAGATCCTCCTCCCCACCGTCGGCTGCGTTTTCCCGACGCTGTGGCTGATCATCCTCGGCCCCGCCCTGCTGGTCGTGCTGACCATCCAGTCGCACCACTAAGCCGCACCACTAAGCCCTAGAGAAAAGGGTTGGTTCGACGCTCCTTTCCGATGGTCGTCGCGGGCCCATGGCCGCTGTAGACCGTGAGCTCGTCCGGCAGCACGAGAAGCCTGGTCTTGATCCCCCGGAGGAGCGCCCGGCCGTCGGAGTTGTGGAAGTCCGACCGGCCGACCGAGCCGGCAAACAGGGCATCGCCGGTGAACAGCGAGTCGCCGATCCGAAGCGAGACCCCGCCTGGGCTGTGGCCGGGAGTGTGGAGAACCTCGAACTCAAGAGACCCGGCGTTGAACGGTCGGCCCTCGACCAGGCTGACCACGTTGTCGATGGGCGGGGAGGCGGCCGCAAACTCGTGGCGCAGGGGCTTGCCTTCGACGAGCACGTCGCGCTCGGCGTCATGCACCGCCACGGGCACCGGCCCGAGGACGGTTAGGAGTTCCGCCAGCCCCGCGACATGGTCGACGTCCGTGTGAGTCAGGAGGATCGCCCTCACTTTTGCGCTGCGCTCGCGGATCAGCCGCGTCATCAGCTCGGGCTCGAAGTTGGCGTCGATCACCACCGCATCCTTGGTCTCCTCGTCCTCAACCAGGTACGAGTTGGTGCCGAACCTGCGGTCGGCGGTGGCCTCGATGCGGACGTTCAAGATCTGAGCGTCAGCTGGCTTCTCGGGCCACAGTGTGCACGTCCTTCACGCCCTCCAGCTTCTCCATGAGGCGTGAAAGCTGCGCCAGCGAATCGATCTCGACCGTCGCCGACACGACCGCCGTCTTGTCGTCGTACACGTGCACCTCGAGCGCGGACATGTTGACCCGGTTCTCGGCCACGACGGTCGCGATGTCGCGCAAGAGGCCTTGCCGGTCCCAGGCCTCGATCTTGATGGCGACCGGATAGATGTGGGTCGCCTCTGCGTCCCAATCGACCGGCACGACGCGGGCCCGGTCCTGCGCGTTGACCGCATTGATGCAGTCCGCGCGATGGACGGTCACGCCGCGGCCGCGGGTCGTATAGCCGACGATGGCATCGCCAGGCACCGGCTGGCAGCACGGCGCGATCTTGGTCAGGATTCCCTTTTCGCCGCGCACCAGCACGCGCGGGACCGGCTGCACGTTCGGTATGAGCGGGATCGAGCGAAGATCCCCGCCCGCGACATCCGAGGTCAGCGACATGCGCATGACCACTGAATGTGGCGACAGGTCGCCGTACCCGATCGCCGCCAGGAAGTCGTCGATGTTCGGAAATCTGTGCGCCGCGGCGATGTCGACCAGCTTCGCCTCCGGCAGGTCGGCGAGGCTCACCCTGTGCATCCGGTGGAGCTCTTTGTCGAGAAGGTCGCGGCCCTTGGCCACGTTCTCCTCACGACTCTGGCTCTTGAACCATTTGCGAATGCGCTCCTTCGCCGACGCGCTCTTGACGAAGTTGAGCCAGTCGCGACTGGGTCCGTGCGGTCCTTTCGACGTCAGGATCTCGACGATCTCGCCGTTCTTCAGCTCGTAGTCGAGCGGCACCATGCGCCCATTGACCTTGGCGCCGATGCAGTGGTGCCCGACCTCGGTGTGGATGCGATAAGCGAAGTCGACCGGGGTTGCGTCCGCGGGCAGGTTGAGCACGTCACCCTTGGGCGTGAAGACGTAGACCTCGTCTTGAAAGAGGTCGACCTTGACCGTGTCGAGAAACGATTCGGAATCCCCGATCTCGTTCTGCCACTCGAGCAGGCTTCGGAGCCACGACAGCTTCTGGTCGAAGCTGGCATCCTTGCCGCCTTCCTTGTAGGTCCAGTGCGCGGCGACGCCGAACTCGGCGACGCGGTGCATCTCGTGGGTGCGGATCTGGATCTCGATCGGCTCGCCTGTATGGGTGATGACAGTCGTGTGCAGCGACTGATAGCCGTTCGACTTGGGCATCGCGATGTAGTCCTTGAACCGACCCGGAACCGGCTTCCACAGTGAGTGGACCACGCCCAGCACCCCATAGCAGTGCCCCAGCGTGTCCACCTGGACGCGGATGGCGGAGAGGTCGTAGATCTCCGAAAAGTCCTTCTGCTCGCGGGTCATCTTCTGCCACACCGAGTAGATGTGTTTCGGCCGGCCGGTGATCTCGGCCGGGATGTCGACGTTGTCGAGCTCGCGGGCCAGGATCTCGCGCAGGTCCGACACCAGCGTCTCGCGGTCGTGGCGCTTGCATACGCCTCAGGCTCGAGGTTGCGGAAAGCCAGGTCCTCGAGCTCCCACTTGAGCTGGCCGATGCCAAGGCGGTGCGCGAGCGGGGCGTAGATATCCAGCGTCTCGCGCGAGATCTTGCGACGCTTCACCTCCGGCAGGGGGTCGAGCGTGCGCATGTTGTGGAGGCGGTCGGCCAGCTTGATGAGGACGACCCGAAGGTCCTCCGCCATCGCCACCATCATCTTGCGGATGTTCTCGGCCTGCTGTTGCTGGTCGGTCCGAAGCGAGATGCGGCCCAGCTTGGTGACGCCTTCGACGAGACGCGCGACCTCCGGCCCGAACTCGGTCTCGACCTCCTCAGCTGTGAGCGCGGTGTCTTCCACGGTGTCGTGGAGCAGCGCCGCGGCCAGGGTCTGGGCGTCGAGCTGGAGGTCGGCGAGGATGGCCGCCACCTCCAGCGGGTGGTTGACGTAGTCCTCGCCCGACAGCCGGCGCTGCCCCCGATGGGCCGTGGCGGCACGCTCGTAGGCCTTCCGGACCAGCTCGCGGTCCTTGGGCTCGAGATGGTCGGCGATCCGCAGCAGCTCGGAAACCGTCATTGGAAGAGAGTTTAGGAGTCCTCTTTCCTAGACTTACCCACGCCTGATGGCTTCAATACGTGGGACGTTTGCCTTGCGCGTCGGGTTCTCCGCCGCGACCGCGGTCCTGATCCTGGCCGGGGCGTCGCTCAACGTCCAGGGGCGCAGCGGCCAGGCGGCGCTGATCGCGGTCGTCGCGGGGCTGCTAGCCCTCGGGGCGGGTGCCATGAACGTCAGGTGGAAGATCTCGGCGCCTCTGGCGGCCGCCGCCCTGCTCGGCTCGCTGGCCGCCGCTCGTTTCGACCTCCGCGACGGCCAGCTGCCGCTCGAGCTCGGGGGCCTTGTGCTCTTGGGGCTGGGCGGGCTTGTCGGCAGCCTCGCCTACGGCAGCTTCACCAACGCGCTGCGCGGTCAGCTCGACGAGATGGAAGGCCTGGTCGCCCAGCTGGATGAGAAGAATCGCGCTTTTCTGGCCGCGACCTCAGACGCCGAGTCCACCAAGCCGGGCGACATCGGCGGGCTCACAACCAGCATCGCAGGCCAGATCGGAGCGGCGTTCGCCGTCTGCTACCTGGCCTCGGCAGACGGCAAGCAGTTTGTGCCGCAGCCACCCGGCTTCAGCCTCGATCGCCTGCGACCTCAATCCATCAACCGGACGGGCGGTGTCGGCTCGCTGCTCCGAGCGATCGAGGCCGGCAAGGAGTTCATCGGCCACGACAAGTCCGGGCTGGTGGGGCTCATGAGCTACGTTCCCACCGACCTCGATGTCGACGGCCTGCTGGCCGTGCCGATGCGGATCGGTGACCACATCGGCGGCTTCATCTTGCTCGGTAACAAGCGCGGCGGTTTTACCGACGACGACCTTCGGCTGGCCACCACCCTGATGCTCAGGGCCGGAACCCAGGTCGCCAGCGCTCACGCCGTGGCCCTGTCGCAGCAGGAAGCGGCCCGGTACTCGGTCATGAACCAGCTCGTCAAAGAGGCGGCCGGCAAGACGATGGCGGAGGTGCTCGACCTGGTGCTGGTCAAGGGCACGCAGCTCATCGGCTACGACGCCGGGCGCATCGCGCTGTTCCAGCCTGACGACACCTATGTCTTTGCCGGCGCGCCATTTGCGCCTTCCCCCATCGACGGGCCGATGGCCAAGGTGCGCGGCGGTGAGACTGTTCTGCGCACGTTGGTGACGGCCGAAGAGGGCATCTTCAGCGGTCTGCAGCCCTCGACAGAAGGCGGCACCGTCAACGAAGCCCTGGTCCCGATCCGCGCGCAGTCTGGTGTGCTCGGGGCGATCTGCCTCGGCCGCAATGCGGCATCCATCTTCAGCCAGCGCGACGTCGCCGCGTTGGACGAGCTGGGCTCGCTCGCCGGCGTGGCGGTCGAGAACTCGCGCGTCCTGCAGGCGGTCACCGGACAGGCTTCCAAGCTGGACACGGCGCTCGATGCGCTGGGAGAGGTCTCGCAAGCGCTGACGACCGTGACCCAAGGCGCACGGGTCCTGGAGCACAAAACCCTCGAAACGGCTGTTCGCGTGACTGGCGGCAGCGCCGGGCTGTTGACGCGGAGCACCGCGGAGGCCAACCAGGCGGTGATCATGTCGATCGGATTCCCCGCGGAGGTCAATGCGCTGGAATTTCAGAACGGGCAGGGTCTTGTCGGCGCGGTGATGCTGGGCGGCCGCGCCACGGCAGTGCCCGACATCTCGGCCAGCGCCGATTTGATGTCTCCACCCGACCTGACGGCCTACGGCCTCCAGGCGGCGATCTGCGTCCCGATGCTCGAGGACGGGCGCCTGTGGGGCACGCTGTCGGTCTTCGACGTCAAGAAGCGTGAGTGGACGACCGACGACCAGCGCGTGCTCGCCACGCTCGGCAACCAGGGTGTTGTCGCCGTACGGAACGCTGAGCTGTACGACAACAACCAGCGCAGCATCTGGGAGCTGAAGAACCTACAGGAGGCTCTTCAAGCCGCGACCTCCACTCTCGACCTCAACCAGGTGCTTCAGCGGGTGCTGGACGGCGCAGCCAAAGCATCGTCCGCCCAGATCGGTTGCCTCGCGCTTGAGGAATCGGGTCGCCTGGTCCTCAAGGGTGGCTTCGGCACCGATTCGCAGACGGCCGAGAAGCTGGCCCTCGGGCTGGGCGGAGAGATCTGCAAGGACGTGATGGCCTCCGCCAGGCCGTACATGGGGGCGATGGAGCTCGAAAGCGGGAAGGACAGCCCTCTCAACCCACGGGCAGTGCTGTGCATCCCCATCACGCTGCGCGGCAAGCCTATCGGCGTCCTGTTCCTGGCCAACTACCAGGTCGGCCACGCCTTCACGCCGGATCATCGCAGCCTGGTCACTGAGCTGGCGGCGCAGGCGGGGGTGACCATCGACAACGCGAGGCTGTTCAAGGATCGAGAAGAGGTCATCCTCGCCTCGCTCGAGGCGCTGGCGAACGCCGTCGACGCGCGCGATCCCTATACCGCCGGCCACTCCGAGCGCGTGACCCAGTACGCGGTGATGATCGCCGGCCAGATGAAGTACGCTCCCGACGACAAGACTGCATGGGTCAGGCTCGAGCGGGGCTGCCGCGTCCACGACATCGGCAAGATCGGCGTCCCGGACGCGGTGCTTCAAAAGGCCGGCAAGCTGACGGGCGAGGAGTTCGCGAAGATGCGGGAGCATCCGGTCGTGGGGTTCAACATCCTCAGCGGGCTGAAGATGCTGACCGACGAGCTGGTCATCGTGCGATCGCACCACGAGCGCTATGACGGCAAGGGCTACCCCGACCGCAAGAAGGGCGACGAGCTGCCGATCTTCGCCTGGATCGTCGGCGCCGCCGACGCCATCGACGCGATGACTTCAGACCGGCCGTATCGCAAAGGCGTGCCCCTGGACATCGCCGTCGCACAGGTGCGCGAAGGCGCAGGCAGCCAGTTCCACCCAGACGTTGTGGAGGCGGTCATGGACGCGGCCCTCAGCGGCGTGCTGAAGGTCATCCCGCAGAAGTCGCTGTACCGCGACGCGCCGGCCGTCGGCGCGTTCGAGAACCCTATTAACTAATAGGCCTTCGCCAGCGACACGCGGTACTTCGCGGGCTTGCCGCACACCAGGCATTTGCCCGACGGCTTCTCGTCGGCGTCGATCGTGCGGATGGTGACCCCGCCCGCCTCGGCCTTGATCCGCGCCTCGCATTCGGCGTCACCGCACCACGTCGCCCACACGAACCCGGCGCGCTCCTTGAAATGCGCGACCAACTCAGCGAGCGACGAGAGCTCGTACGTGTTCTGGCGCTGAAACTCCTGCGCGCGTTCGAAGAGCCTCGACTGAAACGTGACGAGCTCCTTTTGCAGCCGGTCGGCCATGCCGGCAACTGGCACAGGCCTGCGCTCTCGAGACAATCGATCCACCAGCTCCACCTGGCCGGCGTCGACATCTCGCGCGCCGACGTTCAGCCGCAGCGGGACGCCCTTGAGCTCCCAGTGCGCGTATTTGTCGCCGGGCCGCTCGTCGCGCCAATCGACGCGGTG